>Ga0209517_10006174_pt1 | contig 14892 bp, 19 predicted proteins | sample PeaSoiMetSII2010_FD_187695 | JGI IMG/M metagenome (GOLD analysis project Ga0209517, IMG submission 187695) | Peat soil microbial communities from Weissenstadt, Germany - SII-2010 (SPAdes) (version 2) | ecosystem: Environmental > Terrestrial > Soil > Wetlands > Peat | place: Germany... | reverse complement strand
GTGCGACAGGCGATAAACCTCCTGCAGGGGAGCCAGCAGGCCTCGCCCGGGGAGGGCGACAGCCGCGGGCGCTACAAGGACAGGGACCGCTCCGCGAGCGAGGCCCTCAACGGGTTCTTCGGGGCGGCCGACAAGGAGGAGGCGATGGCATCCCTCCGCGCCCTCTCGATGTCCCCCTTCGAGAAGGTCAGGGAGTTGCACAGGAGCATAGTAAAGTCAGGCCTGCCCGCCCCCGAGATGGCGAAGGCGCTCGAGGCCGTCTCGAGGGCGGACGTCCTCATAGGGAAGATGATGAAGGGCGGCGAGTGGAGGCTGCTCCGCTACCTCGACAGGATCTTCGTGGAGGAGCTCTACCCCGTGGTCAAGGGCGCGGCGGTGAAGTACTCGGGGCAGGACGACCTCCCGTTCCCGGTCTTGGCGCGAGTCTGGAACGACTCGAAGAAGATCCGCGAGGTCTCGCTGAGGTACGCGGCGAAGGCGCACACCAGCGGCATGAGCGCCCGCTCGCAGGACATCCCCTACGTCTTCGCGCTCTGCTCGAAGAAGAAGTTCAGGGAGGAGCTGGAGCACCTACTCAACCTCGACTCCGACCCCGACGTGCTAGAGTCCTACGACAAGTTCCTCACGAAGGAGGCGGCGAGGTAGCGGTGGAGAAGAAGAGGGTGGTCGTGGGGGGCTGGTTCGACCTCCCGCGCCTCGGGCCCGAGGTCTGGTCGACGCTCGTCAGGAAGCAGGGCGTCGTCTACGACAAGTCGACCGGCTTCAAGTTCGACGCGGGCACCGACCTGCAGGGGGCGGTGAGGACGCTTCGCTCGGCCGGGGTGGAGGTCGAGCTCACCCTCAAGTGCTGGATTTGCGGCAAGATGGCCTGTCCCGGGTGCCCGTATCTCTCGTCGTGCGACAGGGCGAGCGTCTCGGGCTTCTGCCTCTGCGCCGACCACTCCCCGGAGAAGTCGGTCTGGGGGGCGTACACGAGGAGGTTCGACGTGGACCTGAAGAGCTAGCTGAACGCCCTGGCCACTGCCTGGCCGGACGACTCCGACGAGATGGACCTCCACTCCGAGAGGAAGCGGCCCACCGCGTTCGTGTAGGGGTTGGAGTGGTTGACCCTGAAGATCCTTATCCTGTTGAACCTCTTCTCGGTCAGGAGGCCGAGCTCCACCAGGAGCCTCAGGTGGACCTCCACGGAGGAGTGGGATATCCCCGACCGGCGCGTGATCTCCGAGATGTTGAGCTCGTTGCTCTCCATCATTATGCCCATTATCTTCACCCGCCCGTACGAGGAGAAGAGCTCCTCGACCTGCGGCGCCTTTCGTGCTGCCATCGCACTTGCGCCTCTCACGCCTCTTTGTGCAGCTCTTCGATGAGATGTTCGGCCGAGACCCTCGAGAGCCCTATCATGGTGGTCCTCCCCCTGAACCCCTTGCCCGAGAGCTGGGCATCGATGATCCCCTTCCTCGCGAGCTCGTTGACGTCGTTCCAGACCTGCGTGTGGTGGTTCGGGGTTATGCCCATCGACTCGCACAGGGCGTTGTAGCTCTTCTCCACCTCCCCGATGGTCGTGAACTCGGAGTCGCTCTTCTTGAGCATGCTGGAGATGGCCATGAGCATGACGCGCTCGTGCTTGTCGAGATAGACGAGCTCTTCCTTCCTGAACTCCGGCGGTAGGCCTTCCTTCGCGAGCCTGACGTGCTCCGGCATCACCTTGCCCGAGTCGGCCATCTCCGCCTTGTTGCCTGCCCTGTGGAGCAGGTCGATGGCGTATCGCGCGTCGCCGTAGATGCTGGCCAGCTCCGCGGCCATCTGGAGCGAGGCGTCGTCGACGCACCCTTCGCGGAACGCGAGCTGGCTCCTGGCTAGGAGTATGTCGTAGAGCTGCTCGGCGGAGTAGGGCTCGAGCGATATCGCGTTGCGCTGGAGCGAGCTGAGGGTGCTCAGGTCGACCATCTTCACGTAGTCCAGCGTCTTCGAGATCAGGAGGGAGGAGAAGGCCTGGGTGTCCGGCGATATCTCCCTGATCCTGGTTATCGTGTAGAGCGAGGAGGGGTCGGACTCTACCAAGGCATCGACCTCGTCGAAGGCCACGAGCATGTGGACCCTGTCCCTCCTCAGCTCCTCGAAGAGCGCCTGCAGCAGCTCCTCGAAGCTGAGCCCCCTCGACGGGTAGACGTGCCCGAGGCCCCGGAGCGCCTTGTTGAATATCGCCACCAGCGACCTGTCGATCCTGCAGTTCACGTGGAGGAACTTGACGCGGTTGCCGTAGGTCGCGGCCTTCTTCTCAAGCGCCAGGCCGAGCTTCTTCGCCAGCATCGTCTTCCCGCTGCCCACTGGACCGTAAAGCAGCACGTTCTGGCTGACGGTCTGGGGGCGCTCGGCCACGCCCTGGAAGTAGGCCTCGAGCTCCCTCATCTGGACCCCCCTGTGCGGGGTCGTGGGCGGGAGGTACTCGGGGACGAGCACGCTCTCGTTCTTGAAGAGAGAGTGATGGAAGCTCATCGCGGGTCTAGCCTACGGAGTATATCCTGCCCCGCCTGCGAATGCAATATTGCGCGATTTGGATTGTTCGCTCTTTCTCCGCTCAAAATCCACGCTTGAAGGTTGTATGATGTCGATTGCCTCCTTTGTTCCCATCTGTGATTGCGATACGCAAGAGCGTCGTTCCACAACCACCGGCCTGCTTCGACCATCTTGAGCATCTTCTCTTCCTGAGTGTGGTTCGGATAGAGACGGAAGCGGAGCGCTTTCAATGTTGTTCTTTTGCGAGACGCGAATTATATAACCGTGATTGGGAGAGTTGAGTGAAAGTATTCAGCGTTCCCCAAGCCTTCTTAAGGAAACAAAGGCCCGCCGGCTGAAGGCCCGTTGATGTTCCCCTCCCCGATGCAATACGGGCAGCGGTCATCTATGCTCGTCACGTACTCCCTGATGGGGGCGAACGTCGCGGTCTACGTGGCGCTCCAGGTCGGGGGCGCGCCGCTCTACTCGGCGCTCTCGCAGACCGGCTCCTCGTTCTTCGGCGGGGCGTACTGGCAGGTCTTCACGGCGATGTTCGTCCACTTCGACATCTACCACATCGGCTTCAACATGATCGCGCTCTACTACTTCGGGAGGCTGAACGAGATCTCCTACTCCAGGGGGGAGTACCTGGCCATCTACTTCGGGGCCGGGCTGCTCGGGAACGCGGTCTCGCTCTTCCTCATCCCGCTCGACGTCCAGACCGGCGGGGCCTCCGGGGCGATCTTCGGTCTGATAGGGTCGTACGCCGCGAGGAACCACAACCTCGCCAACATCGCGCTGGCGCTCGTCTATGCGGTCTTCATCCTGATCGCGAGCTCGGGGCCTGGCGTCAACGACTACGCGCACGTCTTCGGCGTGGCCGGGGGGTTCGCCCTCGGCCTGCTATTCACGCGCCTGCGCCCGCCCGAGTGAGCGTGCGGGAAGATAGCTCGTGTGACATCCTCCCACGACTATGTTCGTGGGCTTCTCGCCTCAATGCTCGGGCTTACCATCTCCCTGAGGGAGGGCAGAGGTCCTTGCTCCGCGGGTGACGACCCACTGTCCGTGGGCGGGCGACTCTGGATGCCAAGCCTCTTGATGAGGAGAGCAGAGTTAATGTCTCTCGGTATGGTTTCGCCGCAATAAGGGCAGACGTGTTCTCGCGTCGCGATGTCCTTGGGGACCCAGCGAAGGCACCTGTGACAACACTGGGTGGTACCCCATGGGTCGACGAAGACCGTGTGCTTGCCGAGCGAATCTGCCTTGAAGATTGCCTTTCTGGCGAAACTGCTCCACGACGCGTCGGAGATGGATTTTGCGAGGCTGCGATTCTTGAGCATTCCAGTGATGTTCAGCCTCTCCAAGACTAGGACGTCGCTCTCGGTGAATACCCTATGGACCAACTTGTTCTGGAAGTCCTCCCGCTGGCGCTTGATGTGGAGGTGGAGTCTGGCGAGTCTCCGGCCGAGTCCGCGACGGCGCCGAGAGCCCTTCAGCTTCCTCGAGAGGTGGCGCTGCAAGTGCTTGATCTCGTCTCCCGACCGGCGGAGGAACCCTGGGTACTTGACTGACGATGAGTCATCGAAGGTGGCGAATTCGGTGAGACCCATATCCGCGCCCCTGACGCGGGCTGCGGGTATCCCAGACAGACGATTTCTCTGTGGAGGCTCGCGTTCCGTGATGAAGATGGCGTACCAGCCGTCCGCCTCTCGCTTTACGGTGAGGCGCTTCACTTTCCCGAGAAGCCGCCTGTGGACGAAGATCCTGACATGGCCGATGCGCGAAAGATAGATGCCTTCCTCGAAACTGAGTTCGAACCCGGACTGCGGGTATGTCAGCGAATTGTACCTGTGCGGCTTCTTCCATCTCGGGAACCTCGCCCTCCCCTCGAAGAAGTTCCTGAACGATCTGTGCACACGGTCACCGACGTTCTGGACGGCCTGGCTGTGGACTGTCTCAAGTTCCCGGTCTCGTTTCCGAGCTTCTAGGGCCAATCGTCTGAATCGCGTCCTGGATGTCGACTTGTGCTCCTCTCTGTATTTCCTCATCTCTTCGGCCTTCAAGTCGTTGTAGAGGTTGCAGAGCAAGAGCAAGGAGCGATTGAGCCGCATCTCTTGCTCGGGCCGGGGATAGAGACGGTACTTGAAGGCTGAGAGCATTCTCGTGACAGCAATGGATGATTTCATATTTAGCCGCCCATGAACTTCGTCCGCCTTTCATCCCACCGGCAAGCGGCGGATTGGTCCCATTCGAAAGGAGGATAAGGGAGAGGCGGGCCGGGGATGGCCGTGAAGGCGGTCAGATTCCACCAGCACGGCGGCCCCGAGGTCCTCCAATACGAGGACGCGCCGGACCCCGTCCTGAGGACACCCGACGAGACGCTGATCAGGGTCAAGGCCTGCGCCCTGAACCACCTCGACGTCTGGGGGCGGATAGGGCCGCCGTACTCCAAGCCCCCGCTCCCCCACATCCCGGGGTGCGACATCGCGGGGGTGGTCGAGGAGGTACCCCCGCACGAGAGGGAGGTGCGGAAGGGGATGGAGGTCATCGTGAGCCCGGGGGTGGGGTGCGGCAGGTGCGAGAGGTGCCTGAGCGGGGCGGACAACCAGTGCCGCCGCTACTCCGTGATCGGGAACGAGGCCGACGGGGGATACGCGGAGCTCGTGGTCGTCCCGACCAGGAACGTCCTCCCCAAGCCCGCGAGGATGGACTTCGTCCAGGCGGCGTCAGTCCCGCTCGTCTTCCTTACGGCCTACCACATGCTCGTGACGAAGGCTAGGGTCCAGCCCGGCGAGACGGTGCTGGTCCTTGGGGCCGGGTCCGGCGTGGGTATCGCGGCCATCCAGATAGCGAAGGCGCACAACGCCAACGTCATCGCCACGGCGGGGAGCGAATCCAAGCTCGGCAAGGCGGTCGAGCTAGGGGCTGACCACACAGTGAACCACAAGACCACCAAGGTCTCGGAGGAGGCCAGGAAGTACACGGAGGGGAGGGGCGTGGACGTCGTCGTGGAGCACCCCGGCAAGGCGACGTGGGAGGAGAGCCTGAGGTCGGTCGCGAAGGGCGGGAGGATAGTCACCTGCGGGGCGACGACCGGATACGAGGCGGTCACGGACCTCAGGTACGTCTTCAGCAGGGAGATAACGGTCTTCGGGAGCTACATGGGAGGGAGCGGGGAGCTGCTCAGGGTGCTGGAGCTCTTCAAGCAGAGGAGGCTCAGGCCCGTGGTGGACGTCGCGATGCCGCTCAGCAAGGCGAGGGACGCGCAGGTCCGGATGGAGAAGAGCGAGCACTTTGGGAAGATAGTCCTGACGGTCTAGGCGCGGGCTATCTCGTATGAGAAGGATATCTTCGCACTGGCGTTGATTGTGGCTGCTACGCTGCAGAACTTCGTGATGCTGTCGGTCACCGCCTCCTTCACGTACTTCTCCTCCAAGGCGGCCCCTCCCACGAGGTACCTCAGGTGGATCTCCGTGAAGGGCTTGGGATGGCCGTACCTCGGGCGCTTCCCAGAGACCTCGACGGTAAGCGTGTCCAGCTTCTGCTTCCGCTTCTGCAGGATCGCTGCGACGTCCATCCCCGTGCAGGCGCCGAGCGAGGTGAGGAGGGCGTTCATGGGGCCGATGCCGTTGGGACGCGGCTTGGGCCTGGCAGGCGTTGGGAGAGCCGAGTCGAAGGCTACCGAGTGACCGGCCTCGTCGCTGCCGAGGAACAGGTCGTCCTCGACCCACCTCACTTGGACCTTGGAGACTGTGGTTGAGTCCTCAGCGCTCACTCTATCTTGACCTCGACGGGCTTGGACTTGCCCGAGGCCTTGCCCTTCTCGATGTATACCCTGCGCCCCCAGGCGATGTTGACGCTGGCCGAAAGCCTGTGGGTGCCCCTACCGAGCGACTTGGCCGGGATGACGAACCTCTTGGTGACGTCGAGGAACTTCGACCTCGCGTCCTCCACGCTCGCGGGGATGATGGGGGCGCCGCCGTCCTCGTGCACCACCGCTGCCCAGATCCTGTACGGAAGGTCCGGGTCCCTGCTCCAGTAGAACCTCGCTCTCCTGACCTCCCTCCCAGATGTGGCGAGCCTCTTACCAGCAGAGACCGTGGTGTCCATCATGAGCCTAACGAGCTTGTCGTTGTCCTCCCAGGCGATCGTCCAGACGTTCGGGGTGAAGGACTCCCTCAGTCCTCCCACCACACGGAACCCGACCGTGAGCCCGATGTCTTCCTCCAGCGGCACTACCCCCTTGTCTAGTATCATGCTTACGTCCGCGAGGGCCGTCCTCGGCCACGAATACTCGCCCCGCCTGTCCATGAGCGACATGTGGGATTGCGTCCCCCGGGCCGAGTTATAAAACTGAAGGTCACCAAACGCCTATAAGTCCTGAGGGGCTCGCAGCTGACGTTTCCCTGGATGGAAGAAGAGCGCGACCCCGGCGCGGGAGTCCGTCCCTCCGCCATGCCCGGCGACGGGGGCTCGATGCAAAAATCGAAGACGACTGCGCACGACGCGTACGTGGAGCGGCACCCGCACATTTCAGGAAGAGGCTTGATCTCAGCCTCCGCTCTGGGCCTGGCCGACGGGCTGGTGACTAACCTCGCCTTCCTCACGGGGTTCAGCGGCGCGGTCTCGAGCGACTCCCTGATACGTTTCGCCGGGCTCGCGGCGATGCTGGCGGGCACGGTCTCCATGTTCTTCGGAGGGATTCTGAGCGCGCGGTCAGATCACGACCTCTTCAAGGCGGATTCCGACAGGGAGGCCTACGAGATGGAGAACGAGACGGAAGAAGAAAAGTCGGAGCTGAAGTGGATCTACATGGACAAAGGCCTCACCGAACAGGAGGCGGACATGGTCGTGGCCAGGCTTCTGACCAACAAGGAGAAGTTCCTGGAGGACATGCTCACCAACGAGCTGCACGTCCACGAGCACAGCCTCCAGAACCCCTACAGGCTGGGCGCTGTCATAGGGCTCTCCTTCCTGGTCGGTTCGTTCGTCCCGCTCGCACCCTACCTCGTGTTCTCGGCGAAATCCTCCGCTATCGCGGCCTCGGTCCTGGTGTCGCTGGTCTTCCTCTTCGCGGCCGGAGAATGGAAGGGACGGATCGTGAAGCGCAAGCCCTTGAGGAGCGGGATGGAGACGCTTCTGATCGGGGCGGTCGCGGCCGGGGTCCTCTTCGTCATCGGCAGCGCGTTCGCCTTCGTGTGACCGCGGCTAGGCCCCGCAGACGGACTCTATCATCCTGGTGTAGATGGAGAGGGCCTTCCTCGCCTCGCCGAGCTCGACGAACTCGTCGACGACGTGCGCTTGCTTGAGGTTGCCCGGGCCGAGGACCAGGGAGGGGACGCCGTGCTCCGCGTAGAGCGCGGCCTCCGTGCCGTAGGGCGCGACCTCGGACTTGAACCCGCTGATAGACTCGGCGAGCCTCACGGCAGGATGGCTCTGTGGGAGCTTCAACGAGGGGCTGTCGTACATCAGCTCGACCCGCGCATCCATCGCCGGGTCCCTTCTCTTGAGGGAGGCTATCGTCGATTTCAGGCCCTTCTCGACGAAGGCGGTCCCGTGCTTCGGCACCCACCGCGTGTCCACGATCAGCTCGCAGGAGTCGGGTATCACGTTGCTCTTGGTCCCTCCCTTGACCACGGTCGACGTCGCGATCGTGCTGCCTAGGTCTCTGTCAGGGGCCTTGCTGAGGCTGCGGCTCCAAGCTGAGATCGCCTCGACGATGGTCGCGCACTTCTCTATGGCGTTGACCCCGAGCTCCGGCCTGCTCGCGTGGCCGCTCCTCCCCGACACGGTTATCCTAAAGTCGGCCAGGCCCTTGTGGGCACGGATAGGCCGCAGGCCGGTCGGCTCTCCCATTACGCCGATCCTCGCCGCGCCTTCCGGGATGAGCTTGCGCGCGTAGAGAGCCTTCAGGCCATCGAACCCCACCTCCTCCCCCGAGGTGGCGACGAACAGAAGGCCTCGGCGCAGCTTCCCCTTCGAAGTCGCCTCGACGGCCTTGAGGATGGCCGCGAGCCCCGTCTTCATGTCGGCGGCGCCTCTCCCGTACAACCTCCCGCCCTTCACGACCCCTTCGAACGGAGGGCTTGACCATGCAGACTCGTCCCCCGCGGGCACGACGTCGATGTGCCCTCCGAGCAGGAGGCCCGGGTCGCCTGGGCCGAACCTCGCCACGAGGTTCGCACGTCCGGCCTCGAACCTGTCAAGAAGGAGCTCCGCCCCCTCGACGTGCAGGTCGGCGAGGAAGTCATGGATGTGCCGGGCGCACCCCTCCTCGTTTCCGGGTGGGATCTCGGTCCTGAACCGGATGAGGGACCTGGCCAGCTCGACTAGCTCCATCTCGCCCCCGCGTCTCCGTCCGCTGCCGTTGTTATTGCTTTCCCGGGCCTAAAGCCGGACCGAGCCTTTCGCTGGATCGTTGACCGCGGCCGGTCCGGGTTCGGGAAGGCTCTAAGGTTAAAGCGGCGGGGCGGACGCGCCGGTCCCATCCTGATGACCCGCGCCAGCCCCGTGGTCTCCCTGTCGGACGTCAGCCTTGTGCTCGAGGGGAAGAGGGTGCTCAGCCACGTCGACTGGGAGGTGATGCCGGGGGAGAACTGGGTCGTGATAGGCCCGAACGGCTCGGGGAAGACGAGCCTCCTGAGCATCATCAACGGATACAGGTGGCCGTCCAGCGGCGAGGTCTCCGTCCTGGGGAGGCGGTTCGGCGACGCCGACCTCCGGGAACTGAGGACCGAGACGGGCCTTGTGAGCTCCTACCTCGACTGGATGATCGGCGGTGACGAGAAGGTCGTCGACCTCGTGGTGAGCGGGAAGTTCGGCTCCACCCGCGTTTGGAGCAAGGTCCTGGCGACCGACGTCGCGAGAGCAAGGTCACTCCTCGGGGCCATGGGGTGCGCCGAGCAGGAGGGGAAGACCCTCTCCGAGCTCTCGCAGGGGGAGAGGCAGAAGGTAGCCATCGCCAGGGCCATGATGGCGAGTCCGAGGCTCCTCATCCTGGACGAGCCCTGCGAAGGGCTCGACATCGCCTCGAGGGAGGGCTTCCTCGACGGCCTCGCCCCCCTCCTGTCGAGGAGGGGCGGCCCGTCTTTCATCGAGGTGACGCACCGGACGGAGGACATCCCGCCGGGATTCACCCACGCCCTCCTGCTCAGGGAGGGGCGCGTGGTCGGCTCGGGGGAGATCCGGGAGACTCTCACGAGCAAGAAGCTCAGCCGCTGCCTGGGGACGGAGGTCAAGCTGAAGAGGTTGGGAGGCAGGTACTACATGATGGCCGCGAAGGACCGCTGAGCGCCCCACGCAATCGATGCTCTTTTATCGGGCGCGGCGGGCCAAAGTCTCGTAGTCGCGATGTGGGAGAGGCTCGAGGTCGAGGCGAAGCCCGCCGTGGAGGACTCGGTCCTGCTCGTCGCTCTGTCCACGATGGCGCCCCAGTACGAGCCCCTCTACTCCCACGCGAGAGAGCTCTCCAGGTTCCTGCTCCGGAAGATGGAGTTCAAGAGGTTCGCGACGCTCTACTCCTCTTCGCTCCCCGCCGACGTGGAAATCGGCGAAGACGGCCTCGCGAGGCTCCGCTCCAACAACTTCTACTCTTGCGCGGGGAAGAGGCGCATGATCATGCTCGCCGGGGACGGCTCCCCCTTCGACGACCAGCAGGAGTACGCCCACAGCGTCCTCTCCTATGCGCGCCAACTGGGGGCCAAGGAGGTCGTCTCCGTCGGCGCGAGGTGGTCCGAGTCTCCCGTCCCTCCCGGGGTCCCGCTGAGGCCGGTCGGGTTCGCCACCGACGCGGCCGCCGTCAAGGAGCTCGAAGGGCTGGGCGTGACGATCACGAAGGGAGAGCCGGGCCCGTTCTTCCCCAACCTCGTAGTCGGGATGGCGGTGGACTACGGCATGAGGGGCTACAAGGTCGGGGTGGACCACGGAGAGCCCCGCCCGCACCCGCGCTCCCTTATCCAGATCCTCGGCGTCCTCTCGAAGATGCTCGGGTTCGACGTCGACCTGAAGGAGCTGGTAGCGCGCGCCAAGGAGATGGAGAGGGAGGGGCCTGAGGAAGGCCTCCCGGAGGTCCGACGCGAGCGCGGCGGGATATACGGATAGACCGCGCACGACCGCAAAGCCCTAAATAACTCCGAAAACTCTTCTTCTCTGCCATGTCCGCAGTCGAAGAGGTCGACCTGAAGGAGGTCCAGCGCCAGCTCGCGAAGGTCGTAGACCCCGAGATAGGCATGCCAATCGTCGAGATGAACCTCATCGACAAGCTCGAGGTCACGGAGGGGAACGTCGTGATCGAGTACCACGCGACAACGCCCTACTGCCCGCCCATCTTCGCCCTGAAGATATCGCAAGACATGAAGAACTACGCCCAGCAGGTGAAGGGCGTCAAGGACGTCAAGGTCACGGTCAAGGGACACTACCTTGCTGACGCGGTCAACAAGCAGGTCAACAAGCCGCAGGCCCAGCAGCCCCCACAGGCTCCCAAGTGACGTCGGAGGGCATCGCTGCGGGCCAGGCTCCGCCCGCGTTCCCGTTCGACCTTGGCAGAGCTAGAGCATGACGAGCAGAGTAGACGACATAGAGGCAACCTTCCTCCAGGTCAAGTCCTCCGCAGAGAAGGCCATAGAAGGCGACGAGGCCTCGAAGGACCGCTCCTTCCAGGACATCTTCGCGCTGAACAACGCGATAGGCAGGCTGGCACGCGAGCAGCCTCTCACCATGCCGAAGATGAGGGAGCTTCAGGGCTACGTGAACATGATCACGGTGGGCATCAAGTACGGGAGGGCCGCGGATGTCCGCGAGGGCCTCTCCGTCACAGAGGAGACGATTAAGGCCATGAAGAGGGAGCTCTCCTCCCAGCCGTAAGGATTTATTAGAAGGCCAAACCCAAATTCGCCGCATGACCGAGACGAAGGTCACGGATTTCGTCGCAGTCAAGGTCGCCGAGGTCGGGTTCGCGGACGAGGACGGCCTCGAGGGGCTAGTCCTCCTAAAGGCCCAGCCCGACGGGACGTTCACGATGCGTGCCTTCTCGGGCGAGACCGCGATGCACATGTCGAGGTTCGACAAGGGCGACCGCTCCTCCATCCCCTCCGTCTACAACATGATAGAGGAGTTCGCGGAGAAGGAGGGCCTCCATCTCGCGGGGATCGAGGTCTACCCCTCGGGAAGCGTGCTGAGGTCTGACCTCCAGTTCGTGGGGAGGGGGAAGGAGATGCTACTGCGCGGGTACAGGGCCTCCGACGCGATCGCGATCGCGCTCTTCTACGACGCCCCCATCCTCCTTCACCGCTCGCTCCTCGAGCGCTGAAAGAAAGTTAAAAGCGCCGGACGCTCGGAGTCGCCCGACTGTCTTGGTCAAGATCTCGTTCAAGCCCTACGAGGAGCTGATCGTCCACGAGCACCAGCGCTTCGCGCTCGAGGACATGATCAGGCTGAGGTGCACGGGGATGCAGGTGGGGAGCATCGCCCCGAACTTCCAGTGGGCCGAGGGGCTGGTGATGTGGAGGGAGACCTTCCCGCAGAACGAGATGATAACCAAGGAGAACCTCGACGGGCGGGTCCACTGGCTCTGGGTAGGGTACTCGGAGATGCTGGAATACAAGCCAAGCCTCTCATACAGGGAGACGAGCGTCATCATCCCGGTGATAGACCTGGAGAACAACCCCGTCTACAGCGCGGCCGCCAGGTGGCTCAAGGAGCAGCAGAAGGGACAGCAGTGACACCCGCCAGTCGGTCGACTTGAAAGAGCAACGACGCCCGAGGCTCTCCCTGGGGAAGCTCCCCCCCGAGGTGATGGAGAGGTACCTCTTCGGGATGACCGGGGCGAGGTCGAGGAGGGTCGTCGTCGAGCCCGCGCTGGGGCTGGACTTTGGGGTGGTGGGGCTGGGCGGAGGGAGGACGAGGGGCAGGTTCCTCATAGTCTCCTCGGACCCGATAACGGGCGTGAGCGAGAGGGCGGGCTGGTACGCGGTCAACGTCAGCGCAAACGACGTCGCGACGAGCGGGAACAGGCCCGAGTTCATGCAGTCGGTGATACTCCTTCCGGAGGACGCATCGGAGCGGGACGTGGGGCGGCTCTCCTCGGAGATGCACACGACGGCGAAGGCGCTGGGGATAGCCATCGTGGGCGGTCACACGGAGCTCAGCCCCGGGCTCCACAGGCCCATCGTCGTCACGACGGCGTTCGCCGTGGCGGACTCCTACGTGACAGCGTCCGGGGCGCGCGCGGGCGACACCCTCATGATGACGAAAACGGCAGGGGTGGAAGGGACGGCCATCCTGGGTACGGACCCCCGATTCAACAGGCGGCTCGACAGGGAGACCGTCTTGGGGGCGGCGAGCCACTTCGAGAGGCTCAGCGTCGTGGCTGAGGCCGTGGGCGCGTACAAGACGGGGGCCGTCCACGCCATGCACGACTGCACGGAGGGAGGGGTGCTCGGCGCCCTCTACGAGCTGGCTACCGCCTCGGGGCTCGGGCTTGACGTATCGGAGGCCGACATCCCAGTCTCCAAGGCGACCAAGAGGATCTGTTCTGAGCTGGGCGTCGACCCGCTCAAGCTGATAAGCTCCGGCACCCTGCTGATAGCCGTCAAGAAGGGCGAAGAGTCGCTGGTCCGGGAAGCCGCGGCCTCAGCCGGTTCGCTAGCCACCCCCATCGGCCGATTCAACAAGGGCAAGGTGCTCTTGACGAGGAAGGGGAAGGCGGAGGAGGTGACGGGGCCGCCGAAGGACGAGATCTGGAGGCTCCACGAAGAGTCGGGGGAGCAGCTATGACGCTAGTTCGCGACGCCCTTGCCGACGCTGGGCCCGACGCCAGGCGCTGAATTCCTCATCCCCCGGCGGTAGAACCTGTACATGACGAACCCTATCACGATCATGATCAGCCCGGCGAACCCGCTCACGAAGAGGAGGGTCAAGACCCCTAGCAGGATCATGCCGAGGCTGGACCCTCTCGAGAGCCTGCTGTGCTTGATCTTGACTTTCGCCATGCTGCGCTCGCGCCCGATCGTGGGCGCGGCCGGCGTTAAACCTCTCGGATGCCTCGCCCTACGCGCTGGCCGCGCTGACCGAGAAGATCGGCGGGAGGCCGTCGGCGATCAAGGTCCACTTCGCACCTGCTTTGCTGAAGTAGAGCTGCCCCGTGCCCGTCCCGACGTAGACGCCTGACGGGTCCTCCTCGTCTGTGTCCATCCCCTCCCTGTAGACGTTGTAGAACGAGCGCTTGGGCAGGCCGCTTCCCAGCGCCGACCACCTCCTCCCCTCGTCGTCGGAGGCCCACACGAGGAACCGGCCGTCCGGCGGCACGCGCGCCTCCCCGGACTCCTCAGGGGCCACGTAGACCCTCTTTGGGTCGTTGTAGTCGACCGCTATGGGGAATCCGAACCGCGAGGGAAGGTTCCCGACCATCTCCTCCCACGTCTCGCCGTTGTCGTCGCTCCTGTATTCGCCGCAGTGGTTCTGCTGGTAGATTACGTCGGGGCGAGAGGGGTGGCGGACGAGGTGGTGCGGGCACTGCCCGTACTCGGGGTACTTGTTGGGCGAAAAGTCCGCGCGGAGGTTGCCGTTCTTGAAGGACCACGACTCTCCGCCGTCCCTTGTCTTGAGTATCCCGACCGCCGAGATCGCCACGTGCATCGTCTTGGGGTCCCTCGGGTCCACGAGTATTGAGTGCAGGCAGAGCCCTCCGGCGCCCGGGTTCCACTTCTTCCTGGTCTCCTGATTGTAGAGGCCTGCGTTGAGGGCCCAGCTCTCGCCCCCGTCCTCGCTCCTGAACAGGGCGGCCGGGTCGACCCCGCAATAGAGGACCTCGGGCTCTTCCTCGACCCCGGGCTCGATGTGCCAGACCTGCTTGACGCTCCAGTCCGAGCTCTTCGGGAACCTCGGCGGCCTCTTCCCCTCCTTCCAGGTCCTCCCGAAATCTCGGCTGGTCGCGATGGTGGGGCCCTTGATGAAATTGTCCACCGTCGCGAGCATCTTCCTGCTCCTCGGGTCTAGAGTTACGTGATATATCGAGGTGCCCTTGAAGTGGGGCCCGGACGACTTCCAGGTCCTCCTCCCGTCCAGTGATTCGAAGACGAAGACCCCCTTCTTCGTGCCCAGCATTACGAGATTCCGCTCCTTCAACTTGTCCAACCCCCTCCGGCTGACAACAAACCTTTCCCGCCAGCTACTGAGGGCAGGATGTAGATAACGTCTCCATCCTTGGTCTTCGTCGACTCTCCGTCGAGGCCCCTGATGTCCTCCTCGTTGACGTAGATGTTGATGTATGGCCTAGTCCGGTCGTGCTCGTCGAAGATCCGGTCCTTGATGTTCGGGACCATCTCGTCCAGTTGTGTGACGACGTCCTGGATGTCCTTCGCCCCTTGGATCGCGACCTCCACCGACCTCCCCGTATAG
>Ga0209517_10006173_pt1 | contig 14893 bp, 16 predicted proteins | sample PeaSoiMetSII2010_FD_187695 | JGI IMG/M metagenome (GOLD analysis project Ga0209517, IMG submission 187695) | Peat soil microbial communities from Weissenstadt, Germany - SII-2010 (SPAdes) (version 2) | ecosystem: Environmental > Terrestrial > Soil > Wetlands > Peat | place: Germany... | reverse complement strand
CGCCCCGTGCGGCTCGAAAACGACTGCAACGCGGCTGGCTTGGCCGAGGCACGATATGGAGCCGCCCGCGGCTGCGCCAATGTGTTCTACACGGCCATAGGGACCGGCATCGGATGCGGAATCATTCTCGACGGCAGGACTTATCACGGAAATCGCGGAGCGGCAGGCGAAGGCGGCCACGTCACCATCGACTATCGGAGTTCGATAACCTGCGGATGCGGCAACCCCGGATGCATCGAAGCGCTCGCGTCCGGTTCCGCACTCGAAAAAACAGACTTGCACGATCTCGACGAAATCGCGGAGCGCCTGGGAGCCTGGCTGGGCGGAATCGTGAGCCTGCTTGATCCCGGCATCATCGTCATCGGCGGCGGCGTAGCCCAAATCGGCGAGCCCCTGTTCGATCGCCTCCGCAAGACGATGCCCAAGCGAACGATTAATCCTTATGCCGCGCAAATCCCCATCGTCCCGGCGCATTTCGGAGCCGAAGCCGGAGTGGTCGGCGCGGCGTGTCTCTTCATTTGATCGCTTGAAACACTCGCTCGGCGATCGCCTGGTTCCCGGCCGGAGTCAGATGGCAGTAATCCGTGAACGTCTGGACGTTCATTCCATCAAAAACGCCCGTCAGGTCGACGAAAGTGTATCCTGCATCATCGGTCGAAAGCTGCTTCGCGATCACCGGATACAGATTCTCGTACGCATACATCTCGACGCGGCCCGCGACGCGGCGATCGTACTCCGCCAAGCGAGGCTCCGGGCCCATCAGCGCCTTCTTCGACACTCGCAAAGTCGGCTGAAGCAGGAAAATGTCCTCGATTCCATCCAGCGATAAAATCCGATGGATCTGTCTCACCATGTGCCGGTAGACGTCGATCTGATCTTCGATAATCCGGTAGCGCTCCCGTTCTTCAGCCGTCAGATCGCTCAAACGAAGCCCCGCTGGAACCGGACCATGATCCCGATCCTGCCGGTAATGCAGATTCGCCCGCCGCCGTGCGCGATCGTCCAGGATTCTAAACATCACGCTGTTGCGGCTCAGCCAGGTCGACAGCATAAATCCCAACGCCCGCGCACCGTGCGGATTGGTCAGATCGTCGAACTCCTCGCCCAGCGGAGCCGCCGCGTACGGATCGTAATGCGGGCCGCCTTTAATAAGCTGGCTCAGATCGTTCACGCCGTCGAGCAGAATCACGGCATCGGGTCTATAGTGCAACAGCACCGCAAGTATCCGCGCCAGATCTTCATTCAGCGTGAATCCGCTCACCGCCGCGTTGATCACTTCCCAATGCTTCTCGGGCCGCGCCGCGTTCAACCGCTGTTCCAGGTAATAGTCGATGGTTTCGTGATTGCCGACCTGCACCGGCTTGGCGATTTCCGGGTAAACCGATTCGGCTCCGTAGGCGACCGAGCCGCCGATCAAGAAGATGCGCTCTGTATTGGCGGGTTTTTCCACCGCGACGTCCTGGTCGCGCCGGAACCCCTGTGCATTATGATGAACGCCGGTGCGATCGAAGTTGGGGCTGATGCGGAACGCGGACCAACGGTCGAACAGGATGGACGCCTGTTCTCTCCCCCGCCCGCGCGTGGCCGAAACATAGGCGCGCGTCGCGTATTCGGCGATCCCGATCACGACGCAAACCGCCAGCAGCGTGTAAACAACAAACGCCGCTGTTTTGAGTGCCCTGGGCACTGCTACTTAATCTCGAGGATCTCTTTTTCCTTGCCCTTGGACGCCTGGTCGATCTTCTGGATGTGGCCGTCGGTCATCTTCTGCACTTCATCCAGCGCGCGGCGTTCTTCATCCTCGCTGATGGCCTTGTCCTTCAGCAGTTTTTTCAAATGCTCATTGGCGTCGCGGCGGATGTTGCGCAGCGCGACGCGATGGTCCTCGGCGATGTTGTGTAGCCGCTTGACGATCTCCTTGCGGCGCTCCTCGGTCAAGGCCGGAATCGGCACCCGGATGATCTTTCCGTCGTTGGCCGGATTCAAGCCCAGGTCCGAAACGCGAATCGCCTTCTCGATCGCCGTGATCTGTGAAACGTCCCACGGCTGAATGGTGATCAGCGTCGGCTCCGGCACGTGCAGATTCGCCACCTGGTTGATTGGCGTCGGAGTGCCGTAGTAATCCACTCGCAGGTTGTCGAAGATGCTTACCGAAGCGCGGCCCGTGCGGATGCCGGCCATTTCGTGCTGCAAATCGGTCAGCACTTTGTCCATCCGCGTCTTGGCGTGATTTTCGACCTCGCGGACGTTCGCAAAAGTTTGAGTCGTAGCTGCCTGTTGTTCTGGTTTCATAAGCGTTCTTTTAGTGGATGAGGGTGCCCACCGGCTCCCCCATCGCCATACGCATTATATTTCCATGCACGTTCAAATTGAAAACCACGATGGGAAGCTTGTTGTCGCGGCACATGGCCACCGCCGAAGCGTCCATCACTCTCAGGTTCTTGGTCATCACGTCGGTGTAGCCGATCTCGCTGAACCTGACGGCGCCCGGATTCTTCAGCGGATCCATGTCGTACACGCCGTCAACGCGCGTCGCCTTGGCCACGATGTCCGCCTTGATCTCAAGACCCCGCAGCGTCGCCGCCGTATCGGTCGAAAAATAAGGATTCGACGTCCCCGCGCCGAACACCACGATGCGGCCTTTTTCCAGATGCCGGATGGCCCGGCGCCGGATGTAGGGCTCCGCCACTTCGTGCATTTCGATGGCGGTCATCACGCGTGTTGGCACGCCCTGCTGTTCGAGGGCGTCCTGAAACGCCAGCGCGTTGATCACCGTGGCCAGCATCCCCATGTGATCCGCAGTCACGCGATCCATTTTCTGCGCCGCCGCGCTCAGGCCGCGAAAAATATTCCCTCCGCCGACGACGAGGCCGATCTGCACGCCGGTCCGCGCCACTTCGGACACTTCCGCCGCCAGCGCCGCCACGCGCACCGCATCGATGCCGAACGCGCCCTCGCCGGCCATGACCTCGCCGCTCAGTTTCAGTAGAATGCGCCTGTATTTAGGCACAGCCATTATTCGTTACCGGCCGCCGGAGTCTCCGCCGCGGCCTGATCGCCGACTTTGAACCGCACAAACCGCGACACGGAAATATTCTCGCCCAGTTTCGCGATCTTGGTCTTGATCAGATCGGCGACGGTCGTGGTCGGCTCTTTGATGAACGGTTGCTCATACAGGCAGACCTCTTCATAGAACTTGTTGAGCCGTCCCTCGGTGATCTTGTCGATCATCTTTTCGGGTTTGCCCTCGGCCAGCGCGCGCGCACGCTGAATCTCGCGCTCCTTCTCGAGCGCCGCCGGCGTCACGTCCTCTTTCCTCAGGAATTGCGGATCGGCCGCCGCGATCTGCATCGCCAGGTCGTGCACCAGGGCCTGAAAATCGTCGGTGCGCGCTACGAAATCGGACTCGCAATTCACTTCGAGCATGACGCCCAACTGCGCCCCGGGATGAACATAGGTCCCGATCACGCCCTGCTTCGTGGTTCGCGTCGCCTTTTTGGACGCGGACGCAATTCCGCGCTTGCGCAATACGACTTCCGCCTCGGCCAGGTCGCCATTAGACTCGGTCAGCGCGCTCTTACACTCCATCATTCCGGCTCCGGTGCGCTCCCGAAGCTGTTTTACCAACTGTGCGTTGATCTCCATAATTCCTTTTATAAACCCGCGCGAAACCGCTCCATATCGTGTGCCGGCTGGATTTTAACCGCTCCCTTTGGTCACGGCTCATTCGGACGCAGGCGTGTTTGCGACTTGAGCCGTGACCAAAGGGAGCGGTTAATCCAACGTGAATCCAACTAGTGATTTCGCGAAGAAACTTCTTCCGCCGCGGCTTCCGACGCCGCGCCCTTACGCGGCAGCGACATCGACGGCAGATCTTCGTCCGACAAGCTTTCCGACATCAACTGCTCGGCGTACTTGGGATCGATGAACTGCGCATACTCCGGAATTTCTTCCGCCGGAGTCTCGTCGCCCACCACCAGCTTCTCCGCCGGGAAATCCTGTTCGCTCGCCAGCTGCCGGCCTTCCACCACCGCGTCCGAAATCTTGTTGGTGAACAGCCGGATCGCCCGCAACGCGTCGTCATTGCCCGGAATCACGTAATCCACCTTGTCCGGATCGCAATTGGTATCCACCACCGCGACCACCGGAATGCCCAGTTTGCGCGCCTCTTCCACCGCGATTGCTTCTTTATTCGAATCGATCACGAACAGCAGGTCCGGCAGACCGTTCATGTCCTTGATGCCCGAAAGATTCTGGCTCAGATGCTTGCGTTCCCGCTCCAGCCGAACCACTTCTTTCTTGGCGCGGCCCTCCCAGTTGTTCTCGGTGGCCATGGCTTCCAGTTCTTTCAGCCGCTTGATCGACTTCTGTACCGTCAGCATGTTGGTGAGCAATCCGCCCAGCCAGCGTTGATTGACGTAGTACATCTGGCATCGCGTGGCTTCCTCGGCGATGGCTTCCTGCGCCTGCCGCTTGGTTCCGACGAACAGAACCGTCTTGCCCGACGAGGCCATCTCGCCCACAAACCGCATCGCGTCTTTGAACAGCTTCAGCGTCTTCTGCAGATCTATGATGTAGATCCCATTGCGTTCGCCAAAGATGTATTCCTTCATCTTTGGATTCCAGCGCTTGGTCTGGTGCCCGAAATGAACGCCTGCTTCGAGCAATTCCTTCATGCTAATCGACGGCAAAAAACCTCCTTTTAGGTTTCGGTTAGGACCCTGATGCCGCGGCCCAAAGCGGAATTTGCGGCATCCGGGTAGTTGGATAGTGGGCGGATATGCGGATCCGACCCAAAAACTGGTCTAGCGCTTGGAGAACTGGAAGCGTTTGCGAGCGCCCTTCTGTCCGTACTTCTTGCGCTCATGCTGGCGCGCGTCGCGCGTCAGAAACCCGAGCCCCTTCAGCTTCGCCCGCAGCTCCGCGTTGAACTCCATCAACGCGCGTGCGATGCCCAGCTTGGCCGCGCCCGCCTGTCCCGAAACTCCACCGCCATCGGTGTTGATCAGGATGTCGAACTTATCGGCGGTCTCGGTCGCCAGCAGCGGCTGCCGCACGATGGCGCGCGCCGCTTCGCTCGGGAAATACTGCTCGAACGTGCGGCCGTTCACTTTGATGTCGCCCTTGCCCGACCGCAAAATCACTCTGGCCACCGCAGTCTTGCGGCGGCCGGTCCCCAAATGTTGTAGTAGCGCCAATCTCTTCAAATCTCCTATACCGCGAGAGCCTGCGGCTTCTGTGCGTCGTGCGGGTGTTTGGGACCCGCATACACTTGCAATTTCCGGTACATCTGCTTGCCGAGTTTCGATTTCGGAAGCATTCCCTGGATCGCCTCTTCCACCATCCTCTGCGGACGCGTCTCGCGCACCGTGCGCGCCAGCGTTTCCGTCAGTCCGCCGGGATAACCCGAGTGCCGGCGATACAGCTTCTGATTTTCTTTGCGGCCCGTCAAGCGGACCTTGGCGGCGTTGACCACCACCACGTGATCGCCCGTATCGATGTAGGGTGTATAGCTCGGCTTATGCTTGCCTTGCAGCAGCATAGCGGCCTTGCTGGCCAGCCGGCCCAACACCACGTCTTCGGCATCGATGAGGTGCCAATGACGCTCGATGTCCTCGGGCGAAGGAATTACGGTTTTCATGTAGACAGACCTTCTCCGTGCGAGTTCGTAACTACTTCAGATTAGCGAATATGGCGGCGATGTGTCAAACGCGCGGAGCAAAAAGACGTTCCGGCCCCCGGCGGCTTATTTCTGCGCGAAGTGCACACTGCCGTTCCGGTAGTCGATCGTCAGCGTCAAATACGATAGCACCGGCATCCCCAGCGCTCCGCCGAGGGCCACACCGATTGAATCGCTCAAACCTTGCAAGCTCACTGAATACATCGCGGGATTATCTTGGTGGAAGCCACCAAAGGACAGCCAGACACCTTTGGCGATCAGAGTCCGCGCCGCGCCCTGCGCCCCACTGATGGGCGTCCGGGAATCCGTGGTGAGCGACGCTTCGCGGGCGAAATCGGAGTCGATCAGGTTCGTCGCGGCCGCCGAATCGATCAGGAACAGCCGGGCCTTCTCTTTATTCACTGAGGTCTGCGTGGTTAGATCGCTGCCAAATCGAAAAACGCGCTGAAAGCCGGGAGCCAGCGCGCGGGCATCCACGGGTTCGTCCGGAGCCGCCAGCTCTTCTTTGGGCCGCGCCGCCAGCCGCATGACCGCCCCCGGAAAGTCGACGGTGATCAGGAAGCGCTGGAACGTGCCCAGACCGATGTAACCGTCGAAGTCGGCCGTTCTCGCCGTCCTATAAACCGAAACCGGATAGTCCGCAAACTCGACCGATCCGATCTGGATTTGCGCCGCGACGTAATGAAAGGTGTCGGGCGGAGCTTGAGAACCGATTCCGTTCATCTCCGTGGTCAGGTCCGTCAGCAGTTCCAGACCGGCCTTTTCGGCCATCGCCGGAGAAAGACTAAACCCAGATCCACTGGTGTTGAGCAATAACGTCGCAGTTTGCCGATTGTTAAACCGCACTTTGACGCCCAGGCCGCGCGGATGGTTCGCCGAATCATACAGCCGAATCAGCTTCATCTCCGCATCCTGATAGGGGCTAGTGAGCCGTCGCAAGTGGCGGCCGGCCAGCGTCTTGTCGGATGCAACACGGGCGCGCAGCGACCGCGCCTCGCGGCTCTCCGGATCGTACATCGCGAGAACTTTTTCGAGCGCCGGAATGAGCTCGGCGCCGGATAAGGTGCCAGCGTGGTACAGAGCCAGAGCCGGATCTTCCGGAAGCAAAAGATACGCTTTCGCCATTAAATCGCGGGAGGATTTAAATCGGGAAATTGCGGAATAGAGCATAGCCATTCCGCGTAGCGCTCCCGGGTAATTCGGATCCAGCTTCAATGCGTTTAGATAGTGATGCTCGGATTGCTCCAGGTTTCCACGCCGGTATTCCGCCATGCCCGCCGCAGACTGAGTGGCGGCGCTCTGCGGCGCCTTAGCGATTCCTTCAGTTGCCGCCGCGTAAGCGTCCTTGGCGCGGCGCTCCCCGATGAACGCGCGGACCAAACCGTAATAGGCCTCCCCCTGAGACGGATCCTCGATCAGAACTTTCCGGTAGAGCTCAATCGCACCAGGATAACGGGCAGCGAACAGCTCCTTGCGTGCGTCGGATAGACTGCCCACCACGTCCGGAGAAGCCCCGACCGCGGAACCAATTAGAACCGAAAAAATACCCGCAACCTGGAGAGCCTTTCGAAACATATTTGACGATTTTGATCGATTGCCCGAACAAATGCAACCTCAGCGGGCTAGTGCTTCATCGAATAAAGAGGATAATTGATCCTATACCGATACGCGAGCGTCGCCATTGCTTTCGGATAAATAGGGGAATCCACGTTCTCCCAAAAAATCTGAGCAACTTCGGAAGCGGCTACTGGATTGTCCTTTGAATCCGCTCGACGATTCGTGCCAGGTCGTCAGCGGCCTCAGGAGACCAGCGGATTCGCATCAGGATCGGAGAAGATGGTCGATGCGAGCTTTCACTGCGTCGTGCTCAACAAATTCACCACGGTCGAGCGACGCAAAACCGGCTTCCACAGCCTCGACGAAACGCGCCTCCTCGTCCAGCATGCGCGAAACGGTCTCCTGCACCACTTCCTCGGCCTTTTTCCCGACGCGCCCGGCCACCTCTGCGAGGCGCGCCTCTTCTTCCGGGGTGAAATGCACTTCCATGGCGATAGTGTAGGAATTTCCTCGATCAACGTCAACGCGTCTGCCTTCGCCAGCGACGGGGGCGGGTATCCTTATAGCAGCGTGGTCTACTTGATCACCTTAGCCTGCTATGGCTCGCACTTGCATGGCGACGAGTCGGGCTCGGTGGATCGTCGTCACGCGGTTCCCGGTGCCCCGATGCTCGAACCGAACTTTAATCGGTCCTTCGCCGCTCGTCGTTCCATGCTTCAAGGCTCCTACACGATGGACCGGCCGCGTCGAGACACGGTATTAGCGTCCCTTGTGGAGCGATGCTCCAATCGTGGATGGAGCCTCCTCGCCGCTCACGTCCGCACCAACCACCTTCACATTGTCCTTGACGCGGAGGCCGCACCGGAACGGATCATGAACGATCTAAAATCTTACGCCAGTCGCATGCTGAATCTGGCTGGCTTCGATACGCCGGATCGCAAGCGGTGGGCGCGCCACGGAAGCACGCGCCGCCTAGCGGAACGCGAGAACGTCGAAGCGGCGATTCGATACGCATTGGAAAAACAAGGCGATCCTATGGCGACGTTCTTAGCGCCTGATCAGCATTAACCGCTCCCTCCGGTCACGGCTCAATCGGGCGCACGATCGCATGTCGATCCGTTGCTAAAATGAGCCGCGACCGCAGGGAGCGGTTAATATCGCCAGCGCAGTTCGCATGCGGATCTGTTGACGAATCGATCAGTCCATTGCTTGGCGCGAAGTTAATATCGCCAGCGCAGACAGATCCGCTGACTAATCGATCAGCCCGTTCCGCAGCGCGAAGCGGACCAGTTCGCCCGTGCTGTGCAAATTCAGCTTCTCCATCACACGCCCACGATGCGCTTCTACCGTATATACACTCAGATTCAGCGACGTGGCGATCTCTTTGTTCGTCTTTCCCTCCGCAATCATCTGCAAAACTTCACGCTCGCGCGTGGTCAGAAGATCCAGCGGATCCGTCACGTGGCGCCGGTAATCGGTGAGGACGGCTTCCGACACCGCCGGACTCAAATAGCCTTCCCCTTTCGCGACCGCGCGCACCGCGGCGATCAGGTCGGCATCCGCGGAATCTTTCAGCAAGTAGCCGCGAGCTCCCGCACGCAGAATCTCGCGGACGTAGACCGAGTCCTTATGCATGCTAAGCGCCAGGACACGGGCGCGCGGCGCTATGGTGACCAGGCGCCGCGTGGCTTCGATGCCGTTCAGCTCCGGCATGGTCACGTCCATGATCACCAGGTCGGGCTGGAGTTTCTCGGCCAGCTCCACGGCTTCCCGTCCATTGGCGGCTTCGCCCACGATCTGCATATCGGGCTGCGCCGAGAGAATCATTTTGAAGCCCTGGCGGACCAGCACGTGGTCGTCGGCAAGAAGGATTCGGATCATATTTTTTCGCTGTGCAACGCCGGCGTTTCGAGCGGCGCCGATACGTCAATGGTCACGCCCGCGCCCGGTTGCGATTGGATGGTCATCTCGCCGCCGGCGCTGCGGGCGCGCGCGCGCATGCCGCTGAGGCCCATTCCAGCCGGATTCGACCCCTGCAAGCCCTTGCCGTTATCGTGAATCGTCAAGCGGATGCGCTCCCCTTCGGCGCGCAGATGAATCTCGACTTTTGTCGCCCCGGAATGCCGCGCGATGTTGGTCAGCGCTTCCTGCACGATGCGAAATAGATGCGTTTCGGCTTCATCGGACAGACGCCCGTCGAACTCGGAACGGTAATCCACCTCGATTCCGGTGCGCTCCCGAAACCGGTCCGCCAGCCAGCGGATTCCGGCGTCCAGGCCGAAATCGTCGAGAATGGTCGGACGCAGAAGCTGCGACAGCTCCCGCACGTTGTGGATGGAATCTTCCACCAGCTTGATCGAATCCTCAACGCGCGCGCGGTCGGATGGATTCGCGGCGATCGCCAGCAGGTTCGATTTGATCGCCGTGAGCGACCCTCCGAGTTCATCGTGCAGCTCATGCGAAAATCGCCGCGCAGTGGATTCCTGCGTCTCCAGCATGCGGAACGAGACGCGGCTGAGTTCTCCCGTCTGCGATTCCATCTGCCGGAACACGCGCGCGGCCAGGCGAACGGTGACCGCCGCGAACACTAGCGCCACCAGCAGGCATCCTCCGAACAGCAGCTTCGATTCCTGCGTGAGTTCGTCCGACTGCTGATCCATACGATGCCGCGTGTCCACCGCCTCCGCATAACTCATGTCGACCAGACGCGCTACTACAGCGGTCACCTGCTCATGCTTCGCAAACAGATCACGCGATGAAAACACCGGATTTTCCCGGTTCAGCAGAAGCTGGCGGGCTTCTTTTGAAAAATCGAGCACGCTTCGCTCCAGCCGGTCCCACGCCTCGCCCCACGCCTCTTCATTCGGCCGGCCGCGCTGTTCTTCCACCATTTGGTGAATTTCGTTGTCGGTCTGATCCAGATCGGCGAGCACGCGCTCGCGATCGACTAAATCCGGCGTGCGGGACAGGCGGTAAAAGGCGGTGTTCAGAACCTCCTGCTCGCGCTGAACTTCGTCCAGCAGGCGCGCGATCACCAGTTGATTATTCACCAGGCCGTCCGCGCTCGCGGCGATGGATCGAGCGTCGTTTACGGCGATGATCGCGGCCGCCGCCAGCAGCGCGATGACGGCTGCAAATCCGATCACCAGGACGCGAAGCAACGTGCGCATTCCTCTTTCAGACTAACGTTTCTTCATTAACAATTGCTCGCTATGTGTAACTTAAGTTTGCCGTTTCTACTCCCGTACGCAGGTGATCGAAGTTGCCGGGCATCGGGCGCATGATGGGACCGTGGGTGAGCAAGAAGCACCCCGTATAGGAGAAAGGGACAAAATGAAAAGCTTAATTCTGACTGCACTGATCGCGGCCGGCGCCATTATGGCGCAGACGCCTGCCACGGGGACTGCTCCGGCGACCTCGAACACGCAGAGTACGCAAAAACCGGCCGTGAAGCGTCACGCTAAAAAGGCCAAGACGGCCAAAAAGCCCGCGGCGCCTTCGACCGCGCAAGCCCCGGCTGCCAAGCCGAGCAAGTAGTCGAGGATCGTTTATGGTGGGGGCCGGTCTCGAACGGGGCCGGCTCTTTTTTTTATCCGACTGATGCCACGTCTTCGATGACCGGACGCACGTAGTAAAGGAAGCGCCCGCAGTTTTCGCAGGTCATCAATTGTTCGCTCTTCTTCAGATCCTGCATGTACTGGGGTCTCAGTACGATCTGACAGGCGGAGCAGCTACCCTTCACCGCTTCCGCGATCACCACGCTGTTGGGCCACTTTTTGCGAAGCCGCCCGTAGGTCGTCACCACCGCCGGAGGAAGCTTCGCTACTGCCGTGGCACGCTCGGCTTTCAGTTCCGTGAGCTGTTTCTGATCTGCGGCGGTCCGTTCCCGCGCTTTGGTTTTTTCCGATTCCACCGACTGCTTCTCTTCCTTCAGCGCCAGTTCGGCTTTCTTCACATTCTGATCCAGCGGCTCGGATTCGGCCATCAGCTCCAGAATCCGGTCCTCGGATTTGCGGATCTCTTTTTCCGCGTACTCGATTTCGTGCTGGAAGGCCCGGTACTGCTCGTTGGTCTTGGCTTGCAGCATCTGATCGCGAAGCTTGCTGATCTTCTGCTCCTGGATCTGGATCTCGCCTTCGAACTTCTTGCGATCCTTTTGATTCGCCACCAGCGCGGCCCGGTCGGCTTCCAGCTTGCGGATATGCGACTCCAGCGTTTTTTCAATCGCGGCGATGTGCTTCGGCAGCGCCGCTACTTCCTTCTCGAGCGCCGCGATCCGTTGGTCTAGCGATTGAAGCTGAATCACCAGATGAGTATCTGGGTGCATGAACAGTTCAATTTTAGCACGCACCGCGATACAGTAGTAAAAACACTATGTATTCTTTCGAGAATCTGCCTCCGGTCCCGTTGACGATCGAAGGAGCAAGCGTACTGCACCAGATGTTTCGCGTCCGTTGGGCCGCGTGGCGGGCGCTCCCGCACGGCGGCCGCGTGGAAGTCCTGGCGCAGGCGAATCCGGTGCTGGCCGGAATGGAACACGACGGCAGCGCTTTGTTTTCGCTGCTCGGTCATAAAGGCGACCTGATGCTGATCCACTTCCGCCCGGATTTCGACGGTCTGGGGAAAGTGGAGCGCGACCTGACACGGCTCTGGCTGTGGGATTATCTGGAACCGACTACATCGTATCTATCGGTGGTGGAACTGGGGTTGTACGAGTCGACCGGAAAGCTATATGCGTCGCTGAGTGAGCGCTCGGTGGTCCCGCATTCGGCCGAGTGGAACACGGAGATCGAAGAGACGCTCGCGCGCCAGCGCACCGCCATGCGTTCTCGTCTGTTTCCCGAAATGCCCGGCCACAAATACGTGTGCTTTTATCCCATGGACAAGCGCCGCGGAGAGCATAAGAACTGGTATCAGCTCGAAATGACGGAGCGGCAGCGCCAGATGCAGGAGCACGGCGAAATCGGCCGGCGTTACGCGGGCACGGTGAAGCAGATCATCAGCGGGTCGATCGGCTTCGACGATTGGGAGTGGGGAGTCGACCTCTTCGCGGAAGATCCGGTGGTGTTCAAGCGCCTGATTTATGAGATGCGCTTCGACGAAGCGAGCGCGGTGTATGCGCTGTTCGGTGCCTTCTACGTGGGTCGTCGCTTGCCGGTGGCGGAGCTAGGCAAACAAATCGCGGTCGATTAGTTTACGTCATGGACAATGGCGGACCGCCGACATTGAGCCGCGACCGGAGGAAGCGGTTAATGTACGTGCGCAGACAGTGTTACCGCAGGCGGCACCGCGCGACGGCGTGGTTCCAACCATCGATCAGCTCCCCGCGGCGATGCGCGGACATTTTCGGCTCGAACACGCGTTCCGATCGCCAGAAACGCGACAGATCCTCCAGGCTCCGATAGAATCCAGTAGCCAACCCCGCCAGATAAGCGGCACCAAGCGCGGTAGTCTCGATGTCAGCGGGACGCACGATGGGGCAGCCGAGAATATCCGCCTGGAACTGCATCAGAAAATTGTTGGAAGCGGCTCCGCCGTCGACGCGCAGTTCCCTGATCCTCTGGCCGCTGTCGGATTCCATGGCTTCCACCAGATCCCGAGTCTGATAAGCGATGCTCTCCAGCGTTGCGCGCACCAGCCGCGCGCGATCGGTCCCCGCCGTGATTCCGCAGAAGATTCCCCGCGCGGCCGAATCCCAGTGCGGCGCGCCCAGTCCCACGAACGCCGGCACGACGTAAGCGCCACCGGTATCGGGAACGGACGACGCGATGGCCTCCGTCTCAGCGGCGTTCGAAATGATTTGCAGTTTGTCGCGGAGCCATTGCACCGCCGCTCCCGCGATGAACACGCTACCTTCCACCGCGAATTGCGCCTTGTCGTCAGGCGATGCCGCGCGCGTCGCCAGCAGGCGATTTTTCGATACCGGCAAATGTTCGCCCGAGTGCATCAGCGCGAAACATCCGGTGCCGTAAGTGTTTTTCGACAATCCCGCGGAAAAGCAAGCCTGGCCGAACAGAGCCGCCTGCTGGTCCCCCGCGATGCCCGCGATCGGGATCGCCGCGCCCAGGTGCTCCTTCGCGGCGGTTCCGCAAACTCCCGACGACCGCACGATTCTCGGCAGCATCGACTCGGGCAGACCGAAGATCGACAACAGCTCATGATCCCAATCCCCGGTCGCGAGGTTCATCAGCATGGTGCGCGACGCATTGGTCGGATCGGTGACATGCGCCGCCCCGTTGGTCAGCTTCCAGATCAGCCACGTGTCGACATTTCCAAACAGCAGGTCATCCGGATGGCTGGAGGTGTAATCGATCAGCCAGCGAATTTTGCTGGCGGAAAAATATGCGTCGACCACCAGGCCGGTCTTGCGCTCGATCAGCTCCCGCGGCTGGAGTGCTTCGCAATACGCGGCCGTGCGCCGGCACTGCCACACGATCGCGGGGGCAACCGGCTCGCCCGTGCGGCGATTCCAGACCACCGTCGTCTCGCGCTGATTCGTGATGCCGATCGCGGTTAGGTCCGACGCCGAAACTCCCGCCATGGCGAGCGTGCGTCGCGCGGCATCGATTTGCGCGGTCCAGATGGTATTGGCGTCCTGTTCCACCCATCCGGGCTGCGGGTAGAAGCATTCGATGGGGGTCGATTCCATCGCCACGCGGCGGCCTTCGTCGTTATACAGAGCCGCCCGCGCGCTGGTGGTTCCTTCGTCTAAAGCGAGTACGAATGGCACACAGGCATTATAATGATGAGACATGTTCTTTCGCCGAGAGACTCCTCATCAGTTGACGTTCAACGACCGTCTTGCCAACTTGCAGTCCTACAAGTTCGATGTGAAGCCGGAAGGCTCCGCGAAGGCTCGGGTGACGCGCGGCGGATGCGCGGCGATGGTGGAAGACGCGGGCGGCGGTAACGTTACCCTCGGCAAATCCGGCGTGCTGATCGGCGATGAGATCGGAGTCTTGGTCAGCCGCGGCTACCAGATGTTCCTCAGAACGCCTTCGGGGCGCGAGATTCCGGCACTCGCCAAGCATCTGCATCAGCTTCACGATTTCGACGAAGACCTGAGGGAAGGCCTGGGGCTGACCAGCCTCTACAATCTTTCGCTGGGGACCACGTCCACGGATCATCTGTACGATCGAGTCGAAGAACGCGACGAAGGGCCGCATCATCACGCTTGGGACAAGCCGGGCGTAATCTCCTCGTAACCGTGCGCCGCGGGCCGCCGTCGTAGTATACAGTTGTTACTGTGCTTTTGCTGTTGATGTTCGCGTTGGCGGGCGATTCTTCGCTTACACCCGCGCCGACTCCGCTCGAACGCGGCTACAGCGAAATGTACAACCTTCAGTTCGACCAGGCGCACAAGTCTTTTCAGGAATCTATTGCTCAAAGTCCTTCTGATCCCTTGGGCCCGGTGTCGGACGCGGCGGCATATCTGTTTTCAGAACTGGATCGACTGCACATTCTGCAATCCGAGTTTTTCATGCATGACGACGCGTTTCTGAATCGCCAGAAACCTAGCGCGGATCCGAAAATCAAGCGGGAGTTCGAAGCCGCGCTGGCGCACAGCGAGCAGCTCGCGGCCAAGGCTCTGGAGGCAGATCCGGCGAATCAGAACGCGCAGTTCGCGTCGCTGATGCGTTTAGGATTGCGATCCGA
>Ga0209517_10006171_pt1 | contig 14898 bp, 11 predicted proteins | sample PeaSoiMetSII2010_FD_187695 | JGI IMG/M metagenome (GOLD analysis project Ga0209517, IMG submission 187695) | Peat soil microbial communities from Weissenstadt, Germany - SII-2010 (SPAdes) (version 2) | ecosystem: Environmental > Terrestrial > Soil > Wetlands > Peat | place: Germany... | reverse complement strand
GCCCGCAGGTTTCGCCGCAGCATTGCCCGCGACCTGGGCCACGGCGTGCGCGCCCAGCAGCACGCTCAGCAGACAGAGAGAGCCTAGCTTCGTGGAACGTGGATTCGTGGGACTCAGCTTCATGGAGTGAACTGGAAAAGCGGCAGATTCCTTACCGGCCGTGAGGGTCAGCCGAGGATGCAAGATCATTCTACCCCGTCAAACGGCGCGACCCAAGCGCCGTTTCAAGCACTATATGAAACGCCTTGACAAAGAAATGCGGCCGTTTTATAGTTCGATAGTTGTCTAATTATACGACGATCTAACTATGGCCCCGTCCTCGAACCAAGCGTTCAAGGCAATCGCCGATCCCACCCGCCGTGAGATTCTCCGCCTGTTGCGCCGCGGCGAGATGACTGCCGGCGATCTGGCCGAGCGCTTCGACATGACCAAGCCCACTATGTCGCACCATTTCGCTGTATTGAAAGAGGCCGACTTGCTCACCAGTCGCCGTGACGGCCAGCAGATCTGGTACGGCCTGAACACCACCGTGGTACAGGACTTGATGGCCTGGGCCATGGATTTAATGCGCAGCGAAAGTCGGCCTAAGGAAAATCGCCCGAAAGAAAACCGGACGGACGATAAGCCCGGCGCCAAGACGCCCCCGGAAGAAGACGCAAAATGACGACGAATCCGATTCCAGGCAAGATGAGCAGCAATCAGAAATACTACCTGGGTGCAGCGGTGGTCATTCTGGTCACACTTGTGGGAACGATAGTGGCATACCCGCAACTCCCCAACATCGTCCCCATCCACTGGGACGCCCACGGACACGTAAACGGCTGGGGGCCGAAGTGGTCACTGTTCCTCTACGGCCCGGGCTTGATATTAGGCATCGTCCTGCTGTTTTCAGCTCTTCCCTGGCTCTCGCCCAAGAAGTTCGAAGTGGACTCCTTCCGCGCGACCTACCTCTACATCATGATGGTGATCGTCGCCCTGCTGGCCTACTGTCAACTGCTCATCCTGATTTCATCTCTGGGATTTGCCATCGACGTTAGCCGCGCTCTCGAAGGCGGCGTGTGCCTTCTCATTGCGTTGCTGGGAAATGTGCTGGGCAAAGTGCGGCGAAATTTCTACGTCGGCGTGCGCACGCCGTGGACCATCGCCAACGAACAAGTATGGAACGCCACCCACCGCTTCGCCGCCAGAACTTTCTTTGCTGGAGGCCTGCTGGGCGTGATCGCCGTAATTCTGCGCGCACCCTTCTGGCTGCCCCTGACCGCGATTCTCATCGCGGCGCTGGTGCCCGTGATTTATTCGCTGATCTTTTACAAACAACTGGAGCGCCGCGGTCAACTGAACTAAGCAGAAACTGAACTAAGCAGAAATAGAGAAATTCTCCGTGTAAGAAACTTCCAGCTCTGCCGACTACCTTACTGTGAGCACAATTGAGACGATTCCGGCCGCGGCGCCTACGCAGGACGAGCTTTACCAGGAGGCCGCCAGAACCTACAGCGCGCCGCTGGAACGCCTGGCTCGCGCCTACGAGTCCGACCCGGAAATTCGCCGTGATCTCTTGCAGGATATTCACGTGGCCCTGTGGCGCAGCTTCGCAGGATTTGACGGCCGATGCTCGGTTCGTACATGGATTTACCGGGTGGCACACAACGTGGGCGCTTCGCACGTCATGCGGCAGCGCCGCACCCGGTCCCAAGCCCTGGTCGGCCTGGAAGATGAAGAATTGGAGAACCTTCCCGACTCCGCCAGCGGCCAGCAAGCCGCTGACCGCAGCCATGCTCTCGACCGCCTGCTGATCCTGATCCAGCGCCTGAAACCGCTCGACCGGCACGTGATCCTGTCGTACCTGGAAGGCCTCGACGCCGCCTCGATCGGAGAAATTACCGGCTTGTCGCCCGGCAACGTTGCCACCAAGATTCACCGCATCAAGACCGTGCTGGCTCGCCAGTTTCAGCAAGGGGGACTCGACCATGAATGAACTTCACAACAACCCGGCACAAGAGATCTGGCAGTCCCAGCCCGTGGAGGGTATCAAAATGTCTGCCGCAGCAATCCGCCAGCGCGCGGGAAAATTCGAGAGCCGGATTCAATGGAGAAATATCCGCGAGTACGTGGGGTCCTCGATCGCAGCCGTCCTATTCGCATATTTCTTCGCCAAAACTCATGACCCCCTGTTTCGCATCGCCTATGCGCTCTTCATCGCGGGCTTGGGCTGGGTGGTCTTTCAACTCCATCGCAAAGGCTCGTCCCGAAGCATGCCCGCCGCGATGGGGACTTCGACCTGCCTGCAGTTCTTTCGCGCCGAACTGGAGCGGCAGCGCGACGTCGTAAAAAATGTCTGGCCGTGGTATCTGGCTCCGCTGGTTCCAGGGTTTGCCGTCCTCACGGTGGGCTATGTGCGGTCTCTGCCCTACCCCGCTGGCCTGGCTGGAGCCGCATGGCTCGATGGGATTGTGGCTGTTCTATTCTTCCTGATCTGGAAGATGAACCGGCGAGCCGCACGTTGTCTGCAACGCCTGATCGACGAACTCTATGCGGCCGAGAATCCGCAATGAGGCCCGCACCTGGAAACTCGATTCCCCGTGGCCAGAGGCGAAACGAAGTCTGTCAGAATCCAGCCGCGAAGCGGCGAAAGAATGCAGCCCACGACGCAAGTCGTGGGTGGACATCCGATACTGAACAAAGCCCCGAAGGGGCGAAAGAGAGTCCGTGAGTCCCACACTTAAGCCTAGGTAAATGGCACAGACTCACGGTGGGCAGTGCCGCAACTTCTTCCGCCCGAGGAGGGCGAACCGGATGAAAAGCATTTTGATTCTCGGAATATTAGTGGTCGGGGCAACCTTCGCTGCAGCGCAAGATATCGCCGGCGACTGGCAAGGAACCCTCAGCGCGGGCGGCGCCGAACTGCGCCTCGTGCTGCACATCACTAAAGCAAGCGACGGTAGCCTCAAAGCCACACTCGATAGCATCGACCAGCCCGGCGCCAACGGCATCCCGGTGAACTCCGTAACGCTTAAGGATTCCAAGCTGAGCCTCGACGTGGCGGCCGTCCAGGGCACCTACGAAGGCAAAGTCGCGGCTGACGGAAAGACGATTTCCGGCACGTGGACGCAAAACCAGGCGCTACCGCTTGAGTTCAAACGCGCCACCGCACCCATCAAAACCGAACACAAACCCGCCAAGCCCTCCGACATTGACGGCACATGGTCCGGCACGCTCGACACCGGAACCGCCAAGCTGCGCATCGTCTTCCACATCACCAACACGGAGGATGGTCTGATCGCAACCATGGACAGTCCCGACCAGAGCATGAAGGGCATGCCGACCACCAGCGTCACGCGCGACGGAACATCCCTGAAGATCGAGGCCAAGCAGATCGCCGGAAGTTTCTCCGGCAAGATCTCCGCCGATCTTTCTGCGATTGACGGCGAATGGTCGCAAGGAGGAGCCAGGCTGCCACTCGTGGTCAAACGAGTCAAGGACCAGGCCGAGGTTGAGCACAAACCCGCTAAACCGTCGGACATCGATGGCGCCTGGCTGGGCCTGCTCGATACCGCCGCCGTGCGCTTGCGGGTCGTGTTCCGTTTCACCAATACACAAGACGGCCTGACCGCCACCCTGGATAGTCCCGACCAGGGCATGAAGGGGCTCCCTGGGACCGCGGTCACGCGCGACGGTTCATTGTTAAGAATCGAGACCAACCAGATTGACGGAATCTTTGTCGGCAAGATCGCCCCCGATCTTTCTTCCATTGCTGGAACCTGGAGCCAACGCGGCCACGACTATCCTCTCGTGTTGAAGCAAGTGATCGATGTATCGGAACTGGAAGTGAAGCGCCCGCAGAATCCGACTCGACCCTATCCTTATCGTGAAGAAGAAGTTTCCTATGACAACAAAGTACAAAACGTCACGCTGGCCGCAACCCTGACCATTCCCCAGGGCAAAGGTCCGTTTCCTGCCGTGGTTCTCATCACCGGCTCCGGCCCGCAGGATCGCGACGAGACTCTGCTCGGCCACAAGCCCTTCCTGATTCTTTCCGACTATCTCACGCGTCACGGGATTGCTGTCCTACGCGCCGACGACCGCGGCACCGCTAAGTCAACCGGAATCTTCGATACGGCCACCACCGCCGACTTCGCCACTGACACTGAAGCCGGCATCGCCTATCTGAAGACGCGCGCGGAAGTTGATCCCCACAAGATTGGCCTGATCGGCCACAGCGAAGGCGGAGTGATCGCCCCTATGATCGCCGCCCGCAATAAAGACGTCGCGTTCATCGTGATGATGGCCGGCACCGGCGTCCCCGGGGACGAAATCCTCGTGGCGCAAGGCGAGGCGATCGCGGTCGCGGGCGGCAAGAGTCCTGAAGAGGCTGCGAAAGGCGCGGTTAAAGAACGGGAGATGCTGAGGTTGGTCGAGATCGAAAAGGATGACGCGGTGCTCGAGAAAGAGTTGCGCGAGAAGATGGCGGGCGATGTCCCCGATGCGCAAATCGGAGCGCAGATCAAGCAGATCACCTCGGTGTGGTTCCGCTACTTCCTGACCTACGATCCCGCTACCGCGCTGCGCAAAGTCACCTGCCCCGTGCTCGCCATCAACGGCGCCCTCGACAAGCAAGTGCTGCCCAGCCAGAATCTCCCGGCCATTCGCAAAGCTCTGGCCGAATCCGGCAACCAGCACGTCGAGGTCGACGAACTCCCCGGCCTGAACCATTTATTCCAGACCGCCAAGACCGGCTCCCCCGCCGAATACGCACAGATCGAGGAAACCATGTCCCCGGTTGCGCTCGACAAAATAGCGACCTGGATCGCCCAGCAGTAGCAAGGCCCACGTAGGGACGGACGCATTCGTCCATCCGCCGCGCGCAGCGCGGTAAGTTTGGAACGGAAACTCCCTGTCGACCACTAATCGTGCCGCAGCGTCTCCATGGGATCAATCTGGGTGGCGTGCCGAGCCGGGATATAGCTGGCGAAAAACGTCACCGCGATCAGAAGCGACGAAACCAGAACTAAGGTCAGCCCGTCGTGGGGTTTCACCCCGTAGAGGAATTCGGCCAGCAAGGGTGCGGCGGCAAAAGATGCGGCAACGCCAATGATCACGCCGAAGACCGAAAGGGTCATGGCCTGCCCCAACACCAGTCGAACCACTTGTCCGCGTTGCGCTCCCAGCGCCATGCGCAGCCCAAGCTCATGGCTGCGCTCGCTCACGGAGTACGAAATCACGCCGTAAATCCCGATCGCCGCGAGGATCAATCCCATCGCTGCAAAGAGCCCCAGCATTTCGGAGAGAACAGTCCAGGGCCGCGCCGAATTCGAGACCGTCTTCTCCACCGTAGCAACTCCGAACACGGCTGAATCTGGTGCCAGGCCCGAGATTGTTCTCCGAAGGTTCTCGATCAGCGCCGCGGAAATAGATCGCGTGCGGATGACCACGCTTTTGTGTACCCGGCTCTCCGTCCAACCAGGCACCGTATGCGCTGGCAACTGCAGATACGAGACATACGCCTGGGCTTGCGATTCGCGGATCAGCTCAAACTGTTTCACGTTTCCCGCGATGCCGACGATCTGTCGCGGTCGTTCCTCCGGGGAGGAATCGAAGGTGATCTCCCGGCCGATGGGATCTTCGTTGGGCCAGAACCGCTGCGCCGTCCCTTCGCTAATCACGACCACCGGCGCGGATGTCTCCGTATCCTGCTCGGTGACGCCGCGGCCTCGCAGGATCGGAATGCCCATCACCAGAAAATAACCCGCACTCACACCATCCAGGATGACGGTTGGCTTTTGTGCCGAAAGATCCGTACTCCGGCCTACAATCGTGAAGCCCGGCAAAGCAGGTTGGGCGTTATCCGCGAGCGGCAGCCAGTCGACCAAGGCCGCACTTTCGACGCCGGGTATTTCTCTAACCCGCTCCAACACCTGCCGGCAGAAAATTCCCACTCCCGGCTTGATCAGATTGAACCCGGTTTTATCCTGAGCGCTGATGTCCATGTAGTTCTCTCCCGTCAGCCGCACTTCCGCCGTTAGCAGATGCTCGGGATTGAAACCCGGACTGGTGCCCAGGATGCGAGTCACCGTATTGATCATCAGGCCCGCACACATCAACGAGACCAACGCCACCGCGATCTCGGCCACCACCAGGGTGTTTCGCGTGCGATGGCGTGACTTGGTCGCGGTGCTCCGGCCTCCCTCTCGCAAACATTCATTCGGGTCGTTTTTCGATGCCCGGTATGCCGGGATCAGCCCGAACACCAGGCCGGTCAGAACGCAGACGCCAAATGTAAAGAACAATACCCGGCCATTCACAGAAACTCTTGCCATCGGAAACAGATATGCGGACATCGCCCTTAGAATCCGGATCCCCCAGAAAGACAAAACGAGACCAGCGAGTCCGCCTCCCAAGGCGAGCAAGACGCTCTCGGTCAGCAGTTGCTGGATTAAACTTCTCCGGCTCGCGCCCAGCGCGACGCGCACCCCAATTTCCCTGCGCCGCCCGTCCCCGCGAACCAGCAGCAGGTTGGCGACATTCGTACACGCAATCAGCAGAACGAACCCCACCGCTGCGGACAGTAAATAGAAGACCTGCGCTGACCATCCGAACAGCCCTTTCTGCAAGGGCTCAACCTTCACTCCTACGTCTTTGTAAGCCGACGGAAAAACCTGGGCCAAATGATGAGCCGTGACATTCATGGCGGCTTGAGCCTGAGCCACGGACACACCTGGCTTCAATTTTCCAATGGCAACCATCCATCGGGGATCATCGATGCCGGAGTCTCCGGGATCTGGCATGCCGTGGATGAAATAAGCTTCGGGGACCCCTGTGCCAAAGAGATTGAATCCTGGATTCAGAACTGCAACCACCGTGGTTGACGCTGTGTCGACGAAGATAGTGCGCCCGAGCACATTCGGGTCACTCCCGAAATGGTGCTGCCAGAATTCATAGCTGATTGCGACACCGTCCGATCCCTTCTTCTCAGACAGGGCGTCCGTGGGGAGTGTGCCTAAGAAAGTTTTGATACCCAGCAGCGAAAATAGCCGCACACTGACGTGCTGCACACCGACGCGTTCCGCAGAGCCCGCGCCCGACATCGCCACATTGTCCGGCCAAGACACGAACTCAATTTGCTCGAAGACCTGGTTGTCGGCTCTCCAGTGGGCCACGTCGGTGCCCGAAACCGGTCCGCGCTCGCGCGGAAATTTCGCGTAGGTGGTCGACAGCGCTACGAGCCGATCTTGATCGGGATAAGGAAGAGGACACAGCAGAAGTGCATCAACGGCGCTAAAAATCGTTGTCGTGCCGCCGATTCCAAGGGCCAGCGTCAGCACGGCTACCAGCGTAAAGCCGGGCGCCTTGCGCAGCCCGCGAGCGGCGTAGCGGAGGTCCTGCCCCAGAACTTCGATCCAACCCGCGATGGACCCGATGCGGACCACGCCAAAGTGTAACTCAGCGTGCCGCCGGAGTCAGCGATTCGCTGCCGCTAGTTCCCCACCACAAACATCTGGCCGTTGTTCTGCGTGTAGAGCTTTCCGTCTTCCCCAATCGAAAGCGGCGTGTAGGCTGCGCCCAGCGCGAGATCCAGGAACATCTTTCCCGTAGGAGTGCTGAACACGCCACTATTTCCCTGCGGCAGTTCGTAGATGTTGCCATCTTCGCTGTTCACATAAACATTGCCCGCCTGATCGAGCGCCGGCATGTTAATGCACCATTCGTAGCCGTTGGGATGGCTGGCGTCGCCGGTGCTCTGGAACGACCACTCTATGTTCATGTTCGGGTCCACCTGCGAGATGTAATATGGGCCAGCCGGCAACTTCGCGCACACGGGATTGTTCTTGAAGGTACAGTAAGCCGCCCCGGGATAGTGGTTGTCTTTGATCACGATCGAATACGAGCCACCGTGAGCGTAGACCCCGGGAGTCGAGTCCCATCCGAAAGTGAACGCGTTCAGATAATTGCCCTGGGCGTCGAAGTGCAGCAGATGGCCCCGGCTGAAATTGTAGTTGTCGCTTATACCGAACACGACGGAACCGTCGGGCAGAACCGTGGGCGAAGAGGAGGCCTGATCGCTAATCGAGGCGGAACCAAGCGCGTTGGTGGTGGGATCCACGCCCTGAGTTGCGCCAAATCTGCAGGAGTTTCCTAACGTCGTATCTCCCGACCCTGCGATGGGCAGCAGGGTTCCGCAACCATCGGTCAGGCGATTCTGCATGCTCGCAGCCCACTTGAGCGTGAGATCAGAATTCACCGCGATGAGGTAGGTCACCATGCTGTCAAAGTGGGCCACGCTCGCGGTGTAGATGGTTCCATCCGGAGCCACTGCGGGCGCAATATTCAGTCCCGGGCGCTGCGATCCGCATAACTGCGTAAGGGGCACGGCATTCGCGCTGGGCGGCCACGGCAGGGATGCTCCTCCATCGTTGAGGCTGAAAAACGTTCCCGGGCAAGTCGTCGCCGTCCCGGACGGCGCGGCCGGAGTCAGCGCTGCATAGGTAACCGTGGACGTCACGTCAGCCGGAGTAATCTTCACCAGCCAGGCGCCCGCGACATCATTCTGACCCCAGGGGTTGCCGGAGACGTTTAACTGAATGACGTTGTAATAAATGTTTCCGTTGGCGTCGGCCGTGAGCGGGCTGGAGACGAAAGTGTTGAGCGGGGTGACGCCATTGACGCCGCTAAATGGGTTGATCGCGTAGGAGGACGTTCCTTTATTCTTGTCGACCTTCCAGACCGTCCCGGCCGCGCCCGGAACGTAAATAAAATCATTGGCATCGAGCGGATGAAAGACCGGTTCCCAACCGACCAGCCCGCCAAATCCCTGGGGGAAGTTAGCGGCATTCGGCTCGGGCTTCCAGTCGCTGGCGTAGGTCCAGATCTGAACCAGTTGATTGTTCTCCCAGGTATAGCGCGTTTCGTTCCAGATCATGGTGTTCCAGGTGTTGGGGCCGCAGGCGGTGCCATTGGTCCAATCACCGGCTGGGTTGCAGGACGTGTAGGTTCCGGTTTTGGTCACCATGTAGACGTCGTTGCCGTCGGTGATCGGGGCCTGCTCGTGGACGGTCAGAACTGCCTCGCCGAAGACGGTGGTATTCTCGGCTTTCTCCTGATCCACGAATGGGTCGTACGCGATGCTGGCGTGCTTATTGGCCAGGCTTTGCCCAGTGACGCTAACGTTGCCGCTGTGTTGCGGATTTCCTCCCCACTGCGACCAGAAAGGTGTGTTGGAAGCGGGCGGCGGGCCTTTTCCGCCCATTTGCCCACCCCCGCCGCAAGCGGCCAGACCGACTGACAGCACCCCCAATGCAAGAAAGCAAACGTTACGATTCATCGATTTCCCCCCACCAGGAATCGGTCACAGCGTCGTTATTGCACGAGGGGATGATACTACTGCCTGCACGCCCGAGGCAGGAGTGGCACTTAGGGCATTGTGGGGATTGCCGCCCCGGCTGTCCGCCGCGCGCAAAGCGGCGAAGAGAGATCTGCTGCGAAGCCCGCTAGCTGTCCTTGCGGTAGAGCAAGTTCCGCATCGCCTCACGCCGAGCCGCGTTCGCTCCCTTGTCAGTCTTCAAAACGTCGGCAGGCTTAGACTTCGCATGGGACTCCTCTTCACTGCACGCCGGACAGCGGTTGGCAAAGCCGGGTTTACCCGGCTTTAACTCGAACTCCTCCGAACAAACAGCGCAGATTTTGATAGGAAATGCCATCCGCTCTTATGATAACAATCCACACGCAACTTGCGTCCTCGCCGCCATCGAGATTTTCTCCCACGGACTTTGCCAGAAACCTGAGTGCCCCACATACGACGGCAAGGCCCAACGTCTGGCTGCGTGGCGGGTTGGGGCACCCGGCGGTGTCGAAGCCGGATTCCGGGATACCCCACACTTTTGGATGGACAGGCGGATCAGTAATTGGCGGATCAATAATTGGCTGATCAATAACTGAGAACTGCCTGCTTTGGCAGGGATCCGCCGTAGCCGCATTGTGGAGTCAATCCAGAGGATAGATTGGTTACAGACCAGTTCGGATTGGCGATCTTGGCAAACTTGTAATTGTAGAGCCCAAGGTCATGGAAAGAGATTGAGCCATTGGAGGGATAATCGCTGCACTGCACGATGTTATAGACCTCCAGCGCGCCGGCAAAAGCCCAATTGAAGGTCTGCCCCTGGCTCGAGGTATTGAGCAGCTCCGAGAAGTTTCCTGACGTCAGATCCCAGGTCACGATGTCCCACGTGGGGCAGGACAACGTTCCCGCAGCACAGGTGTCGAACATGTAGCCGAGGATATTGTCTCCGGAATTGACTGGCGTCGGCGTGGCCTCAAAGACAGTTCCGCTGGCGCAGCAATTCCAACTGGCGATGCCCCACGCTGAGGCGTAATCGGAGTTCCACCCCAAGACAGGCTGAATGATCGTCACCACATCCTTGTAGTCCTCCAGGCCGGGGAACAGGTACACGGTCTGGCCGTCGTTGGTGCTCGGCGCCGGGGGGACGGTCCAGTAGGCGTACAGATAGCCAAAAGAGGAACTCGTGGTGGTGCCCGCATATTCAACCCAGGCATGGCCGATCGAGGGCTCCTTCACGGCCCGCTCATCCCCGGTTACTTTTTCTCCGTCGGCTTTGAAATGGGGATAGGCGCACACGTGGATGTTGTCGGAGGCTCCATTCGCGTGCCGGATGGCGTTTTCATCTTTCCGCACTTCATCCCCCTTCGCCAGGTGCGTGACGCAGCTGGGATGAAAGTAGCCGAATGGCGTGATGACGTAGCCTGCCGGAACGGTCGCTGGGCGCTTTGGTCCAGCGGGCATTTGAGCTTGGGCTGCGGTGAGGCCAGCAACCAGCATGGTGATGGCGATTGACTTGAGAAGTTGTGAGTACGCTGAGATACGGAACATCGTTGTTATTCTCCTGTGGGCGACAAGGCTTTGGCACTCGGTGTTTGCCGGGAAATTCGTCGAGCGAATTCGCCCGCCCCGTCACTTTCCCGATTCAATAGTGTGGCCCCACGCGAATTCGTATCACCCATCGAGGAAGCAACCGGATTCTCAGCGACCGCCGATCTTTGTCATTGAGGAGCATCCACATACGGACATCCGCCTTCCGTATCCGACATTGAGGATGGAGCGACAACTGGCGAGACCTCGTCATTTCACGAATTGCGGCAGAAGGGGCTGATCCAGGGTTCGGTGACGATCGAAACGTACCCCGAATGCAACCCCTTCCCACTCCTCAAATGTTCCGATCCAATCGTCCTGAACCTCAGTGGAACGGGACAGTAGGGACAGCTGCGCCATTGCCCTTCCGCGGGCCGCGTTAACAGCTCGGCGCGCTTCTCGGCAGTTTGTCCCATTCCGGCACTCGCATGCCGCCAGTGATGTCCGGTATTTCAAGAAGTGTGCAATTTTGAACAGACACTGCGTGAGCCACGTTATAACTTCTCGGAAAAACTGGGCGTGAAAGGGGTGTATGCAACCTCACGGGTCGGTTGCTTCTCGGATAAACCGCGAACCAGACGTTAAACTCAGACTCAACCCGACGACCTTCCTCCCAACCATTCGTATGGCGACCGCCCTGATCGGCGGGGTGGCGCTGATCATAGCTCCCAAGCTCGTTGCCCTCGATTCGGGAACGCCGCCGCCGTCGATATCGAGCACCTCTCTCTCGGTGGACCAGGTGGTGGACAACCTCGTGCGCAAGAATCAAGAGCGCGCGCAGGCCCTGCTGCACGCGGAGGGAACTCGGGTTTACCACCTCGCCTATCGCGGCTTCCCCGGAGATAGGGACGCCGAAATGACCGTCAAGGCCATCTACGACTGTCCTTCCTCGAAGGAGTTCAAAGTAGTTTCCGAGAGCGGATCGAAACTGATACTGAATCGCGTCTTCAAGAAACTCCTGGAAAGCGAGAAAGAAGCCGCACAACCCGCCATCAGCGCACGGTCCCAGTTGAATCGCGATAATTACAACTTCGAACTGGTGGGCTACGAGCCTGCGAGCACGGGCGGCCAATATGTGTTGCAGGTCAGTCCGAAATCCCGCAGCAAATATGTCTATCGTGGCAAGGTGTGGGTAGATGGTGTCGATTTCGCCGTCACCCACATCGAAGTCGAACCCGGCCAGAACCCGTCGTTCTGGACCAAGAAGAGTGAAATTCGTCACGAATACAAAAAGGTCGGAGCCTTCTGGCTGCCGACCCGGAATGAATCGGTCAGCTACATTCGGCTGGGAGGACGCGCCACCCTGACCATCGAGTACCAGGACTATCGCGTAAGTGCAGCCGGTCAGCAGTCCGAGCGCTGACCTTTGGCTTTTATCGGAAGCGCGGACCAAGAACCAAACCGCGCCGCGCAAGGGCGCGGGGGTTCACTCCGAATCTCAGTGGGCCGGCGGCGGATCCCAATGCCCAACAATGCCGATCATGAACGGCGTAAACGCCATATCGACGCCGTTCCCACCGAAGTGCATCGCGCCGCGATCCGGCGGACCCGGCGAGAGCGGCCCGAATCCCAGACCCGAGGATGCCGTCACTGAAATCTGCGTGCTGACGTGCACTTCCAACTGCGCCTGCAGCCCCGCGTTCGGCGCGCCCCCCGAAAATCCAGCTTGCCCGGCAAAGCTGAACTCCACGTCCGGCTTGAGCAGGCCCCAGTTCCGTTTCAAATGCAAGTTGACCAGTGAGATGGCTGCCTGATACGCCACCGGGTTGTTGGGGTCGGGAGAGAGTTGCACGCTCACATTGGGCTCGTGCAACAGCGCCACTTCCGTGTCTCCCTCTCCCAGCTTCAATGCATCCAGATTTCGAAACACCACCGAGACTTGGTACGTCATGGGATTTCGTGTGAAGGGAGCGTTTGCCGTGATTCCCGTGGCGGCGTCGAGTCCGATATGAGGCGAGTCATTGTCATCGTCTCCTCCACCGGACCTGGAATCCGGCGGGGCCAGCGACCGGGTTGACCAATAATAATTGGACCACAGCGAGGGCGAGAGCGAATCGGGGGCCTGCGTCACCGCTCGTACGCTCGTGATGGCGAACTGCTGATCATCCGGCAGCAATCGCAGCAGCGCATCAAGATCGGCCGGCGGCGTGTCTTGCACCGCTCCAATCGCCGCGCGCAATCGCGGAATGTTGACGCCCGTCGCCCGCGGTACAAAAAGTGCCAGATGGTCCAGCCGCGCCGTCATCTTGATCCTCCAGATTTCGTCGAGCATGTCCGGCATCCACATGCCGTTCAAAATCAGGGAGCACTTCTGCCAATCCGGATACGTCCCGCTGTTATAGATCGCATCCCACACCTCGTTGTGCAAAGTCAGCAGCTTTGGATCAGTCAGCCAACCCATACACCCACCTCCAAGTCGGAGATTCGCTTCAAGACGCTTGATGTCGACACTTGACGTCGATCGGAGCCCAGCTCAGGCGGAAACCTGATTTTCCGCGTCCAGAGTGCCTGCCATTGTACACCCGTGCTTTGTGGGCATGGGATGAGGCCAGCGGTCACCTAAGAACCAGCCTGGAGCTAACCATGAGGAACCTGTATCAGGTTCTGAGTCAGGGCCGTTCGCCGTTTGAGGTCAATCGGTGAGCAGGCGATATTTCGTCAACAACGCAGCCAGCAGTTCGGTTCCCAGTGTCCGCAAATCCTTGGGGAGGTACGGTGGCCTACGAATGGTAAGTCAGATGCCGAACCCGCGTGTGCGTTGTTGTGTTTCCTCCAACTTCCCAAGTCTCACTTCTGCTCATCCAGTTTCCATGCTCGTCGTACTCGTAAGAGTAGCGACACTTCCGCTGCAGCTCTGGCAGTCCGCCAAATTCATGGGGAGAGCCACTCGTCCGTCGGGTCAATTCGATCATGTCCCCGCGATCATTAAAGGTCCACGCCAGGTCTTCGCGAATGGGGCCCATGCGCATATGTCTTTCGGCGATTCGGCCTTGAGCGTCGTACACGTACGTTCTTTCGGCATTGCCGAATATACCAGTCAGTTGGCTGATGCTTTCAAGCTTCGTTTTCATCTCAGCGAATACGGCCGCGCGTTGTTCGCTGGGGATTTGGTCGCGGAGTGTCTTTGGAAGGCTTGGATTCTCTGTTACTAGCCGCTCCTCGCCGAGCCGACCGTTGGCGTCATACAGATGCACCATACGAAACAGAAGCACGCCCTCGTCGTCGACAATTCGTCTTTCGACTGGCTGACCGCGTTCGTTATAGCTCGTCTCCACTGTTCCACCGTCGGTCAGAGTGTGGCCTTCGGAAAGCGCCTCGAAATAGATCTCGATACCGGTCGCCCTTGCTCCTCTCTCCGTTCGTGCCGGGACGTGTCTGATCTGCGTCATCCGCCCTTGTTCGTCGTAGCGAAATTCGTCGAGTTGGTCGCCGTTGCTGCCAGTGATTCGGATCAGCTTTCCGTTTTCGTTGTAGGAGTAGGTTCGCTCCGACTGCCCGTGCAAGGTATTCCCGCGCCATTCAATAATCTTGCCGTCTCGATCAAAAACGGTCGTGCTCCAATCGTCAACGATCGTTCTGACTGATCCACGGAGCTCTGCTCTCTCACGGTCGGAGGGTGACAGTGATTTCATGCTTGCATAGCTTGCTACGAGCCACCTGAGCTGTCAATCGATTGGTTGGACCGGAGGCTCCGTCGACGGAATAATCATCCATGAACCGGACGATCCCGACATACCCGTCCTGAAGCAAGCCAAGATGGAGTACGCGACGGAGAGAATTGAGCCTTAGCTCAAAACCCGATGCGCAAGGTCAATAGGTTGAGAACGCGATACCCGTCAACAGAAGTCCTACCAACAACAAAGGGCAGCGAGCTTGAAGCTCGCTGCCCTTTGGCTTATACCCTTCCCCGGGGTACTCGCCAGAATCAACCCCTGCCTTACTGGTTCAGCGGGTTGAAGGTGAGGATGGTCGCTTCGGCC
>Ga0209517_10006169_pt1 | contig 14900 bp, 10 predicted proteins | sample PeaSoiMetSII2010_FD_187695 | JGI IMG/M metagenome (GOLD analysis project Ga0209517, IMG submission 187695) | Peat soil microbial communities from Weissenstadt, Germany - SII-2010 (SPAdes) (version 2) | ecosystem: Environmental > Terrestrial > Soil > Wetlands > Peat | place: Germany... | reverse complement strand
CCAACGGCTCGCGAACGGTGACCGACATGCACCACGGGCCGACCGGCAGAGTTTCGCCATGCATGGCTCGGCCTACACCGGCAAAATATTCCAGTTGGTTGGCGCACATCGGAATATCGAAGTTCAAGGTCTTCCGGATGGGGGAGCCTTGTTCCATAGTTTCCAGTGTCGCCAACTCCTCCAAGTTGTCTCGTATGAGCTGGGCCAGCTTGAGCAGCAGTCCTGAGCGCGCGGACATGGGTATTGCTGCCCAGCCGGGCGCCGCTTTGTCCGCCGCCTCCACCGCCCGGAGTACGTCCTCGGTAGTTCCTTTGGGCGCCAACGCCAACAATTCACCGGTTGCAGGGTTCAGCACGTTCATGGTTTCGCCGTTGGAAGCATCCACCAGCGCACCATCGATGAGCATCTTGTATTGTCGCGATTTGAGTCCCAGGGTCGCCATCGTTAAGGTTCCTCTCCAGTAGTCGGAAGTTCGTTCTAAATTGTTGGTTTGTGCAGTAAGTATCCACTGACGAGATATTTGTCAAGAGTGTGTTTCATAAATGGTCGCGACGGTCCCACGAGGCTTGTCGCAGGGGCTAAAGCCCGCATAATATGCTGACTTCCGCAGCCCGGCTGAAGCCGTGCCCTGACACGAACCGATTTATGCAACACGTTCTAATTCCTCCGCGTTTGCTTTATAGATTGCGGCTAGCTAGTTCTTGGTCATGACGCAATATCGCGTTTTTCCCTTATTAAAGGCCAGCCATCAAGCGTCTAGAAATCGCCTTGTTCTGGGTAATGGAAACGACGGTACATGCCATAGCCATTGCACCATCAATTACCGCCTTATCCGCAGCGGCACTCACGCAATGGGCAGTAAACTCCTGTTGGTGATTGACGGCAGGAAGTGAATCGATACCGATAAAGGGATGAATAACAGGCATTACGAGAGATATGTTCCCCATATCGGTCGAGGCGGCCATGCGTTCTCGCTCAGCTCCGAGGTCAGGGAATTTTCTGCCTAATTCCTCCGCGTTTGCTTTATAGATTGCGGCCAGTTCTTGGTCATGGCATAATCCGGCATACGGCTTATCTCCTCCAATGATCGTAAGAGCCGCTCCCGAGGCCATTGCTCCAGCCTCAAAACACCGGCGAACTCTCGGCACAAGCTCGTTCAACTCCTGGAGCGTTCGCGAACGGACGATGTATTTGGCGGTTGTTCGCGCAGGAATGATATTAGGCGCGTCACCCCCATGCGTTACTATGCCGTGAATGCGGTCAGTGGGACGAATCTGTTGTCGGAGCAATCCGATGGCGGTCTGTGCCACTGTCATTGCGTCGGCGGCATTAATGCCCCGGTCAGGGAAGGCAGCGGCATGCGACGCCCTGCCCACGAACTCGACTTCAAAGCAGGAAGCAGCCAACATTAGCGGTTCAGCAACGTCCCAAGCCGCTGGATGCACCATCATTGCTGCATGCATCCCGGCAAAGGCACCCCGCTCCAGCATCAGAATCTTCCCGCCGGCATTCACTACCTCTTCCCCTGGGGTCCCCACCACAGTCACGGTCAATCCAATGGCATCCGCGACAGCGGCGAGTCCAATCCCCGCGCCTACAGCAGCGGAAGCAATAATATTATGGCCACAGGCATGTCCAATTCCCGGGAGGGCGTCATATTCTGCGCAGATTGCGATGCGCAGTGGACCGCTGCCCGACCTCGCCAGGAATGCGGTGGGGAGATCGCAGACTCCAGTCTGAACTTCGAATTTAGCGTTGGAGAGAGCCTCCGACAACCAGGCCGCGGCCGACGCCTCTTGGAAGGCGAGTTCAGGATAAGCATGAATTCTGTGGCTGAGCGCGGCCAATTGTTCCCGCGCATTAGTAATACGTTGGCAAACAGTAGCTTTCATTTTTTCTTGCATACCAGGAGAGTCCATGTTGTCCTCACAATTCGGGAACTCCCGCCAACTGAATACAAACGCTCTGGGGCGCTCGCAAAGCACCATTCACAAAGGTTGGAACGCCCCATGCCGTCTGAGGACTCACTGCGCGCTCGAATGCCTCGCCTCTACGGACTCCCAAACTTACCTTCAAATCTGGACACCTGCTCATGTGGCGATGTGAATGACCCCCACGCCCTGACTCACCTCGATTTTTGTGCCATAAGGGTTCGAGAGTCGCTGCAGTTCTTCCAGAATGGCTTTCGCGATATCTGGTGAGGCCACCCGAGGAATACCCTGGTTGGTGTTCCTGGCCGTAAACCCAAGGTCAACGGGGTATAGACGTATTTCGCCTACCTGACCGTGCTCGAAACGGCTCACGGCAATGACACTCTGATACCAAACCGGCGCATCAAACCAGGCTGTTATGACTCTGGCCATAGCTTCATTCTCGGTGAAGTCCTTCGGATTCGCCTTCACCTCTTCCCAGACACTGGCTGAGGTCGGTTCCTGCGTGCTCAGCTGGAAAAAAAAGTTCCCAAGGCTGTAGAAGATCGGTTTGCCTCGGTAGACCTCGATCGCCCGCAGGCGGTGCGGACCGTGGCCGATGAAGATGTCAGCGCCCGCGTCAATCGTGGCATGTGCCAATTTCGGCAAAAAGTCCGCCGGTTCTTCCGACCAGTTGCCGGGTTCATGGGCGTGAATCGTGGCGATCAGAAAATCCGAGTTCTGCTTCCCTTGGCGCATGCTTTTCAATATCTCCCGTACATCACTGTCATTCATGTCATACGTAAAGCGGACTGCCTTGTCGCCCACCCGGTAACTCTTGCCAAACAATTCGAGTTCATCCGGCTTCTCCTGTTGCTTTTCTTCTCCCTCGGGCCGCACTACCCTCTTTTGCTTCGCCTCAGCTTCCAGTGCAGCCGGAGGCAGCGCGACGTGAATCTGGCGCAGCGACTGCATCATCTCCGGGGAGACCATCATCTGCGGCTTAACTTCCACGGCGCTCAGGCCTGGACGCCCCGGAACTCGCGCCACGGCGTCTGCCGCCACCGACATAGGCGGGCCGAAGAATGAGCCGCTACCGATGGCAGCCATTGAGATCAGCGCTACCCGTCCTTTGGCGGTCTGCAGATAGTGAGCGGCTCGCGCCGCCGCTCGGTTGTAGCCGGTTCCGGCATGGACCAGGCCAGCTTTCTCGGCAGCCTGGTCCGTCGCGCGCATGCCTTCAACGCCCCAATCTGTCGTGTGATTGTTGGCACGAGAAACTAACGTGAAACCCATGTCTCGCATGTCCCTAGCGACCGCCGGTGATCCGATCAGATGAGGCAGCCCATATTCAGCCTGCGGGTGGCCCGGGAAGTTCTCGAGATCAATGAGAGTATTCTCCAGGTTGCCGAAGGTGACGTCGGCGTTGCGCAGCAGGCACAGTACCGCCTTAAACGGCTCGTCTTGCAATCCGGACAGCGGTTCCGAATAGATCAAGTCGCCAACCGCTGCCAGCGTGAAACCGTCGGCCACACTACATGCGGGCGCCGGTATCTGCGCGGTTGCCGGCGTCTGCTCCGGCTGCTTATTCGTGGGAGAATTCTGGCCGAGTGTACGTGCTGCGCCCACCTCAACCATGCTCCCGTGAATACCTACCTCGGTCTCGAGCGATCCAGTCTCGATCTGCTGTCTCATTACCGAAGTCTCTGGAGGATAAAGCTTTTCACCTGTGTTGGCAGCTATGTTGGCCATACTCCCTCCTTACCTTATGCTACCGATCGTTAGGCTGCTTTTTCGCCGGAGCGATTCTGTACGCTGACGTGCGCTCACGCCGTCAAAACCGCCAGGTGCAGCATCTGCTTTCGGAATGATGGCGCAGCCTGGCTCCAGCACCAGTCCTCGCGCCAAAGGTCCATTTAAGAATATTCGGCTTCATTCGGCCATTTGTACCACCAAAAATCAACTTATCGTGTGTTTTTGCATATTGGTAAATTAGCAAAGAAGAGCTATGCTAGTGCCGTTGAAGCTTGTTTGTTGACGCCGCCACAAGCGATCATCCGCGAGTGGATTTGCCTGTGAACGTCCCCGAGTCCGATCAGGAGTGCTGATGAGCAGTTGGTCCCACAGCGAGGCGGTGACCTTGCCCATTCTATGGGAGGGTAAGCGGTTGTGTGCGCCGGGGGTTGCGCAAGCACAGGAGTCTACCGACGAGGAGATAATGGCCCGGCTAAAGGCGGGCGACGCAAACGTTCTGGGCGTTCTGTTCGACCGATATTCGCGCCTGGTGTTAGACATTGCGCTCCATATCCTCCACGATCGCGGAGAAGCTGAGGAAATCGTCCAGGAAGTCTTCCTCTTTCTCTACCAGAAGGCAAAGCTCTTCGATGCCTCCAAAGGGCGTGCCAAGTCATGGATCGTCGCCGTGACCCGCTACCAGTCTTTGGACCGCCGATCGTATCTGGATAGGCGTGGCTTTTACGCGGGCACGGTCGCTTTCCTGGACGATATTCTGGCTAGCGCGAGCGACTTGGAACGCGAAGTACAAGCGAGAATCAGCCGGGCGCAGTTGGAGAAGGCCTTTCAACGGCTTCCGGAAAAGCAGCGCCGGGCGCTGGAGCTATATTATTTCGAGGGACTGGAACTGCGTGAGATCAGCGAAAAGCTGAACGAACCGCTGGGGAACGTCCGCCATCATTACTATCGCGGCATGGAACAGCTGCGAAGGAGTGCGATCGTCCGCAAGCTCAACGGGGAGGGACGCCATGCTGCCCGAAGCGAATGATGTGAAGTTGCACGAACGGTTCAGTCAGCTCAGCGCGCTGGCGAATACCGGTGTGCTTACCACTGCCGAATGGATTGAACTGGAAGAGCATTTGTCGGTTTGCGAAGCGTGCCGGGAGATGGATCAGGAGTTTCGCCTCCTCGATAAGCAAGGGATGCCAGCACTTGGGGCAGCCCTGGCGTGCCAAAGGTCGCAGACAGACCCTGACGCCCAGGCCATGTGGAAGAAGGTCTGGGATCGTATCCGGACGGAGGAACCAGAATGCCCCTCTCGGTTTTCTCTCGTACACACAATTTATGCCGCGCGACATTTCGCGGCGAACCCATTTACGCGCGCCGCCCTCGCCGCATGCCTTGTCGCCGCTGTCGCTTTTGGTGCCTATCGCCTGGGTAGCATGCGCGCCAGCGATGCGATCCGGGTGCAAGTCTCAAAGGCCGAAGCACGATTGCAAATCGTGGCGAACGACAAGAGGTCTGTGTCGAATCTGCTGCAATCACAAACGAAAGATCTTCTGCAGGCGCGCACTCAAGCCAAGCAGGATGAGGAAGAGGTCAGGATTCTGCGGTCGCAACTCTTCGCTCAAGACAACCGCCTGAAGGAATTGATCGGCTCCAGAAGTGTAACGGAAGATGAGCTTCGGTCCGCGTTGCAACAACGCGATGCCCTCAGCAGCCGTCTGCAGGCGGCGGAAAAGGCCGCGGAGGTCCCGCGCTCCGAACTCGCCAACATCCGCGCCGAGCTTGACCTAGCGGCCCGGCGAGCGGCTTTGCTGGAATCTAAAGTAGATGACTTGTCGGCGGTCAACCGTGATCAAGAGCGAAAACTGGGAAGTCAGGAGGAAATGCTTGCTGCCGACCGCGACATCCGCGAGCTGATGGGCACGCGCAATCTCTACATTGCCGACGTTTTCGATGTAGACAGCGGCGGCCAAACGCGCAAGCCCTTTGGCCGTGTTTTTTATACCCAAAGCAAATCGCTGATTTTCTATGCGTTCGATTTGGATCGGGCCCCGGGAGTAAAGAACGCGGCCGCAGCGGCTTTCCAGGTCTGGGGCCGAAAGAACTCGGACCAGGGACGCCCCTTGAATCTGGGAATTTTGTATCAGGATAGCGCCGCCAATCGCCGGTGGGTTTTCCGCTCCGAGGATACTAAACAACTGGCCGAAATCAACGCCGTGTTTGTGACGGTCGAGCCGCACGGAGGCAACCCAAGCCCCACAGGCAAACCGCTGCTCATAGCCCTGCTGCGAAGAGAAGTCAATCATCCTTAGTGGTAGCGCCGGCGTCCACGCCGGCGCTACGCCTGCCCGCAAGAACAGCCCTCCACAAAATAACTGGTACAAATGCCCCCCGAAGAACGTACTGTCTCTCAAAGGTGAGAATACCGACAAGAAATAAGGGAGGCAAGAGTATGCGCAGGCTGCCGGCTGTCATTCTGCTTTGTGTTTTCTGTTGCTGGAGTGGTGCTGTTCTTGGCCAGAGTACGAATGCAGCAGTGACAGGCGTTGTTAGTGATCCCGCGAAAGCAGTCATTGCAGATGCCGACGTCGTTGCCATTAATCAAGGCACAGATATTCATTATACGGCTGCTACCAACGGCAGCGGCAACTACTACATTGCCGCCCTCCCTCCGGGAACATACCGTGTCGAGGTGACAAAGCCCGGATTCAAGACCATTCTCAAGTCAGGGATCGTTCTCCACATTCAGGATGTGGTTGAACTCAATTTTGAGATGACCGTGGGTTCGGCAAGCGAGAGCGTAACGGTGCAGGCGGGAATAGAGGGAGTCCACACGGTGACCTCCACCGTTGGCAGGCTGATCGACTCGCAAGACCTTACGAACATTCCGCTCACAAACCGGAATTACACCGAGATGCTGCACTTATCCGCCGGCGTGACGGCGAGCCTCACTAATGCAGCCGAGGTCGGACTCAACACGCAGGATATCTACGTTCACGGTGGCACTACCTTGGACAACAGTTACCAGATGGATGGTGCCCAACTTAATGACCCTCAAAGCAACGTATCTGGCGCGGGCGTCGGATGTGGTGGCATCCCAATACCCAATCCTGACGCGATACAGGAATTTAACATCCAGACTGGACAGTATGACGCAGCGTCTGGACGTAGCTTGGGCGCAAATGTAAATGTGGTGACCAAGTCTGGCACCAATAAATTACATGGCTCGCTTTTCGAATTTTTCCGCAACGACGTTCTGAATGCCAACGATTACTTCCTCATCCGCGAGGGCCAGCCGCGCGCGGAGATGAAGCAGAACCAGTTTGGATTCACCCTGGGTGGACCGATAAAGCGCGACAAGCTGTTCTTCTTTGGTGCGTACCAGGGTACACGGCAGGTTAACGGATTGGCCTTTGCTTCGCTACGCAGCATGAACCTGCCGCCCCTGACGAATGATCGTTCGGCCGCAGCGCTGGGAGCACTGTTTGCCGGGCAGCGTGGGGTTTATCAGAACCTGTTCGGAGGCGTGGGTCCTGCGATTCAGGCGGATGGCAGTAACATCAACCCAGTAGCACTGGCTCTACTCCAGGTCAAGCTCCCCAATGGCCAGTATTACGTTCCCACCCCGCAGACGATCGTCAACGGTTTGGGGATGGCAACGTTCAGCGAACCATCACACTTTTCCGAAGACCAGATGATGGAAAACATCGATTACGCGGTCTCGCCAAAGCACCTGTTAAGCGCACATTGGTTCTCGGCGTGGGATGCTGAGAAGCTCGGGTTTTCAGAAAACACAACCGTAGCAAACACCAGTATGGTGCCGGGAAATGGACCGCATAGACCGACGGACTATTACACCCTGACCGCGAAGCTGACCTCCACCCTGTCGAATTTCGTGGTCAACGAAGCCCGTTTCAGCTACGTCGATAATTCTGTCGATGAGGCTGGAGGGGGGGCTGTCAAGGCCGCGCAGGTAGGCATGCAAGGAGGGGATGCGGAACTGCCGGATATTGAGCTTATCGGCCAATTCGCGTTAGGCGCGAACATCAATGATGGGGCCCGCGGGCAATCTCGGACTTTTCAAGCAGCCGATCAGATCGCGTGGACGAGGGGCAAGCACAATATCCGCGCCGGCTTTGCATTCGAGCGCCTCCACACAACCACCGATATTTCGTCGTTGGAGCGCGGGCTCATAATCTTCCCGTCATTCCCGGATTTCCTGCTTGGTTTGCCCGCGAGCCAAACCGACACACCGCTAAGCAATCTTCTAGAATCAGTAGGATTCTCCATGAAGATGCCGAGGATTTTTCTTGCGAACGACTGGGCGCTTTACCTTCAGGACGATTACAAGCTGCACCCCCAAGTCACTCTCAATCTCGGACTGCGTTGGGACGTCTTCGGTGACATTTATGAGGCGAATGGGGAGATAGGAAACTTTGATCCGAGACTTGCAACCCCAATGCCACCCGCCGGCGGCACGTACACTGGGTGGCTGGCGCCTGCTAATTTTCCCACTACCCTGCCCGCTGGCGTCACGCGGAACGACAATAACAGCCTAGGGAACGGAACCCCGCTTAGAAATTTCGCTCCACGTATAGGTTTGGCCTGGCGCCCCCTTGCGAACAATCAAAATTTCGTGATGCATGCGGGTTATGGCATCTTCTACCAGAGGAACGCGGCGTCGGAGAATGTGAGCCTCGCGTTGGCCACTCCTTACGCGGCGTTAGAACAACTCGGAGGACCAGCAAACGCGCTCGCCAGCTTTCAGCAACCTTTTAATCCTGCACCACCGCCTGTAAGCGCGCTTCCGATATGGCCGCTTCGGACACCAACGAGCAATTTGTCTACGACGGTCTTAGCGCCCAACTTCAGGCCACCTATGGATCAGCAATGGAGTGCAAATCTGCAGTATAAGTTCTCGGACGTAGTCCTCGAAGTTGGATACATCGGGTCACATGGCACACGCCTTTTCGAGATGCTAGAATCCAACATCGCGCAGCTTGCCAGTCCGCAAACTCCCATTAACGGTCAGACGACCAACGCTCTTGAAAATGTCGGAATGCGAGTACCTATCGTCGGCTTTACGCCCGACGGATTACGCGGCCAGATCAACAGTGGGATGACGTTGTACAACGGGCTAGAGGTCACTGTTCGAAAGCAGTTGAGCCATGGGCTGCAGCTACAGGGCGCATATACTTTCAGCAAGACCTTGACTGATGTACTCGCTGGAGTTGGGTCGATAAAAGCCTACGGTGGCATTCCCCAGAGCACCGTAAATGACGGTCGCGGACTGGCCGAGAACTCACGACCAAATCGCTTCGTGCTGTCATACCTGTACAAGTTCCCCGTTGTTCACGGCGGCACCGAGGCGATGGGTAAGGTACTGTCCGGATGGGAATTGTCGGGAGTCACCACGGTGCAGAGTGGAAATCCACTAACGCTGATGGACTCCCGTGCCGGCTCGATCTATGGCGCCGACGATACCAGTTTCTTCTACCAACCGGCAAACTTCTGTCCTGGCTCCAGCAACCACAGCTTAGCTACCAGTGGCAGCATAGAAAATCGCTTAAATGACTATATCAACATGGGCGCAGTCTGCCCGCCACCTGTGATTGGGGACGGCACGGGTTATGGCAATATTGGCCGGGGCGCATTGAGGGGGCCTGACCAGAATAGCTGGGATATATCGCTGGGAAAAATCACAAAAATCACTGAGTTTAGTAATTTGGAATTCCGTGCCCAGTTCTTTAATGCTTTTAATCACCCGCAGTTTGCTAATCCACTCGTTGACGCGGGGGCACCGGGTCTTGGAACGATCAACTCGACTTCAGTCTCGCCGCGGTTGATCCAATTTGCGTTGAAGTACAACTTCTAATGGCGTCACGAGCAGCTATGCAGGAGGCCACCGTTTTCGGCCTAATCACCACTTCGGCTCTGCTTCGGTTTTTGCTCAGTTCGCGTCGAAGTTGAAGCCTAGTTCGGTCAAGCCGCATGAGGGAGAAGGAGGACTAAATGTCACTACGCGACAAGAGAGTCCTCGTCACAGGTGCAGCGGCTGGATTGGGCTTGGCGATTGCCGAGCGCTTTGCAAGCGAAGGCGCTGCCGTGTCCCTCAACGACCTTAGCCAATCCGATGTTTGCGAGATTGCGGATCGCCTGGTCCGCTCCGGCTGCCGGGCTGCCGCTGTTATTGGGGACGTTTCCATCACTGAAGATGCAAAGCGAATCGTAGCAAAAGCCGTGGAAACCTTCGGCGGACTCGACATCTTGGTAAACAATGCGGGTATTGTCCTTCCCCCTACCAGCGTAACCACCGCTACCGACGAGGAGTGGGAACGGGTTTTTGCCGTTAACGTGCACGGCATATGCCGGATGTGCAGGTTCGCGATTCCCGAAATCATGAAGTCTGGTTCTGGGGCCATCATCAATATAGCGTCTGCGAGCGCGTTCATTGCGACGCCAAACTCTTCCGCTTACTGCGCCAGCAAGGCGGCGGTAGTGCAACTTAGCCGGACGATGGCAATCGACTACGCGCCCAACATCCGCGTGAACTCCATCTGTCCCGGGCCGATCGACACACCCCTCCTTCGGCGCCTCTTTACTCGGTATAACCCTGACAGCCCTGACGAGTCGCGGAGAGCATACGAGCGCATGACGCTGCTAAAACGCATCGCCCGAGCCGAAGAAGTCGCAAATTGTGTTGTGTTTCTAGCCAGCGACGAGGCGAGCTATGTAACCGGACACGCGTTTGTTGTGGACGGAGGAGCGAGCCTGCAGTGGTCTGGCTCTCCGGCCGAGGAAGTCGAGTCGGCCGCAACCGCGCGGGCAAAGTGAACGCCACAGTCGCCAAAGGAGCATAGCAGTGGTAGGCACATTCACGAGTGACAAAGCCGAAAAGCCATCTAGCTTAGCAATTGACCACGTGACGGTGATCAACCCGGTAGGAAAAGCAGTGCAGCCGGATGTGACAGTGCTCGTGGCCGACGGGCGAATCAGCGCAGTTGCACCTGCGGGAGCGTTATCTGTCAATGGTGTCACAGTGGTGGATGGAGGAGGCAAGTTTCTCATCCCCGGTCTTTGGGACGCCCATGCGCATCCGCTCACTTTCTCCACTTCGGAGTTTTTGCAGCATTACATGCAGCTTTATGTGGCCAGTGGGATCACTTCAATCCGCGATGCCGGAGGATGTTGGGAAGAACAGGTCAAGTTGCGTGGCGCCCTTGAGCGTGGAGAGCAACTAGGACCGCGAACGTTTATTGGGGGGCTTGCGGTAGATGGCCCGGAGCCGGTGTTTCCACAATGGGCGAGAGCAGTTGAAGATGCTGAAACTGGACGTAAGTTAGTCAGAGAGTCGAAGAGCCGCGGGGCGGATTTCCTGAAGGTCTATTCCCTGCTGCCGCGGGACACATTCTTTGCGATCATGGATGAAGCTAGGCAACAGGGATTGCGCGTGGCAGGGCATGTGCCACCTTCAGTCACTGCATGGGAAGCTTCCGATGCCGGCCAAGCAAGCTTCGAACATTTATGGGGCGTCTTCGAGGGCTGCTCTAGCCGTGAAGACGAGATCCTCGCTGCCGAGGTAGAGGCGTGGAAACTGGGAGACGCATCGAAAGTAGTGCGTAATGGAATTCTGTTGCAGTGCCAGGCGTTGGATACCTATGACCCCTCGAAGGCACAAGCATTCTTTTCCAGATTAGCCAAGAACGGCACCTACATTGTTCCTACCATGGTGATTCTTACTATCAGCGAGGGTAACTTCTCTGTTAGTGATGTTAATTCCTCCTACATACCTGCAAGCATGCGTGGCTACCTTGATCGCACGGAGAACCTGTACTTCAAGCCCTTTTCCCGACAGGATTATGACATGGCCCACCGTGTGCTGCTGCAAGGTCGGAAAATCATAAGTGAAGCTCGAGCAGCGGGAGTGGAGTTCATGGCAGGCACTGATACGAACTTACCGGGTTTCAACCTGCACGACGAACTAGCCGAGCTCGTTTTGGCTGGGCTTAGTCCGCAGGAAGCCCTCAAGGCCGCAGTCTATAACCCCGCCAAGTTCTTTGGCCGGGCGGATTGCATGGGTACGGTGGGGGAGGGAAAACTCGCCGATATGGTGCTGTTGGATGCTAATCCGCTGCAGGACATTAGCAACGTGCGCAAGATCTCTGGAGTCGTTCTGAGAGGGCAGTGGCTTTCGAGACAAACCCTGGACATGATGCTCACGGACATCAGAGTGGCTGCACAACAAGCTAATTGAATAGAACTCATGTGCTACCCGGTTTGCTGTTTAACTGCGCGTTAGAAGGAAAGGAATACTGGGCAGATTAGATCTACTGGAGAGGAGCGAGCGTGGAAAGAGAGTTATTGCTTGCAGCTTATCGTCACATGCGCACTATCCGCACATTTGAGGAGCGGGTGAGTGCGGAATTCGCAGCAAATCACATTCCGGGTTTCGTTCACCTATGCGTCGGCCAGGAGGCCTGTGCCGTGGGTGTGTGTATGCATCTTGAGGAACGTGACTATATCGGTTCGACCCATCGCGGTCACGGCCACTGTATTGCTAAGGGTTGCGATCCCAAAGGCATGATGCTGGAGATTTTCGGTAAAGTCGGCGGACTTTGCGGAGGCAAGGGCGGATCCATGCACATTGCCGACCTGGAGCGAGGCATGTTAGGCGCGAACGGCATTGTTGGCGGTGGCCCGCCGCTGGCAATCGGAGCTGCGTTAAGCGCCAAGACACTCAAGAACGGCCGCGTCGTTGTTTCCTTTATCGGCGACGGCGCCTCCAATCAGGGGACAGTCTTCGAAGCTATGAATATGGCCGTAGTGCTGCAATTGCCGATTGTGTTCTTTGTCGAGAATAACGGCTATGGTGAATTCACAGCCGCCTCTTACGCTTGCGGCGCAAAAGACATAACCCAACGCGCTGTCGGTTTTGGAATGCCAGCAGCTACTGTGGACGGGACTGATTTCTTCGCCGTCTATGGAGCTGCTGGAGCAGCGTTGGAGCGCGCACGGTCAGGCGAAGGTCCGAGTCTGATGCAAGCACGATGCACGCGGTTTTATGGCCACTATATAGGAGATCCACAAGCCTACCGCTCCAAGCAAGAGCTGGAAGCCTGTCGCACAGAAAATGATCCACTGCTTAAGTTTCGCAAAGCTGTTCTCGAGCAGCAGCTGCTGTCCGAGACTGAATTAGATGCCTTGGACAGGCAGGTACAGGTTGAGATGGAAGCGGCCGTTCAGGCCGCTCGCGAAGCGGCGCCTCCACCGGTGAGCTCGCTCACGGCGGATGTATACGTTTCCTATGGAGGAGAAAGCTAGATGCCGATCAAATCACTCCGACAAGCGATCAATGAGGCGCTGTACGGTGAAATGCGGCGAGACGAGCGCGTGTTGTTACTGGGAGAAGATGTGGCTGGAGGCATGGGCGGCAGCGGCAACACACAGGAAGCTGCAGGAGGCGTCCTGGGGGTGACGGCTGGCCTGGCGCGCGAGTTTGGCCGCAGGCGCGTGATCGATACTCCCATCAGTGAAAGCGCCATCATGGGCATGGCTGCCGGTGCGGCCATGACCGGCTTACGGCCGGTAGCCGAGCTTATGTTCGCCGATTTTTTGGGAGTCTGCTTTGACCAGATCTTTAACCAGGCAGCAAAGTTCCGTTACATGTTTGGCGGCAAGGCGCGCACGCCGATGGTGATCCGCGCCACCATCGGTGCAGGCTTCCGCGCAGCGGCCCAGCATTCGCAGTGTCTGTACTCGATTTTCACCCACATTCCGGGTCTGAAAGTTGTGGTTCCGTCATCTGCTTATGACGCGAAAGGGCTGTTGATCGAGGCTATTCGCGATGACGACCCCGTGATCTTTCTCGAGCACAAGGCTCTCTATGACACCAAATGCGAAGTGCCGGACGAGGCGTACACGATCCCGTTTGGCAAAGCCAATATCCTAGCCGAAGGAAACGATGTCACCATTGTCGCCTTTGCGCGAATGGTGCACATGGCAGTGCAGGCGGTCGGTGATTTGAAAAAATCGGGTATCCACGCCACGATCATTGATCCGCGGACGACGTCTCCTCTTGATGAAGCTACGATCATTGAAAGTGTGAAGCGCACCGGCCGTCTTGTCGTCGTGGATGAGTCGAACCCGCGTTGCAGTATGGCCAGTGATGTGGCTGCAATCGTAGCCGACAAGGCGTTCCATTGGTTGCGCGCACCAATCAAGCGGGTCACTGCGCCTCATGCTCCGGTGCCGTTCGCGCCGGTGCTGGAAGACGCCTACATTCCGAGCGCGGCCGCTGTTGCTGCAGCGGTACGGGAAGTGGTTGAACTCGATCTGCGCAAATACGCTAGTGCGAGGCAGGCTGGGAATTAGCGCCTTGATTATTATCGGAACGCCAATCTGTATGTGGCAGTAGGGCGGCATTCCCGGCGTTGATGAGCTTCTATTCAACTCCGTTGGTGGTACGACAGGAGCAAACATTGGCTATGGAAATTGTAATGCCTAAATTGGGTCTGACTATGCAAGAAGGCAGCATCGTACGCTGGCTGAAATATGAGGGTGCTGCCATTAACGTGGATGAGCCGTTGCTTGAAATTGAAACTGAAAAAGTAACAGTCGAAGTGAATGCTCCCGCCAGCGGCATCGTTTCCAAGATCCTTCAGGCCGAAGGAGCTATTGTCCCAGTGGGAGCGCCGATCGCTGTGCTCGAAACTTTCTGAACCTCAATCGACTTCCCTGGTCGGGAATTGTATCTCCCTTTCAGCAAGCGGGGGACAAAGTGCAAAGGGCTGCAGAGTAGAAGAAAACACACCAATCCAGCCGGGAGCGAGGACCTTATGTATAAAGGAGTCAAAGGCGTACAACACGTGGGCATGGGTGTTCGGGATTACGCAGCTATGAAGGAATTCTACGGTCAGACTTTGGAAATGACCAAACCATACGCTGAATTCCCTGAGGTTTGGAACGCTATGGTTGAGGTATTTCGGACCTCCTACCACAAGTTTGCAGGAATTATGTTTGCTCAGGAAGCAGGCGGCATTGTTGTGGAGTTAATTGCGATGAGTATTCCTGTTCCCCGGCCTATCAGAAAAGAAAAAAGGTATGGCGATATCGGAGTTAACAAGATTGCCATCGCTGTCTCTGATTTAGACAAGTTCTGTCGAGATTTGGCGCCGAAAATCAATTTTGCTTCGAAGCCTAAATCGGTCACGGTTCCGGGATGGGGAGAATACCAGTTCGTATATGCACGAG
>Ga0209517_10006167_pt1 | contig 14901 bp, 10 predicted proteins | sample PeaSoiMetSII2010_FD_187695 | JGI IMG/M metagenome (GOLD analysis project Ga0209517, IMG submission 187695) | Peat soil microbial communities from Weissenstadt, Germany - SII-2010 (SPAdes) (version 2) | ecosystem: Environmental > Terrestrial > Soil > Wetlands > Peat | place: Germany... | reverse complement strand
TGAGCGCGTCGATTGCGGGCAGCCGTTCACGGTGGTCGTCGATTACGCGCACACTGACGATGCTCTGCGCAATCTCACGGCGCTGGCCCGCGAGTTTGTGTCGCGCGGCGGTGGAACCGCCAGAGTGGTGACTGTGTTCGGGTGTGGAGGCGATCGCGATCGCGCCAAGCGTCCGCTGATGGGCGAGGCCGCCGGACGCGGCAGCGATTTCGTGGTGCTCACGTCCGACAATCCGCGCAGCGAAGATCCGCGGGCGATTATCAACGACGCGCTCGTGGGCCTGCAGAAAACGGGTGTGAAGTACACCGTCGAAGTTGACCGCCGCAAAGCGATTGCTCTGGCGATCGGAGAGGCGCGTCCGGGAGATATTGTCCTGCTGGCGGGAAAAGGCCACGAGAAGGTGCAGGTCACGCGCGAAGGATCGCATCCTTTTGACGACATCGAAGTGGCTCGCCAGGCGTTGCGGGCCGCTGGATTCGAACGCGAACCGGCTCCCGCCGCAGGGAATCAAGCATGAAGCTGCCGCTCTCGAAGATCGCGGAGTTCATCTCGGCCGCGGGCGAGTTTCCGCGCGACGAAGTTGCACAGGGTTATTCCATCGACTCGCGCACGATTCGGCCCGGTGAACTCTTCTTTGCGGTCAAGGGGGAACGGCTCGACGGTCACGACTATGTCATCGCGGCCCTGGAAAAAGGCGCAGCCGCGGCCGTCGTCCAGAAAGCCGAACTGCATCGCTATCCCGACAAGACCCGCCTGCTGGCCGTGGACGACACTCTGATAGCCCTGCAAACGCTGGCTACTGCGGTGCGGAAAGTATGGGGCAAGCCGCTGGTGGGCGTTACCGGGTCGGCGGGCAAGACCACGACAAAAGAATCCATTGCGCACGTTCTCGGCACGCGCTTCCGCGTGCTCAAGTCCGAAGGCAACTTCAATAATCATTTCGGACTGCCGCTGATGCTCTTGAAGTTGGAACCGGAGCACGACGTAGCGGTGATTGAAATGGGGATGTCGCATGCGGGCGAGATTCGCGCGCTGGCCAAGATCGCGCAGCCTGAGATCGGAGTCGTCACCAACGTTGCCCCCGTGCACATGGAGTTTTTTGATTCGCTGGCGGGAATTGCGCGTGCCAAATACGAATTGATCGAGTCGCTCCCCGCCAGCGGAACCGCCGTTGCCATTCTTAATGCCGACGACGAATACGTTTCGCAGTTCGGGCGTGACTTTAAAGGCAAGGTGATCACTTATGGAACGCGGGCGACGGCCGACATTCGGGCCGAGAACGTACAGACTCGTGGCGCGGAGGGCTCTGAGTTCGATGTGGTCCTGGCTGGCGGGCGCGAGCACGCTCGCTTGCCGCTGGTCGGGGAACACAACATCCTGAACGCGCTGGCGGCCGTGGCCGTGGGCCTGGCTCGCGGACTGAAGCCTGCAGAAGCGGTCGGCGCGCTGGCGACTCTTGTGCCACCCGACAAGCGCGGCCAGGTTCTCCAACTGGGTAACATCACGGTCATCAACGATTGCTACAATTCCAATCCGAAGGCGCTGCACGCCATGGTCGATGCCCTGGCGGCGATGAAAGCGGGGCGGCGTATCGTGGTGGCGGGAGAAATGCTCGAACTCGGCCCGGCGGGAGCAGAGATGCATCGCGCCGCCGGACAGCATGTTGCCGAAAAGAAAATCGATGTCCTGCTGGGCGTGCGCGGACTGGCGCAAGGCATGGTCGAAGGCGCGCGGCACGCGGGGGCGAAAGCCGAATTCGTGGCCTCGCCCGAAGCAGCCGGGGAGTGGCTGGCCCGCGAGACGCGCGACGGCGACGTGGTGCTGCTGAAAGCTTCGCGCGGCGTGAAGCTGGAGACGGCTCTGGAGACGTGGAAGGCGGCCCGGGGAGTTAGCTGAAGTTTGCCGAACGCCGCTGTTTGCCGCGCAGGCGAAGAGCAGGTTCGTCCGCCTTCGCTTCGCTCAGTGTCGGAATGACAAAGTTTGTTTTCGGGGGATCACAGCTGATCGTAGCTGGTTGCCATAGCTGAAGGCTGACGGCTGAAAGCCGACGGCTGGAGTTCGGAGGCTGATTGCTCTACTGGCTGTTGTTCGTCAAGCTGCAACATTACGTTGCGCCATTCCGCATCTTTCGCTACGTCACCTTCCGCACGGCGTTCGCCAGCCTGACCGCTATGTTTACCGCGCTGATCGTGGGCCCGCTGGTCATCAGCCGCCTGCGCGACTTCCAGATCGGACAATACATTCGTGAAGAGGGCCCAAAAGCTCATCAGAAAAAAGCCGGCACGCCCACCATGGGTGGACTGCTGATCGTGATAGCGATCGTCGTTCCCACGCTGCTGTGGGCGGACCTGACCAACCGCTTTGTCTGGATTGCGGTGTTTTCCACTTGCGCGTACTCCGCCATCGGCTTCGCCGACGATTACAGCAAGGTGGCGCATCGCCGCAACCTCGGGCTGACCGCGCGCGCGAAGTTCGCGCTGCAGCTCGCCACCGGGATTGTGATCGCCTCGATGCTGATCGCCATGCAGGCCTACGGAATGTATTCGACCAAGCTGATTGTTCCCTTTTTGAAGCAGTACCATCCCGATCTGGTGGTGCAGAGCTGGGAACATTTTCTGCATCTTTGGCCGCTCGCCTTCCTCCCGTTCATGGTGTTCGTGACCCTCTTGATCACATTCTCGAGCAATGCAGTGAATCTCACCGACGGCCTCGACGGGCTGGCGATCGGATGCACGGTCATCGCGGCGGGAGCGCTGACGGTGCTGACGTATGTGAGCGGCCACGCGACGTTTGCGACCTATCTGGAATTGCAGCGCATGCCGCAAGTGGCCGAGTTGACTATTTTCTGCGGAGCGATGGTCGGGGCGTCGATTGGATTTCTCTGGTACAACGCGCATCCCGCGGAAGTCTTCATGGGCGACGTGGGATCGCTGGCCCTGGGCGGAGCGATCGGCACGGTCGCGGTCATCATCAAGCAGGAACTGCTGCTGCCGTTCATTGGCGGTGTGTTCGTGATCGAGGCGGTCTCGGTGATTCTGCAGGTCGGCTCCTACAAGCTGCGCAAGAAGCGCATCTTCAAAATGGCGCCGCTGCACCATCACTTCGAACTGTTGGGCTGGTCAGAGTCGAAGATCATTGTGCGCTTCTGGATCGCGTCGCTGGTCTTCGCGCTGTTCGCGCTGACGACGCTGAAATTAAGGTAATTATTCACCACAGAGTCACAGAGACACAGGGAAAACAAAGAAATAGAATTTGATTTTCTCGGCGGCTCTGTGACTCTGTGGTGAAATGGGTTAGATGGAACTGAACAACCAACGCGTGCTGGTGGTTGGCCTCGGCAAGTCGGGCGTGGCGTCGGCTCTGTTTATGAAGGCACACGGAGCGCGGGTGACAGTCTCCGACACCAAGAGCGGCGACGAACTACGCAACGAGATTCCTGTGCTGCTCGATCACGGTATCACCGTCGAGACCGGAGGCCACGGCGACCGCACGTTTCGCGGACAGGACTTGATCGTAGTCAGTCCGGGCGTTCCGGTGGACGCGCCGCCGCTGGTGCAGGCGCGCGCCGCGGGCGAGGCCGTAATCGGTGAGATTGAGCTCGCGGCGCAGTTTCTCCCCGGGCCTATCGTCGCCATCACCGGATCGAACGGCAAGACCACCACCACCACTCTTACAGGCGAAATCATGACGGCCGCGGGCTTTCCCGCGCTGGTCGGTGGCAACATCGGCACGCCGGCGATTTCGCTGGCGGAGCGCGCCAAGCCGGAGACCGTGATCATACTCGAAGTCTCGAGCTTCCAACTGGAAACGATTCAGACCTTCCGCCCGAAGGTTGCGGTCGTGTTGAATGTAACGCCCGACCATCTCGATCGTCATCGCACGTTCGAAGTCTATGTGGACGCGAAGGCGCGCATTTTCGAAAACCAGCAGGGAAGCGATTTCGCCGTGCTCAATGCCGACGATCCCACCTGCGTGACGATGGGGGCCCGCACGCGCGCGCAAGTGTTCTGGTTCAGTCGGCAGAAAGAAGTGCAACAGGGCGCTTGGGTGCGTGACGGAGACATCGTGTTCCGCAATGCTGGGGGTGAACAGAAAGCGCAGCAGCGCGAGATCATGCAAGTCTCCGAGATTCCGCTGAAAGGCGCGCACAATCTGGAGAACGTGCTGGCCGCGGTATGCGCGGGCGAGCTCATGGGATGCGCTCCGGAGAAAATCCGCCAGGCCGTGTGCGACTTCAAGGCGGTGGAGCACCGGCTGGAATATGTGGCGACGATCCGCGGCGTGGACTACTACAACGATTCGAAAGCCACCAACGTGGACGCGACCATCAAGGCGCTGGAGTCGTTCCCCGCGAACATCCACCTGATTCTCGGCGGCAAGGACAAAGGCAGCGACTACACCGTGCTCAACGACCTGCTGCGCCAGCGCGTGAAGCGCGTCTACACGATTGGCGCGGCGGCGGCAAAAATCGAATCGCAGATTAAGAATGTCGAAGTCGTGCACGCGGAGACGCTGGAGAACGCGATCCGCAAGGCCAACGCCGTGGCGCAGCCCGGCGACGTAGTCCTGCTGGCCCCCGCCTGCGCCAGCTTCGATCAGTTCAAGAGCTACGAGCACCGGGGGAAGGTGTTCAAGGAAGTTGTGCGTGGGCTTAGCTGAGAAGTCGGGCACCTGTGACCCGTCGTTGTCATCCTGAGCGGCGCAGTTTGCCGCGAAGGACCTATGCAACGAGCCGGAGACTGCATAGGTCCTTCGCTTCGCTCAGGATGACAACGTCGGGGAAGGTCTCCGTTGGCAACAACGTCGCAGGAACCAATACAGTCAACAATCAGCAATCAAGAATCAACCATCTCCCCTCTGCCGCCGTGGTGAAATGAACTTCCCATGGCAAAGCGCGTGAGTGTCGATCGCTGGCTGTTTACCGTCACCATGCTGCTGGTGTTTGTGGGGCTGGTGATGGTGTTCTCGGCGTCGGCGGTGATGGCCCGGGAGCGCTTTGGTTCTGAGTATGCGTTCCTGTCGAAGCAGTTGATCTGGGCGGTCGCGGGACTCGCCGCCATGGTCGTCACCATGCGCGTGGACTACCGCCGCTACCAGCATCCCGCGGTGGTGTTTTCGCTGATGGGGTTCACCACGCTGCTGCTGATCTCCGTCTTCTTCCTCGACCGCTCGCATAACACGCATCGCTGGATTCATGCCGGCGGGCTCTCGTTCCAGCCCTCGGAACTCGCCAAGCCTGTCCTGATTCTGTTTCTCGCGTATTTTCTGGAGAGCCGATCCAAGCCGATCGATGACGTGCGCAACACATTGCTGCCCGCGGCCGCGCCGGTCCTGGTGTGTCTGAGCCTGATCGTGCTGCAACCGGATTTGGGCACGGCGATTGCTTGCGCCGGAATCGCAGCCTGCATTTTGTATGTGGCCGGCATGCGGATGCGCTATTTTGCCTACGCGTTTGGGGCGTCGCTGGTGCCGTTGTATTTTCTGATCTTCCACGTCGGGTTCCGGCGCGCGCGCATTCTGGCGTTTCTGAATCCTTATGCCGACAGCCAGAAGACCGGGTTCCACATCATCCAGTCGCTGATCGCGGTGGGCACGGGCGGCGTGACCGGCACTGGCCTGATGGAAGGCAAGCAGAAGTTGTTCTACCTGCCGGAGCCGCACACCGACTTTATTTTCGCCGTGACCGCCGAGGAACTGGGGCTGGTCGGCGCCTTGTTCGTGGTCACGTTGTTCGCCATCTTTCTGTGGCGCGGCATGCGCGCCTCCTGGCGTACGGAAGACATGTTCGGCCGCTACCTGGCCGTTGGCATTACCAGCATGGTGGTGCTGCAGGCGTTCATCAACATCAGCGTGGTGCTGGGCATGATGCCCACCAAAGGAATTCCGCTGCCGCTGGTGTCGTACGGGGGATCGTCGCTCTTCGTTACACTGGCGTGCGTGGGCGTGTTGCTGAATATCACCAAGCAAGCGGAATAAAGAAAGCCGCCACGGATTCGCACGGATCTGCACGGATTTCTTGAAATGTTCTTGTTCTATCCGTGAGAATCCGTGTAATCCGCGGCTGGTTTTGTTTCTGGTTTATAGTCACTTCATGCGGGCAATCCTGGCGGGCGGCGGGACGGGCGGTCACGTAATCCCCGCGTTGGCCATCGCCAATCAACTCAAGAAATCGTACGACGCCGAGGTGCTGTTCATCGGCACCGCCCGCGGCATCGAGAACCGGCTCGTCCCGGCTGCGGGCTTTCCCCTGCGACTAGTGCGTGTGGGCGCGCTCAAAAACGTCAGCCTGATGACGCGCCTGCAGACGGCCTTCGACCTGCCCCGCGCCGTCTGGGATGCGGGCCGCATGCTCAACCAATTCGCCCCCGACGTGGTGATTGGTGTTGGCGGGTATGCTTCGGGGCCGGCGATGCTAGCAGCGGTGGTCAAACACATTCCGACTCTGGCCTTCGAGCCCAACGTGGTGCCCGGGTTTGCCAATCGAGTGGTGGCGCGATTTGTGACAGGTGCGGCGGTGCATTTCGAGGAAACGGCAAAATATTTTCGTCACGCCGAAGTCACGGGCGTGCCGGTGCGGCAGGCGTTTTTCGAGATCGCTCCCAAGCGCGGCGGCACTCCGACCCTACTCGTGTTCGGAGGCAGCCAAGGCGCTCACGCCATCAATGAGGCGATGATTCGTTGTTTGCCCGTCCTGCAGCGCGAGGCGCCCGGCATTCACATCATTCATCAAACCGGTGAGCGTGACTATAATGACGCGCTGGCGGCGTATCGTGGTCTGGGAGAGTCAGTGGCGAGTTTCACATTCGAGGTATTTAAGTTCATCGAGGACATGCCCGCAGCCTTCTCCCGCGCCGATCTGGTAGTGTGCCGCTCGGGCGCGAGCACGGTCGCGGAAATTGCGGCAGCGGGGAAGCCGGCAGTATTCGTTCCATTCCCGCGCGCGGCCGACGATCATCAGCGCATCAATGCCGAAGCGCTGGCGCGCCACGGAGCCGCGGTGGTGGTCGAGGAATCGAAGCTCGAAGGCGTCTGGCTGGCCGAGACGATCGCCGCGCTGTTGCAGGATTCGCGTCGCTTGCAACAGATGAGCCAGGCCGCGCGGGAGTTGTCGCATCCCAATGCCGCGCGCGATATCGCAGCGATGGCGGCACGGGTAGCGGGAATCGAAGATTCAGCCACGGATTGACGCGGATCTTCACGGATATTTCTTTGTCTCTTGTTTTTTCTAATTGTGGGTTTATCCGCGTGGATCCGCGTAGATCCGTGGCCAAGAAGTTGATTTTATGTTTGCGAAAATTCAGCGCATTCATTTCGTAGGCATCGGCGGCATCGGCATGAGCGGCATTGCCGAAGTCCTGCTTAATCTCGGCTACAAAGTTTCAGGCTCGGATCTGAAGAGTTCCTCCGTAACGCAGCGCTTGGCCGGTCTGGGCGCCGCGGTGTTCGAGGGACATCGCGCGGAAAATATTGCAGGCGCCGAAGTTGTGGTCACCAGTTCGGCGATCGCGATCGAGAATCCTGAAGTCACCGAGGCTCACAAACTCCACATCCCGGTGATTCAGCGTGCGGAGATGCTGGCTGAGTTGATGCGGCTGAAATACGGCATCGCCATCGCCGGTATGCACGGCAAGACGACAACGACTTCCATGGTGGCGGCTGTGTTGGCCGCGGGCGGGCTGGATCCAACCGTCGTGGTTGGCGGCCGCGTCGACGCCATGGGCTCGAACGCGCGCCTGGGAAAGTCGCATTACTTGGTGGCCGAGGCCGACGAAAGCGACCGCAGCTTTCTTAAGTTAACCCCAATACTCTCGGTCGTCACCAACATTGACCGCGAGCACATGGACTGCTACCGCAACATGCGCGACGTGAAGAAAACGTTTCTCGACTTCATGGACCGCGTGCCGTTCTACGGAATGATCGTGGCCTGCAACGACGATCCGGTGCTGCGGCGATTGCTGCCCGACGTCCAGCGCCGCACCGTAACCTACGGAACCAGGCGCGGGTCTGATTTTCTGATCAAGCTGGAGGCGCGCGGAGAAAATCCCCACTTCTCGCCCCAAGAACGGTCGAGAAATGGGGCACCCGATCTCCGCCCGCTCAGCCGCTTCCGCGTCACCTATCGAAAAAATGATCTGGGCGAGTTCACGCTGCACGTGCCCGGCGTGCACAACGTGCTGAATGCGACGGCGGCGATTGCCGTGGGCATCGGCCTTGAGGTTGGAGTGGAGGCAATCCGCACGGCGCTCGACCAGTTCCGCGGCGTCGACCGCCGATTCCAGTTGCGCGGACGCGCGGCGGGCGTGAGCGTCATCGACGATTACGGCCACCATCCCACCGAGATCAAGGCCACGCTGGCCGCGGCCCGGCAGTGCGGCTTTCGCAAGATTCACGTCATCTTCCAGCCCCACCGCTACACCCGCACTCGCGACCTGATGGAGGAATTCACCACCGCATTCGCCGATGCCGATTCGCTGTTCGTCCTCGACATCTATGCGGCCAGCGAAAAGCCCATCGAGGGCATCACCGGTGAAACTCTGGCGCAGAGGATTCGGGAGAAAAGCGGGAAAAGTGTCCAATACACAAGTTCATCTGCTAATGCCGTGGATTCAGCCGCAGCGGCCGCGAGCGACGGTGACATGATCCTGACCCTGGGCGCAGGCAGCGTCTCGCAGTTTGGGCCGATGATTCTGGAGAGACTGAGGGCGAACCTGCCCGCTGCCTTGCCTCCGGATCACGGCGTCATGCGGCCGGAGTGACCATCATTTCGGAAGCCGCCTCTTCAGGGGAGCCAGCCGGCTCTTTGGGGCAAACAACGATGCTGGAATACAGAAAGAGCAAGGTCGCTGCCGGAACCAGCGCACTCAATGATAGGTCCAGTACGGGATTCCTCACGCGTGTGATCAAGTAGTCCGGGAACACCGTCCCAATCGACAAGGTGAGAAAGGCGAGGGCTGCCCAGTGGATCGCCACGGATCGGCCGGCCTCAAAGCGGGATCTCATCCAGAAATAGAGCAATGGCAGAACCGCCACGAGGTAGTGGTGCCGAAAACTCTCTGGCGAAATCAGCAGTACGACGAGCGCTACCACCACCAGTTCATAAACGACATTTGTGGAAGTCTTGTTCTTTTTCCAGAAATAGAGAAGGGTACCGCTATACAAGGCGAAACTAAGCGATTTGTTAAACCAGCACAACGCCATGGGAATCGCGGGCAGGTTCGCGGTTTCGAGCGGCACCTGGTGCAGGTAAATGTTGGCCACGAGTGTGGGGAGGGACTTGCTTGCGAAATAGGGTACGCCGCACGAAACAATGGGCAACACGCTGCGTGCCCACAGCACATGGTTCTGCCACCCCAAATGCCAAATTCCAATCCCCAGGGACGCTCCAACCCAGAATAGGTATGCGGCCAGCCAGCGCCATTGGCGACGAATCAGGAACACTCCACACACCAGGACCGGGTTCACCTTCAACATAGTCGCAAGAGCGAAGCTCAGCGCGGACCCTACTGGCCGCTCCTTGTGAACCAGGTAAACTCCTAAAGTCCAAAGCAAGAGCAACAGTGCGTCTACCTGGCCCTGGAAAAGGGTTTCAGTAAACGGGAAAAACGAAAGAGCGACGCCCGCACTCGCCATCAGCGCAATCGGCAGCGACCCCCTCTCCACCGACATCTGAAGAATGAAATAAAGGGCAACGATCAACATAACTGCACTGGCTATCCGCCAAAGGAAGAGAGACAAACGGGGGGGAAGCAGCGCGAGCGGCTCCATCAGGATTGCCGTGAAAGGGGGAGCCATAAATTGACCGGTCGTCTTAAACCCGCTGGATTTTGCGGTCTGACCCCACGGAGTTTCCGGCGCTACGTTGTCGAGCAGGTTTCTGGCGCTCGGTTTTTCTGCACCGCCAGTTGGATAGTACAACTGGCGGTCGCCAGCCTGGCGAGCCACCTTCCCGGCTGTGTAGTAAATCTGGAAATCCTCTCCAACCGTGCTCTTTTCGCCGGTGGATGCGCGGAAGTTCTGCAGTTGGTGCTCGGCCGTGGTCAGCAAGAGAATCAGCAATGCGGTTGAGCAGGCCAAAAAAATCCAGAGCGTATTCGGGGATCTTGGAATGGGGGAGACGCTTCGCTGCACGACATCACCTTTGGTCGAGGAATTCTACCCCAAAACCCGCGTCAAATATGGACGATTTGCGTCCAAGAGAGGGCGGGAACTTTGCTCACGCTCCTTTCGTATCTTCCCTTGCTAACCGATTGAAATGCCATTCGTCTATTGAGCCATAAGGGGTTAAGACGATGAAGAGGACAGTGACGCAAGCGTGGGGATGGCTGGCGGCGGGAGTGCTGGCAGCCGGATTGAACGCCAGCTACCACGATGGCGGCTTGCAGTGGGCGCACCAGATCGCGAATCGCGTCCAGCACCACACGGCGACAGTAGTGGCCCTGGCCTCTGGACGGGCCGACCAGGTTCTCGGCGAGGCGCGGTTGCTGACGGCCCAGACCGAAACCTCTTCTTCTTGCCCGCTCACCACGACAATCGAGCGGATTCAGTCCAGGATCGCAGGCTCCGAAACAGTTGTTGAACGTTTTGATGTTATGTCTGCCCGCGAACAACGCCAATTTGTTCGGTTAGAGGCGAATCGGGCGCGGATGGAACCCCAGATCGCGGCCCAGACTGCCCACATCAGAATTGCGACTGCAGCTTTTGCCCCGATTACCGTCAACGCGACTTCGGCCCCGGTGGTTTGTCCCCGGGTTCGGGTGAACGTTCCCCGACTGCCGAGGATCAAAATGCCGGTGATGCCGCAGATTCATATCGAATCCGTCTCTGCCGGTCCGGTTTAACAGGGTATAGCTTTTTCCTGACTGGGAGTTTGCCTCCCCGGCAAACGTGGGCGCGGAAAAACAGCCGCGCCCGCTTTTTTTCTTCGGCCACCATTTCTTTGTCATTCTTTGTTATTCCGAATTCTTCGCTTGTCATTCCGAGGAGCGAAAGCGACGAGGAACCTGCTTTTCCTGCCCCGGCACACAGCAGGTTCCTCCGCCTTCGCTGCTGCTCAGCCGTCGGAATGACAAAATCCTGTGGGTCTTGCCGACCGCCTTCGCTCGTACCCACTCCGGTTCCCGCCTGTGCAAAAGAACCAATTTTTGGGCTATCTCAAATCGAGAAATGAAGTTATATTGAAAAAGCTCAGCGATTCCTCACGACAACTGACCTGAACTGATGGCGCGGAAATCCAGTGGCACCATCTTGCAGGAAGAGTTGTACCCATCCAGCGCCGGGCATTCCCGGGTTGAATCCGCCCGGCTTGACTCCGTTGCGCTTGAATCCGCGCGCGAGGAGCTCGACGACGCGCGCCTGGTGGATCTGGATGTAGATGAGGAATCTCCCTTCCTGCGCGGACAAAAGCGTGTCTCCGCCCGCCGCAGTTCGCTTCCCAGGAAAACTGCCAGCCGCCTGCTATGGGCCACTGCCGCAGCCGCGGTTCTATGTGTCGCCGCGATTGTCGCCGCCGGGGTGTACGAATACGGAGAGCGTTCGTGGCGCTTTCGCGTGGAATCGAGCGACAACATTGACGTCACGGGCATGCAGAACGTGACCAAGGCGCAAATCATGGAAGTGATGGGCGCCGACATCGGCCGCAATATTTTCTTCATCCCGCTGGCCCAGCAGAAAGCGCAGCTCGAGCAGATTCCGTGGGTCGAGTCGGCCAGCGTGATGCGCTTCGTCCCCAACCGCCTGAAGGTTGAGATCCACGAACGTACCCCCGTGGCGTTTGCCCGCGTGGGCCCGCGAATTTTTCTGATCGATGCGGGCGGGCCTCTGATGGAACTACCGCCGAAGCGCAAATATTCCTTCCCTGTAATTCTGGGGATGAATCCCGGCGAGCCGCTCTCTACGCGGGCTCCACGCATGAAGGCCTACAACGAGCTGGTGCAGGAACTGGATTCGGGCGGCGCCCGCTACTCGCAGGACCTGAGCGAAGTGGATCTTTCCGATCTCGATAACCTGAAGGTGCGGGTGAATGATCCCGCCGGCGACGTGCTGGTCGAACTCGGCTCGTCGGATTATCTGAAACGCTACAAGACTTATGTGAGCCATGTACGGGAGTGGCGGCAGCAATTCCAGAAGCTGGAGTCGGTCAATCTGCGCTACGACAATCAGGTAATCGTCAATCCGGACCTGGTCAAACCGAGCATGGTCAAACCGAACATGGGAAGGACGAAACAGCCCGCTCTCGCTGCGTCAACGGCCAAGGCCGCGGCGGCCGCGGGCGTGAAGCCGGCGGCGTTGATCACGCGCATGAATCCACATGATAAGACCCTCCCCAAGCCGGCGTTTGAGTTGACCGACAAGAAGCTTGAGTCGGTGGGCGCGAAGAAGCCCGCTCCAAAAGCCAAGGTCAAGAAGACGAAGGCTGCGAAAGCGCCGAGCTCGAAAAAAGTCGCAGCGAAGTCTTCGGCAGCGGCTCCGAAAACCGTAGCAGCCGCCACGCATGGTGCGCCGTCGAAACCGGAAGTGAAAAAGCCGGCGCCGTCCGCGGCAACGCATCCTGCGATTCCGAAACCGAGCGCAGCCATTGCGAAACCGCAGGCGAACACGAGTTCAAATTAATTGCAGTTAAGGGACTCATAAAGCATGGGGAACCAGCAGGGAAGTTTTCTTACGGCGATCGACGTGGGCAGCGCCAAGACGTGCGCGCTGATGGCGGAGCTGACCGACAGCGGCCTGCGCTATCGCGGGCACGGCGTGGCCGAATCGCGGGGCTCGCGCAAAGGGATCATTGTCGAACTCGACAAGGCCGTAGCCGCGATCCAGAAGGCGGTCGAAGCGGCGGAAGACATCGCCGGGGCGCCCGTCGAGCATGCCATCGTTGGGCTGGGCGGGGCGCACGTGCGCGGCGTCAACAGTCACGGCGGCATCAGCCTGGGCACGCGCCCGCGCGAAATCGGACGCGACGAGATCAAGCAGGCCGTCGACCGCGCACGCGCCATCCCGCTGCCCGCCGATCGCGAGATCCTCCATTTGCTGCCGCAGGAGTTCATCCTCGACGATCAGGCTGGAGTGCGCGATCCACTGGGCATGATGGCGGCCCGCCTGGAAGTTCGCGTCCACATGGTGACGGCAGCGACCAGCGCCACGCAGAACGTGATCACGGCAGTAAACCGCGCGGGAGTGCATGTTGACGACACCGTCTTTGAGCCTTTGGCCGCGGCCGATTCAGTGCTGCGCAATGACGAGCGTGAGTTAGGCGTATGCCTCGCCGACATCGGCGCCGGTTCCACAGAGCTGATTGTTTTTCAGCAGGGCGCTGTCGCCTACACGGGAGTGATTCCGGTGGGCGGCGACCATTTCACCAGCGATCTTTCGGTGGGCCTGTGCACGCCGCTCGCGGAGGCGGAGAAGATCAAGAAGATTTATGGCAACGCGATCGTCACGCTGATTCCTGAAGGCAACGAAGTCGAGGTTCCGTCCGTCGGCGACCGGCCCTCGCGCCTCATGCCGCAGAGGTTGGTGGCTGAAATTCTCGAGCCCCGCGCCCGTGAGCTTTTTGAAATGATGCGCGACACCCTGCGGCAGAGTGGCATGTTCGAGGTCTGCATCGCCGGCATCGTGCTCACCGGAGGAGCGTCGCGCCTGCCCGGAATTTTCGACGTCGCGGAATCGGTGCTGCGCCGCTCGGTGCGTCTGTCGTGGCCTGCGCCGCTGGCCAAGATGCCGTCGACGTTGTCCGAGCCAGAGTTCGCGACGGTCCTGGGCATGGTGAACTACGGCCAGCGCGCCCGCATCGCGCGCGGCCTGCAGGAAGACCGCTGGGGATCGAGATTGAAAGCGCTGTTGGTCGGCAAAGGAGCATAAGAGCTTGAACCACGAAGGACACGAAGTTACACGAAGGAATTCCGGTTCATTTGTTTCCTTCGTGAACCTTCGTGCCCTTCGTGGTTGATGTTTTTTATTTAACAAGGTGGACACTATGAAAAAAGATTCGAGCATTCGCATCAGCTTCAACGAAGAAGCCCGCAACGATGCCAAGATCAAAGTCATCGGAGTGGGCGGCGGCGGTGGCAACGCGGTCAACCGCATGATCGATGCCGGCGTGGAGGGCATCGAGTTCATCGTTGCTAACACCGACCTGCAGGCGCTGCGCATGTCGCACGCGCCCGTCAAGTTGCAACTTGGCGTGAAGCTGACGAATGGCCTGGGCGCGGGCGCGAATCCTGAAGTCGGGCGCAAGGCCGCGCTGGAAGATTCCGACAAGATTATCGAAGCCCTCGAAGGCGCCGACATGGTCTTCGTCACCACCGGCCTCGGTGGCGGAACGGGCACGGGCGCCGCTCCCATCATCGCGTCGCTCGCCTGCGAAATGGGCGCGCTCACCGTTGCGGTTGTGACCAAACCTTTTTCTTTCGAAGGCAAGCGCCGCATGCAGCAGGCCGAGCGGGGCATCTCCGAGTTGATGGAGTCGGTCGACACCACCATCGTCATTCCCAACGAGAAGCTGCTCGCCGTGGCGGAAGACGCGGGCTTCTTCGAGTCTTTCCAAATCGCCGACGACATTCTGCGGCAGGGCGTGCAGGGAATTTCCGACATCATCACCATCCCCGGCATCATCAACCGCGACTTCGCCGACGTGAAGACCATCATGGCGCGCATGGGATACGCCGTCATGGGCACGGCCTCAGCCAGTGGCCCCCGGCGCACCATCGAAGCCGCGCAGAAAGCCATTTCCTCGCCGCTGCTGGAAGCGGGTGCGATTGACGGCGCGCGCGGCATCCTCATCAACATTACCGGTTCGGCGTCGCTCAAACTGGCGGAAGTGCAGCAGGCGTGCACCATCATCCAGAGCGCCGCGCACGAGGATGCCAACATCATCTTCGGCGCCGTGATGGACGAGAAGATGAAGGA
>Ga0209517_10006164_pt1 | contig 14903 bp, 11 predicted proteins | sample PeaSoiMetSII2010_FD_187695 | JGI IMG/M metagenome (GOLD analysis project Ga0209517, IMG submission 187695) | Peat soil microbial communities from Weissenstadt, Germany - SII-2010 (SPAdes) (version 2) | ecosystem: Environmental > Terrestrial > Soil > Wetlands > Peat | place: Germany... | reverse complement strand
ACTCGGAGTGGGGAAAGAGGATTGTTCGGCGGTGGCGGCGGCGATGGCGGAAAAAGCATGCAACTTGCGGATTTTCGAGGACGAGCAGGGAAAGATGAACCGTTCGCTGCTGGACGTGAAGGGCGAGGCGCTGGTGGTTTCGCAATTCACGCTTTACGGCGATGCGCGAGGGCAACGGCGGCCGAGCTTCATCACCGCGGCACCGCCGGAACTGGCGAAGAAATTGTACGAAGAGTTTTGTGAAGCGATGCGGGGGTTGGGCGTAAGAGTGGGGACGGGAATTTTTCAGGCGATGATGTCGGTGGAGTTGGTCAATGAAGGCCCGGTCACAATCCTTGTTGATTCGGACAAAACGTTCTAAAGCGAGTGGACAAATGGCGCGCGATGAAATGAAGTGGACGGCCGCAAGAGCCGTGCGTGAACTGAAGCGCCTGGGCGAGAAGAGAAATGTGGAAGGCATGGCGCGCTACGGCATACGGGCGAAGAAGGTGTTTGGAGTATCCAAACCAAAGCTGGATGAGCTGGCAAAGCGAATCGGGAAGAATCATGAGCTGGGGATGGAATTGTGGGAGACGGGAATTCACGATCCGCGAATTCTGGGAGTGTTGATTTCGGAAGCGGAGAAAGTCAGCGCGAAGCAGATAGACCTTTGGGTGAAGGATCTTGATAACTGGGACGTTTGCGACGGGAGTTGCTGCCATTTGTTTGTGTTTGCGAAACCGGCTTGGGAGAAGGCGTTTGCGTGGACACGGAGGAAGCGAGAGTTTGAAAAGCGGGCGGGATTTGCGCTGGGAGCATTTCTTGCCGTGCACGACAGAGAAGCGAGAGATGTAGTTTTCGTGAGGTTTTTGAGATTGATCGAGCGCGAGGCCTGGGATGAAAGGAACTTCGTGAGGAAGGCCGTGAATTGGGCTTTGCGGAATATCGGGAAGCGGAATATCCGATTGAACAGGGCGGCGATATTGAGCGCGGAGCGGATTCATAAGCAGAGTTCCCGGGCGGCGCGGTGGATTGCGGGAGATGCATTGAGAGAGTTGCAAGGCGAGGCGGTACAAAGGCGATTACGACACGGGGCGGCGTGATGAGAGATGGCGATGACTGAGAGTTGTGTGAGAATCCGGCGAGCGCGGCAGGCCGATGCGGCGCGAATCGCGGAATTGTCTGGACAGCTTGGTTATTCCACGACCGCACGCGCGATGGCGGGCCGGCTGAAACTTGCACTGCGCGAAAAAAACGGCGCGTGTCTGGTGGCAGAGACGAAAACGGAGGGCGTAGTGGGGTGGGTACATGTCAGCGTGGCGCCCCTACTGGAAGTGGAGCGACGCGCCGAGGTGAACGGGCTGGTGGTGGACGAGAGGGTGCGTAGCCGCGGAACAGGTTGGAGCCTGCTGCAGGCGGCGGAAAAGTGGGCGCGGAAGAAGCGGTGCAAGGGGATGTCGGTGAGGTCAAACGTGCTACGGGAACGAGCGCATGGGTTTTACGAGCAGCACGGTTACGAGCATTACAAGACGCAGAAGGCGTTCAGGAAGGAATTGTAGCGAAAGTAGGGGTAGGACCCAAATAGCTTTTTGAACAAAGCTGAGAATAACTCCAAGAGCAGAGTCAAGAGTGACTGTGCCACGTTACCTGCCTGAGAGTCGGCCGCTGCAGAGTGCAAAGAACTGGGCTTTGGCGGAGTGGCTTACACTGTAAAAGCGGCGGCGAGCCGCCGCACCCCAAAATAGGACTGCCCAGCCCACGGGTGCGTGAGGGACAGGCTACGTCTTAGGACATCGGGTCAGTGGCAAAATGTATCGTGATACGATAGACTAGGTGCATGGCTGAGAAGATCACAGACGGAGAGTATCGCGGACTGGCGGAGCTGCGCTACCGGATACGGAGATTCCTGCAGGAAGGGGATACGACGGCGGTGCAGGCGGGGCTGGAGCCACAGCAATACCTGTTGCTGCTGGCGATTCGAGGGCTACCAGAGGGACAAGAGGCCACGATCCGGACGGTAGCCGAACGACTGGCGCTGCGGCATCACAGCACAGTGGAACTGATTGACCGGATGGAAGCGCGAGGCTACGTGCGGCGAACGCGCGGGCGAGAGGACCGGAGGCAAGTGCTAGTTTCGCTGCAACCGCGAGGAGAGAAGCTGCTCGAGCAAGTCGTGGAGCACCGGATCATTGAGCTGAGAGCGAATGGCCGAGAACTGGTAGGGGCCATTGATGCGTTGCTGGAGCGGAAGCGGGCAGCACGAAGGCGCCGAAAGAGAAGGAAATCTCCCAGGCACAATTGAGGAACAAGGTGGCGAAGGGAATGGGAGCAGAGTTGTGTCCGAATGGGGCACGATTGGCCAGGCGCGAACGCGGCGAGCGCAGTGGCAAGCGCGGATTTCTCAGGGGGGCGTGGCGGCATGTCTCGTTACAGACAAGGCGCCCGCTTCAGAAAGTGGCCGTTACAAAGGCAAGAGGCACCCAAGAACCGACCTGAAGGCCGGCCACTACAAAGGATTACCTCTTTTTAGAATTCAATCGGGAGGAATGCGGGCTAAAGTGTAGAGGCTAGAAGCCGCCACCCCCACCGCCGCCGAAACCGCCGCCTGAGAAGCCACCCCCACCGCCGCCGCCGAAGCCGGAGCCGCCTGAACTGCGCGGTGCAGAGGCCATAGCAGACGCAGCGACGGAAGACATGGAATTCAGGTTACTGACAAACATGTAAGGGTAAAAGCCCGCGCCAAAGTTGCCCTGGTACCACTGCGGCGGCTGGGTATAGATGTCCTTGAAGGCATTGCTCCAGTTTTTTTCGACCCCGAGGGCCATGGCGAAGGGGAGAAACTTTTCAAACATTTCCGGCGTCTTGATCATGCGATTGAAGCGATCAGCTTCGACGTGATTCAGGAAATCCTCGAACCCCAAAACACCTTCGAGAGCGCGAGCGCCCGCTTGCGTGTGCGCGGGCATGAACCAGCCAAAACCGCAGATGATGGCGCCGGTAAGAATGCCCGCAACGATGAATGACGTAGGAGCCATGCCCATGTTGCGGGCGATGGCAGTGCCGCCCCAGATGAGAATCACGCCCATGACTACGCCGAAGCCGAGATAACCGGAGCGGACAGTGTCCGGGCGGTGAAGGTAGTAACCGTGGCCGACGAGAGAACCGAAAATGTCGCTCCGAATGCCGGGTAGGGTGGTGTAGAAGCGATTGTGAAGTTCCGACAGAGAGACGGAATCGCCGGCATTGCCGGTGGAGAAGAGGCCGCTGAGAAGATCCTGCTCGTGCTGTTGCAGTGTGTTCCACTCGGCTTGGGATTTTTTCAAGTGGAAGACGTATTCCTTGCTGTGAGTGAGGCCGAGCATGTGGTCTTTCTGCTGCTCTTCGATGACGAGATAGCCACGGACGGCGAGATCAACGATGGAGGCGGTGATGTCCCGCATGTCGACGGAATTGTCAACGAGGGTGCCAACTTCACCCGGAGTGAGCTTATCGGGAGGTTCGTATTGCGCGGCGATGGGGCGAAGGCGCGGATCGCGGCCCTTGGTCCACCACAACGAGAACATCAGAACGAAAGCAACGATGGGAATGAAGAACGCCCAGTTGCTGCGGAGATAGAGGAAGAATGTGTCGGCGCGCGTGGGTTCGCGGACGGCGCCTTTGTCGAAGGCGATGGCGAGGGTGAGCCCTTCGTGAATGCGAAGAGGGGCGGTGGTGTTGACGTCCACGCCAGTGCCGACGACTTCGGCGGTGGCGTTGCTGCCGGTGGAGCGGAAGGAGCCAGTGAAGACGTTGGTGCGGATATTGGAAGCGGCGGGAGGAAGGACGATGTGCGCGCTAGCGGCATCAATGGGGATGTCCCACAGGTCGCCGGTAACATTCCAGTAGAACTCGTCGTGGTCGTCGAAAAAGCGCAGGGCGTCGCGGACGACGTAATCAATGACGACCGTCTGTGTGGAATTGTCGGCGTCGGGAACGTAAATCTTGAGTTTACGGTTCTGGCGTTCACGGCTGGACTCGAATTTCAGCTTATTGCCGTTACCGTCGGTGATGCTCCGGATATCGAGAAAGAGGCTGTAGTTGAGGCCGCTGGGGCCGACGTATTCGACCGGGATGGTGCGGTAGACGCCGTGCCAGGGGCCACCTTTGAACTGGAAGGTGATGTTCTCGGTGACGTCAACCATGGCGTCGGGCGTGACCGTTATTTCCGATTCGAACTTCTGGATGCGAAGCTGGCGGCCCTGCGCGAATAGATGAGCCGGGAAGAGAACAGAGAGAAGCAAAACGAGCGCGATGTGACGGCGACGGTGCGTAGCGCACTTCATCATGGATGGACTTTCTTAGGGCTCAGGCCGTAGGCGCGGCCGGAGTGTCGAAGCTGACTTTGGGGGCTTCGCGTTCGGCGGCGGCAGTGACTTCAAAGAACTCACGAGATTTGAAACCCAGCATTCCCGCGATGATGTTGGTGGGGAACTGGAGGATTTTGGTATTGAGGTCGCGGACGACGGCATTGTAATAGCGACGGGCGTTTTGGACGGTGTCTTCAATGTCCGAGAGCGATTTCTGAAGTGAGGTGAAGCTCTCGATAGCGCGCAGCTGAGGGTAAGCCTCGGAAAGAGCAAAGAGGCTTTTCAGGGCGCCGGAGAGCATGTTTTCGGCCTGCGCTTTGTCGGCGGGGCCGGTGGCGGTCATGGCACGGTTGCGCGCGTTGATGACGGCTTCGAGGGTGCCCTTTTCGTGAGCGGCGTAACCCTTCACGGTTTCGACGAGATTGGGAATGAGATCGTAGCGGCGCTTGAGTTGCACATCGATGTCCGCCCAGGCGTTGTCGCAAGTGACCTTCAGCCGGACGAGGCTGTTGTACATGGAGATGACGAAGATCACCAGGAGAACGAGGATGCCCAGAACAATGAGACCAAACATTGGTCAACCCCTTTTCGAAAGAGATGGGAAAGCGGGAACAAGTTCACTATACGGGCGAGGAGAGGAGGAGTAAAGGAAAGTCGAAGGAGGGGAGGGCGAAAGTGGCAGCAAGGTGAAACAGGAGTTCGTTAAGAAAATGGTTTTCGCCCGGGGACAACGGCTGCAGAGTGCCGCTGGCATATAGTGAATAAATAATATATGCTCAAGCGGGAACGTCCCTCCAGGTAAAAGATGCTCTTCAAAACCGTCAGCGCGTCGGTGTACGGGATTGACGCCTACCTTGTGGAAGTCGAGGTGGACGTGGGATCGGCGCGGATGCAGGACTTCAACGTAGTGGGATTGCCGGATAATGCGGTGAAGGAAAGCCGCGAGCGGATCAAATCCGCACTGCGGAATTGCGGGTACGAGTTTCCGTACGGGCAGGGCGTGACGATCAACCTGGCGCCAGCGGACCTGCGGAAGGAAGGATCGGCGTTTGATTTGCCGATGGCGCTGGGGTTGGCGGGCTGCCAAGGGCAGTTTTTCGGGAAGATGCTGGACAAGATGATGTTTCTGGGAGAGTTGTCGCTGGACGGAAGCGTGCGGGCGGTGCGGGGAGCGCTATCAGCGGCAATCGCGGCGCGGGAGAACGGGCTGACGGCGGTGGCGGTGCCGGAAATGAACGCGCGGGAAGCGGCGGTGGTGGACGGAATCGATGTGTACGCGCTGAAGTCGCTGCCACAAGCGGTGGACCTGGTGAATTCGCCTGAATCGTTCCAGTGCGTGAAAGTGGACGCGAAGCAGATGCTGACCGAGGCGGCGCAGTACCCGGTAGACCTGCGGGACGTGCACGGGCAGCAGGCCGCGAAGCGGGCGCTGGAAGTGGCGTGCGCGGGCGGGCACAACATTTTGTTTATCGGGCCGCCGGGCGCAGGGAAGACGATGCTGGCGAAACGCATCCCGACGATATTGCCGCCGATGTCGCTGGAAGAGGCGATTGAAACTACGCGGATTCACAGCGTGGCGGGGACGCTGGAGAACAGCCAGGGGTTGATTGGGACGCGGCCGTTTCGCTCGCCGCACCACACCATCAGCGATGCGGGGTTGATCGGGGGAGGGGCGGTGCCGCGGCCGGGTGAAGTGTCGCTGGGGCACAACGGGGTGCTATTCCTGGACGAGTTGCCGGAGTTTCAGAGAAATGTGCTGGAAGTGATGCGGCAGCCGCTGGAGGACGGATCGGTAACGATTGCGCGAGCGGCCGTCTCGGTGACATTTCCATCGCGCTTCATGCTGGCGGCAGCGATGAATCCGTGTCCCTGCGGATATTTTGGGGACCCGACACGCGAGTGCCACTGTACGCCGCCGATGATCCAGCGCTACGTCTCGAAGATTTCGGGGCCGCTGCTGGACCGGATTGACATACACATTGAAGTGCCTGCGGTGAAGTACAAGGAACTGCGGGCGCCATCGTCTTCGGAAGATTCCGCGGCGGTGCGAGGGCGGGTGATTGCGGCGCAAGGGCGGCAATTGGAGAGATTTAAGGGAGAGAAGAAGACGTACTGCAACGCGCAGATGGCGCCAAAGATGATTCGCAAGCACTGCGCGATATCGGCAGACGGGGAAAAGCTGCTGGAGAATGCGGTTGTGAAGTTAGGGCTCTCCGCGCGGGCGCATGACCGCATTTTGAAGGTGTCGCGGACAATCGCGGATCTGGACGGGGCGGAAAGTATCCAGGCAAAGCACTTGAGCGAAGCGATTCAATACCGGACGCTGGACCGCAGCTACTGGTCGTAGAGGCTACTGCTTTTCATTCGCAGGAGAATCCGCGGTGGGTTCGCGGGAGAGTTCTCCCATCTTTCCTTCCGAACTCTCTTTCATCAGGGTGCGGGCTTTGGCCATTTCTGCCTGGGCTTCCTGTGGGTGGCCGGAAGCCTGATAGGCACGGCCCAATTGGAAGTGGGTGCTGCCATTGCCGGGATCGAGGGCGAGAGCGCGCTTCAGCAGAGGGATTGCGCGGTCAGGTTTGGAGGATTGGAGATAGGCGCGAGCGAGGACGGTGAGCAGGTCCGGAGAATCGGGGTTGCGGGCGGTGCCCTGTTTGAGGAGGACGATGGCGGCGGGGACGTCTCCGCGATCGAGGCGGATTTCCGCAAGTTCTTTATACGGCCAAATGTTATCGGGAGAGGCAACGATTTCTTGCTGCCATTGCGAGATGGCCTGGTCGAGGTTGCCTTTCTGCTTATAAAGCATGGCGAGGTAGTAGTGGGCGAAAGGGAGAGAAGTGGTTTCGGCAGCGCGGCGAAGTTCGGCTTCTGCGGGGCCGAGTTGGCCGAGGGCCAAATAGGCTTTGCCGAGGAGGAGATGGAGATGCGGAGTGTCTCCACCGGCAGCGACGAGTCGCTCGAAGATGCGACGCGAGTCGTCAGCCCGTTTCATCATGCCGTAGCTGGTGCCCAGCATGAAGAAGAATTCGAGATCGTCCTGCTCGCGGTCCTGGATGGGCTCGAAGGCAGCGATGGCGGCGGGGAAGTCGTCCATCATAAAGTGACAAACGCCTTTGAGGTAGAGAGCCTGAAAGTTGGAAGGATCGGAGGAGAGAACCTGGCCGAAGTACGAGGCGGCGGTTTTGAATTCGCGCTTGCGGAAGTAGGCGAGGCCGAGATTGAGGCGAATGCCGGAAACGGCGGGGGCAAGAGCCTTCGCTTTAAGAAGCGCATGGATGGCGTCATCCAGCCTGCCGGTACGAAGGTAAACGACACCCAAATTGGAGTAGACCGCGGGGGAGCGCACACCGAGTTTGAGGAGTTGGTTGAAATCGTGCTCTGCGACGGAGTACTGGCCATCGGTAAGGGCCTGCTGGCCGTGTTCGGCGATGGCTTTGGGATCGGGGTGAGCGGCTTGTTGGGCGAGTGCGGAATGACAGAAAAGTGAAATGAAGAAGACGCAGGCGAGAAGGATTTTTTCGGGTAGGCGGCCCATGGCGGTGAGGGCATGCTAGCACAGCGCTGATAGCAAGAATCGAAATTTCCGGGGCGCGCGAGGGACGCAATTCGCAACAAAAATAACGGGGATATCGATAGATTCAGAAGATGGGCGGACGTATCCTCCCGGGAAAATTCCAGGGCTCCGTCAACGGATGCGCCCAAGTTTCGGCGAGCGCAGGGGGGTATGTTCATGAAAATCTGGACCGCACTGGCAATCCTAGTTTTGTTGACGTTTGCAATCCCGCATGGAGCGAAGGCGCAGGATCTGGCCACGATCCTGGGAACGGTGACTGACTCTTCGGGGTCTGTCGTGCCGGACGCCAAAGTGACGGTGTCCAACGACGAGCGGGGATTCACGCGAGTGGTGACCTCCGATGGTGCGGGCGCCTACGCCGTGGCGCGCATACCCATCGGGGATTACGCGATCACCGTGGAAAAGTCAGGGTTCGAGAAACTGGTGCGGAAGGGGATCCACCTGGACCCGGGGCAAACGCAGCGGCTGGATTTGCAGTTGCAGGTGGGAGCGGTGTCGGAACAGGTGGTGATTTCCGCGAACCCCATTGCAGTGGAGACGGAAACAGGAGCCATATCGCATGTGGTGACCAGTTCGCAGGTGAGCGAACTGAACCTGGAGGCGCGGAACTTCGCCAACCTGGCCACGTTGATTCCCGGAGCGGCGCCATTGGGGACGGGATTTGACCCAACGTCAGTCGGGGTGCTGGCGAACGCGACGATTTCGTTTAACGGAACGCCGGGAAATTTCAACAACTGGGAGATCGACAGTACGAATAACGTGGACCAGGGATCGGGCAGCAATTCGCTGATGCTCTATCCCAGCATCGATTCGATCGCGGAGTTCCGGATCTCGACGTCGAACTACAGCGCGGAGTTTGGGAAGTCCGGCGGCGCAAACATCGAGGTGGTGACGAAGTCGGGGACGAAGGATTTCCACGGGGATTTGTTCGAGTACCTGCGGAACGATGCGATGGACGCGAACGACTGGTTTCTGAACCAGGCGGGACAACCCAAGAATCCTCTGAAGCGCAACAATTATGGATTCACGCTGGGCGGTCCGGTGTACATTCCGAACCATTACAACAACGAGAAAAATAAGACGTTTTTCTTTGTGTCGGAGGAATGGCGCTCGTACCGCCAGGGAACAATCATCCGGCAGGTTGTGCCGACTATGTTACAGCGCCAAGGTAACTTTAGCGAATGCGACCCGCTTTTAACGCAGAACCCAGAGGCCGGTTGCGTCGAGCCCATAGTTCCTGGCACGAAGAATACTTACTTCCCCAACGATACCGTGCCCGTAGATCCGACGGCGAAGGCGCTTTTGGACGGACTAATCCCCTTGCCTAATACTGGCAACAATCTATATGTCTCTTCGCCGAGCCTGCCTACAGAATTCCGCGAGGACATGTTCAAAATCGATCAAAACCTTGGCGACAAGATTCGAGTGTTTGTCCGGTACACGCAGGATGCATATGTGCAGGATTTCATTCCGACGCTGTGGTCCAACGCGAGTTATGGAACGGTGAAATCGAGATGGACCAGCCCAGCGAAATCGGGTGTGTTTCACCTGACGCAGACGATCCGGCCAAACCTGCTGAATGAATTCATTTTCAGCATGTCCGCTGACGTTAATACCGTTAACAACTTCACGGGGTTCGACAGCCCGGCGGGATCGATCGATAAACCGTCGGGATTCGCCGTCAGCACGATTTTTCCCGGAAACCAGAATCAGCCATTTCTGCCGGGGATCGCTTTTGGAGGAGGCGTCCCGTTTCAGGGCCTCGCGGAATCGACGGGGTTTGAGTTTTTCTTCTGGGATCCGCAGACAGCGTTCAAAGATAACCTGGTGTGGTCGAAGGGAAAGCACACACTGAAGATGGGATTCTTCCTGCTCGACAACCATATCAACACGACGACCAATATCGGTCTGAATACACAAGGGTCCTTCTTCTTCGATCCGACGGCGACAGGAACGACGCAGAACGCGCTTGCAGACATGTTTTTGGGTGTGATCCAGAATTACTCGGAATATGGGCGCACGGTTGGAGGGCAGCTGGTGGGAGGGCCGGGATTAGGGCACTGGCGGCAGTGGGATTTTGAGCCGTATTTCCAGGACGACTGGCGCGTAACCCCAAGGCTGACAGTGAACTTGGGGCTGCGCTACTACTATTTGACGCCCTTCTGGGACAGCGTGACACCGACCAACGACTCAATCTTCGTGCCGAGCGCGTACAGTGCGGCGAACCAGGCACAACTGGATGCAAACGGAAATCTGATTCCAGGTACCGGAGCGACATATCTCAACTACGGAAATGGCCTGGAGCAGTGCGGCAGCGGGGGTGTTCCGAAGGGCTGTTCCAAATCAGATCACAATACATATTCTCCGCGGGTCGGGTTCTCGTGGGATCCGTTTGGGACAGGCAAGACAGTCATACGTGGTGGGTATGCACTCAACTGGGATTCGAGCAACCCACTGCATGCCGGAGCGGGTTTCAACGGGAATCCGCCGACAGCGGCGTCATTGAGCGTCTTCAACGTGACAGGTTACGAGAGCATCGGACCCGGCGGATTGGGGACAGTGGGCTTTTCCGATATTCCGACGGTGCGAAAGTGGCCGGAAATCTCGCAGTTCAGCCTGGGCGTACAACACCAGTTGCCTGAGAACAATTTGTTGAGCGTGAGCTACGTGGGAACTCTGGGGCATCACCTGCAGCAGACCTTGAACATTAACCAGATACCGATAGGGTCAACGACGCAGACGGTACCGCAGCTCATAGGCACGAACACGCTGGGATGCGATAACGTGACCGGAGTTTGCGATGTGCAAACGGTGATGATCAATTCTCCGGGGAACGCTATCTTCTTCGCGCCGTACCGAGGATATACGGGAATCGGGCTGCGCGAACCTTCCGGAAATTCCAACTACAATGCGATGCAGGTGAGCCTGAGGCACCCCACGACCCACGGGCTGATGTACGAGGTATCGTACACGTGGTCGCATACGCTGGATGACATCACTTTGCCCAACATAGACGATACGGACATCCGGCGTTGGTATGGAACATCAAGCCTGAACCAGGCGCAAGTGCTTGTCATCAACTGGGTTTATGAGCCGCCATTTTTCAAGCAATCGCCGAATGCGTTTGCACGGCATCTTCTCGGAGGATGGCAGATAGGGGGCATCAGCAGCTTCATGACCGGGCCGCCCATTAATTTCAATTGCGGACTTTCGGGGTTCGCTTCGGGAATTGGCGAGGGGGTGATGTGTAATCCGTTAGGGCCCTTGCAGGTGAAGAAAGGGTCGTTGGTGGACCCGAACCTGGGCACACCGTCACCGTCATGGTTAGATCCGAATGTGATCGGACAGGTAACAATGGCTCAACTGCAAGCTAATGACCAACCGGGGATGTTCGGCACTATGAGCAAGGATCCCATGCGTGGCCCCGGCCGGAACAACTGGGACCTGGCGCTGATGAGGAATTTTAGACTGCCATGGTTTGGCGGAGAGAGCAGCAACCTGCAATTCCGGTTGGAAACCTTCAACACATTCAATCATCCGCAATGGCAAGGCGTGAATACAGACTGCACCAGCACAAACGCCGCCACTGTTCCGGGCGCACCCTGTACCGGCGGTCAACTGGGCGAAATCAATTCCGCGTTTCCACCTAGAATTCTGCAATTGGGTTTGAAGTTCGCCTTCTGACCGGGGGCCTACAGGCTGTTGGAATCCGAAAGAGGTTCTTGGCAGGGTAGGCGAATAGGCATATGATGCCCGACACAGAGGCGTCAGGAATATGCGGGGGAGCAGCGAGCTAAAGTGGGAGCGTGCCGACTCCTTTGTAGACCGGCAGATCACGCAGAAGCAGGACCACGTATGGCCGTTTGGGGAAGCCTATCCGGTCGACGTGCGATTTCTGGTGATCGAACGCCGGCATGAAATACCGCTGCACCGGCCGGATCACCTGGAAGTGGTGATTTTTGAGTCCGGGGAACTGGGCTACGAAGTCGAAGACCATCTCTGCACGGTTGGAAAGGGCGACATCATCGTGGTGGGGGATCGGCTGCACCACCGATGCCGGCCCATGGGCCCTTCACAAAAGCAGGCCAGAACACTGGTCCTGTCGTTCCTACCGCAGACCGTACACCAAGGCACACCGCTGGGTGACGACGTTCAGTACTTGATGCCATTCACGCTGCAAGCCCGGGCGGTGCCCAATGTCATCCTGGCCAAAACGGGAATTTCCGGGGAGATCCGTGAACTGATCGAGAAGATCCGGGCGGAGATGCCAGGAGAGACAGAAAGGTCGCGGTTGGCAATTCGGACGTACCTGAAGATGATCCTGCTGGGCCTGGTGAACTACTACTCGGGGATGGGAGTGGGACGAGAAGCGTTTGACCGGCAGAGGGAATCCGTGGAGCGGCTGGCACCGATCTTTCAGCACCTGCAACGGCATTACGACGAACCGATTCGAGTGGATGATGCGGCGAGGTTGTGCGCGGCGAGTTCCTGCTGCTTTATGAATCTTTTTAAGGAAGTGACCGGGCAGTCGTTTGTGGCGTACCTGAACCGATTCCGCGTGGCGATGGCGCAGAATTTGTTGACGACGACGAATAAAGCCATTTCAGATATCAGTCTGGAAACAGGATTTTGCAACCAGAGCTATTTTGGTGTGGTGTTCCGGCGAATCAGCGGAATGACGCCCCTGGCGTACCGGCTGAAGCACAGCGGCGAAGAGAGCTCCCAGGGATTTCAGACAGCGGTAAGGCCCCCATCAACGGTAAAGATTCCGCCGACGCAATAATCCGAATCTTCCGAAGCGAGAAAGAGCGCGATGCCTGCCAGGTCTTCGGGTGTGCCCAGGCGGCGGGCAGGAGCTATTTCCGCGTAGCGCTGACGCGCGACTGGGTCGGAGAGTTCGACGGCATTCATAGGGGTATCAATCGTGCCGGGAATGATCGCGTTGACGCGGATGTGCTCCGGGGCATAGTCCACAGCCATGGCGCGCATTAATCCGAGAACACCGCCCTTGCTGGTGCTATAGGCGGTGAGGTTGGTGAAGCCAAAGATGCCGGTAGGGGATGCTACGAAGATGATGGAGCCTGACTTCTGGCGCAGCATGGATGGGATGACGTACTTGGAAGTGAGCCAGTAGCCGCGGAGATTAACAGCCAGAGTGCGTTCCCATATTTCCGTTTTCAATTCGTGGGCGCGAGTTTCTTCGCGGAAGAAAAGGACGGCGGCGTTGTTGCAGAGGATATCGATCTTGCCGAAGCGTGAAAGAGTTTTCTCGACCATGGACTGAACTTCCGGTTCGCTGGAAACGTCGGTGGGAACGAAGAGGGCTTTGCCGCCTTTCTCTTGAATGGCGCGGGCGGCGGATTCACCGGTGGAAGGGTCGACTTCGGCAATGACAACGGCGGCGCCTTCCGCGGCGAAGCGCTCGGCAATGCCGCGGCCGATGCCCGCCCCGGCCCCAGTCACGATGGCTACTTTGTCTTTCAGGCGCATAGTTCCCCTCGAATTCAAGATTCAGTCTGGATGCTCAATGGTAAAGATGCGCTCCACGGCGCCGTTGCGAACGCCGAACATGCGGCGGTGGAGATGGATGGTGCCGTCGTGATAATGGACGGCGATTTCGATTTTGTCGCCAACTTCGACAGGGGCGGCGGAATCTGTCAACTCAATGGGAGCGTGTTCGGCGTGAAGGGCTCTGAGCTTGAGGCCGCTGATGCCCTTCACGGAGGGGAGGCCACGCTCTCCACTGATGGCCTTCACGCCGGCATCCACGACGATGCGCTCACCGGGAGTCTTGCTGATGACAGTAGCTAGGACGCTGAGGGCTACCTTGAAATCGGGAGCAAAAGGCGCGTACCAGGTGTCCATCAAGAGAAAAGAGCCGGCCTGGTTTTCGGTGACGCCGGGGTAGACGCCGCTGATGGAATAATCGCCGGTGCCGCCGCAACTGACGATTTCGACGGGGATCCCGATGGCCGCGATGCGATTGCGGGTGTCGAGGAGAGCCTCCATGGCGCGGCGAACGGAAGCGAATTTTTCTGGGCCAGGCACCTGGGGTTGCAGATGGCCTTCATAGCCCATGATGCCGCGAAAACACAAGCCTTCTTCGAAAATAAGGTGAGCGAGCTCCACGGCGGGCTCGCCGGGGGGAACGCCGCAGCGTTTGAGGCCGAGATCGACATCGACGAGGACGTTGACGGTGGCGTGGTGATCGCGCGCCAGACGGGCGAGATCGTGAACGACGGAGGCGTTGTCCACCGCGACGATCACGGGTGCTTCGCGGGAAAGCTCGACAAAACGCTGGAGTGGAGCTTCGCCGGCGAGTTCATTGGCGATGAGGACATCCTGGATGCCGGAATGAACGAGCTTTTCGGCTTGCCACAGCCGGGCACAGGTAATGCCACGGGCACCATGTTGGAGTTGGAGGGCGGCAAGTTCGAGGACACGATGATTTTTGAAGTGAGGGCGGAGCTTGGCTTTCTGCGTGGAGAAGAATTTCGTGATGGAGCGGAGGTTGTGCTCCATGGCGTCGAGGTCCACGAGAAGAGCGGGGGTTTCGATGTGGGTGAGGCCGCGCTGTGCCGATTCTGCCAAGCAGGCTTCTCCAAGAATTGACGAGCAGGCTAGCGGTGCGAGAGTTGCGGGGCGCCGGGAGCCGTGATTCGCGTACGGACGAGGGGTCGACTAATCACCAACGTTTGCTGGCACCACGGCAGAAGACACCCGGCGAGTCTGATCCACTTCGCGCTGGATGAAAGCGACCGTTTCCTCGGAAATGTTGAGCATCTCGTCAAAATCAACCTGCGGCGTGGTGAGAGGCGGTTTGAATTTGAGGACATTGCTGGCGAAGCCGCCGAATTGTGTGATGAGGCCGCGATCCATTGCGAATCCCCAGGCTTTGCGGCAGGCCGCGGTTGCGGGAGTTTTATGCTCGCGATTTTCGACAAAATCAACGCCGACGAACAAGCCGGGGCCGCGGACGTCGCCGATAACGTCGTAGCGTTTGGCGA
>Ga0209517_10006161_pt1 | contig 14907 bp, 11 predicted proteins | sample PeaSoiMetSII2010_FD_187695 | JGI IMG/M metagenome (GOLD analysis project Ga0209517, IMG submission 187695) | Peat soil microbial communities from Weissenstadt, Germany - SII-2010 (SPAdes) (version 2) | ecosystem: Environmental > Terrestrial > Soil > Wetlands > Peat | place: Germany... | reverse complement strand
TGCCCAAGAGAGGACTCGAACCTCCACGACCTTGCGGCCACTAGCTCCTGAAGCTAGCGCGTCTGCCAGTTCCGCCACTTGGGCACAAGCGGGTAAAACGAGGCAGGATCAATTTTGATGCTCAGGTATTGGTTTGTCAACGAAGCGAAGGTACACAGGAAGAACTTATGTCAGGATTCGTCGAGGCTTGGGCGGCGGCAGCCGTGCCGCGGGATGGAGAGCCAGTCTCAAGCGAGTTGCGCCCACTTCTTCAAGCCGTCTACGCGCAAAGTTTGTCACAGCCTATTAATGTGCGGGAGTTGAAGCACAGCCTCGAGGATCTTCTGACATTTTTGGTTGGCGAGGGGCGCACAAATTCTAATTGCTGGACCGTCGACCTGTTCTTCGCTCTAAGTGAAGGATGGGAGCGAGACTGGGCGGATCAGGAGCTCCCCGACGACTTTCATGATGTCCTCGCGATGATGGGTGAAGCGTTGCACGACGCGGTCAAGGATTCTGATATAGCCGAAAGCTTCGGTTGCTTACCCGAGCAGCTGCTAGAGCGCGTCAGGCGCCTGCCAGGCGCGACGTCCGCCTAGCGTTCTGGTTTGGGGAAACTTTTGCAACTCATACAAAACAATTGGGTAAATAGGAGGCCAGGGAGGCCGATCGGAGCATCAATCCGTTCGTTTGGCCGGCTGGGTTGTCATTACGCTATATACTTAAAGTAGTATTTTCGAGGGCTGGTGGGGAGGGGGATTGGATGACCGCGGGACCGCCAGTACCCCCTAGTATTCCCCAAACAGAGTGCTATACTGCGCGCAGAATTAGGTTTGCCCGCCCCGAATAAATCGGGGGCACCGCGTACTGGTTCCAATGCGGAGGTTTCTATGGAGACCCTAGATTCTGTGTTGTCGGGGCCCATGCTTTATCTTCTGATTGCCTGGGGAATCGTCACCGCCGTCTTTATAGTTTTGGTCGCATGGCGGGGCGTTCTCGCCAGCCACGAGGACGACCAGATCTTCCTGGATAAGGCGGAAGATCACATGGCGCGAGAGCAGCGCGAATTGGTCGCCAAGATTAATAAGCTTTCCAAGCCCATCCTGATCAGCGGGATCACGTCCGGCGTACTGCTGCTACTGATTGCCGGAATCTTCGTGTACCACGGCCTGAAGAATTTCTAAGACAGGCGTGGTGAAGAGCAAGGCCGCGCGAGCCCCTCAGGGCTTTGCGGATGGCGGAGGGGTTGTGTTTGCAGGGGTGACCGGCTGAGAAGCTTGGACGAGGGAGGTGTGATTATGGACCACCACCCAGTCGTCGCCCCGTTTTTCAAAGACGAGCGTGGTCTGTCCCTGCGCGGCGCCAGGCTGGCCGTCCACGACCGCTGAAAAATCCCACTGATAAGAAGCCCAGGCGAATTTTCCGGCAAGGCGTATGAGTGTGTTCGTGCGGTCCAGGCGGACTTGCTGGGTGCGCGCGCGCTGCGATTTGTATTCTGCCAGGTAATTTTCCCAGCCGACGACCGGCGGGGCCCAAGAGCCGTTTACCACGCTGACGTCGTCGGCGATGCATTTGTGGAGCTTATCAATATCTCCAACCTGCCAGGCGCCAAGCATCTCGGAAATCAGGTAGTCGATCCTTTGTTCATCGGGCATAGCGATCGTGTTGGAGGTGGCAGCGGGCGGAGGCGTGTCGGCAGTCTTCTTTTTCTTTTGGGCGGCGGCAGTGGTGGCCAGCCCTAGGCTGAGCGCGAGGATGAGAAAAAGAGAGAGGCCGCGCAAGAGCGCGCGGCTCACGCGGGAAAGAATGGGTGTGCGTTTCATGCTTGATCGCTCCTGCGGAGAGTTTCGCGCGGGAAGTTCGCAAGGAAAATGCGGCGCGTCGAATTATTCATATTGCTGTCAGTAGTAAGCATGATGAGCATAGCGCACTGTGAGGATTGCGGCAGGGAAGTGTGCTTAGTTGGTCTAGTGGGTGGCGGCAGGCTGACGCGTGCGTGAAGCACTGATGAGGTTCACGAAGAGACGATAGGCTCCGGAGATCCCTTCGGGCAATTGGCGAAAGAACGAGAGGCCAGTGTAGATGTAGGTGCCTTGGCCATAGCGAGTGTAGACTAGGCTGCCGTTCAGGTCGTTTTCGCCGGGATCGTGCATGGTGAGGAGCGGGATGTAGCGGGAATCGAAGGTGCTCCAGTAGTAGAGGCCGCGTTCCTGGACCCAGTTATTGAAGTCGGCGGCAGTGATTTTGTTGGGGGAATTGAGGAGAGGATCGGCGGGTTGGAGGAATTTCACCTCGGCGGTTTCATCGGTGGTGCGGGGAGTGGGATTACCGATCTTTGCGGGATAAGGAGCGGGTTGGAGTTTGTCCCAGACGAAATCGCGGTTGTATTGCACCACCAGGGTACCGCCGGCCGAGACGTAGTCGAGAAGGCGCTTGTTTGCGCCTGTGAGCTCGGGGCGAAGTTCGTAGGCGCGCACGCCGACAACGATGGCGTCGTATTTGGAAAGATCGCCAAAGTTCAACGCGGTGGCGTCGAGCATATACACGTTGATGCCGAGGCGCTTCAGGGCGTCGGGGATGGGCTCGCCTTCTGCGGAAATGTAGCCGACGCGGAGGTGTGGCGGGACGTTGATGTCGAAGGCGTGGACGATGCACTGGGCCGGCTCACTCCAGAGGATGCTGGGCATGGAGGGCAGCGGCTCAAGAGAAGTGGAAAAGGTCTCGTCGCCGCGCTTGGCGTAGGCGGTGATGGTGAAATCGCCGGGAGCGAGTTTGGCGGGCGGGGTAACGGTGAATTTGGCGTATTGATCGCCGATACCGTCGAAACCGAGTTCAACGGGAGCACTGGTTTGGAGACTATCGGGAACGTTGAGGCCGACGGAGATTTTCGCGGCTTTGTTGGAGTAGGAATGCACGCGGAGGAAGATGTCGAAGGGCTTGTGCTCGGCGCTCAAGATTTCGATGGCTTGCTGCGGCTCTACCGCTAGCGTAAAGGCGGGAACGAGGCGAAGAGGAACGCGGACGACACTTGTGGATGTGGCGGTGATGTTAGAGACCGGAACGGTAGAGCCGAACATGTAATCAGCAAGTTGAATTTGCTGACTCGCGGAGAGGATCGGAAGTGGTTCAGGTCTAATCAGCGGATCGAACATTGCATACAGAAGGTAAGCCGGAGGCCGATCATTCTTCTCAAGCGCTACTTTCCAGCGAGTAGTGTTGGAATCGGCTAAATCCTTCGTGGCTTGAACAGTCATGGAAGGAGAAAAAAGCTTCGCATCGGCGATTTTGCAAGAGATTTCGGGGCGGCACTTGGGACGGAGCGTAACGGTGAAGTCGTCGTTGAGAGCGACCTCGGCGCGGTCGGAGTCTGCAGATATTTGGATGCCAGCCGCGAGTTCCAGCGCGCGATCGAGTTTTTGACCTTCGTCGCGAGTAAAAGATACCTTTGTGGAGACATCGGAAGGTGTGGGGGACGAAACGACAGGTATTACAATCTTCTGGAAAGATTTTTCCGCCGACACGATAGAAGCAACTGTGGAAGCCCAATCGAGTTGCAGTGCGGAAGCGTGGGCGAGTTGGAGCGAGCGATCCACTTCTCTTAGTTCTGTCTCGCAACCACACGGACCTCTGACGTAGGTGGAGTTGGTGAGATTCACAGATAGGGAATCCGGCTCGAATTTGCGGCCATCTTCGGATATCAAGGCTAGGGGACGCCGGAGAAAAGGAGAGTTCAGAAACCCGGCGATTCCTTGAGTGCGATGATTGGTAAAGGCATCGAGGCCGATTTCCCGCCAGGATTTTCCGTATAGTGGGGAGACTTCATCCACGGGGAGCACGTAGCCTTTGGGATTGTCCCCACCCCGTTCAAGGTCGAGAATCTGCACGCCTGTGCCATATGCATTCCAAATGGGAGCGGATCGATCTACAAAATACGTAGGATCGGCAGCGAGGGCAACGGCTTTGGGGGTCCAGATGCCGGAAACCTGGTGGTGGCCGTGGCCGCTGTGAACGCCTCCCCAACCGTTGATAACAACATTGGGTCGCAATGCACGAATGATCTCCACCATATCGCGCAGGACCTGATCGCCCCAGATTTTTTCGGTTTCTTCGGGAGTTTTGGAGTAGCCAAAATCACGGGCGCGCGTGAAATAGAGCTTCACGCCATAGCCGCGCGTGGCGGCGAGGAGTTCCTGGGTGCGGATGAGGCCGAGTTGCGGAGCTTGTTCAGGACCGAGAGCGTTCTGGCCACCTTCGCCACGAGTAATGGAGAGCAAGGCCACATCGGCGTGGAGGCCGCGGGCCAGGTACGTAAGGACGGCGGCGCTCTCATCGTCGGGGTGCGCGGTGATGTAGAGGATGCGCGTGGTGACGCGGGCGCTGTCAATGGCCTCGATAGTTTCGGGAAGACCTGGGCCGGTTCCCGGCGCCGGAGGAAACTGGGCAGCGGCGGGCGGAAGGCGAAGCAGTCCGAGGAGGAGAATTAGTGCGAATGATTTTGGGAAACGCAAGGAGCCTCCCCTAGAAGACGCGATTATTTCTAGCAGTTTCAGTCCCGCGGGTTTCTGCGAAAAGCAGATCCCTCGCTCCGCTCGGGATGACAACGAACTAATGTCTATTCCCAACTTCTGCAGCCGTCCCCGCTCGAAGGCCGTTTATTCAGACGGCACATCGGAACAGTCCGCAGGTTGCACTGAACCGGCAAAGGGCCATTGTCGCATTACGCTAGACCAAACGAGAAATGCGGAAATGCCGAGAGCAATCTCAAGCAAGCCCCACTTGCGCGCGGCGCCGGTTTGCCAGAAGAGCCATCCCCAGCCGAGCATGGTGAGAACGGCGGGCAGCGGGTAGAGCCACATCTTGAAAGGGAATTTGTCGGAACCCCAGCGGCGGTGCAAAAGCATGACGCCGACAGCTTGGCCGATGAACTGGACGATCAGACGCATGGCCAGAATTCCTGCAATGGCCGTTTCCAGCTTCAGAGCAATGCTGAAGGCAAACGCCAGCGCTCCTAAGATTAGAAGCGAAACATGAGGAAAATGTTTCGTGGGATGCACTTTGGCGAAGAGAGGGAAGAAGTTGCCGTCGAGCGCCGCGGAGTAGGGCACGCGAGAGTAACCGAGAAGTAGAGAGAAGACGGAAGCCAGGGCGATCCACAGCACCATTCCGGTGAAGAGAATAGCGGCCTGTTTGCCGTAGAGAGTTTCGACAAAAAGACTGGCGATGAAAGGGGAATTCTGGGCGATGCGCCAAGGCACCACACCGAGGAGGCTCGTCTGCATGGCGAGATACAGGACGGTGATGCCCAAAATGGAGAGGAAAATGCCGCGCGGGATGTTTTTCTCCGGATTGCGGATTTCGCCGCCGAGATGGCAAATGTTGTAGTAGCCCCAATAGCTGTAAACGGTGTTGACCATCGCGCCGCCGAGGGCCGCGAACCAAACGGTGGAGAGATGAAACGCGCCGGGCGGAAAATCGAAGGCGAGCTTCGGGTCAAAGTGGCGCACACCGCCCGCGATCAGCCAGAGCATGGTGCCCACCACGCCCACCCACAGCAAGACGGAGATTTTGCCGATAGTCTGAATACGGCGATAAAGGAGAATTACCAGGAAAATCACCAGACCGCCCGAGATGGCCTTTGCCTGTAGCGTGGTAAACGGATGCAAGTAGCTGGCGTACCTGGCAAAGCCGATGGATGCGGAAGCGACCGAAAGAGGCGCCTGGACAAAAGTTTGCCACACGAAAAGGAAGGACATCAGGCGCCCCCAGCGCGCGGGTCCGTAGGCCTCATGCAAGAAGACATACGTGCCGCCGGCCTTGGGCATGGCCGCGCCGAGTTCCGACCAGACAAAACCATCCAGAGTGGCAAGCAGAGCGCCAGCAAGCCATGCCACCAAGGCTTGTGGCCCACCCATGGTCTTGATCACCAGGGAACTGACGACGAAGGGACCGATCCCGACGATCTCGATCATGTTGAGCGCAACAGCCTCTTTCAAGCCGAGGCCGCGCTCCAATGCGGGTTGTGGGGTGGTGGGGGTCAAGTTCCCTGCCGGAATCGCCGTGCGCTGCGAGAATAACAAATTCGCGAGTGAGGCCCAACGGGTGTTGCAATGTTTGTGCAAGGTAACCTGGCAATCAGCGATAGGCGCGGATTGCAGCCTTCCTGTTGAGCGGTCCTTCTGGATCGAGCGTTTGCGTGCTGGTGCAGGCAGGGCCAATGAGGGTGATTGACGGAATTCCATTCAGGGATTCATGTGATCTACATGCCTGGGTATACGGAAGAGATCTCTGAGATTCAAACACCAGGGGACCCACATCCCTGCAGGAACCATTCCGTTTTGCAACCCTGCGGGAACAGCTTAAACTCATTCAACGGAAGAGCTGAAGGCTCGGGCGGCTTCCGCACAAACAAATGGTGCGCTGGCTTGCGGCATTACTCTTTGTAGTCACGATCGGTTCTCCTTGCGTAACCCTTCCGGCACCAGGCCCGGCCGGACTTTCCCTGCCGCCGCTTGCGGCTAGCATCCTTGACCACATCTATTCAGGGCGCCCGGATCTGGCGATACCCGAAGCGCGACAACTGCAACAACAGCAACCCAATCATCCGCTGGGATACTTGTTGGAAGCGGAGTCAGTGTGGTGGGGGATCTGGTGCACGTCGGCCGACTACAGGTATGGGATGACGATGGCACGTCACAGGGAGAAACAATCCGGCGACCAGTCGTACCTCAATCTTGCGACAAAAGCGTATGTCCTTGCCGACGCGCAACTGAAACAGCACGAAACAGGTGAGATGCACTTGTATGTCGCGATGGCGGACTCGCTACAGGCACGCCTCTACAGTTTGCGCTGGGAGAACCGATCGACGGCACGGGCGGGAGTACGTGCGCGGGAACATTATGAACGCGCGCTGGCGCTCGACCCGTCGTTAGCGGATGCGTAGCTGGGATTGGGGCTGTATAACTATTACGTGGACACACTTTCGACCATGGCGCGCGTTCTGCGTTTTATGATGGGCATACCGGGCGGATCGAAAGAAGAAGGGATACGCCAACTTCACCTGGCCATGCTTTATGGCCAAGTGACGCCGGTGGTAGCGCGATTCTACCTGGCGATCAACCTGCACAATGTACGACCAGCGGTATGAAGAAGCCCTGCAAGTCCTGCGCCCGCTGGTGGAGGAGTATCCGCAGAACCCGTTGTTCCAACTGGCGATCGGCGATCTGTATGCGAAGCTCGGCAGGAAACCGCAGGCGCGGGAAGCCTACCGGGCGGCGGCCGCTTCTTCAAACATGGCGGAGCCGGAATGTCACAGGAAAATCCAATCGCTGGCGGAGTCGTCAATGGCGGCGCTGGGTGGCACGGCTTTGGCGGGGCCGTGAAGGACTTTCCTCCAGCGCCGGGCTGCGCAATAATAGCAAAGGGTAGATTTGTGCTCCGGCACCGCGTCCCTCCTGAAACCCGGGGGCGGGTCAACGCGGGTGGCTGATTTTGCATCTCAACCCACACAGACGCGCCATGGAGTTCTTTTTCCGGCCTTTGGGCCGAGAGTTGGCGCACACAATTGTCTTCGGGTGGAGGAAAGTTCATGAGGCAGTCTTGGAGAGCGCTCAGCGTCGTGCTACTGGTGCTGGGCTTGGAGGCCGGGTGCAACGAGTACAACACTTCCATACAGTACCCTACGGGGGCATCGATTCTGACTCTTGCGCCATCGGGAGTCGTGTTTGGGAGCGCCGGCTTCACACTGACCGTTATTGGCTCGAGTTCAAACGGTTTCCAAACCACTTCCGTGGTGGAATGGAATGGGCAAAAACTGGTTTCCACTTATGTGGATAGCGTGACCATGACGGCGACCGTGCCCGCTAACCTGGTGGCGAAGGTTGGCACCGCGTACGTAAACACCTATACGCCGCAATCGGGCACGGGCATGAATGGACTATCGAACTCAATTGCATTTTTGATCTACGGGACGCCCAATCCTGTTCCCGTGGTTACGTCCGTGACGCCAAGTACGGCGGTGGCTTGCGGCAGTAGTTGTGGAAACTCTTCGCTGAAGATCACGATTGCAGGGTCCGATTTTCTGCCTACGTCCACAAACGGAGCTTCATCGGTGACGTTTACGGGACTTTCCACCAGCGAGGTGGAAACAGCCATCAATGTCACCAGCATTACGCCGACACAGATTCAGGCGGTAATTCCGGGAACGATGCTGGCGGATGCGGACCCCAACGCGCTGATCAACGTGATCAACCCGCCGAGCGGAGTGTGCCTGGTGGGCTGTCCGGTTTTGGGCGGGGGACCCAGCCTGACGCCACAGACGATTACGATCACGGGCGGAGCGGCGGCCGCGGCGGTGACGGAGGAAACGCCGGCGCTCAGCCAGGACGGGCGTTACGTGGCGTTCTCCGCACAGGAAAACGAGATAACGCAGATCATGTTGCGGGATACCTGCCTGGGAGTGCAGAACGGTTGCACACCGGGCACGAAAATAATTTCCGTTGCCGCGGACAATAACCCAGGCAACGCGGACAGTCACACGCCGGTAATCAGCGCGGACGGGCGGTACATCGCGTTCAGTTCCGCGGCAACGAACCTCCTGGAAGGTGTGCCCGCGGGGCGCCAAGTGTATCTGCGCGACACCTGTGCAGGAGCGAGTACTACCTGCAAGACGGCGACGTCGCTGGTCTCAACGGATCCGGGAGGCGCGCTGAACGGCACAGAGAGCATATTCCCTTCGATCAGTTCCTCGGGACGCTACATTGTGTTTCTGGCGGTAACACCAAGCCAGGATGCGGCCAAGGGAAAATTACCGGCGGCCGCGGCGGCTTCACCCAACAGCGGTTTGCGCCAGGTGTTCCTGCGGGATACGTGCCTGGGTGCGACGAATTGCAAGCCGAAGACCACGCGTATTTCCCTCTCGCCCGGAGATACACCAGCAAACTCGACCAAGCCGGTGGGCCCGGCGCTGAGCGGCCTGGCCAAACAAGTCGCGCTGGCCGATCGCAAGAGTGCGACCGTGTTTACGCCCACAGTGCCCGTGGACGATCAGGTATTTCTCGCTGTCCCCCAGGAACCCAAGCAGTAATTCGGAAAGAGCGGGAAGGCCCGGCCGTCGTGCCCTTCGCGGTTACTTTCCCTCGGTTGTGCTCCGCAAGAAATCCAAATAATAAAAAGTTACGGAAGCTCGAGCGGGACAAGATGACTCAGCCCATGAAGGCAAGTTTGCTGGTTGGGAAATTCTTCAGGTTGGGGAAGATAGACGGCAGATTGGCATCGCTGACGCCAAACCACGAAGCGAGCGTCGCGGCATATTGATCGAGAGCGGTCGTGGGAATCCAGCGGCCGTTCTGGTCGGCGTCGTCGGGTCCACCCAAAGCGAGGGTGGGGAAAGTGCCGTAGAGGGAGTTGCCCTGGACGGCGCCGCCGAGAATGAACTGGTGACTGCCCCAAGCGTGGTCCGTGCCCCCGTTGGTGCCGGGTTCGAGGGTGCGGCTGAATTCGGAGAGGGTGAAAGTGGTCACCTGATTGGCCACACCGAGCTCCTGAGCAGCCTGATAGAAAGCGGACATACCCTGACTGAGATAGGACATCAATTCGACGTGCTGGGTGAGTTGATCGCTGTGGGTATCGAAGCCGCCGTAGGAGCAGAAGAAGATCTGGCGGCCCATGCCGAGGGCGCTGCGTGCCGCAATGACTTGCGCCACCTGCTTTAGTTGAGAGGAGAGGTAGGTGTCTGGGAATTTGGTTTGCAGCGTGGGAATATTCTTCAGAGCGTCGGCGAGCACGACACCGTACTGGACTGCAGCGCCGGTCACACTGTTCGCGGACTGCACTAGAGACAATCCATTATCGAAGGTCAGCAACTGCTGAGTTGCCATAAAGCGCGCCTGAGCGGCCGCAGAGGAATCGAAGCCTTGCAGGCCGGGCGTCTGTCCAGGATTCATGGTGAAAGGGCGGGTGGTATCGCCGGTGCAGAAGATGGTGTTGCCGCTGATGGAAAGAATCGGGGGAAACTGCGCGGCGCTGTTGAGACCGGATTGTACGTTGTCCGCTACTCTTCCGGCCCACCCGGCGTTGGGCGTGCCCATGAGCTGCGCGCTCTGCCACTGGTCCTGCTGGTCGGAGTGAGAGTAGAGATTCTCAGGAAGGTTTTGAAAAGCCTGGTAGGCTTGCTGCGTGGTGGGCTGCACCAGGGTTCCCACGTTGGCCAGGATGGCGAGGTTCTTTTGATTGTTAAAGAGGCCCTGGAGTTCGGGCATGTTGGGATGCAAACCGTAATTCGCCTGGCTGCCGGTTTGAAGAGGAAGGAGTTGTGCCTGCGGGAGAGCGAGAGTCGAGCGCGCCTGCTGATAAGCAGCGTAGCGTGAGTCCACGGGCACGACCATATTATTGGCGTCGTTGCCGCCAAAAAGGAAAATGCACACCAACGCTTTGTAATCCGTGGTGCCCTGCGCCAGCGCGCTGACCAGACCGAATTTGCTGAGCCCGCTGACCAGCGAGGCGCCCGCCGCGGAGCAGCACGCCAAGCGCATGAAATCCCTACGAGTGTGTCGCGTCATCTTGCTCTCCCTTTTCGCCTAATGCTGAACCTGATACATCGAGGACGAAGTCACCAGATAAATCGCCACTTGCGCCTGTCCCTGGGTGTCGGCGGGATCGAGAGTGTTCATGGCCGGGAGAATGACTTGCTTCATCTGGTCGGGCATGGTGCCGTGAAGGAACAGAGCGTCCAGCCAAGCGAGCATTTGATCCGGCGTTCCCGCATTGATTACCGGAGTAAAGTCGAGGTGCGTATTAGAGCCGATGGCCCCGTAGACCGCGTCATCGATGAAATTCACACGTGACAAGCTGGAGTCGGTATTGAAGATGGCGAATTCCGGGCCGTTCAGCGTGGTGCCGGCGATGGGGCTAACGGGAGGGAAGAAGTTGAACACGGTCGGCGCGTAGAAAACGTTTTGCGCCATATTGCTGCCTTCGTTGGAAAAGCCCCCCGCGTCCGTCTGCGCATGGAAAGCGCGGGCGATGCTGACTTCCATCACGATGGGCTCGCGCAGCTTGCCATCCGTAGCCACGGCGGTTGCAGGGGAATCCCCGCGGCGCGCTTCGGGATCGAGAAGCACAGCGGCAACCGTAGCCTGCAGGTCACCGCGCGTACCGGAGCCGTAGCCATTGAATGAGCCGGTATTGAAGGCTTGCGCGACGCGCTGCACGTAAGCTGGGCTGGGGTTGCTGGTAACCAGGCGCAGAATCAACTGCTGGCTGACGAAGGGCCCGACGTTGGGGTGGTTGAAGATAATATTGAGCGCGGCACTGAGTTCCGCTTCGGCGCTTAGCCCCGCGGCGATGGGCTGTCCCAGCAGGGTTTTTGCACCGTTGTCATGGTTGGCCTCGTAGGGGACCATCGGCCCGCCGTAGTATTGCGGATTGTGCTGCTGCAGCGATTGTCCTGGCGTGGTCGGGTAGGTCCAGCCGGTGAAGGCGCGGCCAAGATTCATGACGTCGTCCTGCGTGTACGTGGGTACTGGATTGCCGGAGGCATCCAGCACCGGCGTACCGTCGGGATTCAATTGGTTAAGACCGAGAGAGAAGAGCTGCATGATTTCCCGGGCGTAGTTTTCGTTGGCGTGCTGACCCGCTGCCGGCTTGTCGTTGTTGACCATGTCCAGATAATTGCCCATGGCCGGGGTCAAGGTGACGTCCTTCATCACATTCAGATAATTTCCGAGAGCATCCTGGTCCAGCGTCCGCATGTAGTTCGTATAGCCGAGCGGATCACTCACCTTGTCGCCTGCTACGACCCAAAGTTCGTTGAGCGCCGAGGCGACTCTTTGCCGGAGTTGATCGCCGCCCGCCACCGCGTTCAGGAAAAACAGACGCTGTACTTCGTACACGGAGCCATTGGGCTTGGGATCCCGATACGGAGTAACGGCGGCGGCAAACTGATTCTGCAGGTAGAGATCGAAGCCCGCTGTCTGCACCTGGTTAAGAATTTCGGTGTTGGGGCCGAAGGAAACTTGTTCGAGAAATCTCACAGCAGAAGAAGCGCTCACTGGCGTGCCACCGGTGGTGACATTGACGGACACAGCGTTAGAAGTTCCGCCGCCGGGAGCCGGGTTGGTTACCGTAACCGTGATGCTGCCAGCCTGCGCGGGGGTGACGCTGCCAATGGCGGTAACCATGGTGGGCGCGGCGTACGTGACGGGCAAGGATTGCCCGCCGAAATTGACGGTGGAGGTGTTCACCAGACCGGTTCCATTGAGGGTCACCTGAAACGCGCCGGTGGCCAGGGTGCCGGGAGTGACAGAGGTCAGTACGGGCGCGGGATTGTTGAGCGTGACCTGGGCCGAGCCGCTCTTTGTGGTGTCCACAATACTTGTGGCTGTGACCTGGATGCCGCTGGGGCTCGGGATATTGTCGGGTGCAATGTAATTTCCGTTGACGTCAATAATCGTGCCTACCTGGTCGCCGCCAGCGATGCCGTTCACCATCCAGGTGACGCCGGTATTCGTTGTGCCGGTCACGGTCGCCGTGAAGGTCTGCAGGCCGTCGGTGACTAACGTTGCGGTTGGAGGTATTACCTGGACCTTGAGATTCGGGTTAGACGCCATGATCTGCGCCTGAAGCGCGGCAGATGTGGCGCCGCCGGGATTGGGATTCGTGACCGTGACACTCACGTTTCCGACCTGATTGCTCGTGGTGGTCCCAGTGGCCGTAAGTTGCGTGGAGGAAATGCGCGTAGTGGTCAGAGCGGTGCTGCCGAAATAAACGGTCGCGCCCGGGGCAAAATGGGCGCCAGTAAGTGTCAAGGTGAAAGAACCGACCGTGAGGGTGTTCGGGGAGATCGAATCCAGAACGGGGATGGGATTTTGCAAGGTCACGGTGCTGGTGGCGGTTTTGGAAGCGTCGGAGGTAACCGTGGCGGCAATGGTGACGGGATTCGATGCAGGCAGGAATTCTGGCGCGGCGTAATTCCCCTTGGCGTCAATCGTGCCGTTCTCCGGTGTGCCGCCCCCCACGCCATTGACGGTCCAAGTGAAGCTCGGGGTGGAACCATCATTCGTTTTGGCGACGAATTGTTGTGTGGCCAAGCCGCGAAGCGTCATGGAGGAAGGAGTGATCGTGAGGGCGAAGGGCTGGGGTCCCGGATTAGGATTCGGATTGGACGAGCCAGGATCCAGAAAGGCCGTGGCGCAGCCACCCAGAATTAGAGCGAATAGCGCAAGGAGCGCAATACTTGAGCGGTTCACGGAAAACCCCCAATCAGAGCGACCGCCGCACCAGTGTTACCGGAAGAAACACCAAGGCGAGCTGGTGAAGATTTCCGGGTGAATGCTGCGGCGGGACTGGTCGGGGAAGAGTACGGGGAAAGGCAGAAAGACACTACTGGCCGGACGTACAGAAATTGGACAACTGTTCCGGGAGTTAAGGCGCTTCGGGCAAGGGCCGCTGATCAGTTGAAACGCACCTTGATGTCCGGGCGCTTTTCCAGGTGCACGGATTCGATGAAACGCACCTGGCGTTCATCAAGGGTAAGAATCATGGAGGAAGTGCGCACGCCTTCTCCGAAGAAGCGCACACCTTTGAGCAGATTTCCGTCGGTGACGCCGGAGCAGGCAAAGATCATCTTTTTGCCGGGGGCCAGATCTTCGGTGGCGTAGATGCGCTTCGGATCTTTTACGCCCATGCGAGCAAGGCGTTCGTGATGCTCGGGCTTGCTGACGACGAGGCGGGCGAGAATCTGGCCATTGAGGCAGCGCAGGGCCGCGGCCGTGAGCACGCCTTCCGGAGCGCCACCCGTGCCCATGACCATGTGCACGCCTGTGCCGAGGACGGCGGCGGAAATGCCCGCGGAGAGGTCACCGTCACTGATAAGCCGGATGCGCGCGCCAGCGGAGCGGATTTCTTCGATGAGTTTTTCGTGGCGCGGGCGATCGAGAACGATAACGACGAGATCTTCGACGTCGCGAGTAAGGCGTTTGGCGACGGCGCGGAGATTATCAGCAACAGGCGCATCGAGATCGACAGCGCCTTTGCAGGCGGGGCCCACAACAATTTTCTCCATATACAAATCGGGAGCGTGCAGCAAGCCGCCTTTTTCGCTGGCGGCAAGAACAACGATGGCGTTGGGCGCGCCGGTGGCGCAGAGGTTTGTGCCTTCAAGCGGGTCCACGGCGATATCAACCACGGGGAAAAGGGCTTTGGGGGCGTGGGTGGCAAGGCCGACCTTTTCGCCAATGTATAGCATGGGGGCTTTGTCGCGCTCGCCTTCCCCGATGACGATGGTGCCGTCCATTTGCACTTGATCCATGGTCTTGCGCATGGCTTCGACGGCCGCTTCATCGGCTTTGTGGCCATCACCGAAGCCCATGGTACGAGCGGAGGCGATGGCGGCGTTTTCGACGACGCGCAGAAATTCCAGGCTGAGTTGTTCTTCCATGCAGGGCGCCCTCCGAGACGGCTTATCTTAGCCTGAAATCCGAAGTCGAGGAGGGATTCCTCCACTCCGGGACGGCAAAAGACGCCGTCCCTCCGGTCGGAATGACAAGTTTCGGGAGGTGGATGGAATTGACAGCGGGAATTCCGGATCAGGGAGCTGTGCCGGCGAGGGGCTGAAGCGTGACGTTGAGCAGAGCGGGGTCGGTGAATTCGGTCTGATCGCCGACGTGCTTTCCGGCGACCGGGAGCAGGCGCGCGGAAAGCGGCTTGTTCCATTTGACGGAGAGCGAAGCTACATCGCCGATGACGCGGACAAGCGTGTCCACACTCGTGTCGCCGGGGAGAGGAATCGTGTCGAGGCCGGTGCCGCAAACAGCCGAGTAACTGAGCAGGGCATCGAGAGAAATCAGGCCGTTGTTCCAGCGCTCGGCGAGGCGCGGGTCCTCCAGGATTGGGAGCATCAGCCCGGAGTAGCCGGCTTTGCGCGCGCCAATA
>Ga0209517_10006160_pt1 | contig 14907 bp, 9 predicted proteins | sample PeaSoiMetSII2010_FD_187695 | JGI IMG/M metagenome (GOLD analysis project Ga0209517, IMG submission 187695) | Peat soil microbial communities from Weissenstadt, Germany - SII-2010 (SPAdes) (version 2) | ecosystem: Environmental > Terrestrial > Soil > Wetlands > Peat | place: Germany: Weissenstadt... | reverse complement strand
GATCAAAGCAACGGTCAGCAAGCCGCGTCCATGTCGCAGAGCGATCACAATGAGGAGCGCCCGGAGAAGAGTCGAACTGATGCTGGTGAAATTCAGGAGGTAGAAGCGTTGCAGCCCTTCCAAAGTGCCACCGAAGACGCCCAGAGGAAAACCCAGGGAAACGGCCGCTCCCACCATCAGGAGCAGCCAACGGGCCGTAACCACGAATTCGGCAGGAATGCGGAAGATCGAGTTCACGTAGTACGCGGCAATCAGAGTAACGGCCATAGCCAGAGCCCCTATGCCGCTGTAGCTGAACATGGCCGTGTTCACCAACCGGTTCAGTTCGTCGTGTTCGTCTGTGGTGGAGTACTTGGCGACGTAGCGAACGATGGAAGACCGAATGCCCAGATCGAACAGTCCATAGTATCCGGTGACAGAGAAGATCAGGATCCAGACACCAAACGCGTCGTCACCTAGACGATGAAGGATGTAAGGGGAGAGAAAGATTCCGACCAGGACATTCACGCCCAAGGCAGACCAGCTCGATCCGACGTTCTTAAGGATTTGGCCCTTGTTGAACTTCATGAACCCTGTGGCACCTGCTGAACCGAGGCGGTTAAGAAGCCTTGCTGGTTGTCGGTCGGCGCCCCCAGGCTGACCGTGCGCCGGCTGACTCGGGTCACGTACTCCGCGAGCTTTTCCCCAAAAATGCGGACATGCGGCTCGCGCAGAATCTCCAGGTGAGGAAAATCAACTTTGTGGATCTCAACCCCGCCCTGGGACCGTTTGCCCCACCCCATCTGCGGATCGTTGATGTAATAAAACTGCTGTTTCGGCCGCTTGAACAGAACCACCGGAGCTCTGAAGGGCGCAGGAGTAAAGCCCTCGGGCCAGTAGGCCCGTTGCCAATCGGTTCGCGAGGGTTTCTTGCCGAGCAAATTCTGGACCTTGTTTTCCGCCACGCGTTTATAGGAAATAAGTCGTTCAGTTAGCCTCAAGCCCTTCATTTCTCGCAGACGCTGGCCAAAATAGTGCACCTTCCACAACAAGCGTCTTTGACTGTGCTGCAAGACCCACGTGTCAAAAATGGCAAACAATCCTACCCCTTCCCCTTGCGCTTCGAGACTCAGCACGATCTGCTCCGCGATGTGAGTTCCGTCGCACAGACCACCCAGGCAATACGGCCCATGGGGCTGTACCGTTCGCATCGCGGCGATGTACTCATCGGTCAGAATGCGCATTTCCTGCTCGGAATATGGGCGCTTTCCGGCAACTACCGGAGCGTGCCCCTGGATCTTATACACCGTTTGTTCTGGACCCATGTGCCGCGCCAGCATGGCATATCCCAGAGATTCTTCTCCCGGCGGGACGATGGCAAAAAAGGGCAGGCGGCTGCTGCTTCCACTCTGAATCTCCATCACGACTGGATCGTTTGCGTCCTGCTCCACACGAATCAGCCGGGCCAACGACTCCACAGTGGCTCCGCGAAACAGAGCCGAGAGCGGAAGATCCCTTCCAGTTATTTTCTCCACCTCCGCGAGTACGCGAGCGGCCATCAAGGAGTGTCCACCAACATCGAAAAAATTATCCCGAATGCCGATGTGCGGAATGCCAAGGACGCTCTGCCAGATTCTTACCAGCATCGACTCTAGTTCATCTCTTGGCTGCACGACATCGCTGCCGTCCGCCGTAGACCAGTCCGGAGCCGGAAGCAGACGGCGATTTATCTTTCCGTTGGGACTCAGAGGGAGCGCGCTCACCTCCACAAAGGCGCTCGGAACCATGTATTCGGGCAATAGTTGTCTGACCAGAGCTTTCAGAGTCACGCTGGGAATCGATGTCCCCGACGGTACGACATAAGCCACCAGACGCTTGTCGCCAGGAGTGTCCTCCCGCACAATGACCACCGCAGACTGAACCGAGGGATGTTTCACCAGTACGGCCTCGATCTCTCCCAGTTCGATCCGGAAGCCGCGCAGCTTTACCTGATGGTCGATTCGTCCCAAGTATTGGATACTGCCATCGGCCAGGAAACGGGCGAGGTCGCCCGTACGGTACATGCGTGCGCCTGACTGATTCGCAAAGGGATTAAGGACAAAACGTTCTGCGGTGAGATCCTCCCGCCCAAAATATCCACGTGCCAGGCCTTCACCCGCCAAATACAACTCACCAGGGATGCCGATCGGAAGGGGCTGCCGGTTTTCATCAAGGATGTAAACCTGGGTGTTAGGAAGAGGCCGGCCGATGGTGACCTCGCCCCCGCGCGGTACCAAAGTGTAAGTGGAGTAGGTCGTGTCTTCCGTGGGGCCATAAAGGTTATAGACCTTTCTGACGCCCGTGTTCCCGTAGATTTGCTGAGCCAGATTGGTGGGCAGTGCCTCGCCCGCTAGGTTGACGACCTTCACCGAGGCTGGAATACCGCCCATCCGAACCAACTCGGCAATCGCAGATGGCACCGTATTAATCAGAGTAACTTCACGCGCAGCTGGCAATTTGGGCAGCGCCAACGCATTCTGCGCAATGATAACCTTGCCCCCCATGCTGAGGGGCACGAAGATCTCAAAGACGGAGAGATCGAAGCACATCGAGGTAGAGAAGAGGGTCCCTGCGACTTCTTCCGGCAGAAATACTTCTCGCGCCCACTGAATGAAGATCGCGGCGCTGCGATGTTCGAGAGCCACTCCTTTCGGCCGGCCCGTGGAACCCGAGGTAAACAGGACGTAACCCAGATTGCTCGAAGCAACATGGCTGACGGGATTTGTTGCCGGTTGCGTTCCAATGTCAGGCCAGTCAGTATCCAAGTGAATGAGGTGTGCCACCAGGTCGGGGAGCATCTTTGCCGCTGTTTGTTGGGTGAGCAGGATCGGAGCCCTTGCATCCTCGAGAATGGCCGCAGTCCGGTCTTTCGGATAGGCGGGATCCAGCGGCACGTAAGCTCCCCCCGCTTTGAGGATTCCCAGAATTCCTACCAGCATTTCAATGGATCGCTCGACGCAAATTCCGACCAGGACTTCGGGCCCAACGCCTTGCGCGCGCAGGTAGTGAGCCACTCGGTTCGCGCGGTCGTTCAGTTCGCGGTAAGTCAGGCGCTCGTCCTCGCAAATCACCGCCGTCGCATCCGGCGTGCGTTCCACCTGCCCTTCGAAGAAGTCGTGAATGCACAAATCGCGCCGGTAGTCAGTGGCTGTCGCGTTGAACTCGACCAGGATCCTGCGCCGTTCAGATTCAGCGAGCAGCGAAATATCAAGAACTTTGCGCGCTGGATTAGCCGCCACGTCCGCTAACAGCTTGCAGAACTGCTCTGCCATCCTGACTATTGCGGTTGTTTCAAAAAGATCAGTGTTGAAGCTCAGCTTCCCCTCGATGGAGCCTGCGATCTCTCGAAGGTCAAGCGACAGGTCAAATCTTTCGGTCCCGCTCTCCACTTCAAACGGAGTAGCACTGACTCCACCAACCCAAGGATGATTGACAGAGGCCTGGCGGAGGTTGAATGCAACCTGGAAGAGCGGATTGCGGCTCAAGTCCCGTTCCAGCGGCAATTGGTCCAGCAGGATCTCAAAGGGTACGTTCTGATGGGAAAAGCCTTCCCTGGCGGCATTACGGACTCTGGTCAGTAGTCCGGTGAAGCTCGGTCCACCCGAGAGGTCGGTACGAAGCGCAATCATGTTTTCGATCGGACCCACGAGGTTTTCCAGTTTGGGATCGCCTCGCCCCGAGATCGCAGTGCCTATGACCAGATCGTCCTGCCTGCTGTAGCGGGACAAAAGAACGCTGAAGGCTGCGAGCAGCGTCATGAAGAGTGTTGCGCCATGACTGTTTCCGAGATTCCGGAGTTGCTCCACGAGGGGGTTCCCAATTGAGAAAACCTGTGATGCCCCGTTAAACGTTTGCTCGGGTGGCCGCAACCGGTCGAGGGGTAGATCAAGGCCGGAAGGCGCTTCGGCGAGCTGCCGCTTCCAATACCCGATCTGTTCCTCCGTAACCCCGCCTTGGCGGGATGCAAACTCGCTGTACTGCAGTGCTGCCCTCCCGTCGGCCCGCTTCTCACTATTTTGGCTAGGGCCGTACCGCAACGCGATTTGGCCCAGAAGAACTCCGAGTGAAGCTTCGTCGCATACGATGCGATGGGCAACCAGGAGAAGCACATGTTCCAGGGGCGCCACGCGCCAGAGAGAAGCTCGCAGGAGGGGACCGATCGAGAGATCAAACGGTCGTCGCGCCTCCTCTCGCGTTCGTTGCAATAACCTGGCCCCACATTCTTCAGGGGAAACGCAGTCCAAATCTACGGTGCTCAATAGCGGGGAAGAAGACGCGAGGACGACTGGCTGCGGTACGCCCTCAACGATATGGAATTCGGTTCGGAGAATCTCGTACTGTTGAACCACCTCGTGCAACGTACATCCGAACTTCTCGGCGTCGAGCTGACCGGTGAGGCGCAAACCGCATGAGACGTTGTGGGCTGGATTGCGAGGATGTAGTCGTTCCAGTATCCAAAGCCGCTGTTGAGAGGGGGTGAGCGCACCTTGACCGGGCGAGGAGATTTCGTCGTGTTGCGCTACAGGGCCTGATCTCATTCTTCAATCGCCAAGGTTCCCGCCCAGTCAGCCTTCCGCCGGCAAACTCTTTCGGCGACTGCCATGGGATACCGTTTGCCCAGGACCTCTGGACACGTCGCATACCATTCAATGGCTTGCTTCACGCGGCTGCAACCGGGCTGGGATGCAGGACTTACCCTGGTACTGAGTTTACATTGCCAGCATTACCGGGAAGTTACAAGTCCTGACTAGCCAGCCAGGATCCTTTGGTGTGAGGACTGTAACCCGTTGAAATGGTTGGCCTTATTGATGGTCCTGGAGGCTTTCCTGCGGCTAAACCCTAGGGACTCCGCCGAGCTGCTACGTAGCCCGCCTTGACTCCATTTACTGGACATTCAAGGCTCGCGCCGGAGCGCTATCATCGACCACGACAATCCGGTCCACTTCCTGGGACGTGAGTTTAGGTCTAAGTGCCAGTAGGAATCGGTTTTTTTTCAACTGAAGTTTAAGCTCGAAGAACAGGCGGTAAACCATACGGGTCCAGGCGAGTTCCAGCTTGTTACACGCCGCCTCGCCGCGAGTTGCCAGTTCGTATCCGAGATCCGTCAAGGTCCTACCAACTAGTCCTTCGATCTTGGTTAATTGCGCGGGACTCAACTGTCTCTTCCAGCGCGCTACAGGATTGAATTCTCCTGGACCTTGTGCCCTGAAGGACGTATTCGGCCGTGCCACAGAACCGATGGCGGTTTTCTGGATTCGGTCGTAATCGAGATCGTGTGCGAGGAAGGAACTCAAGCGCCGAAGAACAGAATGGGGATCACCGACTAACTCCTCGAACCGCACCTCAGTGTAGTTATTTCCAAGTGTGGCTCCGGCGGCTCTACCCTTTCGCACAATCCACTCCCAGTACAGTGCGGCGCCTTCAGGAGTCTCGCGATCCTTCCACGGAAAGGGACGTAGGTAGCGCTTCTGGGACAGGGAGAGGCAGACGTCTCTCCCGTCACGGATCACGTGGATGATGAGAGCCTCAGGAATGAATTCCTTGATGATCCGCAGATGGAGAATCTCTTCGGGAGCATTGCCCGCCCAGCGCCAGGCGTTGTGCTGGCGCGCGATCTCGTCCATCACAATCCGGAGAAAGTCGCCGGCATTCTTACAGTTGGTGTGGACTTTCTCTTCAATCTGCTGGCGCTCCAGTCCGGAAACGCGGAACAGGCGACTCCCCAACCAGACTTCAAGCATTCTTTCTCGGTTCTTGCGAATGCTAAGGTCACCAAATCGCGGTGCGAAGAGATTAAAGATGTTGGACTCGCCCAGATAGAGGGCAAAGCCCCCGGCCGAAAGCAGCATGTCATAAAGCAGCGTTGTTCCCGAGCGAGCGCTTCCGACCACGAACACCGGCGCGCACCTTCGGCCGCTCATCATCGTGTCATTATAAGACGGAGTGGTCCACCCTGGCTCTTTTCGCCCTAGCGGTAAACAGGTTCCGATTTTGCTGTCATTTATGATGATCTATCGGCGGCGTGTTGCGGAGTGCGCAACGCGACGTGGCCGAATTTTTCCAATGAAAATGTCGACGAAAAGCTGGCCGAAGATTTTCTTGAAATTGTGGAAAATGGATCGGCGTGAGTTTCTGGACCGCAGCCGCCAGGAACTATCCAAACGTGCGGATGCAGTGCTGGGGAGTTTCGGGTTCGATTTTGCAAGAGGAGAGCCGCGATCGCCTCGCGCGCAGCCCGGTGCATTCTTCTTCGGGCCCGAGCAAATCCAAGACCTCCTCCAAATAATTCGCCAGCGTCTCCCGGAACAAGCCATGAATATAGTGGCTCGTGCCGACAAAATTTGTGTTCACCGCTTCGATCTATTGGGATATGAAAACTTGGACTACAGCCCGTCGATCAATTGGCACCTCGACCTCGTCCACAGGAAGACCGCGCCGCAAAAGCCATTTCACCGCGTCAGATACCTTGACTTTGAGGAAGTGGGCGACAGCAAGGTGACCTGGGAACTGAACCGGCACCAGCATCTGGTCATACTGGCCAAAGCGTACAGGCTGACCAGAGACGAGCGCTACGCACAAGAGCTCCATTCGCAATGGCAGCACTGGCACTCTGCAAACCCGTACCCGCTGGGGATCAACTGGGCGAGCAGCCTGGAGGTGGCCTTTCGAAGTCTTTCCTGGATGTGGGTGTACCACCTGCTCGAAGGCACTCCCGGTTCGGGCCCGGATTTCCGCGAGAAGTGGCTGCGGGCGCAGGCGCTCAATGGAAGACACCTTGAGCGCTATCTTTCCACCTACTTTTCTCCCAATACCCATCTGCTCGGGGAAGCGGTGGCCCTGTTTTTCCTCGGCGTTCTGTGCCGGGAGCTTTCTGGTGCGGAGCGCTGGAAGGCGCAGGGTTGGCAAATCGTTCTGGAAGAGGCCCGCCGTCAGGTTAATCCAGACGGACTGCATTTCGAACAGTCCACCTACTACCACGTTTACGCGCTCGACTTCTTTCTTCATGCAGCCCTCCTTGCCACCGCGAATCAGCAGAGTCTTCCCAAAGAACTTGAGCAGACGCTTGAACGGATGTTGAGCGCCTTGTTCCATCTGAGCCTTACCGGACCGCCGGCGGGCTTTGGCGACGATGATGGCGGGAGGCTGTTCGATCCCGGCCGGAATCACGCGGAGCACTTGCTCGATCCGCTGGCCACGGGGGCCATTCTGTTCAATCGCGGGGACTTCAAACAACTCGCAGGCGGCTTGCGAGAGGAAACGATCTGGCTCTTGGGTAAGAACGGCGTCGAGGAATGGGACCGCATTAAAGGGCGGAAAGCCAAAGCGACGTCTGTCGCCTTTGAGTCCGCTGGTGTATACGTTCTCGCGGCCGGTGGTAGTCAGTTAGTGATCGACGGCGGATCATCTGTCCCCCAAAGCTACGGTCATGGCCATGCCGATGCGTTGAGTCTCTGTCTGCAAAGTGGTAGACACCCCTTATTGATCGATTCCGGTACTGGCGACTATGTGGGCGAAGGCAACGTACGAGATTTGTATCGGAGCACGGCCATGCATAACACGCTGCGCGTGGATGGTAAAGAACAGGCAGAACCAGCCGGGCCGTTCTCGTGGAAACATCAAGTCCACGCCCGGGCTGCGGAATGGATTACGGGAGAGCGTTTCAGTCTCTTTGTGGGCAGTCACGATGGCTATCAGCGACTCCCTTCTCCGGTGGAGCACCGTCGGTGGGTTCTTGCTTTGCACCCAGGCATTTTTCTGGTGCGGGATTTAGCGGAGGGCAAGGGTGAGCATCGCCTGGACATCTCATGGCATCTGGCTCCAGAGCTCCAACTGCAGCAGGTGCACCTTTTCCGGCTTAGAAACCTGGCGCAGGGCCTGGCCATTCTTCCGGCTGAAGAACACAATTGGGCAGATGAAGTTCACGAAGGTCTGTGGTCCCCTGTCTATGGTCAGCAACGGAAGACGACGATCTTGACATTCGGGACTGAGGTCTCTCTACCTGCCGAATTCGTGACTCTGCTGGCACCGGTACAAGAGGCCTACAGCGCTCCTGGCACATTCACAAGCTCGCCGCCCGCGGAAGCGGCGTCGTTTGTTCGAGCGTATCGCTATCAGACTGGTGAATGGTACTATAACTTCTTCTTTGGGCGTAAGGGGCAGCCCTGGAAGTCAGGAGACGTTGCCAGCGACGCGGAGTTCGTGTGTCTGTCTGCGCGTGGTGGCACCGCTGAGCCCGACGTAATCTCATGCAACGGAAGCTATGTTGAAATCGACGGAGCTCGTATCTTGAGCATGAAGCGCGTGGTTTCGCGCTGCGAAGTGATTCAGGGAATCGCCCGTCAAGTGTTTTGTTCTGACGGTGAGGCACTCGTGCATCCTTTACGGGAACTGTCGTCCTCACAGACATCAGGTATGGCTGAGATGGAATAGAAGCGTGAATCGGTCGTACTTGGCGGGCGTCGGCTGCAGGAGAAGACCTCATATCAGCAGGCGAAGAGGACATAAATAGCAACTGTCGTAACGAGGCACATGGTCCTTCAGTGCCACGCGGACTGCTAGCCTGCGTGATGTACAAGTCGGTGACAATAATCACAAAGCGTGATCAGGTTTTCTTCCGAGTCGTCGCCCGAGTGACTTCGGAGTTCTTTGTGATGAATCTGAAGTTGTTGCGGGGCTCCACAATTTTGACACCGCCAGGAGTCTCGCTTGAATACCTGTCGGCATAGTTGTTGGTACGCGTGGGCATCTCGCCGCAGACGTGGATGTTTCGGTCGAATTGGTCTCATGAGGCCCCGTCACTGACGTGTTCAAGGAAAGACTGCTTTTGCTGACTAGGCAGGAACTGGAAGAACCTCGTCATCGAGTACAGCAGCGTCTCTGGATCTCCGTTGTCCAAGTTGGCCCCGGCCAGGAAATCCGCGCAGATCATCTCTAGGCAGTAGCCTCGGGATCGGTCGCTTCCCAACATCAGAGCCGCCGTCTCGATGGCCCGCTCAATGACTGGCGTCTGGCTCTGATACAGTTTGAAGTAGATAATCTCCCACGGTTCCGTCTCCCGCCCGGTCAGTTCCTTCTCGACCTCCTGCTTGAACTGCTCCTTGGGCATTTCCCGTGCCCGGTGCAACCAGGTTGCACAATCGAAGTGCTGCCCGTCCTTCCTGGCTAGTTTGGCTAGCTCCAGCCCCTTCGTCCAGCCCACTTCCTTCAGCTGCTTTCTCGCTTGCGGCGGCAGGTGCTCATGAATCGACATCAGGTAATAGGCCTTCCGACGCGACCCCGGAAACCGCCTTTCCAGGAACTCGTCGAAGGACTTCAGGTTCTCCAGCCGCCAGTACTGTCCCGCCCGCACTTCGCACAGATAGCGCCCCAGTTCGACAAACTTGGTGTCGCGCTCCGTCTCCTTCCGCTGTTCCCAGGCCAGAATCTCGTCGATCTTGTTCAGAACAAACGCGGCGCGGCGACGATTGAATTTCGGGGGCATGGGCGGGTTGCTAGTAATTAAGCTCGTCAAGCCAATCAAGACTGTCTGCTCCTGGACGCCGCACCAGGTTGGCGTCGACCATTTCCTGCTTTCCCAGACAAAGTCCCATATAGGGACAGCTGCTGCAGGGATTCTGGGGAAAGCGGATGCCACTGTGCGGCAGGAACTGTGCGGATTCGATTCTCGCTATCGTGTCCTCCACCAAGCGACCAAACTCCTTGCGCTGTTCCTCGGTTATGGTGGTGCGCAGGTACTGAACCTCGACCAAACGCTTGCGGACGAACACGATCTGGGCGACTTCGGCGATGCCAGTCATCCAGGAATAACAAACGAGTTGGGGATCCAAGGCCAAGAGTCCCTCAGGCTCTGCCGGGTATCGGCTCGAAGTGGTCTTCCACTCGAGCAGGCAGCGCGTACCGTCGAGTTTCCCGATGGCATCGATGTACGCGACGAAGTCGTTCTTTTCGGCAACTGGCCGGGTGAACTTGATCTGCAGATTGCGTCGAGGCTGGTGGACCTGGACGCGGTCGTCCTGGCAGAACCGGTCCAAGAGCATGATTCCTTGCCGAAGCATGCGATCCCAGGAGTCTCCGTTGGAGTAGTGGAAGCCTTGGTTCTGGCAGGCAGACCATTCAGCGAACAGGATTGCCCCGGGATCTTCCCGGCGAAAATAGGCGCCCAGGGCTTGTTCGAAGGCACGGCCGAAGAGCATCGCCGCCCGGGTGTCCTTCTCCTTCCAGCCGTCGAGATAGCGATGGCGATAGCGCCGTGGGCAGGTCAGGTATTGGCTGATCTGGGTGTAACTGTACGTCATCAGGCCACCTGCGGGTTGTCCAGGTTTGCCGGTGAAAGTTCTTCCCAACGGCCGGCGGGAGCGAAACCGTCAAGCCGGAGCAGGGAAGCGCCGTTGAAAGCGATGTGGCTGATCTTGACCACGCCCTTCAGACCTACGACCTGAGTTTCGTCCACTTCGTCGCGGCCAAGGAGCTCGGTGTCGTAGCCGAAGTCGCGCAGGAACCAGTTCAGCTTCCACAAAGCTTTCGGGTTGCAATAGAGCCGGCTCGATAGGAGTTGGCCAGAAAATCGGCTGGGTTCAAGAACGGTCAAACTGAGCGTGTAGTAAGGCTTCGGTGCCTGGCGGCGGAACGTGACTCGTTGCACCCGAACCAGGAAGACTCCGTCGGGGGTCTGATAGACGGCGCTGCGATCGGCAGCGTGCAAGCCGGTGATCTGGCGCCTCATGCGGCACCTTCTTTCTGGCTGGGATAGCCGTTGACCTGGCAGAGCAGGGCATTACGGTCTTTATCGGCCCAATCGGCCAGGTGCTTGACGAAGTTCTCCACCTGCTCGCGGGTCGCTTCGCGCAGGGTCTTGACCCCGCAGAAGTCAGTGGCGTAGGCCTTGACCAGGTTGGAATCGAGTTGATGCTGGCGAATAAGTTGGCAAAGGCGGTCACGCACCTTGGGGCCGCCACAGTTTCCGTTGGCAGGCTGCGGAGGAAGCTTCTTCGAATCTCGGGAGGTTTGTTGCGGCTCGGCGAAAGAATCGATCTCCTCTACAGAGCAGATACCGATGCCGTAGGCTTTGCGGAGGGCGCGATTGACGGCCCTGGTTTCCGCTACCCTCATCTCGGCCCCGTGGACCAGGGGAGAGACGTTTGAGGGATCGGCGTCACCGTAGCCAACAAATCCCTTGCAGTCGCCGGGCTTAAAGACTGTTGCTTTGAATGCCCATCGTGTCGCACATGGGTCGGAAAATTCCCCAATGCACTCTACCTTTATTCCAGAACACTTCCTCCTTTGAGCAATTCTTAAGAGACCCGCGTGGCTCACATACCAGCGTTCATCAATGTAAAGCACATCGCCTAACGCAACGGACAGCCGATATTCTCGAATCAGCTCTTTCAACGCTATGAGGGCTATCCTGGGCAATCCCGCCCATCGTTGTTTTGCAAGCCGAACATTTTGATTCGTCGCGGCTGCCGGTCGCGTCATAAGAAATCCTCCAATGCCCTCTCTTTGTTATGCGTAGGCGCTTACGCACATTATCTTTATTATGCGTAGGCGTTTACGCATTGTCAATAGAATTCTTAACTGTTGCGTTCTTGTCACGAGTTGAGGCATAAAAGTAAGCAGAAATGTCCAAAAAGAATCCTCACGCAGTTGCATTGGGGAAAATGGGAGGCTCGAAAGGCGGGAAAAGACGAGCCGCCAGGCTGAGCCCGGAGGAGAGGAGTGCCAGTGCCAAAAAGGCTGCCCTCGCTAGGTGGGCTAAACAGAAGAAAGAGAAGTAACAATCATCGTTCTTGGTGAGTTCTCTCCAACGTCGGTGGCCGGTCCCGAGGTCCGGGTTTACGAACTGCTCCTGTCTGAGGGTGTGCAGGCTTACTAGAAGACCGCTCGTCTGCGAATTGGGCCGATAAGTTATTGATTAAACAGTACTTGTACACTTGACACGCAGGCGGCGACTCTGTTAAAAATGCTGTGTGTGCGCGTCTTGATGGTTTAGGAATCGGTTTCAACTCCTGAGAATTGTTCAAATCCTAAGAAGAATCAGTTTCAAATCCTAAAACTACTTGCATCGAGCGACCTGACGGGTCATCTCGCGTTTGAATGTTCAAACAAGGATGACACCGGAACAACCGCACTGCCCGAAACCGCACAAATTCAGGAGAAAAACATGTCAAATAAAAGTGTTACAGGCACTGCTCAGACCGGACGGATGACCAAACCCGAATCAAATCGGAAAAACTCGCGCAAGTCTACCGGCCCGCAGACGCAAATCGGAAAAAAGAATGTTCGACTCAACGCTGTCAAGCACGGATTCTACGCGCGCGAAATGATTATCCACCGCGAGGACAATGCTGAGATCGAAAAGTTGCAGCGCGATCTTCACGCGCAGATACTGCCCAAGACCGCGTTGCAGAAGCTCGCGTTCAAGCAGATCAGCCACTGCGCATGGGGGTGCGAATTGGGTGCCCGGCTCGACATGCGCCAGGTGAACGCCTTGCTCTTTCCTCCCGAGGAGCAGGAATCCTCACCCGACACAGTTCGCAACCCCGCCATGGACTCTTGGTATGCGGCCAGCCCGGAGGCCTTGCGGCAAGGCGTTGGTTTTCTGGACCACCTGAAAATCGAAGTCGAACGCGGCGGATGTGTACCTGACGAATTAAAGGATTCAGTGCGCAAGGGTTTCGGATCTGGGTTCTTGGATTTGCTCGACCAGCCGAAATCACCGATCAGCCGAGATGCACTCCTCCTGGCACACCATTTGTCTACGCAGGCGAGGATATTCAAGCGGCCTCTTCCACCAATAGCACAGGAAGGCCCTGAAGTAATTGTCGATCCGCAGCAAAGCCTGCTAGCGACCCTGAAGCTAATTGAACTTATGAAGGAGTTCCTAGTCGACCTTCGGCAAATGGACAACCGGACTCTGCAGGCGGCCGCCCGAGTAAGCGCTGGCGATTCTCCTCCTCGTCATTTTGCAAGCTTTGGCCAACAAGCAGACGGTCCAGCGGAGTGGAACGTAAAGATGTACCCATAAGTCGATTAATTGCCCGGAAAGATGCTATTTTGGTTTGCACCGACGGCAGGAGAATTCGCATGCGGCAGTCCGGGAATAGTAACATCGCCCCCACGCGCGAGATCACAACTGAACTGGCCGCAGCCAAATGGCGGCCTGCATCATTCGCCTTCTGTGCAATTTTCCGCATAGTCCGCTTTTTGTCAGTCTTGCTGCTGATATTGTTCTTTATCCGGGTGCACCTGCTGGCCCAAACCTCGGTCACTACCTGGCACTATGACAACGCGCGAACAAGCGCGAACACATGGGAAACCACGCTTACTCCATCGAACGTAAGCAGCACGAGCTTTGGGAAACTTTTTACCGACCCCGTAGACGGTATCGTCGTCGGGCACCCGCTATATTTGCCGAACTTGAGCATTCCTGGGCAGGGCGTGCACAATGTCGTCTACGTGTGCACGATGCACGACAGCGTCTACGCGTTCGATGCAGATAACGGTAACCCCACTCCTCTGTGGGCGACTAGCATTTTCAACTATAGTCCCGCAGGCGCTACTACCGTACCCGCGACCGTGACAAAAGAGACGGGAATAGGGTGGACCGAAGTAGGGATCATCTCTACTCCTGTGATCGACCCTGAAACCGGTACCCTATACCTTGTTGCCGAGACCTACGAGAATGCGAACGTCGTGCATCGGCTGCATGCACTCGACGTCACCACCGGGCAGGAAAAGTTCGGCGGACCTACAACGATAGCTGCCACATACACACTAAACGGGACCACAACCACATTTGCGGATCTCTATCAGATCAATCGGCCCGGGTTGCTGCTGGCAAATGGCCACATTTACATTGGGTTCGGTTCGAATTGCTGTAATGACTACAGCCAGGGATGGGTACTCTCCTACAATGCCGCCACGCTGCAGCAGGAGGGTACCTACACATCCGAGCCGGGCAAAACTCTGGCTTCCATCTGGCAAAAGGGGGCGGGACTTTCCGCTGACAGCAATGGCAATATCTACAGCGAAACCGGAGAAGGCTTCTATTCGGCGGGCACGAATCTTTCGATAAGCGTGTTGAAGATCAGTCAACTTGGCACGACGCTAGTGCTGGGTGACTGGTTCACTCCATACAATCGGCAATACCTCTCTGACCATGACAGCGATCTCAACAATGCTCCCCTCATTTTGCCTGACCAGACGGGTCCGTATCCACATGAACTGATCGCGGAAGGCAAGGAAGGCACGATCTATGTGTTGAATCGCGATCGTATGGGCCAGTTTTGTTCGAGCTGTACTGCCGGTGACACGCAGATTGTGCAAGAAATACCGCAGGGTGCCGGCAAGGGGAGCGGCACACCCGTTTACTGGAACAATACCGTATATTTCACCGGCGAATCCAGCCCGGTACAGGCTTACACCATAAGCAATGGTACCCTCGTGGTTCCACCTTTCTTGCAGCCCAGACGGATTGGCGGCGGAGGCCACGCCATCATTACGGCGAATGGAAACTCCAATGGCATACTCTGGTTCATTGATGGAGGAGGGCCCCTGTGGGCAGCGGATGCTATTACGTTGCAAAAGCTTTACACCAGCTTTCAGGCGGCGAATGGCCGCGACACCGTGCCGCCGCTAGCACATTTTGCGACGCCAATTGCCGCTGATGGGAAAGTCTTTATTGGCACGCAGAACAGTTTGGTTGTGTACGGTCTACTCCCGCTACCTGACCTGACCGAGACTAGCGTGACCAATCCGCCCGCAACTGTTCTGGACGGCAGCAGCTTCTCCGTCACCGACACGGTGCAGAACATCGGTACTGTGACTACCGCAGCTTCGACCACGCGCTACTATCTATCCACCACGACCTCGAAGAGCGGCGCTCGTCTG
>Ga0209517_10006159_pt1 | contig 14908 bp, 22 predicted proteins | sample PeaSoiMetSII2010_FD_187695 | JGI IMG/M metagenome (GOLD analysis project Ga0209517, IMG submission 187695) | Peat soil microbial communities from Weissenstadt, Germany - SII-2010 (SPAdes) (version 2) | ecosystem: Environmental > Terrestrial > Soil > Wetlands > Peat | place: Germany... | reverse complement strand
CGTAGAACACAATAAATGTGTCAACGCTGGAAATTGCCTTTCTCGAGGGAAAGGCGGTTTGCGGTTGACACTTTTATCGGCACAGATTTCACAATAAATCTGTCACTTCGTATTAGTGGCAAATAAATGTGTCAACGCGCATCCAAACAATCGAATGGGACCCGTAACCCTTGGAATGTAAAGAAATTTGGCGAGAGGTTGCTCTCCCACAATACAGCTTGGCGCTGTCATGCGATGGGCCGCTCTGCGGCGCTCTTCGCCGTTGCCGGTATAGCGTGTTCGGCGATGATGGCATCGCGTTGTCGTGGGTTGCCGCGAGTTCGCTGGCAAACTGCTCACGACAGCTTGCGGCGTGGCGCGGGTGCGGCCTTCAGCCTAGACGCCAACCGGTGACATATTTATTGTGCAAAACGCGGAAACCTATGGACCTTGCGGGTCTACGGGCAGTTGGCCTCAGTTGCCAGTGAAGATTGACACTTTTATCGGCACTAGATTGACACATTTATCGTGTTCTACGCCAGGCGAAGAGCCGCGAGTGGCGTAAGCTCGCTCAGCACAATGGGGGCGAGGCGGGCAACTTGTACGCCAAGACGAAATACGCTCCTACTTCGGCATCGATACGTTCCCGGACGGATGGGGACCGCGCCTCTGTGATGTATTCATCACGCAGATCATTAAGCCGGCTCGCGTCGCTCGGCGTGATGCCGTAAAGCGGATTCCTCTCTGCCATCTCCGGGATAGCCTCCAATTGATCCGCAGAGAAAAAGGAAGCCGTTGGCTCTGCCACTACCTTTGGAAGGACAAACCCAGCAGCAGTGAGAACGGCTCGGCAGTGTTCCGGAGTTCCAGTATCTCGGCCGATCACAGCCACTCGGATGCCATGTCGAGCAGCGATGGCCCGAAGCAGATTCCCCGTAGCATAGGAGTGCTCGGCCCAACAGTTGAATGCTAGCCGACCACCCGGCCGAAGCAGCGAGTGCCAGATTCTCAACGCTGCGGGAACATCCGTCATGTAAGGCAGCGCGTTGCAGCAGAAAATAAGATCGAAGGTACCAGCCGGGTAATCCAAGGCTTCAGCATCCGCTTGCACGAGCTTGACGTTGCGGATATCCGTGGCATTGATGGCCTGCGCGGCCTGATCCAGCATACCAGCGGAGATATCGACGCCGACTACGGTACCCTGTGGCCCGACTAGCTGGGCGGCTCTGATCGCCACGAAGCCGGTCCCTGTAGCAACGTCCAACACCCGCTCGTCAGGCTGCGGGGCCGCGAGCCGGACAAGTGTGTCGGCGAGCCGAGCATGAGATTCGCTGCGGCTGTAACTGGTGCGCGAGTTGAAATGTTCTGCAATGCCCCGCTTGTACGGGTCAAGGACTATCGCTGAAGTCATGCTGCGTCTCCGGTCGCCTACGTCTACTAAGAGCGGCATCGATGTCGGCTCATTGCTGGATATCGGTTCACTTGTTGTGTCGATAGTGTCGGATGCTGTTGAGGTCAGCTAATCGTGCGAGCGAGGTCTGGTAATTGCAAGAGCGGAAAAGCACTACATCGCATTGAATATTTGGGCGTTTCTGGGGATTAGTCGATTTTGGAGATTGTTGCGAAGGGGCAACGCTTCTCGGCTCCGTGTCAGCTAATCACGCGAGCGTCCATCTCGTGTCACTTAATTGCGCGAGCGCAGGTTTGGAAGGACGGGGCTTCGCCAGAGTCTGCTTCTCCGAGTGACCGCGAGGTGATATTTGCGAAGGCGGTGCGAACAACGACGCCTATTGCAGGTGGGGATTGAGGGGCGCTCGCACGATTAATGAAGCGGCTCGCATGGTTAAATCACCTGGCTCGCACGATTAGCTGACCTCAACAACAGGCGCACCTTCAGACGGTGGCCGATCAGCCGGGACGGGGCGCTGTACAAGATCGCGCGCACCGTAAACGTGCCGCAACGGGTGACGAGTGCATCCTCCTCGACGAAGTCGGTGGTGCGCCGTTGGGGAAGTTCCTGCAGGTGGCCGCGCTCGATGCGGAAGACCGCCGCGTTGCGCCGGTTGCGCCGCATCACGGCCTCGCGCACGAACCCCTCGTAGGCAGCCCGGTCCTGGAAGTCCCGATGCCCGCGCAGCAGCAACGCCTGATCGATCGCTTCCTTCAGGAACCGGTGCGAGGATTCGACACTGCCGTTCTCGTGGCTCTCGCCGCGGTTGTTGCGCGTTCCGGCCATGCCGTAGTGCTCGAGCAGCCCGGTGTAGCGCGCCGTGAAGTCCTTCTCCTCGGCCAGGTTCTTGAAGGCGGCCGACAGGCTGTCACTGCGGTGCTCCTGCGGGGCGCCACCGGCCTGCCACAGGGCGTTTTGCAGTCCCTTGGACAGCGCCTCGAAGCTCTCGCCGCCCTCGACCACCTCAGCATGCTCCCAGCGCGAGAAAGCCAGCACGAAGTGGTACAGGATGTGCGCAAACGGCTCGTTGGCAATCGTGATGCGCAACTCGGCCATGGCGGTGAAGTCCGACAGACCTCGATGGCCTGGCGCATGGGTTTGAGGGAAGAACACTTCCTTGGGCGGCCCTTCCAGCGCCCGCCAATGGCGGATGTGGCGCTGCAAGGTGCGCAGCATGCCGTCGGGGAAGCGTTCCGGGTGATCGTCCTGCAGCTTGCGCAGCAGCGTCACGGCCATCAGCTTGGGCGCGCCGCGCAGCAACGGCACAACTTCAGTTTCCCAGACCTGGGCAAACGGGTCAGCTCGCGAACGCCAATACCGTCGAGGACTCTGGGACGGCAACATCGCCGCCCGCTCAATGCGGCGAGCGCTGCGCTCGCTGATGCCGGTCTTGGCCGCGGCTAACTCCTGGGTCTTGCTCTTGCGTGTCTTCATATAGAGGCGCACCTGCTCATCGGTGATTCGGTTACCGGACACGGGGGCTGACCTCTGTTTGAGACCTAACCCCCCATCCTGAACCCCACCAAACCGGCGCCGCCGGTGGCTCGTCGTCTACGGCAGCTACGCCGTCTTCGACTCCTCACCACCGGCCATCACGTTTGTCGTTCGGCCGGACTAGATGATTGTCGCCGCCCAAAGGTGCGGCCCTGGCCGTCCTTGCAAAGGTAAGGCCACGCGCGGGCCACATTGCAGACCAATAGCGGCGATACCAAGGCTAACAGGGTGTACTTCCACCGTGCTTTAACCATTGCTACCCCCGCGCAAATCGATTGCAGCAGCCGACCAGCAACATAAGTGCTGTACGCGCCCGTTTCAACACTCACCGTAATGAAATGGATTTCGTATGTCGGCGAACCGTCGAGACGGCGTTAATGGACGCGGGCATATCGGCTGGGGACCGCGCCGGGAACTGCTATCGCACGGCAAGACAGGCATCCAAGCGCGCCACTACGAACGCAGCGACTACATCCTGCCGAAGCTCCACGCGCTCCAGGTCTTGGAACAGTGGGTGCTCGACGAGGCCAGCCCCGCCAAGGTCGTTTCGATCACGAAAGGCAAGCGCAAGGCCGCGGCCTGAGCGCCTACGCGGGCATCCACCGAAAATAGTCCAACGCCCGCTGAAGTTGCTTGGCAGTAGGAGGGGCATCCACGCGATGGAGTTGGACAGGGGACCGCTGCTCTACCGGCGCCAAGGCTCGATTCGCAGACGCGAGCGCAGCGTGATACCAATGGCACGAAATGAATCCAATCGCCGCACCCAAATCAAGCGCCTCCCAATCATCGGGGTCGCGCTCCTCCGCACGTATCGCATCCAAGATGGACTGGATGAACTGCTCCACGCAGAGCTTTTTGTCCACCGGCGCGTATCCCAAGAATTGCGCACCATCCGGTAGCGCGCTGCGTAGCTGTTGAACGTCCATCGCCTACTCCTAGCACTAGCTGAACTATTACATCGTGCGCGCATCTCGCGCGGCGAGCAATCGAAACATTACGTCGGCCGCTGGTTGGGAAACCGGAAGCGCAGTACGATAGTCGTGTCACAGATCTAGACCGCGAAGGGTCAATTCATGGCGACCAGGACCGTTCCGTTCAACCCCAAGGGAATTGACAAGCTTCCGAACGACAAACCGGTTGTCTACATGCAAGTCAGCATCATCCCAGTGCGGAGGCGACGTGCCAGAGAATGGTCAGCTACGCGTACACGGGCAGGGGGACGTCGAGGTCGATTTGGTCGTCGCGTACCTCAACGACTTTCGTTTTGCATACAACGGCGTCCTGGTTTTCGAGGAGTCGATCGAAGGATGGCAACGTGCAACAAGGCACCTTCCTTTTCCGTTCTGGGAGATCAAAGGCGCGTTCGCTTGGTCGAGTTTTAGACGGTCCGGAAAATTGATCCGAGAGTCGGTGACTGCGCCCGAAGATCTCGGGCTTCTGATACCCAAGTCCGAGCAGCTCGTACTGTCTGGCGTAACGCTTGAGTCATCGGGGTTTTGGGACTTTCTTGGCAGGCTCAATCCACTGGAAGTCCTTCGCCAATATTTGAACGACCGTCATGTGCGGCGGAAGGATCGACAATATAGGGAGTCCGCCGAAGAACGCCGCTTGCGCCTGGAGAACTTACAACGTGAAAACGAAGTGATTGCCGGGCGCATTAAGATCGCGAAGGACATTGGCGCCACCGAGCGCGACCTTGCTCTCCTACTCAATCAGCTGGTTTATCGACCGCTTGCTGGCCTTGATCGCCACCAGGATCTTGGAACAATCAATGTTGCGGAAATCCAAAGGCAACTTGATCGGCCGAGCAAGCATGGACGGATCGTGCCGTAACGCCGAACTTTTGACCAACATGTCCTTTCAATCGGTGGAAGAGGCCGGAGCTTGGGCCGAAACACATGGTGGCGAACAAGGGCTGCGGGCGGCGATCGCGGACGGCCGATTTGGTGATCGGCGAACACTTCAATGCGCGAATAATTGGCTTGAACAGCGTGAGGCCGAGCGAGCGGCATGGGCCGCCGCCCAGGAGCAGGGCTTTCGAGCACGTGAGGTCGCCGCGCAGGAATCAGCCGCCAAGGCGGCCCATCGATCCGCTCGCTGGGCCAAATGGGCCTTCGTCGCGGCCGCGGTTTCCGCGGTGTTGGCATTGCTCGCATACGTTCGGCCGCTGCACTGAAGGCTGGGCAAGATTGTTTTGCCGCTGGGATTTGCTCCACCTAACGGACGACGAAGCCGTATGCCGCGCCAGTCAGGGCAATGCTTTACGGTGTTGGCACCCTAGATCGGCGCCCTGTAACGACGCCCGCCGCTCCATACCGTCGCCCATGCGGCGGCTTTTTTTATTCATTGAATGACATAGCGAGGGCGCGCATTCGCGTCGCTCGAATTGGGTTAGACGGGACTTGGCGCCGATACGCTGGCCTCATAGCGACCGCTCGGGAGTTTCTCCTCGACGGTAGGCCGGGTTATTGTTTGAATTTCGTCGTCATACGTTCGACGGCGGCCTTTACCTCTCCCCCGGCTTTATTTGAGCCTTGAACTGCTCCCAAGCGCCCTCATTCGCACTTTTCAGCTTGCGGAAGTTCTCCCACGCTTCCTCTTGTTTGGCGCGCAGTACCTCGAGATTTTTTTCATACTGGGCCTTGGCGTTGGCCTCCATCTGCGCAGCCCCGGCTTTGAAGCGTTCGGTTTGCGCCTTCCACTCGTTCAACTGCTTTTCCATGAGCGCCTGATAATCTTCCCGAATTCCCATGATCTTTCTTCTGCAATCGGTTTAACGTTCATCGCCGCCATCGCGGTCCTATAAGCGTGAACAGGTCAGCTCGCCTTATAGCTACTCAGTACTGGGCCGCGTCCTAATCAAGAACCCACTGGACACGTGCCTCGCGCAAGGTCGACCGCAGCTGATCGCGGCGGGCCCCGGTCGGCGATTTCTGCGGTGCATAAACTTTCGTTAATAGACGATTCCGAAACTGTTGTCGGTGCGCTGACGCACAAACGGTATCCGTCCGGGCTTCAACCGAGAACGGCCAAAACTGTGGGAGCGGGGATCCACTCGTTTTCCGGGTAAGTCTCCTTTTCGTGCAGATTGATACGGTTCGCTACAACGACGCCAGACAGATCAAGGAGGTGAAAGATGCTGCCGGCGCTCGCGGAATGGCGAATGCAACTCCCTGTCATGTTTGGGCTATTTGAACCAAAGCGCACCACTGCACGCAAAGGACGACTGCCCCGTGATAGAGCAGGGTCGCCAGTATGGCGCGATCGCGCTTGTCCTTGAGCGATATTGGGTCGGGCGCGTCGAGCAGATGGCGCGCGTGCTCTTCACTCAGGGCAGGCGGTTTTCCGCAATAACTTTCTGCTCGCGGGCGCTTGACGCCCCTGACCGGGTTATGCGTGACGGCGTTTTTCTCGCACAGGTACTCGAAGAGCGACGACAAGGCGGCGAGGCGATGCCGGACGGTCATGCCACCCAACCCTCGCTGTACCAAGTCCTCGCGCCAGGCGATGACGTGGGCTCGGGTCACAAGCGCTGCCAACACGACCAGGTCGCCGAGAAAACGCAGAACGATCTCGAAGAGGGCGATCACGTATCCATGATGCCACAGCTGTTTACGTAATCGTCGAGATAATCCGCTAATCGAATAATTGCGGAGCACAGGTTCAAAAATCAGCCGCGAGGGCTTTCAAACGTGTCGCTTCGCTCCCACATCTTCTGCAACAACGAAGCTATCGTTGTCAGCTTCTCCCCAGCGCGCGGGCGTTTGGATTTTTTTGTTCAATACACTCGAACGTGGTCACGCCGTCTGTCTTGCATGATCTCTTCCATGACCAACCATACGGGAATCCCCAGCGTGGCGATCAACAGTACGCCAATGACGACGAGTGCAGACAGTACTCCGATGACGATGAATCCCATTTGATGCTCCCTCAGTTTACGATCTATTCCACCTTGCCGAGAAACACAAGTGCAGCTCTTGCGCGAGTGATCCGTCGCATGCTCAACACGCGACAGCCGAGCCACACGATCGCTGGATCGCAAGTGCCCTGGCCGACGATCTATTTGACATCGCAACGCGAAACCATGCACTCGGCGAGCGCGTCGCGCTTGAGCGCATCCTGCGCTTCTTTCCCGACCACGTCGAGGCCATGCGTGCCCTTTGGCACCTGGGTCGCACTGCCGGGTGCCCTGGCGCTGCCCGTGCATTGGCACGATTGCGCAGCGTGCCTCCATCGGATCGCGAAGTGGTCGCAGCAGGGGGCAAGGCGCCAATGAATGACCAGAATGAGAACTAATCAATAACCTCCCTACCGTTGACGCGCCGACGGCTACCGTGCCAATCGTCAACGCAAGGAAAGGCCAGCAATAAAAGACCGTATATCGGCAGCCCCATGATCCTCGAACGGGCGCGATAGGGGTACGCTTGTGACGATGTCGTACTCTGCTCAGAATCGCCTTCGTGACATCGCGGTGCGGGTTGTCGGATCCCCTTCGTCGCCGGCGGTGGGGTCACAGGAATCCGTTTTCCATCGGCGCCGTCGGGTCATTCAACTACTTACGCTCGTGCTGATCGCCCTGGTCCCTACGAGTGGATTGTTTCGAATTGATCCGATGGCCGGTGCGGTTGTAGTGCTCAACCGCCAGATCTGGTTTGCGGATTTTTTCTGGTTTTCGGTCTTTGAATTTTCCTTGCGACAATGATGGTATTTTTGTACTCCATTGCGGGAACCGTTTTCTGCGGATGGGTGTGTCCGCAAAACACCGTTGCCGAGTGGGCCAATTTCATGACCCGGAAATTTCTGGGTAAGCGTGCAGAAGTGAGCCTGGACGGGTCAGCAGTGCGCGTAACCGCATCCAAGGATCATTTGCTCAACTGGATCGTGCTCGCGCTGTGTTTTGTCGGCGCCTCAATGATGGTTGCGCTGGTTCCCATGCTGTACTTCTACCCCGTCTCGGCGGTATGGTCGTTTGTCTCTCTGCGGCCGAGTCCGGCGCTCGCCGGATCCTTGTATTGGATTTACACCGTATTCGTGCTGATCGTTCTGCTCGACATAACGGTGCTGCGCCACTTCTGGTGCCGTTTCATTTGCGTCTACCGGGTCTGGCAGCATTCGTTCAAGACGCGCCAGACGCTGCATATTGCCTACGATAAAAGTCGCGCGTCCGATTGCCCGGGCTGCGATTACTGTGTCACCAAGTGCTTCATCGACCTCGACCCACGCAGCACCGACGTGTTCGATAGCTGCATCAATTGCGGCGAATGCGTCGATGCCTGCAATCGCATGCACCAGAAAGAAGGCAAACGGGGTTTGCTGCGCTTCGAATTCGGCGAGCGCAGCACGGGACAGACGGCGGCGCGCAGGCGGAATAACGAATATTCCCTGCTGGGGCGCTCCCGCTGGGCACTTCCCTTTACGTTCCTGGGCCTGGCAATGTTTGTCTGGGGCATCTGGACCTACGAGCCCCTACCACCTGGCGGTCGACCACGGCACGGGGGCAGCCGGCCAGGCGATCACCGACTACCAGATCGCCATTGCAAACAAGCAGTACCGCGAGGCGAACGTACGCATCCGCGTCATGGGGATCGAGCCGCAGAACTATCATCTCAGCACCGACGCGTTGACGCTCGGAAAAGTCGAGCATCAATTGTTGACGTTGTCCATCTCGCCGAAGATCAAGCACGGCCTATACCCCGTTCAGATCGAGGTACAGGCGCAGGACGGGTGGGTAGGCCACTTTCAGTTTCAGCATTTTGCAGGTTGAGCGTTGCGGGTACCCGGAGCGCGGAACACGGAGGGACGGGAAATGAGTGAACCACGGAATCAACAATCATCTGGCGGCGTTAACGGCAACAATGGGTCACAGCCGCGCGCGCATACGCAGGCCCCGGACACGGCGCAGGCGACGGGGTTTGAGCACCTGGGTCTGGAGCAAATTCCCGTGGAGTCCCAATGGGGCCAAAACCCGGCGGATCATTTCGGATACGGGTCGGACGCTGAGCGACTTGCCAAGCGCGGTATGGAGGACTGGGAATTGGTCACCAAGATTCCCGCCTCGCAGCGGCGCGTGCCGTACTGGTTTATCGCCGTCGTCGTCATTGTCCTGCTGGTTGCGGTGGGGCTGGGGTTTCCCTTCTGGGGCCAGCGGCCAGGGGTCAAGGTCGTGTGGTTCAACTGGGGTTTCGTCGGAGCGATCGTTTACGTGGCCGTCGCCGCCACCTTTGTGTACTACATGACCAACTTGTACGGATCAGAGCGCGCAGGGCGCCTGGATAGCGACCCGGAGAGCGAGGCGTTCCAGGCGCGGGCGGACGCGGAGCGATTGCGCAAGGCGCAGTAGCCTCTTGCGGGTCGCACCGGACCACACACTTCAGGGGATTTTGTCTGCGCGACGTTCCCGCGCCGCACTGGAGAGCGGCCAAAAGTGTGGGAAGGGATGGCGACGCGAAGGAGAGCAACGGGCGTTGGACGCGGCTTCGCAATGGTGGCCTCGCCGTCGCAGCGGAGCCCACACTTTTGGCCGCTCCCTGATCAAATGAGCCGGTATCCGGAGGTCCCAAGTCCAACCGAAGCGGAATCGCAATCGAGACGGTTGCGGCGCTGGTCGAGCTACGCCAGTCTCACCGTAGCCGTTGTGCTGATCATAGCAAAGGCCACCGCGTGGTTCGCAACCAATTCCCTTAGCCTGCTCGCCTCCGTCGTTGACGCCGTCGTCGACCTAATCGCTTCGCTGGTGACGGTGATGGGCGTGCGATTTGCCCTGCGGCCCGCCGATGCAACGCATCGATTCGGCCACGGCAAGGCCGAGTCGCTGGCGGCCCTGATCCAGGCAATGCTGCTCGCGGGCGCGGCCGTCGTGCTGATTGTCGACGGGATCGATCGGCTGATCACGCCGCGCGTGTTAATGCAGCTGAATTTCGGCCTGGGCGTGATCGCCGGCGGCACGCTGATAACGATCGTGCTGGTTCTATTTGAAAATTACGTGGCGACCCGGACCCAGTCACAAGCCATCGCGGCGGACCGTTCTCATCACCTGTCGGACACTGCTGCCAACCTGGCCGTATTGCTCGCGCTGGCGCTGACCAAGCAGACGGGATGGCCGCACTTTGATCCGATCTTCGCGATGGCCATCGGCGCAATATTTGGATGGAGCGCATTCACCATTGCGCGCACCGCTGCGCAAACATTATTGGATCATGAACTGTCGACCATGGAACGGAATCGGATCACGCAGCTCGTCATGGCCCATCCAGAAGCACGCGGATTGCACGATCTGCGAACCCGCAATTCAGGCCTTCATCGGTTCATTGAATTTCATCTCGAACTCGACAGCAGCCTGTCGCTGCACGACGCGCACACAATCGCCGACGAGATCGAAGGCACGCTGAAAGCCGCCCTTCCTTCGTCCGACGTGATCGTACACATGGAGCCGGCGCAAATCGATGACGACCGCCTTGACGATCGAATTGCCTCCGGCGGTGCGCACTAGACTGCGTATATGCAAACCGCGCCGAATCCGTGGCGTCACGCACGCGCTACGCGAGCGCTGGCGATCTTCGGTGTCCACGTTCCACTGGCCCATTTCGGACGGTCGTCTGTGGCAATGATTGGCCGGCAACACGGAACACACCTACCGCCTCGGTCAAATGCTGCGCTTGCTCGCACCGACTTTCCGCAGTGGCGGCAGATTCCTCGACCAGGGCCGAGTTCTGCTGCGAGCCGCCTTGGTTTCTCGAGATTCCCTGTTCGCCACTGGTCCCAATCATTCGCGAGCGCGCTATACGGGAGTTGCAGCTGCTTCAAGCCAAGCTGTGTCCTCAGATGTCGTACAGGCAGGCGGGAGAGCGGTTGATTTGGTGTGGTCAGTCGACGATGGCCAAGGAGGGCTCGTTGGCCGCTAAGCCCGGGTACCATCGGTGGAAGTCGTTTCGGAGTAGGCCATCGATTACGCGGACCCTGACTTGGAGCAGTTGATGCGCGCTGAGCGGATCCTGCCGCATCTGCTGCGACTTGGACATCCGCTTGTCGATGATCTGGTTGGCCGCGGACTCGACGAAGGCGCTGGATATTCGTGGACCGCTGCGCCAGCGCTGTCCATAGGGGTCCCCTTGTTTTCGGTGCAATAAGTGACGGTACGCGGAGCGAGCAACGGCGCGGGGGTAGGTCGGTAATTATTTGATTTTGTAGGCATTGCTGTTCGCTTTTTTGGTGCGTATTGTGTGCGTCCGACTGACGGAGGCGCGCGATGCAAAGCTGGCAGACGACGTACCTGGGCGCTCGCGTTCTTCCGCGCGATTTCAGCGCCTTTGAGTTGCAGGCGTTTTTCTCCTATAGCCGGGGCGAACTCGATCTCATAGGTGCCCGGCGTGGACTATTCGGCTAATAGTCCACCGCAATTGGAGCAGTAGCTATGCTGATCCTTCAGCTTGGAGGCGATTACACGCGTGAAGACGTTCACGCCATTTTTCGCCCGAGACGAGATTTACTCCGCAAGCTGGTACGTGGGGGTTGCAGGGAATCGTGCGCGTTCCGGCGCGCACAGGGGATTGGGTTTTTTTCGTAACCTTTGGTCAGGAGCAGGGCGATCACGTCTTCGACGAATCGATTACGGAAGACGGCGTCTTAAGCTGGCAATCGCAGCCGGGACAGCGGCTATCCGAGGCCCGGTGGACACGTCGAATCCGGCGACGTGATCCACGACATCGTGCGCTTCATCCGCGCACCGGTGAATATGATCGGCACGGGCTGGGTCGGAAGCGCCGAGACGAGCTCGGTGGCTGCGGCGGTTGCCTTCTCGTAGGCTTCTTGAGCTGTCGCCAGGGCGCGCAGCTTTTGATTCCAATCGGCTTCGAGCGCATCGGCGACGAGACGGTTATCGGGATCGACCTTGAGATATCGCCGTTGGGCCAGGTCGCCGTCGTAGCGAGCGCGTTCGGCGGTCCTTGATGCGGGGCGGCAGGTGGATCGTTCCACCATTGAGCCGCTCTCACAACTCGGATGCGGTCAGAGGCGAGTACACACGAGTTTTTGGCTAGACTTGTGAGAGAAAATGCTTGTAAGTGCTTGAATTGTAACGATCGCGCGCAAGATTCGTAATCAGTAGATTGGACGTTCGATTCGTCTCGGCAGCATCTTTATTCAGGCGTTCGGGAGAAAGCGCGCAATAACAAGGCGGGGACTTGTAAGAACATTGCATCCGGCTTGTCCTCGATGCGGTACGAGGGCACAGCACTCGTGGACGCGGGCGTGCGTGATTGGCCTGGGTGGTTCTCCTGAGAGGTAACGGAGGCCCATTTCGCGACCCAGGATCGCTCCAACCGCCGCCGCCGAGATCGCGGTTCAACCTTGGGGCGGGAAACTATCGGCACCAAGTTATTGATGGCGCGATTCACTGCTGTGCCGATCGCTCCGGGTGAGTGATCGACGTGTTCGAGGGCCGCCGACAGTTTACCCATCAGGGCAATCGCGCCTTCCGCCTCGCCTACACGCTTCATCCTCGCGACCTACTTGATCTCCGAAACGGGGTCCTTGATCCGCTGGATCGGCATCTCCGATCGCCAGCAAAGACGTTGCGGCGTAAACCCAATGCGAATTGCCATGAACGGGTGCTCACGAAACAGATCCCGTCACAGGGGGCGCTACTTCGAGATTATCCTGCGCCGTCAAGGTGTGCCTTTTTTGTGCGTCTATGCCATCTTTTTGCGCGTCTCTGCGCGTCCTGATGCGCCGTAAGACGTTGATTTTATTGGTTCCACCGGGGCCGCGCCCGGATTGTGATTCCGGTTGTTGTGGGTTCGAATCCCATCGGCCACCCCAATAAAATCAATATCTTGCACGTTGCCCGTCTCTACCGCGTGGTCCAATTGTGCGGAAATTGTGCGGCGGATTTGCGGCACCCGGATGGTGTTGGCATGCACCAACAGGTCGTGTCCGGCCAAGTGCAGGTAATGGCGCACCATTCGCGCGTCGTGCCAGCCGCCGAGCATTTGCAGCATTAGCCCAGGCGTGCCGCGCTGCGCGTGCCAGGTGGCCCAGGTATGCCGCAGGTCGTGCCAGCGTAGCCTCGCAAGGCCAGCGCGCCCCCGTGCCTTGCGCCACGCCGTATTGTTGGATCGCTTGGTTATCGGCGCACGGCGCAGCTCCTTGCCATGCTTATCGAACACCGCGAAGGTAAAGACGTGCGTCGCATGCTTGCCAAGTTGCGACTGCAAGACTTAAACCGCATCGTCGGACAGCGGTACGACGATATCGTCGCCGGCTTTGGCCTCGTGCGCCAGCACGTGCACGAGGCGCCGCCCGAGGTCGACGTTCTCCCATCTCAAGCCGCGCACATTCGCGTCGCGCAAGCCCGTCGCCAGGGCGAAGCGAGCCATCGCGGCCAGGTGCTCGGGCAACTCGGCGAGGAGCCTCGCGGCTTGCTCTGGTGTCAACGCTTGGAAGCGGCGCGGCACGCGGTTAGCGCGGCCTTTGAGTGTGGGAATGAACGGAACGGCCTCGACCTTTTCGCGCTCATAGGCATAGCGCCAAATCCCCGAGAGAATCGAGAGGTACTTATTGCAGGTCGTGGCCGTGAGATCGCGCTCGGCGCGCAGCTTATTGCGCACTTCGGTCATCTTGGCCGTCGTGAGTTCGTCGAGCCACGTCGGCAAGTACGGCAGCATGATTGCGAGGCGCTCCTTGTCGCCTTCGAAAGTCTTCTTGCCGCTTGCGTGACCCTCTAGCCAATCGGCCGCGGCCTCCGCGAATGCGACTCTAGGGCGTTCGCCGAGCTTGCGAGTGCGCCAGAGTTCGGCGAGTCGGCGGTCGTGATACTCCTTCGCCTGGTCTTGTCTTTGGTGTTAGCAGACTCTCTAATCGTCGGGCTGCCCGCGACGGTGAGGTGTACCCAATAGACTTGCCCACGCTTGTAGATTGACATTTGTGCCCCGGCTGATCGGCGACCCAAGCCAAGAGTTCCTCGGTCAAAAAGAGCCAGCGTTTTCCAACCTTGTGCGCTGGCAGTTGACCAAGACGCGCCCACGCCTCCACGGTGTGCTGGTGCAGGTGCAGGAGCGCAGCGGCTCCGCCTAGGTCGACAGTTGGCGTCGTTTAGAGTTGCCATCGCATCGTTGCAATGGAAACGAGAGAGGGCAGTTCGGCATATTGGAAGTGTTGTCGATAGCGGTCCGCTTGTCTCGTGTGAATATTCGACATTTCGAGGTTTTTCACGAATGCGGGCGGCCGTAACTCATCCGCCGCGCCGTCGACGGCGCCGAGTGCACTGCTTAGGCAAGCGCGTTGCCACTATTGGCACTTTAAAGTTCCTGAGATTTCGCGAGTGCTTTGCTGACCTATTGCTGATTTGCCTCTCAACCTTTGCCGATGGACCGGGGCCAATGCTGATGTTGGAGCCCCGAAAAATGCGATTTGGGGATAGGCTCCGCGGAGTCACATGTGACACCGTCGATCTGGTGATTTGAGTCGATGGTGTGCCAATGCCACGCGGATCTCTGAACGTTGATTTGCTGCATTTGACCGAACGAATCGATCGCTGGTACGCGCAACTTGGCATGACCAGGTCGATGGTGCCTTGTGAATAGACGTTCAACGCGATCGGGACGTCTTTCGCGAATTTCAAGGCGCTAACTCGCACCGCGTCAAAATTTACGTCACATGAGGCTACGTTGCTTGCGCAACGCAGACGCCTTTGCCCGCGATTGGATGACGGCGAAATATTGGTTTTGCACCAATCAAGCCACGCTTTTGCTTCGGCGATCTTTACTTTGTCTGACAAATTCCGGCGTTAGTCTATCCTGCATTACTCATAACCACTGTTCCGTTTCTTGATATTCTCAAGAATTCGCGTGGTCTGCCTTGCACTAGGGCGTGTTAACACTAATGTCTAAGTTTCAATTACAATCTGGGCATGGAAATCACACCTGCCCAGTACGAACAAATCGAGAGTTGCCTTCCTCGACAGAGGGGCAACGTCAGTCTTTCCAACTT
>Ga0209517_10006157_pt1 | contig 14912 bp, 8 predicted proteins | sample PeaSoiMetSII2010_FD_187695 | JGI IMG/M metagenome (GOLD analysis project Ga0209517, IMG submission 187695) | Peat soil microbial communities from Weissenstadt, Germany - SII-2010 (SPAdes) (version 2) | ecosystem: Environmental > Terrestrial > Soil > Wetlands > Peat | place: Germany: Weissenstadt... | reverse complement strand
GCTTACGGTTCAGAACGGCTTTGGGATCGGGACCGCCGCCACTGCCGACCAGTTGTGGACAGGCGCCAACTACGGAGGGGACGCCGGCAATATTACCGTTCGCGCCAACTCGATAAACTTGCTCGACAAGGGAAATATCTACTCCAATGGTTTCGGGTATGGGAGGGGAGGCGTTATCGACATAGCGGCCCACGATGTCCTAATCTCCGCCGCCAACGAGGCTGCGGTGACCAATCTTCAAACTGTCAGCGGTGTAGCCGCGCAAACGGATAATTTTTCAAACGGCGGATTGATAAAGCTACAGGCCGACAACCTGAAGATTCTGGATGGAGGGCAGATCAGTACCGTGCTTCTTGGGGGAGGCCGAGGAGCGGACGCCGATATCCAGGCAAAGAACATTCTCATTTCGGGATACGTCCTCGACCCCATCCTGGGGTATTCATTATCCGGTATCGACGCAAGATTGGCCGTTATTACTCACCTGGACGGTTCCCTGTCCACCCCGACGGGCGTCGGCGGAAATATCAATGTCACGACGGACAATCTGCAAATCACAAACGGGGGCGCCGTACGCACCAACCTCTTTGACGGCGCCTCCGGCACGGCCGGTGATATCAACATAAGCGCAGGGGGAATAAATATCAGTAGCGGCGGCCAGATTTATGCGGACTCTTTCCGGGGTACTGGCGATTCGGGCAACATCAACATCACGGCAAATACTCTTGGTATTGCCGGTTTCGGGAATTCTCAAGCCCCATTTCCAATCCCTGAATTTACGGGCCTTTCCACTACGACCAATGCGGGACGGGGCGGAACGATAAATTTGTCGCTTACAGGCGACCTTTCCGTGGACAGCGGCGGCGGGATCAACGCCGAGACCCAGGGGAGCGGCTTGGGCGGCGCCATCAGCATCGCAGCGCAAAATATCAATCTCACCAATGGCAGCAGCATCAGTGCAGCCAGTTACGGCACCGGCAATGCTGGAAATATCGACTTCAAGGTCGGGAATACTTTCACCGCCAGAAACAGCACGGTTAGCACCCAGGCCGTCGAATCCGACGGGGGGGATATCGTGCTTACCGCCGGTTACATGGCCAGGCTGATAGACAGCAAAATCACCACAAGTGTAAACGGAGGGCCGCAGACGGTCGGCGGCAATATCACCGTCGATCCGGATTTCGTCATCCTCCAGGGCAGCAGTATCGTCGCCAACGCCTTTCAAGGCAAGGGAGGCAATATCCGTATCGCTGCCGACACGTACCTGGCCGATCCGGTCAGCGTTGTGTCTGCTTCCTCAGCTTTGGGGATCGACGGCACCGTAGATATCAGTGCGCCCATCAGCGATATCAGCGCGGTCGTCCAACCTTTGCCCAAAGAGTTTGTGAGCGCCACTGAGCTTCTGCGGGAGCCTTGCGAGGTGAGAGCCCGGGGCGGAAAATCCAGCAGTCTCGTCTTAAAAGGGCGCGATGGAGTGCCAAATGAACCGGGTGGCTTTTTGCCGAGTCCCATGAATTAAAAGGAAGAGACCGAAAGCTCGGATTGAGTAAATAAATGTCCGGGTCTTCATTTTTCGGGGGGGGGGAAATGAGACTGGGTTGTATATGGAGGGGGGGCCTCCTGATACGGTATGTTTTGGTGCTTTTCGCAGTGCAATTGCCTGTTGTCTTCACATGCTCTTCATTGAAGGCGCAGGAGTCTTTGCACTTGGCCCCCGGCGGGCGAATCGAGGAGTTGCCGCAGCCTTTTCCTGAAGCGCCGCAGCCAGCCCCTCCCGTGATCGAGCAGCCGACGCCTCCTTTCGCCGCTCCGGAAAGCGGCGAAAGACCGGCCCCGGGGCCTCGCTTCTTAGCTCGCGAGATAAAAGTGAGCGGAAGCACCGTCTTTTCTTCCGAAGAAATTGCCAAAGTAACGGCCCCGTACCTGAACCTGGAGCTTACTTCCGAAGACCTCGAAGCACTCCGGCGCGCGCTGACCATTCTTTATATCAATAAGGGCTACATCAATTCGGGGGCCGTCATCCCGGATCAGACCATAGTCGGCGGTGTGGTCAACATCAAGATAGTCGAGGGTAAACTGACGGACATAGAGGTGCAGGGAAACAAGTGGCTTTGCTCCCGCTACTATCTGAGCCGGATCGCGCTTGACGACGGACCGCCTGTAAACATCTATACCCTGCAACAGCGGTTGCAGCTCTTTCAACAGGGCGACCTGGTGCAGCAGGTTCACGCGGAACTCAAGCCCGGTTTGAATCCCGGCGAGAGTGAGCTGAACATGCAGGTCGAAGAGCGGCTGCCCTTTGCCGTAACCACGGGGTACAACAACTATCAGTCATCGACGGTGGGGGAGAACAGGGGGGTTGTCACCCTGGCCGACAAGAGCCTTACCGGCCATGGGGACATCTTGAGCTTCACCTACGCGGGATCGGAGGGAGTAAATCCGGAAATCGATACATGGTATTCCTTCCCGATCACCGCCCGCGACACTACCCTGATCCTGCACTATCAGCAAAATGATTACGGTGTTGTCCAGGCGCCTTTCAATAGCCTGAATGTCCTCAGCGATTCGAACATGTACGGGATCACGTTGAGACAGCCGCTCTACAGAAGCCTCAGCCAGGAATTCGCCATCGCCTTGAGCGGGGAGCGTCTTCATGACGAAACGTCTCTGTTGGGTGAGCCGTTTTCATTCTCACCCGGCGCAACCGGCGGCATATCGACAGTGACGGCGCTCCGATTTTCCCAGGAATGGCTGTACCGAACGCAAACCGAGGTGCTTGCCGCACGTTCCCGTTTTTCCTTTGGGATTGACGCCCTGGGCGCCACCATCAATCCGGGATCACTGCCGGACAGCCGGTTTTTCTCGTGGCTCGGCCAATTTCAATGGGCGAGAATTCTCGGAGAATCGGGCATCCAGGCGGTCGTCAGAACCGACATGCAGTTGAGCGACGATCCCCTGCTGCCGCTGGAGCAAATCCCGGTGGGCGGGCGATACAGCGTACGCGGATACCCTGAGAACACGTTCGTGAGGGACAATGCGGTCATAAGCTCCATGGAGGTCCGATTCCCTCTCGTTCGCGACAAGAGTTGGGCCGATTATCTGCAACTGGCGCCGTTTGTAGATTTTGGGCAGGCGTGGAACACGAAGGAACCCACGCCCCCCGGCGATGTTCTGGCCAGCGTGGGCATTGGGCTGAGATGGGCGCTCACCGCGCTGAAGAAACCTTTTCCGATGAAGCCGGAATTTGAGATCTACTGGGGTTACGCCCTGGACAATATCGCGACATCGGGGAACAGCCTTCAGGCTAATGGGGTCCACCTGCAGTTTACCGTAACCGCATTTTAGCAGGACGCAGAGGTGTTAACATGCTTGGAGCGAAATTCCCGTATTTCCGGCGCACGTTCAATCACCAATCGTTGCTGTCCCTTTTTGTCTATCAGTGCTGCATCGGCGGTCTTATGATGGTTCTCGCCGGCTGCTCACTCAATAAAGCCACATCAAACCTCACACCGGGCGAGACAACTCCCCCATCGAGCGTTCTGTCAGCCAAAGCGCACATGGAACAAGGAAATGCGTTGTTCAAAAATGGTTCGTTCGAAGCAGCGGTTTCAAATCTGACGGAGGCTGCGCGTCTGTATGAAAAAGATGGAGCGGCGCAAGAGCAGTGCGAGGCTCTTATCAAGCTAGCTCAAGCGTACCATGGTATCGGAGAATACCATAAGGCATTGATAAACCTGGATCGGGCCCTGGCCCTCTCAAAAAAAATAGGAGCCCCGGCTCGCACCGCCTTTATTTTGGGCAGTATCGGCAATGTTTACATCGCCCTGGGACCTGCAGAGCAGGCCTACCGGTATTTGAACGAAGGTCTCACTATGGCGGAACAGCTTGGGAATTCCGGTGTCTCGGCGGCCATCATGAATAATCTTGGGAACCTCCTTTCGTCGGAGAAGCGTTATGAAGAGGCAGCCGGCGCTTATTCGCAAAGCGCATTGCTGGCAAGAGAGACCGGGGACCATGGTTTGGCGGGGATAGCACTCACCAATGAGGCGACAGCATTAGTGCATGAAGAGCGTTACGGGGAGGTCCGGGATATTCTGGATAAAGCCTTCGTGGAGATCAACGATCTGGCGAATTCACATGATAAGGCCTATGCATTGATCAATATCGCTCTGGGCTATCAGAATCTGCATCCGCATCTTCCCGGCGCCGGCGGTCATCTGCTGTCTCTTGCCGAAAAGACCTTCATGGCGGCAGCCGCTGTTTCGGAAAAAACCGATGACCCTCGTGCGATATCCTATTCCCTGGGATATCTCGGAAAGCTTTACGAAGATGAAGGCCGGCGTCAGGAGGCCCTGCAGTTGACGCAAAGGGCGGCCGGCGCGGCACAGCGTGTGAGCGCGCCTGAGTCTCTATACCGTTGGGAATGGCAGAGGGGGCGCATCCTAAAAGCGGATGGGCAGATCGATGAGGCGATCTCCGCATACCGGCGCGCAAGTCTCACGCTCGCATCGATTCGCCAGGAAATGTCCAACTGCTATGGAAGAGCGGGCACATCATTCCACGAGCCCGCGGAGCCTCTCTTTCGTGAGTTTGTGGACCTGCTCCTTCTGCGTGCGGCCTCGGCCGGGGGCCGTGAAGAAAACGAGCCTTATCTTCTGGAGGCGCGCGAGGTCCTGGAGTCGCTCAAGGCTACCGAATTGAGGGACTATTTTCGGGATGACTGTGTGGATGCTGCCAGATCGGTTGTCACGAAACTCGATGTTGTCTCCAGGAGCGCAGTTGTAATCTACCCGGTACTACTTCAGGATCGTACTGAATTACTGGTGAGCCTGCCATCAGGCATTAAGAGATACTCGACGCCGGTCGGGGCGGAGGCCATGAAACAGGAGGTCAACAGCTTTCGCAGAAACCTTGAAAAGATTACCACACGGGAATTCCTGCCCCACGCTCAGAAGCTTTACAACTGGCTGATTAGACCATTCGAACAGGATTTGGAGCTCGCTTCGGCCGACACACTGGTGTTTGTGCCCGACGGCCCTCTTCGGTCCATCCCCATGGCCGCGCTTCATGATGGGAAACAGTTTCTCATAAGCAAATACGCCATAGCGATTACACCCGGCCTCAACCTCACAGACCCTCGTCCCATCGAACGGAAGAACTTGAACATCCTGATGCTCGGTCTGACCCAACCGGTGCAGGGATTCCCATCCTTGCCCTATGTGTCCGGCGAACTTGAAACCATTCAAGAACTATACAAGGGCAAGCTGTTGCTCGATAAGGATTTTATCTTGTCGGGTGTGGAAAAATCGTTACGAGACGAGCAGTTCACCATTGTGCACATCGCCTCGCACGGACAATTCGACAATGACGTCGCGAAGACCTTTCTCCTGACTTTCGACAACAAATTGACGATGGACGGCCTCAACCAATATGTGGGCCTCTTGCGGTTTCGGAAAGACCCGCTCGATCTGCTGGCCCTGAGCGCATGCGAAACCGCTGCCGGGGATGACCGGGCGGCTTTGGGTCTTGCCGGAATTGCGGTCAAGGCCGGTGCAAGGAGCGCCCTGGGCACTTTATGGCATATAAATGATGAATCGTCTTCGATGCTGGTGACCGAATTTTACCGTCAACTTCAAAACCCTTCGGTCACCAGGGGAGCCGCCCTCCGGCAGGCACAGCTTAAGTTGTTGAATGACTGGAGATATCAGCACCCGGCGTACTGGTCTCCTTTTATCCTCATCAACAACTGGCTATGACGCTGAACGGTCAGCCGTCGATTGGAGATGCTTTTGTCCATGGGCTCTGTGAACAAGCTAATAAGGTCTTCGCTTTTCGCCGCTCTTTTCATTAGCGGCCTCGTCGGCCTGGTTGTCCTGGTCTTGCGCAGGACCGGCAGTCTTGAAACCATCGAGTTTGCAGCCTACGACTTGTGCGTCAGGCAGATGCCCAAGGTCACCGCCGCAAATCCGCGCATTGTTTTAATAGGAATTACCGAAGATGATATTCGGAACTTGGGCCAGTGGCCGCTGCCCGATCAAACCATGGCCCAGGCGCTGAAGATCCTCACCCGGTATAAAGCTCGGGCGATCGGTATCGATATTTACCGGGATATCTCCGTACCGCCCGGTCATGAAGAGCTCGAATCTGTTTTGACCTCAAATCCGCGAATCGTCGCGGTGATGAAATTTGGTTCCGGGGGGATCGCTCCGCCTCCAGTGCTTAAAGATACGGAGCAGATCGCTTTCAATGACATAGCGGTTGACCCTGATGGAGTCGTGCGTAGAGGTCTGCTCTTTCTGGATGACGGAGAAACCGTCGCTTCCTCTTTCGCCTTGCGGCTGGCGCTGCTTTATCTGAAGGAGGAAGGGATTGCACCTCGATCCGATACCGCCAACCCCGAGTACATACGGCTTGGACAAACCACGATACGTCCCTTCGAGCCAAATGACGGAAGCTATGTAGGGGCGGACGCCCGGGGATACCAGTTTCTTCTGGATTTCAAAGATACTCCAGGTTCTTTCCAAGTCTTTTCTCTGACGAGCTTACTTGCCGGAGATGTTGATCCAAAGGCGATAAACGGCAAGATAGTAATCATGGGGGTGATCGCCCAGGACGTGAAAGACTTCTTCTACACACCGTACAGTAGAAGTCTCCAAGACGACGAGCAGGTCTACGGGATAATTATGCATGCTCACATCACAAGCCAGTTGATCAGATTCGGCCTTGACGAGAGTCATCCGGTACAAACTACAAGCAAGCCGCAGGAAATGTTCTGGGTCATCCTGTGGAGCTTCGTGGGTGGCGGCATAGGCCTGATGGTTCGACCTCCTGTTCGGTTTTCGATTCTTGTTTCCTCCAGCCTTCTCGCCCTCGGCCTGATCGTTTACTGTGCTTTTATGCGTGGATGGTGGGTCCCTTTGGTCCCTCCCGCCATGAGCCTGCTGGGCTCTGCGGGCATGGTCACCGCCTACATATCAAACCATGAAAACCGGCAGCGGGCGTTCCTTATGCAGATTTTTTCCAGGCACGTCTCCAAAGAGGTTGCCGAAAGCATCTGGCTGCAGCGCGACAAGTTCTTGGACGGAGGACGGCCTCGCGCTCAAAAGCAGGTTGTTACGACTCTGTTTTCGGACTTGAAAGGTTTCACGCCGGTCGGTGAAAGTATGGATCCCCTTGCGCTGATCGATTGGTTGAATATGTATCTGGAAACGATGGCGAGTTTGATCTCGAATTATGGCGGTGTGGTGGACGACTACGCTGGTGACGGCATCAAGGCAAGCTTTGGCGTCCCCTCCGCCCGTACCAGCGAAGAGGAAATCAGGCAGGACGCGATAAACGCTGTGGATTGCGCTCTTGCCATGGGAAAAGAGATGTGCGGGATCAACAGCCGGTGGCGGAAGGAAAACTTGCCGACCGTGGGGCTGCGCGTTGGGGTACTTACCGGAGCGGTCGTGGCCGGCGCTCTGGGGAGCACGCAACGCCTCAAATACACCACGGTAGGCAATGCGGTCAATGCCGCATCGCGGTTGGAGAGTTACGACAAGGAGTCATTCATCACCGATTGTTTGGAAAACCCCTGTCGCATTCTCATTGGCGAGCCAACCCTGCGCTACCTGGGGGATCGGTTCGAGACCCAAAAGATCGGCAAGGAGAAACTAAGAGGACTGGACCAGGAAATCGTCATTTATCGGGTGCTCGGCCGGAAGCCCGAGCACTCCGGTGATGACATCGAGGAGGAGAGAACATGAGACACTTCAAGATTGTAGTAGCTTCGATTGTTATCATGGGCCTCGGCATGCTTATGCCCTTGTCCGGGATTTGCGCACAGGATTCGGGCGCCACGGCACAGCCCGGCAGCGCTCAGAGACCGGCTGACAAGCCTGTGTCGGACACGCTCTCCGATAAAAAGGAAGGGACGCAAGGAGTGGCTGAGGTCCCGGTCTACAACCCACCCCTGCGCGGTGCGCCTGGACGACGTGTGGCGGGCGGCACACGCGGCAACGGGGACGGATTGCCTGGTTTATCGGTGTTAGCGCCCGACCATGTTGGGTTGACCGCCCAAGAGCAGCCTTCCTTGTATTGGTTGTTATCGGGGCCGGCCAATTGCCCTATCGAATTTACGATTATCGAGGCTCAGGCGGTTCAACCTCTCTTGGAAGTACGCATTAAGCCAGCGGTTCAAATGGGTCTGCAATGCATCAGGTTGGCGGACTACGGCCTTCGGCTCAAAACCGGTGTTCAGTACGGGTGGTTCGTGACGCTTGTTCCCGATCCAGATCGGCGCTCAAAGGACGTCGTTGCCGGCGGTGTGATTGAACGTGTGGATCTTTCGGGAGGGGTCCGCGCAAAACTGGATCAAGCGGGCAAGAAAAATGCGCCCTTTGTATATGCGGAAGCAGGGCTCTGGTATGACGCCATATCGGCCGTTTCAGATCTGGCCGCTGCCGCGCCCGGTGACGCCGTTGTCCGAAAGCAGCGCATGGCCTTGCTGCGGCAGGTGGGACTGCCGGATGTAGTGGAATATGACATGAAACAGTGAAAGAAAAACGGGAGAGGTAGGCTCTTGCCGTTGAGCCGGTGCGCAGTCACCATAATCTTGATGCGTTGGCCATCGAAAACTGGAATGGTAAACACCGGCTCAGCATTTCATAACCTTGATGACAAGCCTGAAACAACCGATGGAAGTGGATACTTACACGTCTTCTTTCCCTGTGGCTAAAGCCGTGGGAAGGACGTGACCCTGGAGAGGTATGGGGTGAAGAATCTGCCGGCCGTATCATCCCGGCAAGCAAAAGAATTGGTACTCTCTCTGTCGGTGTGACTTCAGACTTGGTTAAACGGTGTTCACCTTTTGAAGATTAAATTTCTTGGTGTAGGGTCGGCATTTAGCACTGCAGAGTACTACCACTCTAACATGTTAATAACTGCAGAGAGCGGCAAAAGGATTCTGATAGACTGTGGCAGCGATATACGCCATTCACTTCAAGAGGCTGGAATCCAATTCCGGTATTTTGGCAGGGAGATTGATGCCATCTATATTTCACATCTTCATGCGGATCATATCGGCGGTCTGGAAGCGGCGGCATTGGTTAGCTTCTTCGATGCGGAGAGCCCCAAGCCCAGGATCTTTGCACAGGAAAACGTGCTGAGCGATCTCTGGAACCATTCCTTGCAGGGCGGGCTTACCCACATCCACGGCAAAGAAATGCATCTGGACGATTACTTTACCCTCCAACCAGTCCATGATCAGGGGACTTTCCGCTGGGAGGGAATTGATTTCAACCTTGTCAAAATGCCTCACATCGGCACCGGACGATACAACTTGTGCAGCTACGGCCTAATGATTAAAAATGGAACACAAAGGGCCTTCATTTCTACGGATGCTCAGTTTCAGGCCAATCTGCTCGACTCGATTTCAGAACAGGTGGATCTGATCTTACATGATTGCGAAACATGCGAACCTCCCTCTTCCATTCACGCTCATTACCATCAACTTTGCACATTGTCCCCACAGTTAAAAGGAAAAATGTGGCTTTATCACTATCAGCCCTCGCCCCATCTGGACCCTGGGGCAGATGGATTCAAAGGGTTCGTCCAAAAAGGACAGGAGTTTGAATTCTAAGGGCAGAGTATCGGCAGGATTTTGCCACTACAGCTTTTAGCCAAATCGCAGAGGAGTTGCCATGCCATTGGATTTTGGCAGTCATTCCAACAAGGTATGTTCCGCGAACAGGGCGGTTTCCAAAATTGCACCTGGAAGCCATGTATTTGTCGGAACGGCATGCGCCACGCCGCGAGCCTTGATCCATGCTTTGGAATCAGTTGTAAATGTATCGGATGATATTACCGTTCTTTCCTTTATCACTGACGGCGCAGTTCCACACGAAAATGGACTGCCCGTAAGTAAATGCAGGCATAAGTGTTTCTTTGTCGGCAGGGACCAACAGGAAGCGATTAGAGGAGGGACTGCCGAATACATACCGATGTCTTTGGCGCAGTTGCCGATTCTTATGAAAAACGGCCGCTTCCCCATCGACGTATCGCTCATCCAGGTCTCTGCCCCGGACCGCAACGGTTATGTAAGTCTGGGGGTCTCGGTCGATATCGGCCTGAATGCCACACGGGTTTCAAAAAAGGTCATTGCTGAGGTCAATCCCAATATGCCGTTTACTTTCGGCGATTCGGTCATCCACCTCGATCATATCGATCATCTAGTAATCAATGATACACCCGTGTATGAATATGTTCATCCCCCGGCCGATGATGTAGCGCGGCAGGTTGCCGCATATATAGCAGGTATTATTGACGATGGATCGACATTGCAGATCGGTTTGGGGCGCGTTCCAAATGCAGCTTTGCCTTATCTGTTCGACCGCAAAGACCTGGGGATTCACTCAGACGTAATCACCGAAGGTTTGTTGGACCTGATCGAGCGAGGAATTATCACAGGACGCAAAAAGACCCTGCATCGCGAAAAAGTTGTAACGAGCTATTGTCTCGGAACAAAACGGCTCTACGATTATGTTCATCTCAATCAAATGTTCGAGTTCAGGCCGATCGAGTATATCTGCGATCCATCAATTATTGCCAGGAACTATCGTATGGTATCGGTGACGCAGGCCTTTGCCGTCGATCTGACCGGACAGATATGCACGGACCAGTTAGAAGGCAATTTCTACGGCGGTGTGTCCACTCAGCCCGACTTTTTGCGGGGTGCAGCCAAGTCGCCGGGGGGCAAACCTATTGTATGCCTGCGCTCAACATCGGAAGACGGCAAACAGTCGCTGATTCGCCCACAACTGCTACTCGGCGAGGGGGTCGGTATTTCGAGGGCCGATATCCATTATGTGGTAACCGAATACGGTATGGCTTATCTTTTCGGCAAATCCATTCGTGAGCGGGCCTTGTCTTTGATTGAAATAGCAAGTCCGGAATTCCGCCCATGGCTTCTGGAAGAGGCCAAACGCCTCCATTACCTTCCCGCTTCCCAGGCAATGAAATCTCAGAAGGCATATGCCATAGAAGAGGAGCGCATGGTGCTCCTCAAAAACGGGAAAAGTGTTAGGCTCCGCCCTGCCAAGGCCAGCGATGCCGACGCGTTTCTCAAATTGTTTCACGCCCTTTCCGAAGAAGACGTTTACACTCGATTTTTCCAGCGCCTCAAAACTTTAACGTTCAACCAGGCCCAGCAGCTCTGCAATGTCAATTTTGAGCACGAAGCGGCTTTCATCGCCGTTGAAGGCGACAGGGAGAATGAAAAAATAATAGGCAGTGGCTGCTATTTTCTGGATCCTTCCACAAACATAGCCGAGGTTGGATACATGGTCGATCCGGAGTGGCAGGGTTGCGGTCTGGGTAAAGCCTTGCAGAACCGAATGAAGGAACATGCCGTTTGCAAAGGAGTTCGAGGCTTTTTGTCCGTAGTTTTAAATTCCAATTCAAAGATGATTTCCCTTGCCCAGAAAGCGGGCGACAACGTGGAGAGCGTCAGGGACGCTGAAACATGGGAAATAACCGTTTATTTCGACTAATCATGGAAAAGAGCCGATCTAAATATTTGTGCGGGTTGCGTTCAAACACACTATAGCGCAAAAAGCAGAACTCAGGCCTGTTTACTCATTTTTAACCCGACGGCGGTGAGTATCCGATCACCGGAGGAGATCGTTTATGGATTTTAACTCATCTCGGTTTAAGAACTTGATGAGGCAATACAATAAGTTCGACGTCATTTTCGAGGAAGGCAGCTTCGGTGCAGAAATGTATGTCATCCGTTCCGGCAGGGTGAGGCTTTTCCGTACCTCTGCGGGAGAAGAAATTGAAATTGGTATTTTAAACGAAGGGCAATTTTTTGGCGAGATGGCCCTTGTCGACAATGCTGCCCGGAGCGCCGGTGCTCATGCCCTGGAGGACAACACCAGGCTTGTAGCTCTGGATAAGGATAAGTTTCTCTTTCTTGTCAGCCACCAGCCGACGTTTGCATTAGTGATTATGCATTTTCTCTGTCAAAAAATCCGCTCGCTCAGCGAAGCTTTATTTACAACGGATAAGCCTCCCTCTTTAATAGGAACTAAAAAATGAACGAGCCCCCCAAGAAATCTAGAATTTTGGAACTAAGGCCCAATATATTTCAAATCCGCTCAGAGCGACCGGGCAGCCATGTGTACCTGGTCAGGGGACTCAATAAAAATGTGTTGATTGATACCGGGACCGATTCCAATTATCCCAATTTGACAGATAGTCTTGAAGAAATTGGCCTAAAACCATCAGACATTCATTTGATTATTCTAACTCACGAACATTTCGATCATATTGGTGCCGGTTCCTATTTTTTCCAAACGGCAGTCATTGCGGCCCACTGCCTTGCGGCAAACAAAATCGATCTGCAGGATGAATTCGTTACGATGGGCAAGTATCTGGATTGTAAGGCAAAGCGGGTTAGAGTCGATATTTGGCTCCAAGATAACTCTGTCATTGACCTTGGAAATTATAGACTCATAGTTATCCATGCACCAGGGCATTGCTCTGGCTGTATCTGCCTCTATGAGCCCAATCACAGACTGCTTTTTACAGGAGATACCGTTATGGCCGGGGGCGTGCTTTCCGGTATTCTCGGATCGGGAAATATAAGCGATTATATAAGTTCTTTGCAGCGTCTTAGCACACTAAGAGTTGATGAATTTTATCCGGGTCATGGAAGAATTTCCCTAACTCCTCAGCAAGACCTTGCAAAAGCACTGGAAGATTCCAACACTCACCTGGAAGAATCTAAAGCACTATTCGAAGCCCTTGATACTAAATCCACCTATGAACGTTATTTTGCGGCAATTCGCGGGCAGCCTCCGGTTAGGCTGGTTAAAGGAGACTAAACGCTAAACGTAAATATATTTTGGCAGGTATGACCTGAGATTGCTTCAAAGTTCGTGAAATCGCTTACAGGTTTTTTGTTTTTTGCAAGGTGCTCATGTGATAGCCGTTGAAGACCTTTTGTGCATAGGAATTTTCAAGGATTTCCCCCCTGAAGTTCTTGCCGGCATTATTCCCAGTCTGAGTGAAAAAAGCTTTAACGCAGGGACCTGCATTCTCTACCGGGGTGATCCCGGATACTCCATGTTCATGATCCTTAGCGGGTCGGTAGCCGTAACTCTCATAAACGACGACGGGATCGAGTATACCCTCACGACCCTGGGAAAAGGTGAGGTTTTCGGCGAGATGGCCTTGTTGACCGGAGAACCGCGCTCCGCCAATGTGAAGGCCGCTACCGATGTTGTTCTCGCCGAACTTAGCCAGGAAGCCTTCCTGGAACTGATAGCGACCTTCCCGAATCTAAATGAAAGCCTTCTCCGCCTGCTGGTGCAGCGGCGCACAAGGAGTTCGGTGCGTCAGCAGTTCGCCCATATCGAGCGGGAAGAAATCATCGCCAGTCTTTTCGCGCAGCTGGCTCCGGACGTCGATCATTTTCTTGGCAATTCCAAGGCGGCGACCGATACCAATGCCGCGATTGCAAGGCTTGCTGCCGCCGAAGGCAACGTTCTCATTCTTGGTGAAAGGGGGACTGGAAAGGAACTCGCCGCACGCCTCATCCATGTGCATGGTCCGTCCGGGACACGGCCGCTATATCATCTCGATTGCGCCGATCCTCCCCCCATCACGCGTGACGAAGAAAGGAGAAAGGGAAGAGAAAAAGATGAGCTGCACCTGGAGATCGCCCAGGAAGCCGGTTTGTTCGGCCATGGCGCCGATGCCGGGAGCTATGCCAGGAGCATAAGAAGGGGATACATGGAACTTGCCGACGGAGGCTCCATTGTCCTGGAAAATGTAGATTGCCTGGCGCCGCGAGTGCAGCGGCTGCTCGTCGAGTACTGCCGGGATGGAACATTTCTGCCCAGGGGGGGAAGCCATCAGATATCGAGCAGGGTCCGGTTGATTACGACCGCTTCCCGAACACTTGTGGAACTAAAGGAAGAAGGGAAGCTTGATCCAGAGATGCTGGCACTTGTGAGCGAGGAGGTCCTCTATCTCAAGCCTTTAAGGCAAAGGAAAAAGGACATCCCGGTCATCGCGCAACACTTTCTCGATGTGTATAACAAAAAATTCACCAAGCAAATTTCCCACTTCTCTAAAGAAGCCCTGAATCTCCTCGTAGACCATGACTGGCTGCTAAATGTGGACGAACTGCGCCAAGTGGTTGAACGAGCGGTGGTGATTACCGAAGGAAACGCCATCACTGAGGGTCAAGTCTTCCTGAAGCTCCCGTCTTTTTCTACCACTGGGAGATTTAATCTCCTCGGGATTCCTTTTTTGCGGGAACTGCTGAACAAACCACTGATCCCGTCCGGGCTCCTTTTCATCACCGTTCCTTTTATCATTCTCGTGATCGTTTGCACCATCTTCGGACCGGGAGAAAATAATCTGGCAAACCTGGTCGTTTGGTCCATATGGGAGCCCCTCCTCATTATTTCCATTTTCTTTGTCGGCCGGAGTTGGTGCGCCTATTGCCCGCTGCCGCTCATCGGGGAGTATGCCGGCAGGTTCCGGAAAAAATTTCTGCCGTTACCAGGCGTGTTGGTCAGGTACGACTTTTGGATCGCAGTCGGCGGATTGATCATCATCATCCAGGCCGAACACATCTTCGATATGTTCAACAAGGCGCACGGAACGGGAATTTTGCTTCTCGTGATCCTTTCGGGCGCAGTGATCACGTCCTTCCTTTTCGGCAGGCGTTCCTGGTGCAAACACTTCTGTCCGCTGGGGAGGATGATAGCACAGTACGCAACGATCTCGCTGATCGAACTTGGCAGCAACAACAATGTCTGTTCTAGCCAGTGCCAGAACCATGATTGTGTCAGGCACGGCAACTGTCCAATGGGAATACACCCCTCCACAGCGTCATTGGGCAAAGACTGTATCTTCTGTCT
>Ga0209517_10006156_pt1 | contig 14913 bp, 18 predicted proteins | sample PeaSoiMetSII2010_FD_187695 | JGI IMG/M metagenome (GOLD analysis project Ga0209517, IMG submission 187695) | Peat soil microbial communities from Weissenstadt, Germany - SII-2010 (SPAdes) (version 2) | ecosystem: Environmental > Terrestrial > Soil > Wetlands > Peat | place: Germany... | reverse complement strand
GTAACTTTTCTACTTTCTTTCAGCATGCTCTAATCGAAGAGTTGTTCTTCCTTTCGATTTGCCGAGAGGAAGAGGACGAGGCAACCGCCAGCCCGAGGAATCTTTGGATTTCCAACTGAACGACGAACAATTGCAGCTTAAGAAAAGCGTTCGCGAATTCGCCGAACGCGAAATTCTTCCCCACGTCATGGAGTGGGACGAAGCCGGCGAGTTTCCCCTGGCAACCATCAAAGAGTTGGGCAAGCTCGGCCTGTTGGGCACGATTTTCCCCGCCGAATACGGCGGCCCCGGCATGGGCTACATCGAATATGTCACCACCATCGAGGAACTCTCGCGCGTGGATGGTTCCGTCGGCATCATCGTAGCTGCCCACACTTCCCTGTGCTCGAACCATATTTTTCTTGCGGGCAGCGAAGAACAAAAGAAGAAGTATGTCAGCAAGCTGGCCACTGGCGAGTATCTCGGCGCCTGGGGACTGACCGAACCATCCGCCGGTTCTGATGCCGGCGGCGCCCGCATGACTGCCGTTCGCAAAGGCAACAACTGGGTGCTCAATGGCACCAAGACTTTCATCACTAACGGTCGCTACGCCGACGTGCTAGTCGTGATCGCCGTAACCGATCGCGCCGCCCACACTCACGGCCTCTCCGCTTTCATCGTGGAAAAAGACGCCAAGGGTTTCCGCCCCGGCAAGAAGGAAAACAAGCTGGGACTGCGCGCCAGCGACACTTCCGAACTCATCTTTGAAGACTGCGTCATTCCTGCCGGAAATCTCTTGGGCAAAGAAGGCGACGGCTTCATCGACGCCATGCGCGTGCTCGACGGCGGCCGCATCTCCATCGCGGCGCTCGCGCTCGGCATGGCTGAAGGAGCCTACGAATGTGCGCTCAAGTATTCCAAGCAGCGCAAGCAATTCGGCAAAGCCATCAGCGAATTCCAGGGCATCCAGTGGAAGCTGGCCGACATGGCCACTGAAATCGAAGCCGCAAAGCTGCTGACTTTCCGCGCTGCTTCTATGAAAGACGCTGGGATGAAGAGCACTCAGGAATCCTCTATGGCGAAGCTATTCACTAGCGAAGTCGCCGTGCGCTGCGCCAACGAGAGCGTGCAAATTCACGGGGGCTACGGCTTCATCAAGGACTATCCCGCGGAAAAGTTCTATCGCGACGTCAAACTCTGCACCATCGGCGAAGGCACCAGCGAAGTTCAACGGTTGGTAATCGCCAGGCAATTATTGAAAGACTAGCAAGGGCCACGTGGGGACAGCCGCCTCGGCTGTCCGGGCCGAGCGAAGCTCGGCAGCGGTAAGCGGGCTCAGCCGGCTGCTAAGACCAATCGCTCATCTGGCTCTCGGCATCTTTCTTCGCTCCCGAACCACCGCCCATCCGCGCTTTAACCGATCGTCTCATACAACCCCATTTTACTCCCAGCGGAGTTTCAGTTTCCTCTGCCTCTGCTTTACACTGACTCTTTGACCCCCAACCTCCAATCCTGGCTAGACCGTCTCCGCTCCGGGGACTCTCTCACCCTCACGCGCGCCATCACTACTGTCGAGAACCGCTCTCCCGGCTGGGCCGATCTGCTCAAAGCCGCCTTTCCGCAAACCGGCCACGCCCGCATCCTCGGACTCACCGGCGCACCCGGCGCCGGCAAGAGCACCCTGGTCGATCAACTGGCGAAGCAATATCGCAAACAGAATCAAACCGTCGGCATTATCGCCGTCGATCCCACCAGCCCTTACACCGGCGGTGCGATCCTCGGCGACCGCATCCGCATGCAGGACCACTTCTCCGACCCCGGCATCTACATTCGCAGCATGGCCACGCGTGGCTCCTTGGGCGGGCTGGCGCGCGCCACGGCCGACGTTGCCACCATGCTTGACGCCTCTGGTCGCGACCTCGTTATGATCGAGACCGTCGGCGTCGGCCAGGATGAAGTGGACATTGTCCGCGTCGCCGATGTCACCATCGTCATTCTTGTACCCGGCATGGGTGATGATGTGCAGAGCATCAAAGCCGGCATCATGGAGATCGCCGACATCTTCGTCATCAACAAAAGCGACCGCGAAGGCGCCGACCGTGTGGAACGCGAGATCCGCGGTCTGCAATCGCTGGCCAATCGCAGCGATCGCTGGACTCCACCCATCGTGAAGACCGTAGCTACTGAAGGCGCCGGCATCCCTGAACTGGTGGCCGCGATTGCTGATTACCAGGCCTATCTGGAAGGAGAAAACCTGACGTTGCAGCACCGGGTGCAACATTGGCAGGAACGGATCGTCGAGATGCTCCGCGACGCGCTGCTCGAGAAAGCCCGCAGCCAGTTTGTGGATGGCAGCGTGGCCCGCTACGCCGCCGAAGTCGCCGAGCACAAACGCGACCCCTACACGCTAGTCGAGGAAATTGTCGGCAAGATGGAAAAGAGTGCGTAACCATGTTCACCATCGACCACCTCGGAATCGCCGTAAAATCGCTGGTCAAAGCCAAGGCCATCTACCAGAAACTAGGGATGACCGTTTCTCCCGAGGAGCTTGTCGAAGCCGAGCAGGTGCGCGTCGTCATGGTGCCCGTGGGGGAAGCCCGTCTGGAACTTCTGGAGCCGACCTCTGAGAACTCATTGATCGCGAAATTCATCGCCAAACGCGGCGAAGGCTTGCACCACGTGTCGCTTCGCGTCCCCGACTTGACCGCCGCCGTCGCTCGCCTGAAAAAAGACGGCGTTCGCCTGGTTTCGGAAGATATCAAGGTTGGAGCCGGCGGGCATCGCTACGTGTTCGTGCATCCCTCCAGCACTGGGGGCGTGCTTTTGGAACTAGTGGAGGGAAACTAGGCGCCTACCACCCCATGCTCCTTCTCGCCATTGATACTTCCGGAAGAGATGGCAGCATCGCGCTGGCCAATTGCCACGCCGACGACTGCCGAATCATGGGCCTCGCGCCGCTCGACGGCGGAGCATTTTCCGCGCAACTGGTTCCCCAAATCGCAGCCTTGTTAAAGACGCACGGCCTCACCAAACATGATATTGACGCCTTTGCTGCGGCTTCTGGTCCCGGTTCCTTCACCGGACTACGCGTGGGCCTCGCAGCGGTGAAGGCTCTAGCCGACGTCCTGAACAAGCCGATCGCAGCGGTTTCTTTACTGGAAGCAATCGCCGCAGCCTACAAGCAAGAGCCCACAATTGCCGCAATGGATGCAGGCCGCAAAGAAATCTACGCCCGCCAGCACAACGGTTCCGAATCTCTACTCACGCAGGAAGAGTTTCTAGCCGCAGCCCAGGGACAGTTGGTGGTCACTCCCGACAAGTCCATCGCCGACCTCGCCCGCGATGCCGGCCTCAAAGTGGAAGAAGTCCCCCGGCCGCGCAGCGATGCCATGGCTCGCTTGGGTTGGAAAAAAATTCAGTCGGGCCAAACCCTCCCGCCTGAAGCGCTGGATGCCAACTACCTCCGGCGCTCCGACCAGATTTTCGCAACTAGCATTAACTAGAAACTAGAAACTCGAGCTTTTGATCCGCTCCGCCACTCTCGACGACGTTCCTGCTCTGATGGTGCTGGAAAAGCATGCCGTCACCGCCGCCCATTGGTCTGCCGAGCAATATCGAACCGCCTTCTCCTCCAGCCAAGTCTCTCGCATCGCCCTGGTGAGCGAAGACCAAGAAGGCATCCAAGGCTTTCTCGTAGCTCGCGGTGTCGGCCCGGATTGGGAGATCGAGAACGTTGCCATCGCCGGTGCTGCCCGCCGGCGAGGCCTCGGAACCCGACTGCTCGGCGAGTTTCTCAACGCCGCTCGCTCCCGTGGCGCGATGGCCGTCTTGCTCGAAGTCCGCGAATCCAACTCGGCCGCCCGCTTCCTGTACGAAAAGTGGGCTTTCCGTGAAAGCGGCCGCCGCGCAAACTACTACCACGATCCACAGGAGGCCGCCATCACCTATCGACTGGACTTTTCCTAGTTGCACTATATCTGGTGCAAGCCATGTAACTCACTGATAAACCTAAACATCCGCCTATGAAATTTCGGATTGAAGCCGTTCCGGGTCCTATGGTAACGTCTAGCTTGACAACCCGGTTAGGAGGTCTGCTGGATGCTAACTTCTAGAGACCAACTCTTTGCTAATCATGAAGAGTTCCGTCAATTAGTGCTAGAGCATACGCAGTACGAAAAACGTCTCGATTCACTCACTCAGAAACGCTATCTCACGGACGATGAAAAACTGGAAGAAGTGCGCTTGAAAAAGCTGAAGCTCCGCCTCAAGGATCAAATGCAAAACATTGAGCGGCAGTTCCAGCAAGGTATCGGACAAAACCAGGTCGCTTAAAGACACCAGGCTCCGGCTGCGGCCGCGGGCCGCTCAGGGGAATGCCTTTCTTGTAACCGGCGCGGATAAGCGCCTTTTTTATTTGCAGTGAACCCGAAAATCCCGTCCCAGTTGTCGTCCTGAACTATAATCTCGCTGTCTCCCAGAATGGTTCGCGACGCCTACTATTACGCCCTTCCGCTCCTCGGCGCTGCCGCGCTGGTGGGATGGCTTGCTGCCCCGGTGTGGGCCGTGCCTGCGGTCTTGCTGGCATTTTTCTTCTTTTGGTTCTTTCGCGATCCCGAACGCACAGTTCCAGACGCGCCCAATCTGCTGGTCTCGCCCGCCGATGGCAAGGTGACCAGCATCTGCCGCAGTACGGTTGAGGGAATTTCATATCTCCACATCAGCATTTTTCTGAGCGTGTTTGATGTGCATGTGAACCGGTCCCCTGTCAGTGGTGTCGTCCGGCGCGTCAGCTACCAGAAAGGGAAGTTTCTCAACGCCATGAATCCCGCCTCTGCCGAACAGAATGAACAGAACCTGGTGACCGTCGAAGGCGAAGGCCACACCGTGATTTTTAAGCAGATCGCTGGATTGCTTGCCCGCAGGATTGTGTTCACCAGGAACGTGGGCGATCACGTGCAGCGCGGCGAGCGCATTGGCCTCATCAAATTCGGCTCCCGCGTGGATGTTCTGCTGGCAACCTCGGCCGGCATCCAGGTTAAAGTTGGAGACCGGGTAAAGGGCGGATCGAGCGTGCTGGCCCACTTGGCGGCCAAGAATCAGCTCGTGACGGCCGGTGCCGAAGGCGCCCGCCAAGGAGCAAGGTGATGGACTCGGAACTCCCTGACCTTCCCCGGCGACGCCGGGACGATCGCGCCACCGGACGCATGCGCAAAGGCATGTACATTCTGCCCTCGCTCTTCACCACCGCAAATATCGCGATGGGTTATTACGCCATCTTGCAGGTTACGCACGCCACGGCCGCGGAACCGTGGCATTTTGATTTTGCGGCCAAGGCCATTGGGTTCGCCGTGCTGTTCGACGGCCTGGACGGCCGCATCGCGCGCATGACCAAGACTAGCAGCGATTTTGGCAAGGAACTGGACTCGCTCGCTGACGTGATCACCTTCGGCGTCGCCCCCGCCATGCTGGCCTGGATGTGGGGCTTCCGCCAGTTGCCGGTTTTTCTGGGGTCTTCGGAACTTACCGGCAAGCTGGTTCAACTGGGCGCGATTGCCAGCTTCCTGTTTCTGATGGCAGGCGCCAGCCGGCTGGCCCGTTTCAACATCACTTCCAATCCTCAACCCTCCAATCCCGGCCGCCCCGGAAAGAAGTATTTCGTGGGCATGCCGATTCCCGCGGGAGCCGGTGTCATCGCAGCGGTGGTGCATTTCAGGGGAGGGGATCCGGTCTCCTCTTTATGGAGTTGCATTACCTGGGTGTTCATCATTGTGGCGGCGGGATATCTGATGGTGAGCACGTGGCGCTTTTACAGTTTTAAGGACATTGATTTCCGTTCCCGGCAACCGTTCCAGCTGGTTATTTTACTGGGCCTGTTGTTTGCGGCTATCTGGTTTGAATCGCAGCGAGTTCTGTTCATCCTCGCGCTCGCCTACATGGCTTCGGGCGTAATCTGGCGTTTGCAGTGGCTTTTCCGCCGCCGTGGCAATCCGCCTCCGCCTACTTATAAGGAAGCATCGCAGCCCTCATGAGTTCGAACTTGAAATCGCCCGCTGTCTCCCACGCCGACCCTACTCGCGGAGGCAATTTCTACCGCGTGGCCATTGTCGGCGCCGGATCGCTTCAGGGCAAGGAACTGGCAGAGGTCCTCAACGACCGCAATTTCCCTTCGCTGGACGTGAAGCTGCTGGACGACGACGAATCCCTGGGCAAACTTGAGGCCCTGGGTGACGAGGTCACTTTCATCCAGAAGGTGCGCGCGGAAGAATTCCGCAATATCGACTTCACCTTCTTTGCCGCTGATCCCGAATCTGCCCGCAAGACCTGGAAGATCGCCCGCGACGCCGGTTCCGATATCGTTGACCTCTCCTACGCCCTGGAGGACGATGCCGAGGCCGTGGTGCGCTCGCCTTGGATCGAGCGCCAGTTGGGACAACCCTTGGTTCCAGAGTTGCAGCCCGGCCCGGTGGTGACGGCGCATCCTGCCTCCGTCGCGCTGGCTCTCTTGGTGCTGCGCGTGCAAAAGGCTGGCAAGGTGGTTCGAGCCTCCGCCACCGTGTTTGAGCCTGCGTCCGAACACGGCCAGAAGGGCATGGATGAACTGCACCAGCAGACCGTGAATTTGCTCTCGTTTCAGCAATTGCCTAAGAGTGTTTTTGACGCTCAGGTGGCCTTCAACATGTTGGCCCGCTATGGTGAGCAATCTGCCACTGCACTCGCAGCCGTCGAGAGCCGCGTCCGCAAACACTATCGCAAGATCGCGGGAGCTTCCGCCCCTGATCTGTCCCTCCTCTTGCTGCAAGCTCCCATCTTCCACGGACACGCTTTCGCACTGCACATCGAAATCGACCAGGTGGTTGACGTCTTCAGCATTTCGCAGGCGCTGACAGGAGAGCATGTCAACCTTACGTCCGGCGCCGATGACGCCCCCAGCAACGTCAATGCGGCGGGACAATCCGAGGTTCAGTTATCGGTTCTGCCCGATTCCAGTCAACCCCGGAGTTTCTGGTTGTGGGCCGCTTCCGACAATCTGCGAATCGCCGCTTCCACGGCCGTCGAGTGTGCCGAGACCATGGCTGCCACTCGGCCGCGAGGCAAGATCCAATGAGTGGCATGCTGCGCAGACCCTGGCTTCTGTTAGTCCTTTGTCTTCCCGCGATCGGCTGCGGCTACCACACCGCCAGCAAAGTCACCACCATTCCCGAGAATGTCCGCACCATCGCTGTCCCCGCGTTCGTCAACCAGACCCACACCTACCGGATCGAACAGATGTTGACCGCTGCGGTGGTCCGCGAAATGGTTCTGCGCACTCACTACCACATCGTCAATCAGACCGACGCCGATGCCGACGCTACCCTGAAAGGCACAGTGCTCTCCACCTACACCACGCCTATGACCTACGACTCGCAGACCGGGCACGCCGCCAGCGTGCTGGTAGTGATTTCGATGAGCGTGGTTCTGAAAGACAAGCAGGGCAAAGTGCTCTACCAGAATCCTTCGTACCTATTTCGTGAGCAGTACGAGATTTCGAGCGACCCCAACAGTTTCTTTGAGGAAGACACTCCCGCCTACCAGCGCCTTTCTCGTGACTTTGCGCAGACCCTGGTTTCCAATATTCTGGAGGGGTTCTGATGCGCGCTTTCGCCCAAGCCGACCGCTTTGTTTCTGAAGTGCAGGCCCGCAAGCTTCGTCCCGCTTATGTTTTCGTGGGAGACGAAGTCTTCTTCCGCAAGCGCTGCCGCGAGGCTATTCTTGAACATCTCGTCCCTGCCGATCTGCGCGACTTCAGCTTGTTCGAATTCGATCTCGCCGACACCGACCTGGCCGAAGTGCTCGACCGCGCCCGCACCCCTTCGCTGATGGCGCCTTTCCAGGTCTTCTTCATTCGTGGCGTCAAGAATCTTTTCGGCCGCGGGTCAAATGAAGAAAAACTCGCCGCCATCGAAGCCTACTGCAAGGATCCCAATCCTGACGCCGTCTTGATCTTCGTCGCCGACCACATCAGCATCCCCGCCGACGCCCGCCGCATAGAAATGACCGATAAAGACCGCTACGAGCGCATTCGCGAGTCCATGGGCGCGTACTGCGCCATTGTTGAGCTGTCGCGCGTCGAGGAGAGCGAAGCCGTCCGCTGGATCGGCGAATACTGCCTCACTCAGAGCGTAAAGATCGACGCCGACGCCTCCCGCGAGTTAGTCGACGCCCTCGGTGGCGACATGATGATGGTTTCCAACGAGATCGAAAAGCTGATGCTTTACGTGGGCGAGAAGAAACACATCACGCTGGGCGACGTAGAAACCATGGTCCTAGCCGCCAAGCAGCGGTCGTTATATGAACTGACCGACGCCATCTCTGCCAAAGACCGAGTGCGGGCGCTCGAAATGCTCGACGCCATCCTTACCACCGGCGACGGTGACGAGGCCGCCATCGGCCATCTCTACATGCTGGCCAAGACGTTTCGCCAGATGCTGGTGATCCTCGAACGCAACGTCCGCGACCAGCGCATGTTGTGGGCGGCGCTATGGCAAGGCTTCCGCGTACCCCCATTCGCCGCCGATGACATCATTCGCCAGGCCCGCCGCTACAAATCGAAGCGGGAATTGACCCGCGCGATCCGCCTGGTCGCCAAGACAGATCTCGCCCTGCGCTCGAATCCTCCGAGCAAACGCATGGTCCTGGAAAAATTGGTGCTGGATTTGACCGCCGAACTGAAGCCCGAGGTCCCCGGCTGGTCTCAGGAAGAGTTGCCGGTTTAGTCGGGATCTCGTATCACGTGGGGACAGCCGTTCTCGGCTGTCCCGCCGCGAAGCGGCGCAAGAATAAAGCCCATGGCGTAAGCCATGGGTCATGGTTGGAAAATGGAACCAAGCCCCGAAGGGGCGGAAGAGCGGGGAACGGATCAAATCTCGCGGCGAGCCACGGGTCAGGCTGAAAGCTGACGGCCAACAGCTTACTTCACCGCATGCAGCCGCGCGCTCAGCCGCGATTTGTAGCGGGACGCGGTATTGTTATGGATCACGCCCTTCTGCACCGCCTTATCCAGCGCAGAAACCGTCTGCCGGAACACCTGTTCCGCCGCCGGTTTGTCGCCTTTGGTGAGTGCCTCGCGCAATTGCCGCAGAGCGCTGCGCAAACGGGACGTGTTGGCCCGGTTGCGGGCGGTTCGTTTCTCAGTCTGACGGGCGCGTTTCAGCGCCGAAAAATGATTAGCCATGGAAGCTTCTTTACCTTCGCTTGAATGTGGATGAGTCTAAATCGGCAGGCCGATTCCAACCTGTTTATTCTACGGGACTAACTCCCAACAGGTCAAACTCACCTACTCGCAGTCCGGTTCACCGCACCACCAGCTTCCACGCCAGAGCCGCCACAACACAAACTATCCCAATCACGTACCCAATCATTCTTGCCTTATTAACCTTGTCCTGCTCCTGCATAAACCACCTCGCTTCTTCAACATAATGCCACAACAGTCCCGAACCTCATAGCTCCCATTGACTCCCCTCCATCCCCGAGATACCCTATCCCTAATGGCAGTTGCTTGCACCTTGCGAGCGAGCATCCCGGCGGGTTCCACCTCCAGACCGAAGAAGACTTTTTGCGCTGCAACGCCGCCTCTCCGGCATCTAACCCAGCCGTCAAGCACCGGCACCCGGCGCGCGGAGGCAGACGCCAAAACTGAATGAAGAAAAGTATCGAGATCACTCCTCACATCGAAACCCTGTTCGGCACCAGGGATGAAAACCTTCATGTCCTCGAAGACGGCCTGCACATCACCATTGACCTGCGCTCGAATGCGATTGAGCTTCATGGCGCTACTACCGCGGTCGAACGCGCCCAGCAGGTCTTCGCCGATTACGAACACTTGCGCCGCGCCGGACACGTCTTCAATAACGGCGACCTGAACAGCATGCTGCGCGTACTTATGGCTGACCCCAAGGCCACGCTGCGCGGTTTGGCTGAAGCCGGACGCCAGCGCGCCACGGGACGCCGCACCGTCCAGCCTAAGAGCCTCAACCAGCGCCGATATATCGAAGCCATCGAGAAGCATGACATGGTTTTCGGCATCGGCCCGGCGGGTACCGGCAAAACCTATCTCGCCGTTGCCATGGCCATTTCCGCGCTGCTGACGAAGCGCGTGAACCGCATCATCCTCGCTCGCCCGGCCGTCGAAGCCGGCGAGCGCCTCGGATTTCTCCCCGGAACTTTGCAGGACAAGATCGATCCCTACCTCCGGCCGCTGTACGACGCTCTCTACGACATGCTCGAGCCTGAGAAGGTAGATCGTTATCTGGAGAAAAACGTCATCGAGATCGCACCCATCGCCTTCATGCGTGGGCGCACCCTCAACGACTCCTTCGTCATTCTCGACGAGGCGCAAAACACCACCTCCGAACAGATGAAGATGTTCGTCACTCGCCTTGGTTTCAACTCCAAAGCGGTGATCACCGGCGACATTACCCAGATTGACTTGCCCAACGCCCGCCGCAGCGGCTTGCTGGAGGTCATCGACGTCCTGAAGGCCGTTGACGGTCTGGCCTTCGCCTACTTTGACGAAAGTGACGTCGTACGCCATCACTTGGTGCAAAGGATTATCCGTGCCTACGACGACCACAAAACCCGAGTCGCCGAACAGCAGATGTTGTTGCTGGATCCAGAGCCGAGGAGATCGAATGGCGGAGGCAACTCGGCCGTTCAGGAGAAATTCGTGTCCTCAAAGAAGACAGAAGACGAGAGGGAACAAGCGACCGAAACCAACGGATAAAGACTTGGAATTTAGCAGGAGGGTGCCACTACGGCGGCCCTCCTGTTTGCTTTTTGCACAGTTAATCCAGTGATCGTCATCCGAAAACTCGTGGCCGGTGTAAGCGCGGCCGCGCTCACCCGGTTCTTGCGGCGCGCCCAGCGTAGTGCTGGGCTGCGCGGCTCGGTGGACGTGTTGCTCGCCGGCAACCGCGACTTGCGCGCCTTGAACCGCCGCTTCCGCGGGAAAAATCAGCCCACCGACGTGTTATCGTTTCCCGCAGGGGAGGGCCCGCGCAACGGTTTCGCGGGTGATATCGCCATCTCCGTGGACATTGCGGCACAGAACGCCAAGCGGCTCGGCCACGCTACAGCGGAAGAAATCAAGATTCTGTGTTTGCATGGACTGCTGCATCTCGCCGGGTTTGACCACGAACGCGACCAAGGTCAGATGGCGAAAAAGGAACTCAGCTTGCGGCGCCGGCTCGGTCTGGTTACTGGCCTGACGGAAAGAAACTCAGGCCCCAACGCCCGCGCCACGCGGCCATCACGATGAACTTTGCCATCGCCATCGCGCTTCTGGTTTTGTGCGGGTTGCTGACTCTCGTCTCCTACGTTGACCGCCTGTATTCCGAAATTGGCAAGTTCCTTTCCCGCGAATTTCAGGACAACATTGACGCCTTTGAGCAGAGCGTCGAGCCCCGGCTGAAGGTTAGCCGGGAACGGGCGGCGTTGTCCGTAGCCGTACTCTCTCAGCTCACCACTGCCGCCATCGCCTTGCTGCTCGGCTTCGCCGTGTTTCGTGAGGGCGTCTGGAGGATTGAGGAGATTCTGCAAGCCACGCTGGGCCTGATTCTCATCGTAATCATCTTCAACCGTTTCCTGCCGTTTGTCTTTTTCATGCGAACCAAGGGCCAATGGCTGGCCCGCTGGGTACCGGTTCTGCACATTGTCATTTATCTGGCCTTGCCCGCTACCCTGGTGCTGGGTTTCTTGCGTTCGGTGACCGCCCTCACCAAGGAGCACTCTGAGGAACAACCGGAGACCCAGGCGGAAGCTGTCGATGCCCTGATCGAAGCTGGTCAGGAAGAAGGCATTTTGGATGAGAGCAACCGAGACCTCATCCAATCGGCCGTCGAGTTCGGCGAAAAAACTGTCCGTGAAGCCATGAAGCCACGGCCTGACATTGTGGCCGTACCCGCCAACACCACGGTGGAGCATTTCGTCGAGTTACTACGCGAGAAACCCTACTCTCGCGTGCCCGTCTTCGAAGGCACCATTCACAACATCAAGGGCATCGTCTACGCCCAGGATGTGCTGCAAGTTCCTGACACCGAAGCCCGTACCCGCACCGTGGACACGCTCATGCGTAAGGACGTTTACTTCGTGCCCGAGAGCAAGCGGGGCAGCGACCTTCTGCGCGAGATGCAGAAGAACAACATTCGCATGGCCATCGTGGTTGACGAATACGGGGGCGTGGCTGGCCTCGTCACCATCGAAGACCTGGTCGAAGAAATTGTGGGTGAGATTCGCGATGAGCACGAAAAAGCGGAAATCGTGCGCGAGAACGACAACTCTTACGTCGTGGCGGGCAACATGGATGTGGATCGGCTGGACGAACTCTTCGGCATGCGCCCGGAAGGCAAAGAGTCGGCGACCGTCGCTGGCCTGGTGAGCGAACTGGCTGGCCGCATTCCGCAAAAAGGGGAGGTCGTCGAAGAAGACGGACTGCGCTTTGAAGTCCTGGAGTCTACCGAGCGCCGTGTCAAGCGGGTCCGGATCTCCGTAGTCGAGCCAAAGCAGATGAGGCTGATATAGTTCTTGTATTGGGCTGCCCGCTGCCCGGCAAAACCACCCATGGCCTTTCACTCCGGATTCGTGTGCATTTTGGGCCGGCCTAACGCCGGCAAATCCACTTTGCTGAACGCCCTCGTGGGCCAGAAGCTGGCCATTGTAAGCCCCAAACCGCAAACTACGCGTAACCGTATCTTGGGAATTGTTCAGGTTCCAAAACAGAAGGGAAGGCCCGCCGGCCAGATTGTCCTGCTTGATACTCCGGGAGTTCACCAGCCTGACAGCTCACTCGGACGCAAGATGATGGCGGAAGTCAGGAATGCCCTTGAGGGCTGCGATCTACTTCTGCTGTTGCTGGACGTCACTCAGAAATTCGGGCCCCGCGACCAGTTCGCGCTCGACCTTGCCAGGAAGTCAGGCACACCAGTGTTTCTACTGCTCAACAAAATTGACCTTGTGGCGCGCAAGGACAAACTGCTGCCCATCATCGACGAATACCGTCGGCTGTTTGATTTCAAGCAAATCGTTCCCCTTTCGGCCCGCAAGAAAATAGGACTGGACGTCCTGCTGGACCACGTGGTCACCGCCCTCCCCAAGGGAGAACCCCACTTCCCGGAAGATCAGATCACAGACCAGCCCTTGCGCTTCATGGCGGCCGAGCTCATTCGTGAGCAGGTACTACTCGCCACCAGCGAGGAAGTGCCCCATGCCACGACGGTGATGGTCGAACAATTTGAAGAGGGAACAAAGCTCACCCGCATTGCCGCCACCATCTATTGCGAGCGGGATGGCCAAAAACGAATTCTGGTGGGCAGGCAGGGGCAGATGCTAAAGACCATCGGCACCGCCGCGCGTCTGCAGATCGAAAAAATGATGGGTACGCGAGTCTACCTCGAATTATTCGTGAAAGTGCGTCCTGACTGGCGTGAGTCGCACGTCTTCGTCGACGATCTGGACTGGCGGCGGCAATTGGAGCGGTTGGCCGGCCCGGGATAGGTTGGTCCGCAGACAAAGTTTCCGTGGAAAGGGGCAGAATGCAATCGGACGATACAGGCCATGATTTTGATGCCCACAACTTAGTCTTGAAGTTGAACGTGAAGTTGGCTGCCGATCAGAAGGCGGTCGACCATGTCGTGCACGCCATAATGCAGGTCGTGCGCAGAATGGACTGCGCCCCTGGCACCGAAGACGCCGTTGAGCTGGCGCTTACCGAAGCCTTGGCCAATGCCATCGTGCATGGTGCGCAATCCGACCCATCCAAAAGCATCGAATGTGATGTCGCCTGCGACCAGCACGGCGACCTGCTGATCGTGGTTCGCGATCCTGGTAAAGGCTTCGATCCATCAACCATTCCCAACCCGCTGGTCGGTCAGAACATCTATTCCAGTCACGGCCGGGGTATTTTTCTCATCAATCAACTCATGGACGATGTCAAGTTTCAGAAGAACGGTACTGAAATCCGCATGGTCAAACGCCTCAAGCCCGAGTCCAAGCAATAATTATTTGCCTAACTTCGCAGTCCAGTTCATGACGATCGACATGGGGGTCATGGCGGTTTTCAGTTGGGTGTTTATCAGAAATTTCTCGCCGTCTTTGCTCACATCGTAAGAAGACTGCTCTGAAGTTGCCACTAGTTCACGTGGATTCGCCTGAAACAGCGCAACCGGGGTTCCGGCGTCGAAATTGGCGCCGACCGTAACTGGCGTGGCCATGATCTTTCCATCCGGAGCCAGGTAATAGAACTCTTTGCCGTCGCTCCGCCACCTCGGCTGCTCGCCTCCCGCATTCGATACCTGCCACTTGCCATGCGCCTCGGGGAAAGAGGTTACATAAACCTCCCACCTGCCGCTTTCATTGGAGGCGTAAGCCACCCATTTCCCGTCCGGCGAAAAATGGCCCGCCCTGGGAGTGGATAGCCCCTTCAGGAACAGGCTGCTGCTAAGGCTGGGAAAGGTCACAAACCACAAGTCAGTGCCGCGCTCATAGAGCACATACTTTCCGTCGTGCGACCAGTCCGTCGGATACCTGTCCGGTCCCTCGTGCGGGATCAGCGATTCCTCTTGTGCTCCGGTGGCATCTTTCAGATACAAATTGAACCTCTGGGCGCGGTCTGAGCAGAATACAATTCGGCTGGAATCGGGACTCCACACCGGCGACGAGTCAATTGCCGGATCGAAGGTGAGCCGCTTGCCGCTCTCGGTCGCCAGATCGTAAGTCCATACATCGGTGTTCTGGCTGTCAGGGTCCATCACATCTGCCGCCACCGACTTGCCGTTGGGCGCAAGGGAAACGTTCCCGTACTCGCCCGGTTTCGACGTCACTCCAACCTGCCGCCCCTTTCGGTCAAACCACAGCATTTGCGAGACTCCGGTATCGCTGCCTTGCTGTGCGGCCAGCAGGCCG
>Ga0209517_10006154_pt1 | contig 14920 bp, 15 predicted proteins | sample PeaSoiMetSII2010_FD_187695 | JGI IMG/M metagenome (GOLD analysis project Ga0209517, IMG submission 187695) | Peat soil microbial communities from Weissenstadt, Germany - SII-2010 (SPAdes) (version 2) | ecosystem: Environmental > Terrestrial > Soil > Wetlands > Peat | place: Germany... | reverse complement strand
AGAGCAGCCCTTTGATCCGGTTGACGTGCCTCACCCGCTCGCCCACCAGCGTCCGGCGCTCGCGGCAGACACGCCGGCGGTCCTCCTCCTGCGGCGTCGGCGCCCTGGCCATCGAACACACCCGCGGCTCGCCACGCTTGTAGGCCATCAGGGTGCGCACCAGGGTCTCGCCATCGATCCGGTCGGTCTTCGCCCGCCGACGCCGGCGCGAGATCAGGATCGACGCGGCGTCCACCACGTGGCTCTCGATCCCTTCAGACTGCAGCACCCGGTGGATCCAGAAGCCATCCAGACCGGCCTCCTGGATGACGATAATCGGGAAGTCCCGGCCAGTCCGCGCCGCAGCCTTGCGCCTGAGCTCGGCGAACCGACGCAGCAGCCCACACACGTCGCCCGCCGCAACCGTGTGCTTGGACATCTTCGCCCCGCCCCCAGGCGACAGCGACGTGATCAGCCAGGCCCGGCGTGACAGTTCCAGCGAGACAAAAATCGCGCCAAGATCAGTGCGGATAGCGGCTTGCGCAGGCCGAGGTGCGTCTTCAGGCATCGTCGCCTCCAGAGTGGGTGGGGCAGCAACCTCACTCTCAAAGAGCGACGGTCGCTAGCCAGACGCCCATGGGATCTTTCGGCGCAACCTCGCCATTGATACGTGCAGTAGCGAATGACCGGAATACACCCCAGAGCGGGCTTTCGTGTAATGGCCCCTTTCGGCGCAACCTCGCCATTGATACGTGCAGTAGCGAATGACCGGAATACACCCCAGAGCGGGCTTTCGTGTAATGGCCCCTAAAATAGCCATAATCATACGTTATATTGCGATTATCGTGCCGCTTTTAAATGTGGCGCGGCAACCGCGATGGGGCAAGAGGGGATGGCTGTAAATTTCCAGCAAGAACAGCGAAGGCGGGGTCCGGGGCGGGCGTTCGCCAAGGGGGTTTCGGGTAACCCGGCCGGGCGGCCGGTGGGGTCGCGCAACACGGCGACCGAGATGGCGCGGGCGCTCTTGGATGGCGAGGCCGATGCGCTGGTCCGGCGCTGCGTCGAGCTGGCGCTGGAGGGCAACCCGGCGGCGATGAAGCTCTGCCTCGAGCGGCTGGTGCCGCGGCGCGGCCGCTCGGTCAAGCTGGAGTTGCCGGCGATCGAAAGCGCCGCCGATATCGCCCCGGCGATGGGCGCGATCGCCAGGGCGGTGGCCGAGGGCGGGGTCAGCCCTTATGACGGGGCCGAACTGTCGCGCATCGTCGAGAGCTGGGTGCGGGCGCTGGAGGTGGCCGATTTCGAGCGACGCCTCCAGGAATTGGAGGACGCCAAAAGGGAGGACGCAAATGTTGCGCGGGCTTAGGCGGCGGCTCGACCGCCTCTGGGTCGCCCACCAGCGCGAGAAGGCAATGCGCGAGCGAAACCGGCGCGGCGTGCGCGAGAAATTCGTCGCGGCGATCCGCGCCGGCCTCCTCGACGCCGGGATCGATCCGGCGAGCGCCCCGGCGATGCGCCCCTACGAGCCGGGCGGCTGCTTCGCGCCGCGCCCCGAACCCCCGTCACGGCCGCCGGCGGAAAGTCCGACCGAGAGGCTGCGCGCGAGGCTGTTGGCGATCGTCGAGCGCTGCCGCGAGCAACCGCTCGATCTCGCCAAGGCGACGCCGTTCGAGCTCTTCGCGATGTATTGCTTCATCCCGGACGCCCCCGGCGTCGCCTACCTCATCGGGTGAGGGTCTGGCGTGTAGGGCGGATAAGCCCGGCGAAACCGGGGCGTCATCCGCCGTCCCGTGCGATTGGCGGAAGGCGCTTCGCTTTTCCGCCCTACGGTTACTCGCGATGACGAGAGCCTTTGACCCGTTCGCGGACATGCTAAGCTCAGATCACCCGACGGCAGCCAGAGACCCACGCGATGGACTGGACCGAACGACGCACCCGCTTTCGTGCCCTTCTCGCCGGCAATCGCTGCGTGCATCCCGGCTCGGTCTACGACGCGATCTCGGCCCGGATCGCCGAGGATCTCGGTTTCGAGGTCGGCATCTTTTCCGGCTCGATCGGCTCGATGACGGTGCTCGGCGCGCCGGACCTCATCGTCTTGACCCTGACCGAGTTCGCCGCCCAGGCCAACCGCGTCTGCCGCGCCGGCAACCTCGCGCTGCTGTGCGATGCCGACGACGGCTACGGCAATGCGCTCAATGTGCGTCGCACGGTCGAGGAGTTGGAGACCGCCGGAATCTGCGCGATGTCGATCGAGGACACCGTGTTGCCGCGCCCCTATGGCCCCAGCGGCAAGCCGACCTTGATCCCGGTCGAGGAAGGCGTGGGCAAGATGAAGGCGGCGCTGTCGGCGCGTCAGGACAAGAAGCTGGTCATCGCCGGGCGCACCAGCGCGCTCGCCATCACCGGGGTTGACGACACGATCAAGCGCGCCAAGGCCTATGAGGCGGCCGGGGTCGATGCGATCTTCCTCGCGGGTGGGCTCACCGTCGAGGCGATCGAGGCGGTGTCGGCGGAGATCAAGATCCCGCTTATCACCGGCGGCGGTTCCGGCCCGCTTGGCGATCTCGACTGGATGGCGGCGCATGGCGTGCGCGTCGCGCTCCAGGGTCACGCGCCGTTCAGCGCCGCGGTGCAGGCGGTGTACAATACGCTCAAGGCGCTGCGCGACGGCGCCAAGCCCGGCGAGCTTCAGGGCATCGCCTCGCCCGAGCTGATGCGCCGGGTGACGCGCGGCGACCGGTACGCCGAGTGGACCAAGGATTTTCTCGGCGGCGCGTGAGAGCAAGGGGAGGGGTGACGTGCGCATTCTTTTGTCGGCGGCGCTTTTGCTGGTGACCGCGTCCTGCGTGTCGCAGAACAACTGGTCGCCGATTACGATTTACGCCGGGCCGGGGCATCTCCAGCTGAGCAATTTCCGCTTCGACCGCGCCCAAATCGAGGCGGTGGTCGCCGCCGCGCCCGATTGCAGCGCCCCCGCGCCGCCCATCGCTTTCGAGCTGCCGTTCAAGGGCACGCGCGTCATCGACGCGCCGGGCGATAGCGATATTTGCTGGCGCCGTCAGGTTGGCCCCGGGCAGTGGACCGAATGGAACCACGCGCTTATCGCTGGGGGCCTCTCGATCGAAGCACAGCTTTAACCGAGGCGAGCGCCCGCCTACACTCTGGAGATGCCCGGCCGCCGCGATCTCTTCCCGCCGATCGAACCCTATCGCACGGGACGTTTGCGGCTCGATTCGCTTCACACGATGTACTGGGAGGAATCCGGCAACCCGCGCGGGGTCCCGGCGCTCTTCCTCCACGGCGGGCCCGGCGCCGGGGCGACGCCGGTGCATCGGCGGTTTTTCGACCCCGGATATTGGCGGATCGTCATCTACGACCAGCGCGGCGGCGGGCGCTCAACCCCGCTCGGCGAGACGACCGACAATTCGCCCGCGCATCTCGTCGCCGACATCGAATTATTGCGCCGCGAATTGGGGATCGAAAGCTGGCTCGTCTTCGGCGGCTCCTGGGGTTCGACCCTGGCGCTGCTCTACGCCCAGGCGCATCCCGAGCGTTGCCTTGGGCTCATTCTGCGCGGGATTTTCCTCGCCCGTCCCGCCGAGATCGACTGGTTCCTCTATGGCCTCGCGGCGATTTTCCCGGAGGCGTGGCGCGCCTTTTCCGGCTTCATCCCGGAAGCGGAGCGCGGCGATCTGCTTGCCGCTTATTACCTCCGCCTCATCGATTCCGACCCGCGCGTCCACATGCCCGCCGCCCGCGCCTGGAGTCTCTACGAGGGCGCATGCTCGACGCTTTTGCCCAATCCCGAGACCATCGCCGCCTTCGGTGAGGACCGGCTGGCACTTGGCCTCGCCCGGATCGAGGCGCATTTCTTCACCCACTACCTGCTCGCGGGCGATGACGATTTGATCGCGCGGGTGAACTGCATCCGCCATTTGCCGGCCTCGATCGTGCAGGGCCGCTACGACATGGTCTGCCCGATCCGCAGTGCCGATGAGCTGGCGCGCGCCTGGCCGGAGGCCAGTTACGCAGTGGTTCCCGACGCTGGACATTCGGCGATGGAACCCGGGATCCGCGAGCAGCTGGTGAGGGCCACAGAGCGGCTGAAGCGCGGATGATGCGGTCCCGCGCTGCGGTTTCGCTTGCCGCGCCGCCTTTCGCCCGTAATATGCCACGGTCGATGCTGGGTTGGGGGATGCCGTGAGGCTTTCGACGATCACGATGCGGACGTTGTTGGCGGTGGCCGCAATCATTGCGGCTCTTGCGGCGCGTCCGGCCGCGGCGCAGCTCTCGCTCGGCTCCCCTGGCGAACCGCCGCGCCTCGAATTGGGCGGCGGCGTTTACGACATCACCCCGAGCACGCGTAAGAACGCCGGCGTACAAGGCGATCTCCTCGGCGAATACCATTTCGGCGACGTACTTTGGATCTTCTCGCCCTTTGTCGGCGCCCAGGTCACGACGGGCGGCGGCACCTATGCCTATTTCGGCTTCGGCTTCGACGTCAACTACGGCCCTTGGGTCCTAACGCCAAACGCGGCCGCCGGCTTTTACCAACCGGGCGGTGGCACTCCGCTGGGCTCATGGTGGGAATACAAGACGGGCGTCGAGCTCGACTACAAATTCGTCGACCTCACCCGCCTCGGCATAGCAATTCACCACATGTCGAATGCCGGGATAACCAGGATCAATCCCGGCGAGCAGGAGATCGAGGTCGTCTACTCCATTCCACTGCGTTGGTAGCGCTCGGAGCCAAGCGATGGAGACTGTCGGTCGCGCGACGCTCGCCGCTGCTGGCACGCAAGTGCGAAGGTGGCGGAGGGGATGGGATTCGAACCCACGATACGGGGTTAACCGTATAACGGTTTAGCAAACCGCCGCCTTCAGCCACTCGGCCACCCCTCCACCGATGAGTGGGTGCACGGCGTATGCGCTATCCGTTCTAGTGTTTGGGTTGGGGCAAGTCAACTCGGCGGCCGGGAGTTGCGCTCACACGCGGGTCTGCCTGCCGGAGTCTCAATCCTCAAAGCCGGGTTGTTGGCACGGCACGTGGTTTTGACCTGAGTCAAGGCAACCGAAGCGCGATGAGCGGAGTATGTCGTCTGCCATGACAACAACGCCGGCTGCCGGTTTCCTGCTGCTCCTCGGCCTCGGGTTTTTCTTCGGGCTCGCTTTCGAGGAGTTCTACAGCCAAAACCGGCAAGCTCGCCCGGGCGGTGTCCGGAGCTTCCCGCTTCTGGCTTTGGTCGGAGCGTTGCTCTACCGCCTCGATAGCAGCCGCCTGCTGCCCATGGTCGCCGGCCTCCTCGTCTTGGGAGCCTGGCTTAGCTGCTACTACTGGCGGCACATCGCCGAGATCGATCCCGAAGGGCAGCCAAATGTCGGGCTGATGACGGCGATCTGCAACGTGCTGGCCTATCTCATCGGCCCCGCCGTCTTTGCCGAGCCGCCCTGGGTCGCGATTGGCATCACGGTGGTCGCGGTGTTGTTGCTGACCGCGCGTGAAAAGCTGCATGGCTTCGCGCGGCGGCTTGAAGTCGGAGAGATCGTCACCGCCGGCAAGTTCCTCATCCTAACGGGTCTGGTGCTTCCATTCCTGCCCAACACGCCGGTGACGACGCTGACGACCATCACGCCCTACCAGGTGTGGCTCGCTGTACTCGCGGTCTGCACCGTCTCCTATGCCAGCTATCTGATGCAGCGCTATGTTGCGCCGCGAGAGGGTGGTTTGTGGGCGGCCGTGCTCGGCGGGCTCTATTCCTCGACTGCGACGACCGTCGTGCTGGCACATCATGCGCGTAGTTCTCCGGAGCTGCTCGGCCAGGTCCAAACCGGGATCATCCTGGCCACCGCGATCATGTACCTGCGCATGCTGATCATCGTTGCGATGTTCGACTGGCCGCTCGCCTTCGCCCTCGCCCCAGCGCTGCTCGGCCTTGCCGCCCTCGGAGGAATTCTGGCCGGGTTGTGGTACTGGATCGCCGCTCGGCGGATAGCTACCAGCGCTTCTTCCAATGCGCCAGCCAATCCCCTCGAATTGACTGCCGCGCTGGTATTTGCAGCGTTGTTCGTCGTGATTTCGCTGGCTTCCGCCTGGGTTCGCTCGCGGTTCGGGACGGCGGGGCTTTATGGGCTCGCTGCGATCGTCGGCGCCACCGACATTGACCCTTTCGTGCTGAGCATCGCGTCCGGAGGATCGGCGCCGCTTTCCAACGCCGCAGGCGGTGCCGCCATACTTATCGCCGCGTCGTCAAACAATGTCCTTAAGGCGATCTACACGGCGGGGTTCGCGGGCTTCCGCACGGCAGCGGCGCCAACTGCCGCACTGGTGATCCTCGCCCTTGCCGGCTGTGGCGTAGCTTGGTGGATGGCCTAACCTTTCTCGATGCGCTCCATGTCCTCATCGCTGAAGCCAAGGTGGTGGCCGATTTCGTGGATCAGAACGTGGCGCACCACATCGCCCAAATCCTCGCTGGTCTCGCACCAGTAATCGAGAATCGGCCGGCGATAGAGGAACACGATGTCGATTTGGGTCCGCGGGGTTGAGACGCTTTGATGAGGCAGCGCAACGCCGTGATAGAGGCCGAGGATGTCAAAGGGACTTTCGAGCTCCATTGCTGCTTCGGTCTCCTCGTCCGGAAATTCCTCTACGCGGATCACCAGCGGGCCGAGATGGCGTTTGAACTCTTTGGGGATTGTTGCTAGCGCGTGCTGTGCTAGCGCTTCGATGTCGCCGAGAGACGGCGCGCGCGCCGTCATCGGTGGCATATTCCCGCTTGACCTCACCGCCCGCTCCGCGCACTTGCTGAGGCATCGCAACGCGGGAGGGTGAGATGGTCGAAAGACTGGCCGGCGCGGCCCGGCACGCGGCGTTCGGCAAGCTGCATGGCTGGAGCGAGGTCGAGGACCGCGACGCGATCCGCAAAAGCTACCACTTCAGTGATTTCTCCGAGGCCTGGGGCTTCCTGTCACGCATCGCTCTGATCGCCGAGAAGATGGACCACCATCCGGAAATCTTCAATGTCTACAACCGAGTGGAGATCATCCTGTCGACTCACGATGCGGATGGGCTCAGCGAAAAGGACATCACCGAGGCCCAGGCGATCGACGAGATCGCGCCGGAACGCGACCGCAGGCCGCCAACGCCTTAGCGTAGCAGACCAAGGTTAGGCCGTGAAACCGGCGGCATTCGACTATCTGCGCCCGGAAAGCGTCGACGAGGCTGCCACCCTGCTCACCGAATATGGTGGGGATGCCAAGGTGCTGGCCGGTGGCCAGAGCCTTGTGCCGCTCCTCAATTTCCGCATGCTGCGGCCAAGCATTCTCATCGATATCAACCGCCTCGCGGCACTCGATTTTGTCGAGGAGCATGGGGGCGGATTGCGCATTGGCGCGTTGACCCGTCACCATACACTCGAAACGTCTCCGCTGGTCCGCGAGCGCTTCCCGATGCTCGCCGCTGCGATGGCGCATGTGGCACATCTGGCGATCCGCAATCGCGGTACGATCGGCGGCAGCCTGTCGCATGCCGACCCGGCGGCCGAACTACCCATGCTGGCGCGACTGCTCGATGCCGAGATCGGCACAAGCGCCGGCCGCCATGCGGCGGACGGCTTCTTTCTGGGCCCGCTCACCACTGCGCTCGCCGAGGACGAGCTGGTTACCGAGATCGTGCTTCCGTCCCTACCGTCCAAGACGGGCTGGGGATTCGAGGAATTCTCGCTTCGCGTCGGTGATTTTGCCTTCGCCGCGGTCGCCGCAACGGTGACTGCGGAGGGCGGCAAGATTACCAAGGCCCGGTTCGCGGCGATGGGGGTGGGTGAAACGCCGCTGCGGCTGCGCGCTGTCGAAGCCGCCATGACTGGGAACATTTTCACGCCGAATCTCGTTGCCGAGGCCGCGCAACGGGCACGCGATAGTGTCGATCCGTCGAGCGATCTGCGCGCATCCACTGATTTCCGCCGGCACCTCGTGGGCGTGTTGACCGAACGCGCGCTGGAAGCTGCCTGGGCCCGGGCGCAATGACCAAGGCGCATCGGATCAAGACCACAGTCAACGGCGTCATCTCCGAGCACACTGTTGAGCCGAGGCTGCTGCTTTCCGATTTCCTGCGCCAGGAGTTAGGCCTTACCGGCACTCATGTCGGCTGCGAGCATGGGGTGTGCGGAGCCTGCACCGTGTTGATCGACGGGCACAGTGCCCGCGCCTGTCTATTCCTCGCCGTGCAAGCCGATGGCAGCCGCATCGAGACGGTGGAAAGCCTTGGCGAGGTCGACAATCTCTCCGCGCTGCAGGAGGCGTTTCGTGAGCATCACGCGCTGCAGTGCGGGTTCTGCACGCCCGGCATGCTCATGACTTGCGTCGATCTCTTGCGGAAATACCCGCTCGCCAACGACGACGAAATTCGCGATGGCCTCGCGAGCAACCTGTGCCGCTGTACCGGCTACGAGCACATTGTCAGGGCGGTGCGGGCGATGGCGGCAAAGCGATGAGTGACATCGCACTTCGCCCGAAGCACATCGGCGCGCGGATCAAACGAGTCGAGGACCCGCGGCTTTTGACCGGCCAGGGCGCCTTTACCGATGACCGCCTCACGCCCGGTGCTCTGCATGTTGCCTTCCGCCGAAGTGATCATGCGCATGCCATCATCGCCGGCATCGACGCTAACGCCGCCATCGCGCTGCCCGGCGTCGTTGCGGTCTACACAGCCGATGATCTCGCCGGCCTGGTCGGGCCGGTGCGCGCCATATCGCGAATGCGAGGTTACCATCCGACGGAGATGTATCCGTTGGCGCGCGGGAAAGTTCGTTATGTCGGCGAGCCGGTGGTCGTGGTGCTGGCCGAGAACCGCTATGTCGCGGAAGATGCACTGGACCTGATCGAGATCGCTTATGAGCCGCTGGCTGCCGTCACGGATCCTGAAATGGCGGCCGGGGACGACGTGCCGATTTTGCATGAAGAAGCCGGCACCAACATTTTGGCGAGCCGGGAATTTTCCCGCGGCGACGCCGAGACGGAAATGGCCACCGCGGCGATCCGCATCGGCGGACGTTTCCGCTTCCGGCGCAAGACGCCGCTGGCGATCGAGAACCGCGCCGCGATCGGGGAATGGGATCGCGGCCGTCGCGCGCTGACGCTGACCCTGACGACCCAAATCCCGGGCATCGTCCGCGACCTCCTCGCCGATATCCTGGATATGCCAGGGCACAGCGTTCGCGTGATCGCGGCCGATGTTGGCGGCGGCTTCGGCGGCAAGGCGTCGCTCTATCCCGAGGAGATCCTGGTCGCGGCGCTGACGAAGGAGCTTGGACGACCGGTACGCTGGACCGGCGACCGCCTGGAGGACCTCGCCAGCACCAGCCAAGGCTTCGACGAGATCGTCGACGCGGAACTCGGGCTCGACGCCGAGGGCCGCATCGTCGCGTTGACCGCCGAGGTAACCGGTGACGTCGGCGCCTACTCGATCTATCCGTGGACCGCGGCGCTGGAACCGGTGCAGGTCATCAGCTTTCTGCCCGGCCCCTATCGTGTGCCCGCGTATCGCGGGCATGTTCGGGCTGTCGCGACCAACAAAGCGCCGATGGGGCCGTATCGCGGCGTTGGGCGACCGATCTCCACCTTCGTCATGGAGCGACTCATCGACATGGCGGCGCGGCGTCTCGCGCTCGATCCCGTGGAGCTGCGCCGCCGAAACCTGATCCGCAAGGACCAATTTCCCTATCGGGTCGCTTCTGGCATCGTGTGGGACCGCTCCGCCTTCATAGATACGTTGGACAGCGCCTGCGCCGCGATCGACTACGGTAAATTCCGGCAACAGCAGGCAGATGCCCGCGCCGTTGGGCGGCTCCACGGCATCGGTGTCGCGACCTATGCCGAACTGACCGGGATCGGCTCACGGATCTCCGCAGCTCCGGGCATGCCGATCAATACCGGCACCGAAACCGCGACAATCCGCTTGGATTCGACCGGTGCGGTGACCGCCAGCTTCGGCATCGCCTCGCATGGTCAGGGGCTCGAAACGACGCTCGCGCAGGTGATCGCCGACGAGCTCGGCGCCCGGCTCGACGACATCCAGATCGTCCAGGGCGACAGCGCCGCTGTCGCGCACGGGACCGGAACCTACGCCAGCCGCAGCGCGGTCTTGGCGGGCGGTGCCGCGACCCAGGCATCGCGGCTTTTGAAGGAGAAACTGATTCGGGCGGCTTCGCATCTGCTCGAAGCGGCGGCCGAAGATATCGACGTGACCGACGGACGGGTCTTTGTGGTCGGCACCGACCACTCGCTGACCTTCCGCGAAGTCGCAAAGGCGGTCTATTCCGAGATGGGGCGCCTGCCGCCGGGTGCGCGAGAAGAGCTGGAGGTCACCAAGACTTACGATCCTGTGTTTGGCACCACGACCTCGGCGACGCATATCGCGGCACTGGAGATCGACCCGAAGACATACAAGGTGACGATCGACCGCTATGTAGTGGCCGAGGATTGCGGCCGGGTCATCAACCCGATGATCGTCGATGGCCAGGTGCATGGCGGTGTTGCACAGGGCATCGGCGCGGCGCTCTACGAGGAGGTCGTCTACGACGATAACGGCCAGCTCCTCACCGCGACCCTTGCCGATTACGTGATCCCCTCGGCTGGCGAGGTGCCGTCGATCGAAACCATTCACCTCGACACCGTGTCGCCCTCGACCCTAGGCGGGTTCCGCGGCATGGGCGAAGGCGGCACGATCGGCGCGCCGGCGGCGATCGCCAACGCGCTGGCCGATGCACTGTCGCCGCTCGGCATCGAGATTTTCGAACTGCCAATGACCCCGGAGCGGCTGTTCCGCCTGGTCGAGGCCACGAAAGCCAAAGGAGCGTAACGATGGACCTGAGGCTCACCGGCAAGGTCGCGCTGGTCACCGGCGGTGCGAACGGCGTCGGCCGTGCGATCTGCTTGGCGCTGGCGAGCGAGGGCGCTGCGGTCGCTGTCAACTACCGCAACTCGGCCGAGGAGGCGCAGGCGGTGGTCGCCGAAATTGTCGGCGACGGCGGCAAGGCCGTTGCCGTGGCCGCCGATGTCAGCCAGCTCGAAGAGGTCAGGGCAATGGTCGCGAAGGTCGTCGCCGAATTCGGCCGGCTCGACATCCTCGTCAACAATGCGGGGGTGGCGCTGCGCCAACGCTTCGCCGAAACGACGCCAGAAGATTGGCGGCGCCAGATCGACACCTGCCTCTATGGCGCGATCCAATGCTGTCACGAAGCCGCGCCGCATCTCGAGAGAGGCGGAGTCGGCCGTATCGTCAGCCTGATCGGCGACTCGTCGCGGGTGGGCGAGTCCGGGCTGTCGATCGTCGCCGCGGCGCGGTCCGGGGTGATCGGGCTTTCGAAGTCGCTGGCCCGCGAGATGGGCCGGTCGGGCGTCACTGCCAATGTGATCTCTCTCGGCCTTATCGAAACCGCGCATGACCGGGACTGGGTCGAGGCCAACCGCGAGAAGCTCGTGCGGCTCTATCCATTGCGTCGGCTCGGCCAGCCCGAGGATGTGGCGCCGCTGGTGGCGCTGCTCGCTTCCGAGCATGGCGGCTGGATCACCGGCCAGGTCATCAGCATCAGCGGCGGCTACAGCATGGTCTGATCGTGGCTTGCTCTAGCGTTATATCCTTCGGTATATATCACATTGGATATAGCGGAGGGCGGGATGGCCAAGCGGTCGCGCGCGCGTATTTTTTTCTCCCTCGTCGCCGCGGCGCTCCTGGCGGTGGGGCCGGCGGTGGCGCAATCGAACGACGTCCTGTTTTTCGCGGCGGCGAGCCTCAAGAACGCGCTCGACGCGATCGACGCGCAGTACCAGGCCGATACCGGCAAGCACGTCACCGTCTCCCTCGCGGCCAGTTCGACGCTGGCCAAGCAGATCGAGAGCGGCGCACCCGCGGATATTTTCATCTCGGCCGATCTCGATTGGATGGATTACCTCGCGCAGAAAAACCTCATCAAACCCGACACCCGCAAAAACCTGCTCGGCAACGAGCTGGTGCTGATCGCGCCCAAGGAGAGCGCCGCACCAGTCACCATCGCCCCCGGTTTCGACCTGGCCAAAGCGCTCGGCGGCGGCAAGTTGGCGATGGCCGACACCAGCGCCGTCCCCGCCGGGAAATACGGCAAGGCGGCGCTCTTAAAATTGGGCGTCTGGGACCAGGTTTCCGGCCAGATCGCCCAGGCCGAGAATGTGCGCGCGGCCCTCGCCTTGGTGGCGCGCGGCGAGGCGCCGCTCGGCATCGTCTACCAGACCGACGCGGCGGTCGAGCCGGGGGTCAAGATCGTCGCCACCTTCCCGGCCGACACGCACCCGCCGATCATCTACCCGATCGCGCTCCTCGCCGGATCGACGAACCTGGACGCGGCCGCGTACCTCGAATATCTCGAAGGCGCGAAGGCCCGGCCCCTCTTCGAGAGGCAGGGCTTCACGATCCTCCCTTAGCTACTCCGCGGCGGCGCGGGCCGGCTCGACGAATTGCGAGAGATAGCTGCCGCGCTTCTGCAGATTGGCGCGGTACATCGCCTCGAACTCGGCGGGCGGGAAGGAATGCGTCGACGGGCGCGCCATCAGCGTGTCGGTCCATGCCTTCAGCCGCGGGTACTTCTCCATCTCGCCGAGCTTCTTGATCCCGTCGAGGAAGACGTAACGCTGCAGGAACGGCGCGTAGGCGGCGTCGACCAGCGAATAGGCCTTGCCATTGAAGAACGGGCCGCTGCCCTGCTTTTCGAGCGCCTTTTCCAGCCGGCCGAAGGCCTCCGGGATCTTGGCGATCGCCGCCTTATAGGCTTCCTCGGTCGGCGCATAGGCGCAGCCGGTGACCGACGAGGCGAAGGTCGGTACGTAATCGGTCCAGGCGCGGTTGATCGCGCGTTGGATCGGATCCTTCGGGTGCAGTTGTGGGCTCACCGTCTCGTCGAGGTATTCGTTGATCGCGCTGGATTCGAACAGCGAGTCCTTATCGTCGATGCGGATCACCGGCACCTTCTTGTGCGGCGAGATCGCGAGAAACCAATCGGGTCGGTTATCGGGCTCGATGTGGCGGAATTCGAACGGGGTGTTTTTCTCGCGCAAGAGGATCGCCGAGCGCTGCACCCAGGGGCAGGTCTTGAAACTGACCAGCATGTACTTCGCCATTTAGGGCCTCCCGTTGAGGATTGTCGGATGGCGCACAATGGCCACCCCGGGTGGGCGGGTCAACCCGCCGGCCGTGATACCGCCTGGGCTCACCCGGTGAGGTAGGCGACGCCGGGGGCGTCGGGGATGAAGCAGTACATGGCGAAGAGCTCGAACGGCGTCGCCTTGGCGAGATCGAGCGGTTGCTCGCGGCAGCGCTCGACGATCGCCAACAGCCTCGCGCGCAGCCTCTCGGTCGGACTTTCCGCCGGCGGCCGTGACGGGGGTTCGGGGCGCGGCGCGAAGCAGCCGCCCGGCTCGTAGGGGCGCATCGCCGGGGCGCTCGCCGGATCGATCCCGGCGTCGAGGAGGCCGGCGCGGATCGCCGCGACGAATTTCTCGCGCACGCCGCGCCGGTTTCGCTCGCGCATTGCCTTCTCGCGCTGGTGGGCGACCCAGAGGCGGTCGAGCCGCCGCCTAAGCCCGCGCAACATTTGCGTCCTCCCTTTTGGCGTCCTCCAATTCCTGGAGGCGTCGCTCGAAATCGGCCACCTCCAGCGCCCGCACCCAGCTCTCGACGATGCGCGACAGTTCGGCCCCGTCATAAGGGCTGACCCCGCCCTCGGCCACCGCCCTGGCGATCGCGCCCATCGCCGGGGCGATATCGGCGGCGCTTTCGATCGCCGGCAACTCCAGCTTGACCGAGCGGCCGCGCCGCGGCACCAGCCGCTCGAGGCAGAGCTTCATCGCCGCCGGGTTGCCCTCCAGCGCCAGCTCGACGCAGCGCCGGACCAGCGCATCGGCCTCGCCATCCAAGAGCGCCCGCGCCATCTCGGTCGCCGTGTTGCGCGACCCCACCGGCCGCCCGGCCGGGTTACCCGAAACCCCCTTGGCGAACGCCCGCCCCGGACCCCGCCTTCGCTGTTCTTGCTGGAAATTTACAGCCATCCCCTCTTGCCCCATCGCGGTTGCCGCGCCACATTTAAAAGCGGCACGATAATCGCAATATAACGTATGATTATGGCTATTTTAGGGGCCATTACACGAAAGCCCGCTCTGGGGTGTATTCCGGTCATTCGCTACTGCACGTATCAATGGCGAGGTTGCGCCGAAAGGGGCCATTACACGAAAGCCCGCTCTGGGGTGTATTCCGGTCATTCGCTACTGCACGTATCAATGGCGAGGTTGCGCCGAAAGATCCCATGGGCGTCTGGCTAGCGACCGTCGCTCTTTGAGAGTGAGGTTGCTGCCCCACCCACTCTGGAGGCGACGATGCCTGAAGACGCACCTCGGCCTGCGCAAGCCGCTATCCGCACTGATCTTGGCGCGATTTTTGTCTCGCTGGAACTGTCACGCCGGGCCTGGCTGATCACGTCGCTGTCGCCTGGGGGCGGGGCGAAGATGTCCAAGCACACGGTTGCGGCGGGCGACGTGTGTGGGCTGCTGCGTCGGTTCGCCGAGCTCAGGCGCAAGGCTGCGGCGCGGACTGGCCGGGACTTCCCGATTATCGTCATCCAGGAGGCCGGTCTGGATGGCTTCTGGATCCACCGGGTGCTGCAGTCTGAAGGGATCGAGAGCCACGTGGTGGACGCCGCGTCGATCCTGATCTCGCGCCGGCGTCGGCGGGCGAAGACCGACCGGATCGATGGCGAGACCCTGGTGCGCACCCTGATGGCCTACAAGCGTGGCGAGCCGCGGGTGTGTTCGATGGCCAGGGCGCCGACGCCGCAGGAGGAGGACCGCCGGCGTGTCTGCCGCGAGCGCCGGACGCTGGTGGGCGAGCGGGTGAGGCACGTCAACCGGATCAAAGGGCTGCTCT
>Ga0209517_10006151_pt1 | contig 14923 bp, 12 predicted proteins | sample PeaSoiMetSII2010_FD_187695 | JGI IMG/M metagenome (GOLD analysis project Ga0209517, IMG submission 187695) | Peat soil microbial communities from Weissenstadt, Germany - SII-2010 (SPAdes) (version 2) | ecosystem: Environmental > Terrestrial > Soil > Wetlands > Peat | place: Germany... | reverse complement strand
CCGGGGCGAGTTCATCGAAGAAGAAGAAATGGATGCGCTCGTCGATGGGATGCTGCGCCCGTAAATGCGTATCCGCTGGACGCCCGCCGCAGGCGCCGATTTGAGGAACATCAGGGACTATCTGAAAGAGCATCACCCTCACTTCACGCAGCCCACTGTGCAGAGGCTGTATGACACCGTTCGTTCGCTCAAACAATGGCCCCATCGCGGCCGCCCGGGGCGGCACGAAGGAACCCGCGAACTGGTTTTGGCGTCCCTGCCCTAGATCCTGGTGTACCGCGTGAAGGACCAGAGCTTCGAGGTGCTGCGCATCTATCACGCGGCAAGCGGGCGGCCGCGTTTCGGACATGCAAGGCGCGCCGCACAGCTTCACCGCCTCCGAGCACCTGCTGGCCGATAACGGCTCGCTGCACGAGCCGGTGCTGGAGATTTTTGGCGAAATCTTCCGCGGCCAATTCCGCGTGGCCATGCCGACAATCGCATAGCGACACCGCGGCGCATGAATACACGTCTCGACCCCTTCTCCCTGCCCTCTATCAACCTCCTCGGCGGTGAGGTGCTTCGGACTGCGTCCGACCACGATTCGCCATTTATAGCGAGCCGGGATTATAGTGAGCCACGATACATGCCGTCCGCCTGCTGGGAAACGAAAACCTCGACAAACCCACAACCCGGTATATATACTCGATCCATTCTGGGTAGCTGAGGTATCCCTGGCGTACGGTTTGTTGCGGTTGTCCCGATCGGAGATCGGGACTTTTTGAAGTTCTTTTCCTTGTGGCGCCCGTCCGGGCGGCGTTTCTATGGCGCTGGAGGAAGTGGCAGGCCACGCGCTGATTCCATTACAGGAGGAGAACGCCGGTAAAACAAGAGCATGGAGGGTTGCATGCCTCGGCGCCGCTCTCCCGGATCCACCTGATAAGGAGGGTATTCATTTTGCCAACGTTAGAAACCGGTGTACTGGTCGGGCACGACCTCGTCCCCGGCATCCACCACCGCCATCAGCACATTGAGAATCCCCGAAAGCCCGCCCGCCGAGATGATGACGTTACGCGAGCCGGTATAGGCAATCCCGGAAATCCGCGCCACATGCGCCGCCACCACGTCTCGCAGGCGGGCTTGCCCAAGGAACGGCAGGTAGCTGTTGTTCCGGTCGTCTTCAATCGCCAGGCGCGTCTGTTCTAATGCCGCGTCCGGAGGCCGCAAATCTGTGTCCAGATTCTCCAGTCTCAGGATGTCCCCGCCGCCCGCCCGGTCCGCCAGGTCGCCGGCCTTGTCGACACCGATACCCGCCATGTTTCGCAGTCGTGAAGGTTTCGAGTCGCGCGCCATACTCCACGAGCTTAGTACACGCTTGATCACTTCCGCTTCCTCCGCGATCTCAGGTCTTGACTTCTCTCTTGATTCTTCTCCGCCTCTTCCTGCGGAGCACGCGGATCAGACACCGCCCGGCGCTATTGACTTGTCCCGCGCCACCTGCTTAACTACAGTTAAGTTCCATGGCCACTACCGGACAACTGGGGCAGAACTCCCGCTCGCTGGCCGAAGTCCACTCCAGCGTCGGAACCTCCCAGGTGTCGTTCTGGCGGCGCCTGTTCGCCTTTGCCGGACCTGCCTACCTCGTCAGCGTCGGCTACATGGACCCCGGCAACTGGGCCACCGACCTGGAAGGCGGCGCCCGCTTCGGCTACCGGCTGCTCTGGGTCCTGGTAATGTCCAATGCCATGGCCATCCTTCTCCAGACCTTGAGCGCTCGCTTGGGAATCGTGTCCGGCCGCGACCTGGCGCAGGCCTGCCGCGAATACTATCCCCGTCGCATGTCCCTGGCGTTGTGGGGCCTGTGCGAGATCGCCATCGCCGCCTGCGATCTGGCCGAGGTTCTGGGTGCGGCCATCGCGCTCAACCTCCTGTTCCACATTCCCCTGCTTGCCGGCGTCCTCATCACCGCGGCCGATACCCTGCTCGTGCTCTGGTTCCAAAGCTTCGGCATCCGCACCATCGAGGCATTCATCCTGGCCCTCATCTCGGTCATGGCGGGCTGCTTCTGCATCGAAGTCTTCTGGGCCAAGCCGTCGGTTGCCGAGATGGTGAGCGGCCTCCTCCCGCGCATCAATCGGGACAGCCTCTACCTGGCGGTTACCATGCTCGGGGCCACCGTCATGCCGCACAACATGTACCTGCACTCCGCCCTGGTGCAGACCCGCAACATCGGCCACACCGAGTCGGCCAAGCGCACTGCCTGCCGGTACAACCTGGTGGATTGCGTGGTGGCCATGAACGGCGCCCTGCTGGTCAACGCCGCCATCCTGGTGCTGGCGGCGGCCGTCTTCTTCAAGCACGGGATCATCGTGACCGAAATCCAGCAGGCCCACGTGCTGCTGGTGCCGCTGCTGGGAACCAGCCTGGCGGGTGTCTTTTTCGCCGTGGCGCTGCTTTGTTCAGGGCAGTCGTCTACGCTCACGGGAACCCTTGCCGGTCAAATAGTTATGGAGGGTTTCCTGAACTTTCGCATGAGGCCATGGCTGCGCCGCCTGATTACCCGCTCCCTGGCCATCATTCCGGCCGCCCTGACCATCTACTTCGCCGGCGATAACTCCACCTTCGGGCTCCTCCTCCTCAGCCAGGCGATCCTCAGCATGCAGCTTCCGTTCGCCATCATCCCCCTGGTTCACTTCACCAGCGATCGCGCGCGAATGGGCTCGTTTGCCAATTCCGTTTGGGTTCGTTTGCTCTCCTGGACTACCGCAGCCATCATCATCGGCCTGAACGCCTGGCTGGCGGTGCAGGCTATCGGAGAATGGCTGGACGCTGCCGGGCGGTGGCGAACCGTGGTGTGGCTGGTCGCCGTCCCCAGCGCCGCGGCCCTTTCGCTGTTGCTGCTCTGGATCGCGTTTGAGCCGCTAGTCTCCCGCCGCACCCGCCGCTTCCTCGGCGCCCCCGTCAGTCTGCCGGAAACCGCGGGCGCCGCCGAGGAAGCACCGCCGGTCTACCACCGCATCCTGGTGCCGCTCGACCATACGGTCCTGGACCGCCTGGCCGTCAGCCACGCCGCAGCCATGGCGCATCTTCACGGCGCCAAAATCTATCTGCTGCACGTGGAGGAAGGGGTGACCAGCATGGTGTATGGCCCGGAGTCCTCGACGGCCGAGGTGGAGGCCGGCGAACAGTACCTCGACCGCATTGCTAAATCTCTTCGCGATCAAGGCATTATCGTGGAAACTTCAATCTCTCATTCACCTTTCCCCCGGAAGGAGATCGTGCGCTATGCGCACGAGGTCCGGCCCGACCTGGTGATCATGGGAGCGCACGGCCACGGCGGTCTCAAAGACCTGATTTTCGGAAACACCATCAACCCCGTGCGGCACAATCTGGACGTTCCCATGCTCATCGTCAGACCGGGAAAAACCTGATATTTGGGACAGGGTGTCTCAACCCCGTGTCGGAGCAACACACAGGGCGTCAAAGTACGCGGATAACCGATTTATTATCAGCGAGTTCAGTTGGAATGAGAACTGCTGTTTTCAACCCCGTGAAGCGCTTCGTTCTGCTTGCGCTAGTGTCGACCTTCTGGATCGGGCCGCTCCAGTGCGCCACTCTGGAGCGGCTCTCGCTCGACGACATGATCGCCAAATCGATGTCTATCGTCCGGGGCAAGGTCACCACTTCGTACGCGGCCTTTTCGGGTCCCGTCGTCTACACCCACTACACCATCCAGGTGTCCGAGCGCTTCAAGGGCGCTGCGGGGAACTCCGTGGAAGTCGTGGTTCCCGGCGGCGTGGTCAATGGCCGGCGGCAGTCTTTTGCGGGCGCTCCCTGGTTCAACCAAGGCGATGAATTCGTCTTCTTTCTGTGGACCAGCAAAGCGGGGCTGACCCAGGTCATCGGATTGACCCAGGGTCTGTTTTCGGTGGCGGCGGATGGCACCGCGGATCCCGTGGCGACCCGCTCCGCGACCCGCGAGCTAATGCTCGAGTCCGGCACCGGCCGCCCGGTAAAGGACCAGACGCTAAGTATGCACTTGAGCGAACTGCGGTCGCGCATTTCGAGCACGCTGGCAACTGCCAATCAGAGCGTGGCCAAATGAGCAAGACCCCCTGGAGCACCGGCCGGGCTTTGTCAATCGTCGTGGCCGTGTTCCTGTTGGTTGCCCCTTCGCAGGCTTACTATCAATACATTCATTACGCCGGACGAGCCGCTCCGTTCACCCCCATTTACGAAAAATACGATCTCTACAGTAACGGCCCAACCATGGTGCCCAACAAGACCGTGGCGTTCTTCGTGAGCGATCAGACTCCCACGGTCTACGGCCCCAATGACAGTATGGGTTCGATCCTGAGCCAGGTGAAGCAGGCCATCGCGCAATGGAACGCGGTGAACAGTTCAGATCTGCGTGTGGTGTTCGGCGGTATGGAGAGCGCGAACCAGCAAATCTCCAACACGCCTGGCGGCGACGTGATTTTCACCGATTTGCCTCCGGGGTTGTTGGGACTGGGCGGCACCACTCCATCCACGGTCCAGGTGAACGGGTTCCTGCCAATCCTGCATTCCACCGTGATGTTGAATGTCGATGCCAGCCAGCCACCCGGACCGAGCTACCTGGAATCGTACTTCACGACCGCGGTTCACGAAATCGGGCACGCACTGGGACTGCAGCACACCTGGACAGGAAGCGCGATGTCCCAGGCAGTAGTCCGAAATACCACTCGTACACAGCCTTTGGACGCGGACGACCTTGCCGGGCTTTCCGTTCTCTATGGAAAGTCCGGCTGGGGCGCCAGCTATGGCTCCATTACCGGCAGAATCACGTTCACCAACGGTCAGCCGGTGGCCATGGCTTCGGTGGTAGCAATCCCCCCGACTGGATCGGCCGTCAGCGCCTTGACCGACCCCAACGGCACGTACCGCATCGATGGCTTGCCGGCCAACCTCGGTTACCTGGTCTACGTTCACCCGCTTCCACCGGATGCCATCGGAGGCGGTGAGGGCATCCGGCTGCCGGTCGACCTGAACGGGGCGCTCTTCAACCCTTCCAGCGGCGCCTTTCAGACGGTCTTTTTTCCGGGAACGCTCGATCCGCAACAGGCTGGGGTCGTCAACGTCGCCCCCGGCTCGATCTCGAACAACTTGAATATTCAAGTCCAGGCGCGCGCGGCCACGACCACTTATAATGTCGAGACCTTCTCGAAGCTCGACCCCGCCAGCCGCGGGTATATCTACTCGGGTGGCATGACGGTCACCCCGGCCTTCATGAGCACCGCTTCGAATCAGTTTGGGCTGCTCATCCTGCAGCCGCCCGCGAACATTCCGCTTCCGCAATCGGCCGTCATCCTGGGAGGCATTGGCGCTTCCGCCACACCGCCCGCGTTCTTCAATTTCCTCGCCGGCAATCCGGCTGCGGTGTATGCCTATTTCATGTCGACCCTCGGCGCGGGAGTCGGCCGGCGGCACCTGGTCCTGAATTTCGGCAACGACATCTACGTGCTGCCCGGAGCCGTCAACCTCGTGCAAAAAGGCCCGCCCCTGACCGCCTCGTCTACGCCCAACGCCGATGGCTCGGTCACCGTAACCGGCGCCGGTTTCGCATCCGACAGCAGCATCTATTTCGACGGGCTGAAAGCCACGACCACCCCCACCGGAGCGTTCAGCGGCACGGACTCCCAGGGTTCCATCACGGTGGCGCCGCCGCAAGGAGCCAGCGGCCAGACCTCTACCATTACCCTTTTCAACTCCGACGGTCAGAATTCCATGATCCTGCTTGGTCTGACCGATCAGGTCCCCGGCCAGCCCGCTACCGGGCAACCGCCGACCTACCAGTACCCCGTCACCGCCCCTCCACAGATCAACTCCATGACCGTTACGTCGCTGCCAGCCTCCTCTTCAGCGGCAGTCGACATTACAACCTCCAATACCAATCTCGTGGAGGGGCAGGTGACGGTGGGATTCGGATCGCATGATGTAACGGTTCGCCGCGTTTGGGTGCTCAGCCCGACCCACCTCGTCGCTAACGTGGAGGTAGCACCCAACGCGGTGCTGGAATCTTCGGAAGTCAGCCTGATGTCGGGCTTCCAGGTAATTACCCAGGCCAATGCGTTCCAGACGCTGCCGCCCAGGGCCGGCCTGCCATTCCTCGCTTTGCCGGTGATCAACGCCGACCCCACGCAAGCCACGGTCTACTCCGGAAGCGTTGCCAGCCTTTATGGCCTGAACCTGGCGGCCGGTGCGGTGCAACTTACGTTGAACGGCGTACTTGTGCAACTCCAGTTCGTCAGCCCGCAGCAGATCAACTTCTTCGTTCCTGCCGGTACTCCGGTCGGACCGGCTACCCTGGCGCTGAACAATGGTTCGGTGAGCGCCTTCCCGGTGATGGTCCAGATCGACAATCCGCCGCCGGCCATCGTGCAGGTGACCAATCAATCCAATGTGACGCTCACCGGGAATCCACCGTCCGGTTCGGCGGGCGTGAACGACCTCCTGAGCGTAGTGGTTTCGGGTCTTGACCCAACCGTGTTGAATAACCAGAGCCGCCTGCAAGTGACGGTCTCCGGCATAGCGATGCCGGTGGTCGGAATCACACCCGCGGCGAATGGCCAGTTCCAGATCCAGTTCGTCCTCGCGCAATCCTTCTTCGGCGCCCAGGTGCCGGTCGTGGTATGGGTGGACGGCTCCAGCGGCCAGCCTGCCAACATCATCGTCCGGTAAGACCTGCCAGGCGTTACACTGTACATCATGGATCGCGATCGCAGAGAGTTCCTCGTCTCGGCGCTGGCCGCTGCGCCCCTCTTCGTACCCCGTAGCGCATGGGGTGCCAACGACCGCTTGTCATACGGTCTGATCGGCGCCGGCGGACGCGGCCGGTATCTCCAGCAAAACTTCCAGAAGCTCGGCGCCCAGTGCGTGGCGGTGGCTGAAGTGTTCGAGCCCAATCTCCAGGCCGGCCTGAAGGCCGCGCCCGATGCCAAAAGCTACGTGGATTACCACGACCTGCTGGCGCAGCCCGGCCTCGACGCCGTGGTGGTCGCCTCGCCCGATCACCAGCACTGCCCCATGCTGCTGGCCGCGCTCGACGCCAAGAAGGATGTCTATCTCGAGAAGCCCATGTCGCACTCGCTCGAGGAGAGCCAGCGCATGATCCAGGCCGTGCGCAAAGCATCGCAGATCGTCCAGATCGGAATGCAGCGCCGCAGCGCGCCTTCGGTGATCAAAGCCAAAGAGATCGTGGACAGCGGCATCCTCGGCAAGATCACGCTGGTCAAGCCCATGTGGAACTGGAACGTCTCCAAGCCGCTCGACAACTCGCCGCTTCGCGGCAAACTGGATTGGAAGCGCTTCCTGGGAGCGGCGCCCGACCGCGACCTGGAGCCCATGCGCTTCCGCTACTGGCGCTACTTCTGGGATTACTCGGGCGGCAACATGACCGACCAAGGCACTCACCTCATGGACGTCGTGCAGTGGTTCAGCAACTCGTACCCCGTCCGCTCGGCCGTGTGCTACGGGCAGAAGGCCAAGAATACCGGCTCGGAAGTTCCCGACGTCTTCTGCGCGGTCTTCGAATACGAAAAGCTCATGGCCACCTGGATTTTGAACTACTGCAATTCTTACGAGAACGACTGGTCCATCCAGTTCCAGGGCGACGAGGGCACCATGATTCTCAACAACGAGGGCTTCCGCATCTGGAAAGAGCCCGTGCCCAAGAATCCCGATCCGGTGCAGCAAATGGCCGCGCCCATCCCCATCGAGACGCACATCCAGAACTTCCTGGACTGCGTCCGTTCCCGTAAGGAGCCGAACGCGCCGGTGGAAGTCGGAGCCAGCGCGGTATCGGCGCCGCACCTGGCGAACGTGGCGTTCCACCAGGGGCGGCAGGTGACGCTCAGCTCGGTCAACCTGTAATCACAGAAATAGCTCGGCGGACACGTGAAAAACCTCGGCGAGCTTCTTGGCCTGGGCTTTGCTGATAGCTCGTTTCCCACTCAGAATCTCCGAGACCCGGCTCTTCGGCAGCACGGACCAAAGATCGCTGGGCTTCATTTGCCGCTGTTCCATGAGAAACGCGAGCATCGAATGCGGCTCGCCCTTCGGAATCGGATAGTGCTCCTCTTCGAAATCGTGGACCAGATCCACCAACAGTTCCAGAAGGGCGTCTTCCTCGGGCGTGAGATTATGTTCGCCCTTTTCCATGAGTTTCTCGACGATGGCCAGTGCCCGGTCGTTCTCCTCCTCCGTTCGGATTACGCGAGGAGCAGCCTGGGCAACAATCGACCATAGCGCTTCACATCGAAATGCACGGCGGTGCTCATCACACGCACTACTATAAGGTTACCAGATTGGTAACCTTTGCCGTTCCCCGGCTAGTGCCGCTCAGCGGGGCGGGCCACAGGGTAAGTTCGGTGCGCCACAGTCAGCACAGCCCAATCATAGAGCAGAGTAGCTGGGTCCGCAGATCCCTTGCTTGTTTATCTGCGTTTATCGGCGTTCATCCGTGGCCAAGTTCTCTGCTATTCCAGAACGTTGATATTCTTCGCCGCGCAAATCTCCTTCAGAACCTTGGGCCACACGCTGACCGTGACCTCGCCCAAGTGCGCCTTGCGCAGCAGCAGCATCATGGTGCGCGACTGCCCGATGCCGCCGCCGATCGAGAGCGGAATCTCGCCGTTCAGAATCGCCTGGTGGTACGGGAACTTGAGGAAGTCGAGCTGCCCCGTCAGCTCGAGCTGCTGCCGCAGCGTCTCGGCGTTCACCCGGATTCCCATGGACGTCAGCTCGTGCCGCCGCTTGGTCACTTGGTTCCACACCAGGATGTCGCCATTCAATCCGTGGACCGGCCGGCCGTCGATGGACGTCTGCTCCGTCACCCAGTCGTCGTAATCCGCCGCGCGCATCTCGTGGGGATAGCCGTCCTTGAGGGTCCATCCGATCCCGATGATGAAGACCGCCGGGCATTCCCGCAGGATGGCCGTCTCCCGTTGTTTCCGGGGCAGGTCGGGGTACATGTCCAGGATGTCCTCGGCGTGCAGGAAGGTAAGCCGCTTCGGTAGGTTGGGGTAGCGGCCGTCCTTGAGCTTCGGAAAGAAATACTGGATATACTCCTCGGCGTCCACCAGGACCTTCCAGATGCTGTTCACGGTCTGCTTCAGAAACTCGAGGTTGCGCTCGCCGGGAGCGATCGCCTTCTCCCAATCCCACTGGTCCACATAGGCGCTGTGATCGTGATCCAGGAAGTAGTCCTTGCGCACGGCCCGCATGTCGGTGCACAAGCCCTCCCCCGTTTCCATTCCGAACCGCTTCAGCGCCACGCGCTTCCATTTGGTGGCCGCCTGCACGATCTGCGCGTCCAACGGATGCAGGTCGCGGTCGTTCGAGATGTGAAACTGAATCGGGGTGCGTGAGCCATCGCGGTCCAGGTAGTCGTTCACGCCGCTCTCCACATCCACGATGAGCGGAACCGTGACCATCATGAGGTTGAGCGCCTGGCACAGATGCTCCTCAATGAAATTCTTGGCCGCGAAGATAGCTTTCTGGGTTTCCTTGGGGGGCAGCAGGGAACGGTAATCCTGTGGCAGGATCTTCTCCAGTTGCTCGTAATCGCCGATGCCGGGACCAGCGAGGTCCGCCTTCTTGTCAAACATGAGTTTCACCTCTGGATATACTATAACAGCACGTCCGGGTGGTGGAAATGGCCATGTTCATTCAGGGCGCAAAAAAAGGGGCCGGTTTCCCGGCCCCCGGGGAGGTAGATCTTACCCGATTTAGAAGGTGAATCGGACCTGGAACCGCATGGTGCGCGGATTCTGCCACGCTTGCGGTTGGCCGTAGAGAGTGCTCAACGTGCTCTTCTGCGAATTCGCCAGCGCGACGTAATCGTAGCCCTTGCTATTCAGCACGCCGTAGTCGAAGCCGGCCTGGGCAGCCTCGGTAGGCGTGCAGTTGGTGCCAGCCGAGCCGCAGGGGGCCGGATCGAGGCTCCCGGTGCGGATCAGGTTCGAGTTGACGATGGTCACGTGGTGCTGGTTGAAGCAGTTGAAGCAATCGGCGCCGACGCGCGCCACCAGCTTTTCATTGCTCTTGCTGACGTGGAAGTCCTGATAGGCGCTGATGTCGGACTGGCTGAAGTGGGGCGTGCGTGCGGCGCTCACGGAGCCGGCGACCCAGTTGCCAGTGGTGGAGTCTCGGGTCATGTTGACGAACTCGCCGCGTCCTTCGACAAACACCGGAGCGCCCCACACGCTGATGTAGCTGCTGAGCGGTGTGCCCGAGTAGACCTGCTGGAAGAGACCGAGTACGGTGTTGAGCTTCCACCACTTCAGGTTATAGTAGACGTTCGCCTTGAAGGCGTTCGGGCGGTCGGTGGCCAGCGGCCCGTTGATCACCTTGCCGTGCGCATCGAACTGCATGAACGGCTCGTCGAACGCACGGTCGGTGTTGGCGCCGTTGCGGCCGATCGAGTCGCTGATGTCGGTAGAGGTCAGGCCGTCATAGTTGCCGTACAGCCGGCTGTACGTGTAGGAGAACGCGCCGAACCATTGGTGGCTGAACCTCTTGGTGAGGCGGAACTCGATACCGTCGTAATCGCGGACGGCTTTCGGGTTTGGCGGGCAGCCGTTGCAGTTGGGCACGGTCGCGTTCACTCCAAACCCGGGATTCGTGATGTAGTAAACCTCGCCGTTCTGCGTAATGGTGCCGGCATCTTCGATGGTCCGGTCGAGGCGCGTGCGCGTGTAAATAGGCTCGAATAGCATGTCGCGCCTAATCTCCCAAGCGGCGCCGAATGTCATGACGTGCTGCTTCATCGGCTTCAGATTCGGATCGACCAGGCCGGTCGGTCCCAGAGAACCAATTTGGTTCGGGTCGTTGGCCGGCTCCCGGTAGTCATAGTTCTCGATGAACCGCATCGCCGGGAAACTGCCGTTCGCGGGTGTGGCGCCGCTGCCGACCGGGCAGTAGTGGCCCTGCGCATCGCGCTGCGGGACGATCAAGTTGTAGTTCGGGTCATCCAGCGCGTACACGCAATCGTGCCAGTAAGCGCCGCCGAAGCTGCCCTGCGGCAGGTTGAACTTCATGATGTCGTAGAAGTAGCCCCAGCTCCCGTACACCTTGACCTTGCCGTTGTGCAGCACGTCGTAAGCCGCGCCGAGGCGAGGTGCGATCTTTTGGCCCCATCCGAAGCTGATGCCCTCGAATCCGGGCAGGGTGTCATAAGAAGGCAGATTTTCCTTGTCCAGGCGCAGGCCAAGATTCAGCGTCAAACCTCTGGCAACCGTCCAGGCATCCTGCACGTAGAAAGCGTGATTCCAGTTGCCCACTTTGCCGCTGGCGGAGATGAGGTCGCGTATGTTCACTGTTCCCCACAGGCCCTGGCATGCCGTGCCGTCGGCATTTCCGCCGGGCGCGCCGTAGAGAGACTGATTCTGGGCAACTATGGCCGCGCAACGGCCCTCTCCGTTGGTGGTTTGCGGAACGTACTGGATGTTGTACCCGACATAAACATCGGCAGTATTGTAAACACCGAGCTGCTCATTCGCGAAGCCATGGTTGAACCCGTACCCAAATTTCAGGTTGTGGGTGCCCCAGAAATTCTTGAAGTACGCCAGATCCTGGCTGAAGCTATATCGCTTCCAGATGTCAAAATTCGTCTGGGAGTTCGCTCCGATGTTGCTATAGCCCGTCGAATTCACGAACTGCGAGGGCAACGGAGTCCCGTTCAGCGCCTTGGTGGTTGCCAGCGCCGGGGCATCCCCGGTGTTGTAGGAATAGTTGGTGTCGCGGTATGTATACTGGATGCCGACCGGAAGACCGCGGCTCTCGGTATTGTAATAGAAATACCCAAACCGCGTGGTTGCGATCAAGCTGGGCGTGATGGTGATATCCGCGCCGACGTTGTAGATCACTTGCGGCGAAACAGAACCGATGCCGCCGTTCCAGTTGTCCGGATTCGTTGTTGACGACGAGTTGAACTGGCCGTGAATATCGTCCGCGCCGGGCAGAGAGGTGCCGGTGCCGCGCGCATAGTTGTACGCCCAGGAGCCAAACACGCGAATCTTCTCCGTGGCCCGGAAATCCACGCGCGCGAAGGAATAATAGGTGTAGTTGTTGTCGTTGAAAGTCCGTGAACCCGCGGCTCCCGGATAGGCGGAGACTATCGTGCGCCGCAACTGGTTGAAATCCGGCGCCGCCCCAATGAATATCCAGAGGCGGTCCTTGATCAGGTCGCCGCCCAGCGTGAAACCCGGGTCGGCAATCCGGCTATGGTCCTTGACCGGAAAATAGTACTCGAGAGGCTGGTCCAAACGCGGAGCGCCGCCGAGATTGGCGGGGTACTGCGGGTTCCTCAGTTGGCTCGCGTTGGGTTTGGCGTTAAACCGGTCGGCGTTGTAGTACGCGAACACGCTGCCATGCCACTCATTGGAGCCGCGTTTGGAAATTACGTTCACCACGCCGCCCAGCGCGCCGCCGTACTCCGCTTCAAAACCGCTGGTCTTCACCTGCACTTCGTTGATGAAGTCCATCGGCACGTTGGCTTGCGAATGTCCGTCGTTGATGTTGGCGGTCTCCTGCCCGTCCACCAGGTAGGAGTTTTCCGAGTTGCTGGCGCCGTTGATCTGGAATCCATTGTTGGCGCTGCCGTTGCTGCTTTGCAGCGGTTCGTAACGGGCACCGGGAGCGAACTGGATCACGCTCTGGTACGAGAGGCTCTGCGTGGGCAGATTCATCAGGCTGTCCTGACCGATGTTGGTCTGCGATTTGCTCTGGGTCGTGTCGAGCAGCGCAGCGTCCGCCGAAACTTCGACCGTTTCCGCCAGCGTGCCAACCTGCATGGTGACATCCAGCGTCGGCAGGTGGCCGACTTGCAGGTCGATGTTTTCCTGCTTGTAGGTGCGGAAACCGGTAGCCGTGACCGTGAGGGTGTAGGTGCCAGGCGGCAGGTTGGCAAATCGGTAATACCCCTGATCGGTCTCCAGTTTCTTGATGCCGATCAGCGCAGGGCTGGTGACCTCTACCGTGGCCCTGCCCATTACGGCGCCGCTGGAATCCTTCACCGTACCCTGCAATCCCGCCGTGGTCTCCTGGGAGAACGCATTGGGCAAAAGCGTGAGCGCGATGAGCAACACCGGCAGAATCAGCCATTTCCCGCTGTGGGAACGAAACATATTCTTTGCCTCCTAAAGCAATCTTGGGACTCGACTACTCGAATCCGCGGTTTCGATGTCGGGGCTTCGACGAGGTTTCGACCCTGCGCCGGGCCCATGAGCTTCAATGCTTGCGTGCGTGGCTCAGGCCGGCTATCGGCGATAACAGGCTAAAAGGCGTGCCCAAACTCTGCATTTAGCGAACTCCGCAACGCAATTCTCGTAACTCCGTTACACCAAACGATGAATTATTACACATATAACACCTATTGAACGGTCTGTAAAGCTCTTGATATCCGAAGGTATTAGATTAAAGATAGCGGCTGCGGCCAGCCGCGGTGCCGCTCCTGACAGATTACCTGGTGCTGCCGCTACTGGCCCGCCCGCACATGCACTTTCACGCACGAAGCCGCGTTTACTGAACGGTACACGCGCTCCGGGGCCTTCCCGAAATCGGCGGCCTTGGCATTGTGGATATCCACGAGATCCAGTGCCCCTGCCGGAAGCAGTGGTCGATATCGAGCGTCACGTACTCCACCTTGTCCATCTCCCGGGAACGAACGCCTCAGGCTTGGAGAAGCTGTTGCAGTACCGGAAGGGGCCACGTGGCGCGGCCCGTTGAACCTGCCCTACCGGAGCGCCGCGTCGGAAGGTTGTTGCCTGCGCCCGCAGCGATGTGTCGATGGCGCCAGGGGCCAGGGATCAAGCCAGAATCAGGGCGGACACTTTCGTACTTATGCAAAGGGGGAAAGCCAAGCCCCATTTCGGGTCGGGCTGCCGAAATCGAGGAGCGCTACCAGCCTGCAATTCGCGAAATCAGACCCTCAGAATTGTACCGGGGTCGTTGAACTGAGAACGCTCGCCTTTCGGCCATGAGTAAAGGTGACTCACGTCCACCACGATCTGGCCTTGCGGATCCAGTTCGACGTGAGCCCGGTCCATGGGCCGCGGCGCTGGGCCTTCGAAGTTGATTCCCTCGGAATCATACCCGCTGCCGTGGCACGGGCACTTGAATTTGTTCTCGCTCGGTTTCCAGTCGGGCGTGCATCCGAGGTGCGTACAGACCGCCCAGATCACAAAGATGCCCTCCGTGTTGCGTACCACCCAGATGCGTCCTTGCTCTGGAACTTGGTGTCCACTCCGAAGCCGAAATCCGAAGGATACCCGATCTTGAACTTGGTGGCCGGCTCGTACAACACGCGTGGGAAAAAGAAACGGAGAAACATGAGGAAGTTAACGCCGAGGGTACCCAGTATGGCAGCCATGACAAACCGGCGGCGGCCCGCAACAGTCTTGCGTTCGTCGCTCTCTTGGTCCCTGGAGAAAATCGTGTGCACGACCTGTGTCAAAGACGGTGTGCGAGGCGGCGCCGCCAGTACCTTGGTTGCATTCGCGACATCGCTCTGAGGCCGGGTCGGGGTATCGAGCTCTTCCATGGTGTGTCCCTCTCGATTCTCGCCGTTATCGTCTGCCACCAACGTGGCCACCACCACCGTGCGAGCCTCCACCACCGTGGAAGCCACCCCCACCGAAGCTCCGGGCACCGCCACCGCCGAAGCTGCGAGCGCCACCGCCGCTGAAGCTCCGCGCACTGCCGCCGCTGAAGCTGCGGGCCCCACCGCCGGCAAAGCTGCGGCTCATGCCGGAAGAACGAGGCGCGGATTGAAACCCTCTGCTTTGGAAACTCCGCTGCGACTGGTAGTTGTAGCTACGTGCGGTCCCCTGGGGGGATGTGCCGCGATAGCTTTGGCTGCCTTGAAACCCCGAGCGGCTTCCATAAGCCGGGCGGTTTCCATAGG
>Ga0209517_10006150_pt1 | contig 14924 bp, 8 predicted proteins | sample PeaSoiMetSII2010_FD_187695 | JGI IMG/M metagenome (GOLD analysis project Ga0209517, IMG submission 187695) | Peat soil microbial communities from Weissenstadt, Germany - SII-2010 (SPAdes) (version 2) | ecosystem: Environmental > Terrestrial > Soil > Wetlands > Peat | place: Germany: Weissenstadt... | reverse complement strand
GCTGCTGGTGGACAGCTGATTACGGCAAGCGAGGCCCTTCTCCCGAACCAAGAGCAGGTCAAAATCTAGGTGCTTCATCTGGTGTCGCTTAGGAGCTAGAGAGCCGCTCTTTCTCACCCTCAGTTGTACCGAAGTTATACCGAAAATCGGGTGCTCTGACCGTCTCATTCGTGCCCGATCACCCCATCTGGAATGAACGCAAGATCCTGTATGAAAGTCCCAGGTCTCTTTCCCTAGTAATCGTGATTCGCTCATGACCACTTCGCAAAGATCGCGGAAGGCTGCCATTCGACTACACATCCCGATTGCAATAACGTCGCGACACCGAACCTGCGGCACAGTGATCGGCCACTCCAGTCCTTGTTCCCACCATGAAGCCAGCTTTACTTACCGGGTGGCCTATACAGTTCGTATACCAACCCGATTGGCGTTGACGCCGATCAAAGCTGGTCACTACAAGTAGTCGGGTACGCCTGATCGCCCATGAATCGCTTCCATTCTTGCCTGCTGAGGGTCGGTTGAGCGACCTGACAAACCCTCTCGATCCAGCTTTCCGGGTCGACATTCACGACAGCCAGATTCTGTCCAGAACGGTCCGCCGCGATTAACCGCTTGCCATCCGCGCTGAACGCGAGACTCGACACGCCTCCTGCGAATACCCTAAGGCCCGGACCGAATTGTCTACCCCTCTCCACATCCCAAAGCACCACGTACCCGCTTAGGTGCCCTGAGGCGAGCCACTTGCCGTCCGGGCTGAAAACAGTGCTGAACACGCCTTTGTTGTCCAGGTTCATGGGTTCCGCAGACCATCTTTCCTTCCGCAGGTCCCAGATACCCACTTCGCCTTGCAAAGTGCCCAGAGAAAGCAGATTTCCGTCCGGGCTGAAAGCAGCGCTGGTTATCGAGAGGTTGGACAGCATATCCTCGAGGGATTTTGGCGTCGGAAGTTCCTCCATCCTCTTGACGCCCACCTTCCAAAGGCGTCGTTGCTTGGGTCGAATGCCCCCGGAAAGGAATCGCTTGCCGTCCCGGCTGAACGCGATCGGGTACACCGGTGTCGGCGCTGGGGGCAGATCGGGAAGCCGCTGCCGAGTTACCGCATCCCAGAGGCTGAAGTGACCGTCTTTGGTACCTATGGCCAGACGTTCACTTGTGACCCATACCATCGATTGAATTTCTCCTCCTTCAGGCCTGATTGCGAAAGGCGACTGACTCTCGGCCACATCCTGAATGATTAAGCTCCCGTCCTTCAGTTGGCTGGCAATTCTCTGTCCGTCCTGATTTAGCCGGGCCTGCATTGTGACGTGATCGAGGATCACAAAAGATAAAGAAAGGATCACCTATATGGGGAAGCGGAATTGGATTGTGAACGGTTTTTGCGAGATTTCGGGATTCGGGCTAGGGGGCCTGACCTTCTCTTACAAAGTTGCGTTACTCGGCGATATTGCAGGAATTCAATCTGGCAAGCCGTCAGAAAGTGGAAAGATCGCTATCAACCGAACGGGAAGCAAGGTGGTGTGGGTGGCCGACGAACCGAAGCTGATACCCAAGAACAATGTTTTTATTGCTCCCGGCAAAGAGATCAATCCTTCGTATCTGCACCTGTATCTCAATTCAACAATCGGCAGGCGTGCCCTAGTAGGTCTGGTGAAGGGTGCATACATTCCGCACGTTAGCCCTAAGGATCTGGCCCGGCTTCCTGTCGTTCTGCCTGCCCTGCAGCAGCAAAATCAGATCGTTGCGGATGCGTTGGAGCTGGGCCAGACGGTAGCCTCTTTGCATGCTCTCACAGTCGACGGCGAGCAGGCTCTCAAGGAGGATCTCTTCGGATTAGCAATTGCGAAGGAGAAATTTCAGAGATTCTCTGCGGCGACAGAGGAGGCCCGCTATCAGCAGCTACCTTTTCCAATAGCTGTGGTCCAGCGGAAGATCACGAACGCCCCAAACAATACTCAAAAATTCTCACTCTTGATTGAGCTATTCGAAGTCGTGGTCCGCTTCATCGCACTTGTCCATCTAGCGGACTATATCAATAACCGGAAGCAGGCAGCGACGGTGGCGGAGGAAGTGCCGGACATCAAGAAACTGTTTGCGCCAGCTCTCGGGGATTGGGTCAGCATCTTTAAAGCTTTTGCACACCTTAAGGCTGCTCCGAGAAGTACTCCATTTCTCGCAGAGATTAAGAACTTCAGGCTCGACAAATATCAGCGTACACTGCAGGAATTTGTGGATATTCGCAACGCGTCATTGCGAGGACACCCTCGGGACGATTCGGCCGGCGGACCATCTCATTAGCCGACTTCGGGCCAGTGATGCTTGGTTGAGCATTCTTCGGAGCTAATCTTGTTTCTCCAACCTTACGCGCTCATAATGCGCCTATCAGCCGATGCCCTCGTCTGAACCATTACGTGTTTTCATCTCCTACGCCCGCAAAGACGGAGCTGCCCTTGCCGAGCGCCTGCAATTGGATCTCACGAAGCAGGGCTTCGACACTTGGTTGGACACGCAGCGCCTTCGCGGTGGCGCGACCTGGACCAAGGAGATTGAAGCCGCTCTGGACCAAGCCAAATATGTGCTGGTTCTGCTTACACACGGGTCCTACGTATCGGAGATTTGCCGCTCCGAGCAACTCCGCGCGCTACGGAAAGAAACATGTGTCATTCCACTTAAGGCGCAGCGCGATACCGATATTCCACTCCATCTGGAAGCCAAGAACTACCGTGACTTTAGCGATCCTACCCAATACGACGCGCAATTCACAGCTCTTCTGGGAGACATTCGAGGCAACGTCTCTGTTACTCTGCCGGAACGCTATCGTGCGACACCCGTTCGCTACCTCACTGCTCCGCCGCGCGTCGCCAACTACCTCGAACGCCCCGAAGCCGTGCGCGCTCTCCGTGACACCCTCTTTGCCGAAGACCACCGCCAGCCCATCGCCCTCACCGCGCTGGCTGGCATGGGGGGCATCGGCAAGACGGTACTGGCCAAGGCCCTCACTGACGACGAAGTCGTGCAGCGTGCCTTTCCTGACGGCATCGTTTGGATCACCGCCGGCAGGGAAAGGAAGCGCGACTTCATCGAGGAGATGCGCGAGGTCGCGAGGGCGCTAGGCGACGACCTCACGGGATATGACACTGCTCTTGCCTGCGAGAACCAGTACCGCACCACCATCGCCAGCAAAGCCGCGCTCATCGTGGTCGATGACGTCTGGAGCAAAGCCGACATCGAGCCGTTGCTGGCCGAGTCGCCCCGCTCCCGCTTCTTGTTCACCACGCGCGATGCATCCATCGGCCGCTTCGTCAACGCGCACGAGCATCGGGCAGACCTGCTCGATCCCCAGCAATCCCGCGAGTTGCTGGCCTCGTGGGCTAGTGTGCCGGTTAAGAAATTGCCCGCGTCAGCGGACGAGATTGTCACCGAGTGCGGTCGCCTGCCGCTAGCGCTTTCGATTGTCGGTGCAATGCTGCGCGGTAAGAACGTCCACTTTTGGGCGGACACGCTCGATCGGCTTCAAAAGGCCGACCTTTCTGCCATTAAGAAGCAACTTCCTCCGGGGCAAGAGAGCTTCTTTAGAGCTGTGGAAACGAGCTTCCAGTCGCTTGAGCCGGCGATGCAAGAGCAGTACAAAGCCTTGGCCGTGCTGTTAGAAGACATGGCCGCGCCTCTGTCGATTTTGGCAACGCTCTGGGACGTAGATGCTGCCGAGGCGCGCGGCATCAGCAATCACCTTGCTGATCTGTCGCTTGCGCAATCTGACGCGGAAGAAGAAAGCATTCGCTTGCACGACCTCCAACTGGATTACATTCGTGCGCAGTTTCCAGATCGCGAAGCGCTGGACCTGATCCACGGCGCGGTCCGCCTCTCGGCCCACGTCATTGACAAATATCCGACACAGTTCGCCTCCCAGATGGTGGGACGCCTGCTGCCCTATCAGGATCTGGCCGCAATCACGCAATTTGCAGAAGGAATTGCCAAAGGCGCGCCGAAGCCCTGGCTTAGGCCGCTGCAGGCAACCTTGTATCCTCCCGGAACCCCTCTAGTTCGCATCCTGGAAGGCCACACACGCTCGGTCAATGGCGTGGCGGTGAGTTGGAACGGACTGCGCGCCGTCTCCGCCTCTTCTGACGGGACGCTGAAGGTGTGGGATGTGGAGACGGGACACGAACTCCGTCCCCTGGAAGGCCACACAGACTCGGTCCTTGGCGTGGCGGTGAGTAGGGAGGGGCGGCGTGCTGTCTCCGCCTCCTGGGACCAGACGCTCAAGGTGTGGGATGTAGAGACGGGACGTGAACTCCACACCCTCGAAGGCCACACAGGCTGGGTCAATGGCGTGGCGGTGAATGGGGACGGGCGGCGCGCCGTCTCGGCGTCTGGTGACCGGACGCTGAAGGTGTGGGATGTGGAAACGGGGCGCGAACTCCGTACCCTGAGAGGCCACACGGATCGTGTCATGGGTGTGGCGGTGAGTAGGGACGGGCGGCGCGCCGTCTCCGCCTCTGCTGACCGGACGCTGAAGGTGTGGGACGTGGAGATGGGGCGCGAACTCCGCACGCTCCGAGGCCACACAGACTTGGTCTATGGCGTGGCGCTAAGTGGGGACGGGCGGCGCGCCGTCTCCACCTCTAGGGACCGGACGCTGAAGGTGTGGGATGTGGAGACGGGGCGCGAACTCCGTACCCTGAGAGGCCACACAGGATCGGTCAATGGCGTGGCGGTGAGTGCGGACGGGCGGCGCGCCGTCTCCGCCTCTGATGACCAGACGCTGAAGGTGTGGGATGTGGAGACGGGGCGCGAACTCCGCACCCTCGAAGGCCACACAGAATCGGTCAATGGCCTGGCGGTGAGTGCGGACGGACGGCGCGCCGTCTCCGCCTCTCGGGACCAGACGCTGAAGGTGTGGGGTGTGGAGACGGGGCGCGTATTCCGCACCCTACAAGGCCACACAGGCTATGTCCTTAGCGTGGCAGTGAGTGCGGACGGACGGCGCGCCGTCTCCGCCTCTTCTGACAGGACGCTGAAGGTGTGGGATGTGGAGACGAGGCGCCAACTCCATACGCTCCGAGGCCACACGGACCTGGTCTATGGCGTGGCGGTGAGTAGGGACGGACGGCGCGCCGTCTCCGCCTCTTATGACAAGACGCTGAAGATATGGAATGTGGAGACTGGACGCGAACTCCGCACCCTCAAAGGCCACACAGAATCGGTCTATGGCGTGGCGGTGAGTGGGGAGGGGCGGCGCGCCGTCTCCGCCTCTCGGGATCAGACGCTGAAGGTGTGGGATGTGAAGACGGGGCGTGAACTCCGTACCCTCGAAGGCCACACAGAATCGGTCTATGGCGTGGCGGTGAGTGGGGCGGGACGGCGCGCCGTCTCCGCCTCTGGTGACCGGACGCTGAAGGTGTGGGACGTGGAGACGGGGCGCGAACTCCGCACCCTGCAAGGCCATACACTCCCGGTCAATGGTGTGGCGGTGAGCAGGGACGGGCGGCTTGCTGTCTCCGCTTCTATGGACCGGACGCTGAAGCTGTGGGACGTGGAGACGGGGCGCGAACTCCGCACGCTCCGGGGCCACACAGACTCGGCTACTGGCGTGACGGTGAGCGGGGAGGGGCGGCGCGCCGTCTCCGCCTCTTTGGACCAGACGCTGAAGGTATGGGATGTAGAGACCGGAACACTGATCGCCACGTTCACCTGCGATGCCGCAGCTTACTGCTGTGCCTTCACCGCCGATGACCAATTCATTGCTGGCGACGCCGGCGGCCACGTCCATTTCCTCCGCCTGGAAGCGCCGAAATGCAAGAACTGACCCCGTGAGCTGTGCCGCCCTGTGAGTTGGCAGAAGGAGTGGCGACCTCTGTCCTGTTCGGATCCGCAGAAACGGACTTCTGGGAAGCATGCCTCGGACTCCGTTACACTCCGATGAATTAAGGTTTCGATTCTGAATGGGTTGTCGGCCGTTCAGAGGCTTGCCCTAGCGCTCCCCGTCTGACTGTCAAGCCGCTTGAATGCCAAGTTTCACTGTTACAATCTGGTGCGGAGGGGGAATCCATGGGAAACCTGTCTGGATTAGTCCAGCAGTTGAGGAAAGAACGGCAACGAGCACAGAAGGAAGTCGAACGTCTTAGTGCAGCACTCGCTGCTCTGGGAAGCTCGGGGTCCAACGGGAGTGGGCAGCGTCGCACGATGTCAGCGGCAGGGCGTAAGGCGATTAGCCTCGCGCAAAAGGCTCGCTGGGCAAAGCGAAAGTCAAGCGGACCAACCGACACGACTCGACCCCGACGCAAGCTGTCAGCAGCAGCCCGGAGGAAGATTGCAGCTGCTCAACGAGCACGCTGGGCCGCATGGAAGGCGAAGCAGAAGAAAGCGGCCTAAAGTCCAGAACAGCAGTCATACTCAGACGAGAGCCCGCCCGAGGCCGATAAGCCGAGGCGGGCTTCGGTCAAACCTAAGGCACTAACCACCCGACGAGCGCCCCGAAAAATGCGTGCACCGCTCGCCGCTGCGTGTTACATTGAAGTTGTGAAGCGCCAGCTTCAATTTCGATCGTCATTACGACTCAGTCCATCCCGACTGAGTTATTAACTCCTGCACAATTTCTAACTTCAGGCCCGTGGCGGGACTGGCATACGTAGCTGCCTCAAGAGCAGCCTTTTGTGGGTTCAAATCCCACCGGGCCTACCAGAATTCCTTTGTTCTTTGACAATTTCGACGGAGAGTGGGCCGGACGGTAAGGCACTTGTCTGCTAAACAAGGGCGCTCGCAAGAGGCTAACGGGTTTAACTCCCGTACTCTCCGCCATGCGGAAGGTACTGCTGAATGGCCGGCAACTGGTCCTGAAAACGGGGCATCGTGATGAGCGATGGGCGTTCGATTCGTCTACCTTCCGCCAAATTTGCACAGGTGCGTGAGCCCGGCCGAAACGGACCGGCTGTAACCCGTTTTTCCCTAGTGGGACGCGGAGGTTCAAATCCTCCCCTGTGCACCAGCGTGCCAGCGTGTGCGAATTGGAATAGCAGCCTGTCTTAGAAACAGGTGTTTGTGAGAGTTCGAATCTCTCCGCTGGCACCAAGCTTCCTTGTAATTGTCGGAGGTTGCGCGAGCGTTCGGGCAACTGACTTTGTTGATTCAATTATGGGCAGAAACGTCCGAGACGCGATAAAAGTCAGCTCCGCATCAGAACATGGCCCACGTTTCCTGGCCTATTTTGACGCACCCTGCCTTGACGCATCGGACGCTCTGTGAGACCCTCCCATCTTCAGAGACTTCCCCATCTGAGACCCCAGGTAGCCCGTCAATTCTTACGTCCGTCTGGGAGGTACGTTATGGGTTTCCGTGAAGAGTTTCGTGGATCGGGGAAAACCTATGCCCAATGGTCCCTTGAGAACACAACGGAGGCTGGCCTCAGAGCTAATTCCGAGCGGCTTAAGACTCTCCAGCTTGCTGTTAAGTCCACGTTCGATCAAGGCATCGATCGAGTTGTACAGAGCCACGAAGCCTTGGCCGATTCGCTCCGCGAGGAGCTTTCGTATCAGACGCAGCAAATATGCCAAGAGGTTCAACGAAACTCTGCGGAGATGGTAGAAGCGATTCAGCAAATGGCTGACTATCTCGGAGCCGGTTTATCCGAGGTTCGTTGGGCGGTCGAACGGCATACGCGAGTGTCGGAAGACACACTGCGTTTACTCCTGTCATCCTTAAGCAATGAATCACGCCAATATTGGGAACAGGGGGTGACGTGTTATGAGAGCAAAGAATATGGGCTAGCCAAAGAAAGGCTCGAGAAAGCGTTGGAGGCAAACAGGACAAATTCTTTTGCTTACCAATATCTTGGATTCATCGCCATAGACGAAGACAACGCAGAAGCGGCTATCAGGAATTTTGATCTGGCTCGAAAGTTCTCCAAGAACAACTATCACCGAGCCATCGCGCTATCCCACCTTGCCAGAAGCGCCTACGCCACAGGTAACCTGGGGGATGCGGTTGACCTCTCCAAAACTGCGGTAGACGCGGACCCCGAAACATCGAAATTCTGGTACGAGCATGCAATATATTCTGCCGCGTCCGGAAATGTGGCAGCAGCTGTTGCTGCATCGAGAGAGGCAATCGAGCGGGATTGGAATTACTGGGGCGTAATAGCAGTAGAACCCAGCTTGGACTGTATTAGGAAGGAAATCAATGGACTCTTTGAAGAGTTGAGGTTGAGGGAACGACGCAAGGCAGAAGAATCTATTGAGCACTTCAAGGAGGCAATTGAAAAGAGCAAACAGTTGGCAGGAGACCAAGAGTTGGCACCCAGCATGGATAGCCTTAGGCACCTTGAGGTTAAATTTGGCCGGAACAACGTGCACCTGTACCGGGAAATCCAATCCGAGTCCTCTCTTGCGTCGCAAAGTGCTTATCATTTGGCAAACGATGCCCTGGGCAACAAACGTCGAGATCTGACGACATCCCTCGCTCGCCTGCGCGAGGATGTTCGGAAGTTGGGTGAACGGTCATTCGCCGGCTTTGGCTTTTTGTGCGCTATAGGAGCGTTGTGCATTGCCATTGCTACGATCTCGGTCCTTTTTAGCTGGAGCCCTGAACACGCTGGACCTTTTCGAGTCTTCACGCCGACCCAGAACATGCAGATAACGGCGACACGGGAACAAATCGCTGCTGGGTCATCGAAACGTGTGATGAGTGAAAATGCAGGCGAAATAACTATTCGACTTAGAGATGGCGACCGGACTCTGCCTAGGGCGGATCTCCTTAAGTTTGGCAGACTGGAGACAGGCTACGTCGAAGACGACACAAACACGATAGGAGGCTTCGCCGAATTCTTTTGGCTTGGATGTGTCCCCGTCGGAGTCTGGATAATGGCCGCCAAGCTGAGAAGGCAATCCAGTGCGACCCCATTGATGTCGAGCATTACGCGGGTTGAAGAGTCAATGCGGATGGTAAACGACCTGCAGCAGGAGGCTCAGACCGCGATTCGCGCTGGCGAAGTTCCCGCTGTCACACGATCTTCTGGTCCATACACAGCGGTACTGAGCAGTGCCGGGAGCAACAAGATCAATGCAATCAAAGCAATTCGGGAAGTCACAGGGTTGGATCTTCGTGACGCCAAGAGCGTAGTCGATGGCGCACCTAGGCCGATTGCCTCTGGCATTTCGGAGCAAGAGGCTGAACGCATTCAGACCGTGCTTGCCCAGGCAGGTGCAACCGTCCAAATTACCCGTTAGCCTAACAAAGCAAAGCGCAGCAATACCATGACATGTCCATTCTAGGAAGGTTGGGTACACCCTTTCGCGAACCCGGCGACCTGCCCTACTTCGTGATTCGGGATGTTTTGGCGAAGATTCGGCATCGCCTTTCTCCACCATCGATACGGACGAGGCAGTTGGCCCTGCCGGAACCTCGAAGGCTAAATCGGCCCATCGGAATGGAGTTTTTGACCAGCGCCGACAGGGGGCACTTTTATGGTCGGGAGGCGAAACTAAACGAACTCCTTCAGGCAATCGAGAACAACAGGATACCGAGCGATTGCATCTTCGATCTGGGAGCGCTCATTCATGATGAATGGGCCCTGGGTGACAACTTGCTCCTGGATCTCCGCGCCGGACAATATGAGGAAGTGCGCGCGGTGCGAGGCTTCGAATGTGACGCGGCCGCTGTCGTGGAGAGAGACTGCGTGTTCGGCTCCTACTCAACTGAACCGCGATCTATGGCTCCTTCGAGCTTTCGTTCCTCAGATGAGGAACGTGAACCGAAATAGCTTTGCCGTCGAACTCAACAGTGGCATCGACCTTCGACATTGGTGTGATGCCAACCCCATGCGCATCAGTGACACGGACGACACGAAAAGTCCTGCGCTCTTGCATGCCCGGAAAGATGCCGCGACGATTCCCTATAATAAGCGTTTCTTCTTTATCGTCCCAATGCATCGGAACTACCGAATACGCTCCATGTTCATAGTCATAGTTGTCGCCTTCGTCTTCATACATCGTGAAATCGGCGTCCGCCCCTGCATAAATTCGGAGATCAATGGGATCTGGGTTGGCTGAAGCTGATTGTGAGGCCGGTCCCAAAGCAAGGATTGAGCCAGACTTGGCAAAAATCGGGATCCTGTCGAGAGGAGCTTCCACGGTGATGTCTTGACCGCCGCTCAGTCGTTTCCCCGTCCAGAAGTCAACCCAGTCGCTGCCAGCAGGGAGATAGAGGGTTCTTTGGCTCGCTCCTTCGGTGCTCACCGGATTGATCATCAATGCGGGACCGAACAGGAACTGGTCCGCGACTTTTCGCGCTGCGGGATCAGAGGAGAACTCAAGGGGAAGGGCTCTCATCAGCGTCTCGCCACGTTGTGTAACGCCCCATGCGGCAGAATAGATGTAGGGCAGCAGACGATAACGCAACTCATCGTACTGCGTGAGGATCTTTTCAACTTCGGGACCGTAATTCCAAACCTCGGCATTTGACTTATACCCGTGAACGCGAAAAATGGGGCAGAAGGTGCCATACTCAAACCATCGGGTCAATAATTCGTGATACTTGTCTGACGTGTATTGATTATCCGGCCGAAAGAAGCCGCCAGTGTCGGTCGCCCAATATGGGATTCCAGACATGCTGAAACTGAGCCCCGCGGCAATTTGCCTTCGTAGAGTAGTCCAGTCCGAACTGATATCACCCGACCAGGATGCAGCGGCATTTCGCTGCTGTCCCGCAAACGCAGAACGGGTAAGAATCACAACTCGCTTCCGGTCTGTGGTTGCACGTTGGCCGTCGTAGATCGCTTTGGTGACGTACAGCGGATATGCGTTGCGTACAGAGTTTCCGTTCCCCAGAAACGTCTGCTTGTCTTTGAGCGCATCGCCCTCCGGCTCCGATGCGTCCATCCACCAGCCGTCCATTCCGTCTGCGAAGATTCCGTTCTTGAGTTCCGACCAGAATGCGACCTGAGCCGCAGGGTTGAAGAAGTCCGTCCAGGGCTCTCCCGGAATAAGAAAGGACTGAGCGCGCATCCGTTTGTAAACATCTGTGTCCTCCCCAAACTTTGACCATACCGAGATCATCATGTGCAGGTCGTTGGCGTGCAGCTGATCCAGCATTTCTTTGGGTCGCGGGTATTGTTCTTGGTCGAACTTCATCGCGTTCCAGCCGTACTTTCCCCAGTACTGCCAGTCCTGCACCAGTACATCGACCGGGATTTTTCGCTTTCGAAACTCGGCTGCCGTGTCGAGAATCTCTTGCTGGCTGTGGTAACGCTCTCTACATTGCCAATAACCATAAGCCCATTTGGGGAATAAGGGTGCTTCACCGGTAAGCCGCCGATATTCCGAGATGACCCGGTTCAACTCAGGCCCATAGAAGAAGTAGTAATCGATGGCCTGGCCCACTTCGGAGCGGAACGTTGTCGTGTCCTGAGGAGGCCGCATCGCCAACTGAACCCCGCCGGGGCCGCCTCGTGCCGAAACTTCATATTCCTTGTTCGCTTCCAGAGTGATTGCACCGCTGGCGGAGGTCGGAGTCCAGACGTTGTTGATATCGATCACCTGGCGTTCGCCCACCTGAAGCGTCAGTTGATTCCTGTTATCACTGGTCAGCACAAAGCCATAGATCCCCTGTGCGCCGGTGGTGATGTGGCCTTTTCCAGTATTTGGGTCCATCACGATTCCTTGGTCGGCAGGATTGAAGTCGGTCAGAGACGCGTTATTCCAGAGAATGCCGTATCCCTTACTGGATAACAGAAAAGGAATCGAAATGTTTGTGTTCGCCTGGTGCAGTCGGATCGGAACCCCACGGACATCGAAAATTCCTTCCTGATGCTGCCCCAGCCCGTACAAGCCTTCATCCAAAGGGGAAAGAAAGGTCTGTTGAACCTGCCAAGTCTTCGCTTCGAATATCGAGGGTACATCAAATGCTTTTCCCCCATCCTTTGGTTCGGCCAGCATAGGGTTGCCGTCTTTGGATAGGAAAGTCAGTGCACCCGTTGCGGTATCGACGGTCACAGTGATGGCTCCAGTCGAGAGCCTGACCTCATTGCTCTCAGATGCGACCTGAATGTTCTGGGCCTTACATGGCTGGATAACGACAGGAACCTTGGGAGTCGGAATCTCTGTTGTGGGACTGGCGACAACGTGTATGACACGGTTACCGCAGACCTCAATCCGCATGGTCCCAGCAGCGGCTCGGAAAGTGATACCGTTCGAGTCTCGATGGGACTCCTTAACGGCGAACTGAGGCCGATTCACCGCCGCCCATGCTGCCGCACTTACGACAATGAAGAGGACAAAAGCGCACTTGTTGCCGGGTCGCATTCGCCGTATAAGCATCCTTTCGCCTCGTGAAGAAATGTATTCTGGCATTGCCGTCGTGATATTGATCGCTACGGTCAATGCCCGGCAAAGATGAAGAGCTGCAGGTATCGTGCTCCTTCTATGGAAACAGAGCTTTTGCCCTTCAGTGCAAGGAATGGTTGAAGGTCACACGAAGTGCGTAGGCATATTTTGCCGGCGCTTGCCCGGGCAGTCGTACGTGCAGCCCGTCGGCACGCTGGTCGAACTGCAGTTTTGCATCGCTGCCTAACAAAGCGACCGATTGAACCTGTTCACTGCCCACTGTCGGCGCGAGCGAGTGAATCACCGCTTCGCCGTCGCCTGGCCACGCCAGTCCTATGGCATAGAGCACATCGCCTTTGGTCGTAAACCGAAAATCCTCGGGTTTGTAGTTGGCGATATCGGTGTCGTGGAACGACCCAGCCGCCACTTTCGTCGGGCCCTCGCCATAAACCCTCCACGGGCGAGTGCCGTAAATGGCGTCCCCATTTACGTTTAGCCACGCGCCGACATCTAGAAGCACTTGCTGGACCTCATCCGGGATCGTCCCGTCCGAGCGAGGGCCAATGTTCATAAGCAGGTTGCCGTTCTTGCTGACGATATCAATGAGCTGATCGATGATGAATTGCGGCGACTTGAACTTGTCGTCCTTGATATAGCCCCACGACCTGTTGCCCACGGATGTGTCGGTTTGCCAATAGAGCGGCCGAGTGTCGCCCAGTTGCCCCCGTTCAATGTCGAGCACACCCGAGGGCTCCTGCATTGCATAATCCTTGTAATTGATCACCCCAACGTGGTCACCGTATTTCAGGGAGCTGTTGTAATAAAACGCGGCAAAACGCGTGAGATTCGGCCGGATCGAGGGCTGCCCGATCCACCAGTCGAAATACATGATATCGGGATGGTATTTCTCGACGAGTTCTGCGCTGCGCGCGAGCCAATCGTCGGCCCACGCTGAGGAAACGTAAGTGAAATCATTGTTGAGCGGAGTGCCCGACGGATTCGCCAACCAGGTATGGGCTGGGCCGTAAAAAGCAGCGTATTGCGGATCGTTCACGTCAGAAGCGATCTCGCGGGCCGGGCCTAAAAAGAAATTGTGTTCCACTCGATGCGAAGACAGTCCGAAATGCAGACCCACTGCCCGAACAGCTTTGGCCAGTTCTCCGGTGGTGTCACGATGCGGTCCCATTTTGGCGACGGTCCAGTCGCTGAGTCCGCTGTCGTACATCGCGAAACCGTCGTGATGCTCCGCCACCGGTACCACATACTTTGCGCCTGCCTTTTTGAATAGTTCCGCCCAGGCGGCGGGATCGAAATGTTCGGCTTTGAACATTGGGATGAGGTCCTTGTAGCCGAACTTGTCCTGCGGTCCGTAGGTCGCAATGTGGTGCTTGTATTCGGGAGATCCGACCTCGTACATCAGTCGCGGATACCATTCGCTGCCAAAGGCAGGGACCGAATAGGCCCCCCAATGGATGAAGATGCCGAACTTCGCGTCCTTGTACCAGTCAGGCACTTCGTACTTCTGAAGAGACTCCCAGTCAGGCCGAAACGGGCCTTGGTGGTCCGCGGTGTCCACTTCTTTCAGAAGGGCGGCACGTTCCGAATCATACTTGCCGCTGGCCTTCTGCCAAATCTGATCAACGCTAATGGGATCCTGCGAGGCGGTGGGAGCCGTGGCACTCTGGGCATCCACTATGGAAACCGCGGACAGAGTCAACAAAACGCCGCCGAGTCTACGAATCGTCTGTGATAAAAGCGAACGATGCGAGAGCATAATGTCCTTTCGACAATCGGGTAGTTGAATTTCTATTCGGCCGATCACAATACCTGCCTTGCTTCGGTGGGCGCAGTCCACCGCAATTAAGAGTTCAGCCGGGCGAGTCGGGGCCACGTGAACCCGTAGAGGGCAATGAACAAAAAACAGACGAGGGGCACTACAAAGCCGATGCGCATCGAATGCAAATCCGCGATGTGGCCCATGAACGGCGCGGCAATTGCACCTCCCACGATGGACATGACAATGAGCGACGAGCCCAGCTTCGTGTAATCGCCCAACCCGCGGATGCCCAGCGCAAAAATCGTCGGAAACATGACGGACATGAAGAAGAACGTGCCGAACATGGCATACAGTCCTGTTTTGCCGCCACCCATGGTTACCGCGACCAGCATCACGTTGATGACTGCGTATGCGGTTAGCACGCGGTCCGGCTTGAACTGGCTGATCACAGCGCTACCGCACAAGCGCCCGACCATGAACAAACCGAAACCGATGGCCCCCAGCCACTTGGCGGCCTGCAACCGAGTCACGCCCGGATCATTCTCAAGAATGTAGTTGACGCAGAAACTGAAAATGCCCGTTTGCGCGGCGACATAGAGGAACTGTGCGGCAATGCCCAGAGTGAAATGCTGGCGCCGGAACATGTCCCAGTTCCTTGAAACCACAAGGAAGGCAGCCACATAGGCGACCGCCAGCAGGCTGTATTTCGTGGGCAGGAACAACGCCTGGTTCATGTGAAGCAAGACCCATATCAGTCCCAAAATCGGGGCTATGAAAAAATGCAGTACCGCACAAACCGCGGCCAAAACGCCGGCGATAGCCGCCAATTGACC
>Ga0209517_10006145_pt1 | contig 14931 bp, 13 predicted proteins | sample PeaSoiMetSII2010_FD_187695 | JGI IMG/M metagenome (GOLD analysis project Ga0209517, IMG submission 187695) | Peat soil microbial communities from Weissenstadt, Germany - SII-2010 (SPAdes) (version 2) | ecosystem: Environmental > Terrestrial > Soil > Wetlands > Peat | place: Germany... | reverse complement strand
AGCTTGTTGGTCTTGATAGGACCGCCCGCGGTAATTCCTGTATCCCAGCGGCGAACCCACGGATTGACCATCGATTGCGGGAAGACGCCCACGCCCTGCTGCGCCAGCTTATACGACTGGTTGAAGAAGAAGGGGGAGGCATTCAGCGCGTTGTTGGCATAGCTGCCATAAAGCGAGGCGTGCCAGTTGTTGGTGCCGGTCTGGGTGTTCACATCGATCTGCGCGCCGCTGGTGGCGCCCTGCTGGGCGTCATACATGGAGGCATTGACGCGCTCTTCCTGAATGAACTCGGGCGGAGGCGAAGGCAAGCTGTTGCCGTTCGATCCGTAGACCGACGTGCCGACCGAGAACGATCCGCCCGCGGTGGGCGCGCTGCCAATGTTGAAGTTGTAGCGCTGTGAGCTCGATCCAGACGAGCTCTTTCCGTTAAAGAGGTTCGTCGAGTCCACGCCGTTCACCTGGAAGGTATTCGAGGTATCGCGCTGGCCGTTGGCCCAGATGGGCTGGTTGCCCAGGCCGGCGTTGGAGTCGAGATTCGAAAGCAGCTCGGCATTCACGCCCGGCGAAAGCACAGCCATCTGCGTGAAGCTGCCCGTGGCCAGCGGCGTGATCTCAATCTGCGCGGCGTCCAGCGTATAGCCGTTGGTGGCGTCGGTGGCGTTCAGCAGCGGGGTCGCGGTCACGGTGACCGAGTCGGTCACCTGGCCCACCTTCAGGGTCGCGTTGACCGTGGTGGCGCGCGCCTCCTGCACCGGGATCTTTTCCAGCCGCGTCACTTCAAACCCCTCGCGGCTCACCTTCACCACGTAAGTTCCGATGGGCAGGTTGAAGATCTGGAAGTAGCCGGTTCCTGAAGTGGTTGCCGTGGCCGTCACGTTGATGGCCGCATTGGTCGCCGTCACCGAGGCGCCTACCACGGCTGCGCCGGATGGATCCACAACCGTGCCGTTCAACGAGCCCAGGGTTTGCTGCGCCAGAGCATGCAACGAAAACAAAACCACGGCCAGGACCAGCAGACCGCACCGCGCGACACTCCTCCGAAAAGTTTGATTCATATTCTCCTCACAGATTGCTCTTGTGTTCCGTGAATGAAGTTCTTGTCTGATTGGAGCTCATCTCGCTCCAGCATCAACGTGCAGATTGGGAACTATTAGTCTAAAGTGTAGTCAAGAATAAAGCTTGGGCTATAAAGAAATTATGAAGTTAGGTTCGGGTTTTCCACCATTTCGATGTGTATATTCACAAACTTGCGGCCCCGTCGCTTGTGGAAAAAACTGTGTAAGTTTCCGCATCTGCGCAGAGAGTCGCCTCAAAATGCAGGGCAGTTTCAAGCCAGACGCTTTCGGAGTAGATGCAAGTAACCAAAGTTTGCAAAAAAGTCATCCGTAGGTAATGACCGCTCGGCAACTGCGGGTTGCGGGACGAAAAGCTCTTCGCACCTGACCCCAAACGATCTGGCTACAGCGGAACCAGGGATGGCGTATCCCGAAGGCATGCCCCCCCAAGTTGACGCGACCAACAGGGAGCGGCAACCCTGAACAACACTCACCGGGACACAGTAACCCTGGTTCCGCTCTAGAAGCCCTCAATCCATCTGCCCAGAAGCGTCGGGAAGCATCCCAGCAGCACCACCGCCGCCGCAATCGCAACCAGCACCGCCAGGGTAACCGGGTGCACCTTGATCCGGCTCTGGCTCTCATCGGTGGTTGGTGCCCGCATCACGTAGGCCCGCTTGAGCACCTGGAGATAGTAGTAAAGCGACACCGCGCTCATGGCCACGGCCAGGCACACCAGCGCAAACGGCGCTGCACCGCCATGCTCGCCCAGCACCGCGGCAAACAGGTTGAACTTGGCCCAGAAGCCGACCAGCGGAGGAATGCCGGCAAGCGAAAGAAGCAGCACCAGCAGCACCCCGGCCAGCACCGGACTGCGCTTATGCAGGCCAAGGAATGCATCCATTCTGTCGCTGCCCGTGGTCCGCTCCACAACCTCGACCACGCCGAATGCGCCCACCGTCGTCAACCCATAGGTCAACACGTAGAAAAGCACGCTTCCCATGCTACGCAGCGTGATGTAGAAGCCAGCGGCATGGAAGTCCACCGCGCTTCCCTGCCCGGCAAATGTTGCGTGCGCGGCCAGGCCCAGCAGCATATACCCCGCGTGGGCAATTGCCGAATATGCCAGCAGCCGCCGCACGCTCACCTGCGCCAGCGCGGCCAGGTTGCCCACCAGCATTGAAGCAGCCGCGGCAATCAGCAGGATGATCGCCAGTTGCGGCCAGGTCCGATAGTAGGCGCGCAGCAGCTCCTCCAGCGTGTAGCCGTCGGCGGCCAAATTTCCGGTCGGCCGCAACCACCAGTTCATGGCCAGCGTAATGAGCAGCGCGAAGCTCGCCACCTTCGACACCGAGGCGATAAACGCCGCCGCCGGAGCCGGCGCGCCCTCATACGTATCCGGCGCCCAAAGATGGAACGGAACCACGGCAATCTTGAAGCCCAACCCGGCAACCACCAGGATCCAGGCCACGTAAAGCAGCGGGCTCGGACCGGCCAACGTCATCCGGTATTGAATCAGCGCCAGGTTCGTCGTCCCGGTCAATCCGTAGAAGTAGCTGAACCCGAAGAGCAGAAACGCCGCCGACATGCCGCCAAAGAGGTAATACTTCATGGCCGCTTCAGCGCTCTTTCCCGAGCTCTTGGCGAATGCCGTCAGGATGTAGAGCCCCAGGCTCAGCAGTTCCAGGCCGACAAAGATCACCAGCAGGTCCTGCGCCGCGGCCACCAGCATGCCGCCCGCCGCAGCCATCAGCACGACGGCCACAAACTCGCCCACATGCCGTGTAAAGAGCGAATCGAAGAGCAGCAACAGCGTCAGCGCGGTCAGCACCAGAATTCCGGTTTGCGCCACGCCGATGAATCCGCCCGTGCCCAATAGGGTATAGTCGCCGCTCGCGCCAAACCTGAGCCAGGTAACGCCCTCCAGTTGCACCGTCATGAGCGATACAGCGCACCCGGCTACGCCCAGCGCCGCCGCCACGGCCAACCGCACATTCAGCGCTGCCTTGCGCAGCAGGCCCAGGTCCACCACCAGCACCAGCACCGCCGCAATTTCAAGCACCGTCTCCGGCAGCGTTACGCGGAAGAGATCTGCGTAGTTCATCGTCCCCCTCCCGCAAGCAGCGCTCTCACCGCAGGTTCTATCGTATCGAGAAGGATCCGCGGGTAGAGGCCGACCAACAGGCTCACACCCGCCAGCAGCGCCACTCCCGTTGCCTCGGGCCATGTGATCGCGGCAAAGGGATGCGCATGCTCTTCTTCAAGGCCATGTGTGCTCTGCGGCGCGTCGCTGAAGAACGCCTTCTGCATCGCCCGCCACGTATACGCGACGCCCACCACAATCCCCACGCCCGTCGCCACGGTCCACCAGGGCTTCGCAATCCACGCGCCGATCAACACCTGGAACTCGGCTACAAATCCTGAGAATCCCGGCAGTCCTATCGAAGCCATTCCGGCAATCACAAATGCCCATGCGGCAAACGGCATCCGCTTCGAGAGGTGCATCGTCTCCAGGTCCGCCAACTGCCGTGTATGCGTGCGCTCGTAAACGATACGGCCCACAATCGCGAAGAGCAGCCCAGCAATGATCCCGTGCGAGAACATCTGCAACACCGCGCCCGTCACGCCGATCTGGTTCAGCGTCACCAGGCCCAGCAGCACAAATCCCATGTGACTGACGCTTGAGTAGCCGATGACAAATTTGAAGTCGCTCTGCGCCAGCGCCACCAGCGCGCCATACACGATTCCCACCACCGCCAGAATCGCGAACACGTCGCGCCACGAACCCACGCCGATAATCGAGAATCCCCACGGATCGAGCCCGTGCGGAAACAACCCGATCGCAACCCTCAGGCAGCCATACGCGCCCAGCTTCATCACCACCCCGGCCAGCAGCATCGACGCCGCTGTCGGCGCAGCCACGTGGCCAGTCGGAGCCCAGGTGTGGAACGGCCACAGGCCGGCCAGAATTCCGAAGCCCACAAACACCAGTGGAAATGCCCACATCTGGAAGCTGACGGGGAGATTCGCGTGGCCCAGCGCAACCAGCCCCGTCGATTGGCTTCCAGACGCCGCGTAGGCTGCCAGCAGCCCGATCAGCACCATCGCCGAGCCCACAAACGAGTAGAGAGCCAGCTTCATGGCCGCGTACTCCCGCCGCGTGGAACCCCAGATTGCGATCAGGAAGTACTTGGGCACAATTGCAATCTCGTAAAACACGAAAAGCAGAAACAGATCGAAGCTGAGAAAAACTCCGTACACACCGCCGATCAGCGCCAGGAAGAATGCGAAAAACTCGTTGGTACGCAGTTCGATGTTCCAACTGAACAGCACGCCTGCAACCGCAGCCAGCCCAGTCAGCAGCACCAGCACGCGGCTGATTCCATCCGCCGCCAGCAGGTAGTGAATGCCCATGGTAGGAACCCACGCCGCATCGACGAGCGTCACGCGCCCCTGGCCCATGCCCGCATAGAATCCTTCTACCGCCAGCGCCAGCCCGCCCACGGCCACCGCCAGCGCAAACCAACGCGCCAGCGCCTGATCGCCGTGGCGACCCGCCTTGCCCTTCGGCAAAAGAGCCTCAATCAGCGCACCGGCAAAGGAGAGATAAATCGTCCAGGCCAACACTTAAAACCTCCAGTGCGCAAGCAGGTTTTGAACTGTTGGGTTCACGCTGTCCACAATCAATTGCGGAAGCAGGCCAATCAGCAGCATCAGCCCGATCACCGGAGCCAGCGCCAGCCGCTCGCCGTGGTGCAGATCGGGAAAGCCCTCGCAATGCCCGGGTACAGGCCCTGAAAATACTTTCTGAATCACCGTTAGAATCACCGCTGCCGTCACCAGCAAACCGAGAATCGAAACCGTCGCAGCCACCCACGAGAGCGAAAACACGCCGCGGAAGATCAGAAATTCGCCCACAAATCCATTCAGCCCCGGCAGCCCGAGCGACGAGAACAGCGCAATCCCCATCAGGCCCGCCAGCACCGGAGCCGGCTTGCGCAGCCCGCCAAAATCGTCGATGCCGCGATGCCCGCCGGTCCGTTGCTGCATCAGAGCCACAAACCAGAACAGCGCCGCCGCCGTCACCCCGTGGTTGAACATCTGCAGAATCACGCCGTTCAGCGCCGCCGACTGGCTCGCCAACTGCGCTGCATCACCGGCCACATACGGCACGGCCAGCGCAAAAATTCCCAGCAGGCAATAGCCCAGGTGATTTACCGACGAGTAAGCAAACACCCGCTTCAAGTCCTTCTGCGCTGCCGCCGCCCACGCGCCCATCACAACCGTGGCCACCGCCAGCACCAGCAGCGCCGTCCGCATCTGCGCAATCTGGTGGCCGAACAGCGGAATCGCAATTCGCAGCAACCCGTACACGCCCATCTTCGACATGGCGCCGGTCAGCAGCATCGTCACCGGCGAAGGCGCCTCGGCGTACGCCGCAGGCAGCCAGGTGTGGAACGGAATCATCGGCACCTTCACCGAGAACCCGGCCAGCACACCCACCGCCAGCCACATCGTCACCGGTCCCAGGTGCGCCGTCACCATCTGCTCCAACTCGCCCGTCGAGGCCAGCAGCGTCAGGTGCGGGAAGTCCATGCTCCCGGTCGAACGAAACACCGCCAAAAACGCAATCAGCAGCGCCACGCTCCCGGACATGGTGTACACGAAAAACTGCGTCGCCGCCGGGCCCCGCCGCGCGCCGCCCCACAGCTTGATCAGAAAGAACGCCGGAATCAGGCTCAGTTCCCAGAACAAGAACCAGTGAAAGAAATTCAGCGCCGTGAACGACCCGAACAGGCCCGACTCCAACACCAGCACCAGACCGAAGTAAAGCCCCGGCGCATGATGCACGCGATGCGCCGCGTCCACGCTCATCAGCGTCACAATCGCCGACAGCACCAGCATCAGCGCGCCCAGCGCGTCCACGCCCAGGTGGTAATCGATCCCCAACGAAGGAGCCCAACTGTGCAACTCCACTAGGCCGATCGAACCATTCGCCGGCAACTCGGTCCACACATAGAGGGCCAGCGCCAGGCTCAGCCCCGTGGTCCAAATCGCCACCCCGCGCGCGTGCTTGCCTGAGAACATGGCAATCGCTGCGCCGATCAGCGGCAGCACGGTCAACAGCGTCAACACAGGAATTCCGCTCATGCCCGGCTGCTCCAGATCAGAATCGCCGCCAGCGCGATCACGGCCAGCGCCAGCAGCCGAAGGTAGGTCTGTACCCTGCCCGACTGTATGCGCGACAGCAGACCCCCGCCCGTCGACAGCTCCTCGCAGCCCTTGTCGAAGCTGCCATCCACAACGTTCGTATCCAGGAAGCGGCTCAACTGCGCCCACAGCCCGAAGGCCCACGCAACGCCGGCCACCACCCCGCCCCACACGCGGCGGTCCAGCCAGTCCGCAACCCGCGCCCACCATTCATAGAACGCAATCACCGTCACCCCGTAGAACTCATCCACATACAGCCGTTCATGCAGCCACGCCCAAGGCAACGGCAGCGCCTGCTCCAGCGCATCGGCGTCTTCAGGCGCTGGCGACTTGTCCCCATACAACCACCAGCCGAGTCCCAGCCCGAGAAGCACAACCACCGTCGAGGCGCCCATTAGCGCCAGCAGCCCCGGCTCGTTGAATCCACCCAGCTCAAAGCTGACTGCCCTGCTCTCCAGGAAGCCGCGGAACCACGGCCACGCCGGCGTGCCGATCGCTCCCAGCGCAATCGCGAAGAAGGCCAGAATCCCCAGCGGCACGGTCATCGACTTCGGGCTTTCGTGCGCATGCCCATGGCCGCGATAGCTGCCGAAGAAGACGTAGCTGACCTGCCGCGTCATGTAGAAGGCGGTGAGCAGCGCGCCAAAGACCAGCATGTAGAACGGACCTTTGGACAGGCTGAAATGCTGCGCGGCCTCAAGGATGCCGTCCTTCGACCAGAAGCCGGAGAAGAACAGCGGAAATCCGCACAGCGCCAGCATGCCGATGGCATAAGTCATGAACGTCGCCGGCATTGCGGACTTGAGCCCACCCATGCGGCGCACGTCCTGTTCCTCGTGGCAGCCGTGAATCGCCGAGCCCGCGCCCATGAACAGGAGGGCCTTGAAAAACGCATGCGTGATCAGGTGGAACATGCCCACCGCCACGCCGCCCATCCCCAGGCCGGCCATCATGTAGCCGAGCTGCGAAACAGTCGAGTAAGCCAGGATGCGCTTAATGTCGTTCTGCGCCACCGCGATCAACGCCGCAAACACAGCCGTAAACGCGCCCACCCACGTTACAACGATCAGCGCCGTGGTCGTGCCGCCCGTCAACGCTCCGGCCTGCATCAGTGGATAGACTCGCGCGATCAGATAAACACCCGCCGCCACCATGGTCGCCGCATGAATCAATGCGGAGACCGGCGTCGGACCTTCCATCGCATCCGGCAGCCACACATGCAGCGGAAACTGTCCGCTCTTCCCAGCCGCTCCGGCAAAGATCAAGAGGCCAATCGCGCCCGCCGCGGTCAGGCCAAGAGCCGCGTGCTGATGCAGTAGCCCCGTCAGCGCAACGGACTCCAGCGACCCCGCGCCGCCGTTGTAGAACAGCAGCGTCCCCGTCTGTCCGAACAGCCAGACAATTCCAAGAAGAAAAAACACATCGCCCACGCGTGTAGTCAGGAACGCCTTCTTCGCCGCTGCTGCTGCCGATGGCTTCAAATACCAGAACCCAATCAATAAGTAGGAAGTAAGTCCGACTAACTCCCAACCTATGAACAGCAGCAGAATACTGTTAGCAATCACCACGCCCAGCATGGCTCCCGCAAACAAACTCAGGAAGCAGAAGAAGCGTGTGTAATTCTCGTCGTGCGCCATGTACCCGATGGAGTAAATGAAGATGAGCAGCCCGACGAAGCTGACCATCACCAGCATCACTGCGGAGAGCGGATCGAGCACATAGCCCAGATCAACGTTCGTCGAACCAAATTGAATCCACGTAAAGTCGACCGTCTCGCGTATAGCCTCGCCGTGCGCCCATCCCGTCACCACGTGCGCAAACGCGATCAACGCGAGTAGCAGCGAAAACGCCAGCGAGCCGATGGCCAGCGTAGCCGCCGCTCTACGCTTTGGTTGCTTCAGCAGCGCAATCGCACCGGAAGCCACAATCGGCACCGCGGGAATCAGCCACAAGAGCTGCGCGATCGCCGAAGGACCGAGCTGCGGAGTGAACGAAATTGCCTCTTGCATCAACCTCTCACCCCTTCATCCTATTCATCGCATCCAGGTCCGTCGTGTGCGCATGGCGATGAATCTGAATCACGAGTCCCAGTCCCACCGCGGCCTCCGCCGCCGCCACGGCAATCGAGAAGATGGCAAACATCATTCCCGTCAGCGCCTCGGGATTCGGCCCATACCGCCAGAACGCAATCAGGTTCAGATTCGCCGCATTCAGCATCAGCTCAATCCCGATCAGCACCAGGATGGCGTTGCGCCGCGTGAGCGCTCCGGCCAGCCCAATCGCAAACAGCAGCGCGGCAACCAGCAAGTATCCGGTAAGCGGCGTCATTGGGCCCCCTCTTTGTCGTGCATGGCCACAATCACCGCGCCAATCAGCGCCGCCGTCAGCAGCAGAGCCACAATCTCCAGCGGCAGCACGTAGCGCCCCATCAGCGCATTGCCAATGTCCATCACCGTCACTTCCGGCTTCGTCGTCTCGCGCGGCAAGGCAACGGTACTATGCAGCACCGCCCATCCCAGCACCGCGAAGATTCCGGCCGCAGTCACCAGGCCCACAATCCAGTGCCTGCTATAAACGGTATCTTTGGGCGTCTCCGAGCCGCGCGTCAAAAGAATGGCAAACACAACCAGAATCGCCACCGCGCCGATGTAAATAAGAATCTGTGCAAACCCGGCAAACTGCGCGTCCAATTCCAGGAAGAGAAGGGCGAGTCCCGCAAAAGCCACCGTCAGCGCCAGCGCGCAATGCACGGTGTTCTTCAGCAGCACCGCCGCCAGCGCTCCGGCCACTGACAAACCCGCAATTACGTAGAACACAAGGCTCATCGGCCGCACCTCAAACACTCACTCCGCATAGCGGTAACTCCTCGGTCCGAAGTGCTCTCTGCGCATGCCCACGCGGCCCATCACCGTATAGGCCAGCAGCAGAATCGCCGAGCACACCACCCAGCGCAGCCATCCCTCGCCCATGAACCGCCACAGCGCCGCCACCATCAGATTCAGCAGCGTTAGCGGCAGCACAAACTTCCACGCAAAGTTCATCAACTGGTCCTGCCTCAGCCGCGGCAGCGTCCCGCGCACCCAGATGAAGACGCACATCGACAGCATCACCTTGCCGAAGAACCAGCACCACGACGGCACCCACTGCAGCCAGGAGAATGGCGCCGAGTATCCACCCAGAAACAGCGTTGTCCCCAGCCCCGAAATGCCCATCATGCCGACGTATTCACCCAAAAAGAACAGCGCAAACTTGAACCCCGAATACTCCGTGAAGTAGCCCGCCACCAGTTCCGACTCGCCCTCCGGCAAATCGAATGGCGAGCGATTCGTCTCCGCCGTCGCCGCAACGGCGAACAGAAGGAAGCCCGCAAATCCCCACGGCGTAAAGATGTACCAGTGCGGCAACCCGTATGTGTACTGGTTCTGCGCATCCACAATCTTGTTCGGAGACAGCGACCCGGTGATCATCACCACGGCCAGGCTCGACATCAGCAGCGGCACCTCGTAGCTGATCATCTGCGCCACGGCGCGCATGGCCCCCAGCAGCGAATACTTGTTGCGGCTCGACCAGCCGGCCATGAAAACGCTCAGTTCTGACGAAGCGCCAATGGCGAAGAAGAACAGCAGACCGGCGTCCATGTTGACCAGCGTCATATTGCGCCCCATGGGCAGCACCGCGTAGCCCATGAAGACCACCACCACCAGAAACACCGGCGCCATGAAGTGCACCACCGCATCGGCGCTCCTGGGCACAATGTCTTCCTTGGTCAGCGACTTGATTCCGTCGGCGATGGGCTGAAAGATCCCGTACGGCCCCACGCGGTTGGGGCCGTAGCGATTCTGCATCCGCCCCAGCCCCTTGCGCTCCAGCAGTACGGTAACCGCGAACAGCGCCGGAAAGGTGACAACGATCGCCACCACGCCGAGCAACACCATCGCCGCAGCCTGCAACCACGCGGGCAAAAAGCTCACCAGCCAGTGACTCAGCAGAATGAAGATCTGATCCGCTTTCTCGATCATCCCTTCTTCTCCTCTTCAGCCACCTTCGCCGCAGGCGCCGGCGCAGTTGCGGGAGCCGTTGTCGCTGCGGGTTGCGCCGCTGCCGGAGCCGGACCCGCCGCCTTGGCCGCAGCAGCAGCCGCCGCAGCCTTGGCCTTGGCTTCCGCCTTGGCCTTTTCCTCCGCCAGGCGCGCATCCACTTCCGCCGCCTCGGTGGGATGAATCGTATGGTAGTACTCGTTCGACCTGGCCAGTTGCTTGCGGTCGTACAGCAAGCCGCCAAAACGGTCCGCCGTGCTCAGCTCAAACTCGATATCCATCTTGATGGCTTCAAACGGGCAAACTTCCACGCAGATCTGGCAGCTCATGCACACGGAAATATCGATGTCGAAGCGCACCGGATAAATCTGCAGCTTACCCAGCGCATCCGGCTTCTTGTCCGTGCTCTTCACGATGTAAATGCACTTCGGCGGGCACTCCTTCTCGCAAATCTGGCAGGCCACGCAGCGCAGCCCTGCCTCCCAATCCGTCCCGTCGTAAACAAGGAAGGGAAAGTCGCGCGTCGCCTCGATCGGAGCAGTCCGCTCCTCCGGATACTGAACCGTCGTCAGCCGCTCCGCGGACACGTAACTGCCCACAAAGTTTCTTGCCGTCTCGCCCAGCCCCTTCAGTATCCCTTCGCCCAGCAATGCATCCTCCCGCGAGTCAACTCAGTCCCTTAGTCCGCTGCCTCACCGATCCACTTCTCCCAGCACAATATCCACACTGCCAAAAATCAGCACCACGTCCGCCACGTTGCTGCCCAGGCACATATCCTCCAGCACCGTCAGATTGACGAGGCTCGGCGGCCGCACCCGGTAGCGATAAGGATTCGGCCCTCCATCGCTGATGAGATAAAAGCCCAGTTCGCCCTTGGGCGCTTCTATCCTTCCATACGCCTCTCCCGGCTTGGGCCGGAAGCCGCGAATCTTGGCCTTCGGATCCATCACCGGGCCGGTCGGAATCTCTTTGAGCGCCTGCTCCAGAATCCCAAAAGACTCGCGCATCTCCAGCAGCCGGATCATGAAGCGGTCATACACGTCCCAATGCTCGCCCAGCGGCACGCGGAACTTGAAGCGGTTGTAAATGCTGTAGCCGTCCACCCTGCGAATGTCGTAGTTGATGCCCGAAGCGCGCAGCATCGGCCCGGTCACGCCCGCATTCACCGCCAGTTCCGGCCGCAGAATGCCTATGCCCTGGGTCCGCGCCATCAGAATCTCATTGCCCCTGAGCAACCGCTCGTACTCGTCGGCAAACTTCGGCAGCCCGGCGACCACCTTGCGCGTCGCGGCCAGCCACTCTGCCGTCGCGTCCACGCGGCAACCGCCAAAGCGCATGTAGTTGCACATCATCCGCGCGCCGGTCAGCTCTTCAAACAGGTCCAGAATCTTCTCCCGCGCTTTGAAGGCATACATCAGCGGCGTGCCGCTCGCGCCCATCTCCTGGATCAGAAAGCCGATCGACGATGCGTGATTCACCACCCGCGTCAGCTCGCCCACAATCACGCGTAAATACTCGGCCCGCTCCGGAACTTGCTGCCCGGTCAGCTTCTCCACCGCCAGCGCATAGGCCCAGTTGTTGGTCAGCGGACACATGTAGTCCAGCCGGTCCGTGAACGGCATCGAACCCAGGTAGCCGATCCCCTCGGCAATCTTTTCGTGGTTGCGGTGCAGATAACCGAAGACAGGCTTCAGCCGGATCACCCGCTCTCCGTCCAGCGCCACGTCCATGCGGAAGACCCCATGCGTCGACGGATGGTGCGGCCCCATCGCCACTTCCAGCAGTTCACCCTCGCCGTCCGGCTCAATATGCGGCGGCCGGTTCCAGCCTTCACGCTTGTCCTTCTCCTGAACGAATCCGGATGTGTTCATGCGCCAGCGCCTTCCTGGCCCGCAGCCATGCCGGCGAGTTTCGCCTGGTGCTCCTGCGCGCGCGTGAGGACCTCGTCGTGCGCCGTGGGCTCATATTCAAAGTCGTCCGGCTCCACGTAATCGCGCCGCATCGGATGGTCCTTGAACTCGTCCCACATCAGCAGACGCCGCAGGTCAGGGTGCCCGGTAAACACAATCCCGAACAGGTCGAAAATCTCCCGCTCCTGGAACTCCGCCGAGCGCCAGATAGGCGTGAGCGATGGCAACTCGACCTGGTCCGTCCGGTTCGCCGTCTTCATCCGGATCACCACCGGGCCGTGACCCTTGGAAACTGAAAACAAGTGGCAAACAGTCTCCAGGCAGCCCGGCACAACCCGCTTTTGCGTCTCTTCAACGGTCTCTTCCACCTGCTGTTCTTGGCCGTCCACGGTCTTCGTCACCGTGCGCGTGATCTTCACTTTCTCTGAGACTTCCTTATCCGGCCAGTCCACCCCGGTAGCATTCGACAGAAAATCCAGGCTCAACTCCGCGTCGTCGCGCAGAAACGTCGCCACGGCAACCGCATGAGCGGGCGTAATCCTCAGCGAGTGCTGTCCGCTGACGCTGGGGTTCGGCACAATCACCACCCCCGCGCCGGGAATCGCCGTCTCAATCGCCGCTTTGATCTCTTCCACCGTCTTCAATTTCTATTTCCCCAAGACTCCAAGCTGTTCCCTGCTCCCTGCTCTTCTCACCGAATCACCACCGGCACCGTCCACACGCCCTTGTTCGACGCCGGCTCCAGATCGTGCTCGCCCTGCACCGGCACGGGAAACTCGCTCTGCGCCTCCGCATCCAGGTGCCGCGGACGGCCCTCGCCCGTCAGAGGCTGCTCATCGATCTTCTTCTGCAAGGTCATAAACGCGTGCAGCAGCGCCTCCGGCCGCGGCGGGCATCCCGGAATATGCACATCCACCGGAATGTACCGGTCAATCCCCTTCAGAACGTTGTATCCCTGCTTGAACGGCCCGCCGGAAATCGCGCAGGCCCCCATGGCAATCACATACTTGGGCTCGGCCATCTGGTTATAGAGCCGCACCACCTGCGGCGCCATCTTCTTGGTCACCGTCCCGGAGATGATCATCAGATCGGCCTGGCGCGGCGACGGCCGAAAAACCTCCGCCCCGAACCGCGCCATGTCGTAGCGCGCCATGGTGGTCGCAATCATCTCAATGGCGCAGCAGGCAAGCCCGAACTGCATCGGCCAGATCGAGTTCTTCCGGCCCCAGTTGTAGAGCTCCTCGATGGTGGTTACGAAGACCCCCTGTTTGCCCAGCTCGATCTTCAGCCCATCATCCACAGCCATCGTCGCTCCGCTCCTCAAGCTGACAGCAAACAGCCTACAGCTAACAGTTCACGTTTCCGGGCGCTAAAAACTGGCAGGTGTCGGCTCTTTCACGCCCACGTCAGCACACCCTTGGCCCAGGCCCAGGCGAGGCCCTCAATCAGCATCAGCACAAACACCAGCATCGACACGCATGCCGCCAGGCCCAAACCCGTAAACGCCACCGCAAACGGCAGCAGAAACACAGCTTCCACGTCAAAGATCAGGAAAATGATGGCGTAGAGGTAATAGGCTGAGCGGAACTGCACCCACGCATCGCCCTTGGACTCCAACCCGCACTCGTAAATCGCGTTTTTCACCGCGTTCGGCTTGGCCGGCGAATACACCTTTGCCCACAGCCACGCCAGCGCCAGAGGCGTCAGACCAAAGCACAACGCCACGACAAACAGAACCGCAAGAGAAAAATAAGGATTTGAGGCCATCTTCGAAAATGAAATCCTTCTGAAACAACGTACCAGTTCAAGGGTAGTTTTGGCTAAGCCCCTGCGCCCCTTATTCTCCGCCCAATCCTGAATTCCGTCCACTCATCCCACTCTGTGAACCGCCCCCTGCAATTCCCCCCTCCGCTCCGCTTCCCCCACCTGTCCGCGCCCGCCGCCGGCTCCCCTCACCGGGTAACGTGCGCCTCAGCGGCGCTGCTGCCGCAAGGCAGGCCGGGCTTCGCTCTGCAGGGCTCCGGCGCCAGCGCCCGCAGCAGGCCCAGAAGAATCTCCGGCTCCGTCTTTGACACCTCCAGCGTCACCACCTCCCGCTGGTCCCCATCGCCCTTCCAGGTAATGGTCACAAAGTGACGCTTGGCCCGCCTTTTCACCAAACCCACCGCGATCGCCGGCAACACTCCCAGGTGCACCTTCACCTCCTGCCGGTACTGGTAACTGACGACGCGAGCGTAGGGGATCGAAATCTGTCCGCCGCTCGATTCAAAAACCAGCGCCGTCGCCGAGGAAGTGTTCAGCACTCCCACCGTTCCCTCCTTCACCGTCTGCCCGGTTCCAGCCACGTAGGCCGCCTCTTTGCCTTCAACCGCAAACGCCGGTACACCCTCGAAAACCACCCCGGCCAAAAGAACAACCAGCATCAACGCACGCATCGGATTCATAGCTTCTCCTCTCAGGGAGAAATCTACCCGGCATCCAGACACGCGTTGACCCCGGATAGGACACAATCCCAGGTGCCCCATCCCGCCCGGTCTCCGATGACTCGCCGGCTTGCCGCTTCCCACCCCTCAGCCTTTCGATGGAGGACACCCAATCCCTCACCCCTGTTACCATTCTTCTGTCCACGCGGACTCCAACCAAAGCCCGCGTGGGAGGTATAGCCCTTCCCCTGAGAGATCACAAAACGATGTTCAAAATCGGGCTCAAGACCCTGCC
>Ga0209517_10006144_pt1 | contig 14932 bp, 9 predicted proteins | sample PeaSoiMetSII2010_FD_187695 | JGI IMG/M metagenome (GOLD analysis project Ga0209517, IMG submission 187695) | Peat soil microbial communities from Weissenstadt, Germany - SII-2010 (SPAdes) (version 2) | ecosystem: Environmental > Terrestrial > Soil > Wetlands > Peat | place: Germany: Weissenstadt... | reverse complement strand
GGACCGCTGATCAGCGGCGACCATCTGGAAGACGGTGCCGCCCCGGGCAAGCCGGCCTATGCAATTTTCTATGGCGAAGGCTGTTTCAATTCCAAGCGGCAGGCGCGACGCACCGTCGAACTCTACGAAAAGTACAAGGGCAGGGTGCAGTTCGTGGTCGTCGACTTAGATCGTCCGCGTTCCCCGGCGCAGGTGGAATTGGTAAAGAGATTCTACAAAGGATACATCCCCCATGTGGTGGTGCTCGATCGCGGTGGCGCGGTTGCGTACAACGCTTCCGGTGAAGTGGATTCGGGGGAGATCTCGAAGTTGTTGGACAAGGCGCTGGCGCAGTAATGCGAATGCGACCAGCGAGTTAGGCGGATCCCGAGTCGCTGTGACCGGAGGCAGTTGCCGAGCTGCGCTCGGCTTGGACGGGCGAGGGCTCCCGTCCCCACGACCTGTTACGAAATATATTCGCGAATATAGTCGTCGCGTGAAGTGGCGAGCTGGTGACCGTCGCCGTCAAAGATGACTTTGCCCTCGCGCAGGATAAGGAAGCTCATGGGCACCTCGCAATGTTGGCCTTTGGGTAGAGCGACCATCTGGTTAGTGGCCTGATCGAATTGGTGAGTCGCCATGGTGAAGGCATCCTGCAGGCGGTGGGTCGCCATGAGCGCGCTGGTTTTGTAGACGTCACGTTGCTTCATGATGAGTTCGATGATCGTGTTCGATGTTACCGGATCGAGTCCGCCGGTGGCCGAGTCGTAGAGCAGCACCTCGGGCTCCGTGATGATGGCGCGCGCGATGGCCACGCGCCGTCGCATGCCACCCGACAGTTCAGACGGACGCATGTCGTAAGTTCCTTCCAACTCCACAAAGCGCAGCACCTCGCGGACCCGGCGCTCGACCTCATCCGCCGGTCTTTTCTCTTCCATCAGCCGGAAAGCGACGTTCTCGTACACTTTGAGCGAGTCGAAAAGCGCGCTCTCCTGGAAGACCATGCCCACGCGCCGGCGCAGTTCGAAGAGTTCCTGTTCCGGCATCTGCGTGACTTCCTCGCCCAGCATAAAGATGCGTCCGCTATCGGGACGCAGCAGCCCTATTGCAAGCTTGAGCAGAATGCTTTTGCCCGATCCGGCGACGCCGAACAGAGCTTTGGTCTCGCCGTGCGGCAGCTGGAACGAAACCCCATCGAGCACAACATTTTCATCAAACGCGATCGAGACGCTGTCGAATTCGATGGCGTAACCGGAGGGGCTCGACACCATAGCAGCCGGATTTTCGCTGGGGAGAGCCGGCATGGCTTACCTGTAACCAAAAATTGCGAAAATCAACTTGGTGACGAAGAAGTCCACAATCAGAATCAGCACCGAAGCGGCGACCACCGCCTGGGTGGTCGAACGGCCCACACCCTGCGTGCCGCCACGCGTGAACATGCCGTAATAGCAGCCTACCGTGGCGATGATGAACCCAAACAGCACCGGCTTGATCAGGCCTGTGAAGACGTCGCGGAAAACAAGCGTCTGCCACACCGAGGTCCAATACTGGTTCGTGTCGACTCCGAACAGCAGGTGCGCGACCGCGAATCCGCCGATCAGCCCGAGCAAGTCGGCGATGATGGTCAAGAAAAACAGCATGAAGACGGTGGCGCCAACTCGCGGAGTAATCAGCTTCTTGGTGGGATCGGTGCCCAGGGCGCGCATGGCATCGATCTGTTCGGTTACGATCATCGACCCCAGTTCGCTGGCCATGCCGGAGGAGTTGCGCCCGGCTACCATCAGACCGGTGATGAGCGGGCCCAGTTCGGTGACCATGCCGATCGAAACCAATTGGCCGATGAGCGTGACGGAACCAAATCGTTGCAACGTGCTGGCTGCGTTCAGCGCCAACAGCGCGCCGACGGACAGTCCGGTCAGAATCACAATGGGCAGGGATCCGACACCGATCAGGTCCGCTTGATACAGCATGTCTCCCATGTATACGGGAGGGCGGAAGAAGTTCGCCAACGATTGCGCCGACAGCAGGGTGTATTCCTGAACCGCCAACGCAAAGTCTTTGGCGACCTCAATGGGCGAAGTCAGTTCGAGTTCGAACGCCATGTCAGGAATCTGCTCAGGGAACTATAGCAGAGAGAGAAATCATCATCTGGTGATCGGGCCATCTGAAGTCTCCAAGCTCTCTCTGGTTTTAGATCGCCCGCTAACCCGATGGTGAGATCGCCCGATCTACTCGCGGTGGTTGTTCTTCTTCTTGATCTCGATGGTCAGCCGTTTGATCTTCTGGTTCAAGGTGGAGAGCGGGACATGGAAGCGTTCTGCCGCTTCGGTTTGGTTCCAGCCGCACTTCTCCAGCATGTCGACGATGATCCGCCGTTCGCAGTCTTCCATAATGCTGAACAGCGTGCCCCCTGCATTTGCATCCATAGCCGGAACTGAGTTTCCCCGGCCTACGATATGGTCGGGCAGCAGATCGATGCCAATGTCGCTGTCGGAAGAAAGCACCACGGCGCGCTCGATCGCGTTCTCCAGTTCACGCACGTTGCCGGGCCAGGAGTAGCTCACCAGCGGACGCAACGCCTCGGTCGTAATGTGGCGCCGGGGCCGTTCGTTTTCCTCGGAATATTTCTGCAGGAAGTGCTGCACCAGCAGCGGAATATCTTCGCGGCGCTGCCGCAGCGGCGGCAGATCGAGGCTGATGACGTTGAGGCGGTAGAACAGGTCTTCGCGGAAGCGGCCTTCTTTCACCATCTGGCGGAGATCCACGTTGGTGGCGGCGATGATGCGCACATCCACTTGAATCTCCTGTACGCCGCCCAGATGCATGAACTTGCGGTCCTGCAACACGCGCAGAATCTTGCTCTGCGTGTCCATGCTCATGGTGCCGATCTCGTCCAGGAAGAGCGTCCCCCGGTCGGCTACTTCGAACAGCCCCTTCTTCGACGCCACCGCGCTGGTAAACGCGCCTTTCACGTGCCCGAAGAGCGTGGATTCGAGCAAGTCGGGCGGCGTCGACCCGGAGTTTACCGGCACGAACGGCCGGTCGCGTCGCGTCGAGTTCAAATGGATCGCCTTGGCGATCAACTCCTTGCCCGTCCCGCTTTCGCCCTGCAGCAGCACCGTCGAGCGGCTAGGGGCCACCTGCGCGACCAGATCGAAAATCTTCAGCATGGGCTCGCTCTTGCCCACAATGTGCGCAAAGTTGTAGCGCTGCTTGAGGGCGCGCTTCAGCTGGATGTTTTCTTCTTCCGCCTTCTGCCGGGCGACAGCGGCGCGCACGTCAGCCAGCAGCTTCTCGTTGTCCCACGGCTTCTGAATGAAATTGGTGGCACCCGACTGCATGGCTCGAACCGCGTTTTCCACCGTGCCATAGGCAGTGATCATGATGACTGCCTGCTGCGCATTCAGCAGCCGGAGTTCGGAGAGCACGTCCATCCCGTTCTTGTCGGGCAGCGCCAGGTCCAGCAAAACCACGTCAAACGCCCGCTCTCCAATCTGCGCCAGACCTTCCCGTCCCGTTCCCGCGACCACGACCGTGTAGCCCTCGAGTTCGAGAAGAGCCTCCAGCGACTCCCGGATTTCCGCTTCATCGTCAATGATCAGGATTCTGCCCGCGTTTTGCGGCGTGCTTTGCGGCACGCTCCGTCGCGAGATGACTGCTACCTCAGACACGGCTACTTCAGACATGGACTGCCTTCCTCGTCGATATCAACGGAAAATCCAGGGTGAAGGTGGTGCCTTCGCCCGGGCGGCTCTCCACGCGGATATTGCCCGCGTGTTCCTGGATGATGCCGTAGGTGACAGAAAGTCCAAGACCGGTGCCCCGATTCTGCCCTTCGGCGGGCGACGTCTTGGTCGTGAAAAATGGATCGTAGATGCGATGAATGTGTTCCTGCGCAATGCCCGTGCCGGTGTCGGAGACGCGCACGCTGACGGATTCGCCGTTCAGCGTTGCCACCTTCAGAACTCCGCCCCCAGCCATCGCGTCCTTCGCATTCAGGAACAGATTCAGAAACACTTGCTGCAAGCGTCCGGCGTTGCCCTGAATCAAAGGCAGGCTCTCGTTGAGCTCAGGTTGCACCTGGATGTGCGCCACCCTGAACTGGTGCTCGAGCAACGCCAGCGTATCTGCGATGACCTTGTTCAGACTGACTTCGGTCAACTCCGTGCCCGTGATGCGTGAGAAGTTCAGCAAATTGTTGACGATCTCCGAAGCGCGGAACGTCTGCTTGGTGATTTTTTCGAGCAGCCCTGCTTTCTGCGGATCCGACTGCAACTGCTTGGCCAGCATCTGGGTGTAGGAGGAAATGACCGCCAGCGGCGTATTCACTTCATGCGCCACGCCTGCGGCCAATAGTCCGATCGAAGAAAGTTTATCGGCCTGGGTAAGCTGGACCTCCAGTTCGATCCGCTCGGTGATGTCGTCCATGATCACCAGCCGGCCTACCACGTTGAACTTGCGCGTGACCAGCGGCGCCATCGCCACATTCACGATGCGCGATTCGCCGGTCGGAGTCGCCAGCCGGAACTTATAAAGATTGTGGATGCCCGGATTCTGCCGCACCCGGTAGAACTCCTCGACGAAAGCGGCCGGAAAAACCTCGTTCAACGAGCGTCCCACCACCTGCCAGCGTGGCTGCGCATACATCACTTCCATCTGCGAGTTCCAGCTCTCGATGCGATCCTGCAAGTCCACCGCCATCACGCCGACGTTGATGGATTCAACAATGTTCTCGTTGAAATCTTTGAGGCGCTCGTACTCGGTCACCTTCTGTTCAAGAGACGCGTACAGACGACCGTTCTGTATGGCGATGCCGATGTATCCCGCCAGAGCCTCCAGCAACTCCACGTCTTCGCTGGATAGGAAGTCGCCCTGCATGGTCTTGCCCAGACCGAGGAAGGCGATGGTCTTTTGCCGCGCATGGCACGGAATGTAATAGTTCAGATCCAGCCGTCCGATCGCTTCCTGCGCCAAGGCATTCTCACGCGGCAACTGGTGCGTATTCTCGAAGAAGATGTGCCCGGCGGCGTCCTCGATACGTGGTTTCGCGAGGAACGACAGGTCGAGGCCGGTGGCGGGGGCGAGCCCGAACGATTTCGCCAGTTCAAAGCGCGAGGAGTCGCTGTTGCCCAGGAAGATCGCGATCCGATCCACCAGCAGGGTGCGCGCCAGCCGGTCCACCAGCGAGGAAAGCATCTTGTCGAGGTCGGTCTCCGAACTCAACTCGCGTCCAAATTCGATCAGGGTGCGCCGGTAGTCGTAGCCGGTCCGGAAGAAAAACCGGTCAAGCTTTTCCTGAATCCATTTCCGCACCGGATCAAACAGCAGAGCGGTGACCACGATGGCCACAATCAGCCCGTACGTTCCGGAACTGGGCACGCGTGTGTGCACCAACAGGGCAATCGCGGCCACTCCGGCGAAGTACGCTCCTACGATGGCGGCCGCCGCCAGCGTATACGCCATGCCGCGCTTGAAGATCAGATCCACGTCCATCAGCCGGTAGCGGAAGATGGCGTATCCGAAAGTCAACGGCAGCAATCCCAGCGACAACACCGATACCTTCATGGTGAGCGAAGGCATCACTCCGAATAGATACGGCAGCACATAAAAAAGCGTGAATGGCGTTATGGCAAGGATGGTGCCGCGCGTAATCCACTTGAGTTGCTGCCGCAGAATCGGAGTCGTAGCCTGCTGATAGTTGTTCCGCAGAACCGCCGCCGCCGAGACGAAGAAGATCGTCAGATAAGCCCAGTGCACCCGGTTCAGATTGAAGAGCAGCCCGGCGCTGGCCTTCAAGTACTCGAAAGCCAGAATCTGGATTCCGAGCAGTACCGCTCCCGGCACGTACAGCACCGGAATCGACCAGCGATGCTTGCTGACGAACTCCCGCCGCTCCGGGAAAGTCAATACAAAGTGCAGAAAGAGCGCCGGCTGCAGCAGCCATGCCACTTCATTGGACCAAAGGACGGTCCAGTCAAATGCGTTGAATTTGCCGGTGTAATGCAGCGAGTAGAAAACGAACGAGACCAGGCAGAAAATGTAAAAGTGCGTTGACCCGACCGCCGTCCAGCGTCGCAGCAGTACATAGAGCCCAATGCCCAGGTAAATGAGCGCGATCAGCCGCAGCCAATCGTTCATGGAGCGCTCGGCCGGAGCCAGTACCACTTCCACATCCAGCGGAACCGAGCCGCGAATCAGCGAATAGGTCGCCTTCGACCAGACGCCGGAGTAGTAGATCTGCCGCGTCACCGCCGCAGAAGTGTCCACCGCGCGGCCGTTGATGCTGACCACCTCGTCGCCGCGCCGGATTCCGGCCCGCTCTGCGGGCCCGTTCGGTTCGAGTCGATCCGCCACGACCCGGCCGTTCCGGTCTTTCTCGATCCACCACGCCCCGTCGTCGGGAATGGCGGACAGGTGCTCGATCTTGTAGTTGAAACCGGCGAAGACTACTGCTGCTACTGTAAGCAGAGCCAGCAGGATGGCGGTAAACCGGGCCTCAAATTCGCGGTTCATGGTTCGCGACTCATGGACTGGAATGGTCGCAATGGCGGCGCGGCCAGAGATTCGCCGCCCTTCAGGTATCAGCAACTGCACTGCCACCCTCCAATCTCGCCCAGTGCCCGTAAGTCACTCCCATAGAGCGACTTCCACAATTATAGAGAAAATCTGGAATGTCGGCTATGAATTATGGAATTCAGCTTCTGCTTTTTGGGATGTCATTTTGGCCATGGGAAGAGGGTTTGGGAGCTGGGTAAGCTTGAGGGAGCTAGCGGCTTTTGTGGTTGGCCTGTGTCTGGCAGTGAGGTGACGTGCCCAAACCCTGCTTTGGTGTTTGAGGGGCTCGGAAACCTTCCCCGTTTCCCGAACCCCCCACTTACTGGTTCCACCTGACTCGCGAAGCTTCCCGCTCAGGAGAGGTGGGCAAACCCTGCAAGTGAGTGTGATATTGCGCCTGATTCCCCGAAACGTCCATGGAGCCAGTCTGAAGCCGTCTGAACTGATCTGAAGAAATTCACTGTTGCGCGCTTGACACCGCAAGCCCGACAGAACAGAATTTCTGACGGTCCCATCTGTCCCGTAGAGACGCCGCGTCTTCCGGACGAATAAGGGGTTGTCCATTGCCAGATATGCCCAACAAGAAGGTACGCTTCGACGATTTCGAACTCGATTACAGCCGTTTTCAGCTCCGGCGGAGTGGCAGCCCAGTCCGCCTCGAAGGCTTACCGCTGCAATTGCTCCTGTTCATGGTGGAAAAGAGGGGGCAGTTGATCACGCGCGAGCAGATCGCCAGCGAACTGTGGAGCAAAGATGTTTTTGTCGACGTCGAGCAGGGCATCAATACCGCCATCCGAAAGATCCGCCGCGCCTTGGCCGACGACGCCGACGAACCGCACTACCTGCAGACCGTAGTCGGAAGGGGTTATCGCTTTGTGGCGCCCACCGCGGGAGAAGAAGTTACGAGCGGTCAAGCGCCAGCCGGAGCGTTCTCCGTTTCCGCTGAAGAGCTGGGTCGCGCCATCATGACCGCTGCCGGGTTAGATCCCGACAATCCGAAGGGCTAGAAAACTCCAACTATAGAGACGGGGCTTACCCCGTCTCAGGCTGCGACCCCCACCTTCATTCGTTCTACAATTGAAGCCAACGCACCTCGACGCTGTAAACAAAAAATGAGGGGAGCCAGAATTCAGCTCCCCAGCAATAGAGGCGATATCAGTTAGTAAGACTCTCCCTACGAGGATTTCGTTGCCCACCGAAACGCATTCCGAAGAAAAATTCATCTCCGGAGTCTCCGGAGCCGCCATCGAAGAGCGCTGGCTCGACCTCCCGGACGGCCACATGCGCTACCTCAAGGCCGGCTCCGGGCCGGCGCTCATCCTGATTCATGGCCTGATGGGCTACTCCTTTTCCTGGAGATTCACCATCCCCGCGCTCGCGTCCCATGCGACCGTGTATGCCATAGACAATCTGGGTGCTGGATTCTCGACCTCGAAAGCGGGTATGGACTGCAGCGTCCGCGCCACCGCCGAGCGCATCCTGCAGTTCGCGGACGCCCTGAGTATCAAAGATTTCAATCTGCTGGGCACCTCCCACGGCGGCGGTGTCGCCATTATGGTGGCGGCTGTCTGTTCAGAAACAAACCCTGCCCGCCTGCAGCGGCTGGTGCTGGTCGCACCCGTCAATCCCTGGGCGCCGCGTGGCAAGCGACTCGCGCCCTTTCTGGCCAGCCCCCTGGGTTCCATGCTCTTCCACTACACGATTGAGCGCTGGCGCTCCCTCGACTACCTCTGGCTGCGTCGCATGTTTGGTGACGGATCAAGAATTCCGCCTGATTCGCTCGAAGGTTACCGCATTCCAGTGCTCAAGAATCATGCGCTCCGGCATGCTGCGCGCATCCTCAGCAATTGGAAGGCAGACCTCGCGAAACTGGAAACGGCGCTCCCCAAGATTCGCGATTACCCCACCCTGCTCATCTGGGGAACAAAAGACCGGGCCGTTAATGTCCGATCCGCCCAGCTGCTACGCCAGAATTTTCGCGATGCCCATTTGCTGGCATTAGAAGGCGTCGGCCACCTGCCCTACGAAGAAGCGCCCGAGGACTTCAACCGCGCGCTCGTCGATTTTCTCACTGGCGGAAAGGGAACCTGACCAGCTCTCGACCACGCTTTTCTGAGAACTGAGAACTCGTTTCATCAATTCATGCATTACACGATCTCTCACGCGCTTCGCGAATTCGTTGTCACCTACGGTTATTGGGGGGTAGCGCTGGCGCTCCTTTGCGAGAACGCCGGTATCCCCGTACCCGGTGAGACTGCGCTTTTGCTGGCAAGTTTTCTCGCCTATTCCGAACATCGGCTCCATCTGGGATGGATCGTCGTGGTCGCTACCTGTGCCGCTACTCTTGGCGACAACTTGGGTTACGCCATCGGCCACTATGGAGGACGTCCCCTGCTCGATCGCTATCAAAGCTTCTTTCGGATTTCCTCCACCACGCTGCAACGCGGCGAGGAAATATTCGCCCGCTACGGTGCGGCCACCATATTCTTTGCCCGCTTCGTCTTCGGTCTGAGAGTCTTCGCCGGACCGCTGGCCGGAGTGCTGCGCATGCGCTGGCGAGCCTTTGCGATTTTCAACTTTCTGGGTGCGGCCGTCTGGGTCACCTCGGTCGCCAGCGCCGGATATCTTTTCGGCCAACATTGGCGCCGCCTGGCGCGAGTCGTGCAAAGCTTCAATATCGCCGTTTTGGTTGTCGCCTTGGCCGTGATCTTGTTCCTATGGTGGAGATATCGCCGCCAGCAACCGGCCGAAAATGATTGACCGCCCGTAATGTTCGACGCTTAGGATGGCGGGGTATAATATCTTTCGCTTTTGCGAAATCGATAAAGAAAATCCCACTTTGGCGTCTCTGTAAACGCGTCGTAAGCAGTTCGGGATTCCGAAAGTCTCCTGATCTCCGATACATGCCGCAGAGGCAACCCAGGAAAGCGAAGACTCCTTGGGGAGAGATACCGATCACGACAAGCCTCCGGAGAGGGACTCCAAGGCTGCACCAGAGTCGGCTGCGAAACACCTCGGCACAGTCAAGGTACCGGAGCAGTTCCGTCCGATCTTTTCTAGAGCGCAGCAGTACGTCGAGCAATACTTCAGCGAGCGTGCAGAAGATCCGCGCCACAGTTCCATCCTCATCTCCGGCGAACGCTACATTCTCGTCCGCGCTGCCTCGATGTCAGTTGAATTTTTCGACCTGGTGACCTCGCTTTATCAGGACAAGGGCCCGGAGGAGGCGAGGACAGTGGCCAGCAACCTCCTGTTTGATGTGGCGCACGCCATTGGCAAGGCCGATGCTCGCAGCTTTCACGACAAGATGGGAGTCACCGATCCTATCGAACGCCTTTCGGTCGGGCCGGTGCACTTCTCTTTTTCCGGCTGGGCCTTTGTGGAGATTCTCCCCGAGTCTCATCCTTCTCCAGACCAGGATTGCTTCCTGATTTATGACCACCTTTTTTCTTTTGAATCGGATGCATGGAAACAGCACGGCCGCAAAGTGGAACAACCCGTTTGCGTCGTGAGTGCCGGATATTCTTCCGGATGGTGCGAAGAGAGTTTTGGCATCCGGCTGGTGGCGGTGGAGGTGGAATGCCAGGCCGTGGGAGATGCGCACTGCCGCTTCGTGATGGCGCCACCCGAGAAAATCGAAGCGCATCTGCAACGCTACTGGCAGTCCAGCCAGATTCAGCCCAAGCAAGCCAGACACGCTGGCGCGGGGGGTTCAGGCGCCGTGCCGGAGTTCTTTCAACGCAAGCGAATGGAGGAGGAGCTTCGAAAATCGCACCGCGAAATGGAACAACGGGTAGCGGATCGCACCGCGGAAATGGTGCAAGCCTACGAGCAACTGAAACGCGATGCGCAAGAGCGTCAACGCGCCGAAGAATTACGCACCGCCCTGTATCGCATCGCGGAAGCGGCGGATCGCACCGCCTCCCTGGAAGAGTTGTATCAACAAGTGCATGAAATCATCGCGAAAGTGATCCTGGCGGAGAGCTTCTACATTGCCCTCTACGACGAGAAGCAGGATTCGCTAGTTTTCCCCTTTTACCTGGACAAGGTGGACCCGAGACTGACAACTCGCAAATCGGGCAAAGGCCGAACCGAGTACGTTTTGCGCACGGGCAAGTCGCTGCTTTGCACCGCCGAACTGCACCGCGAATTGCAGAAGCGAGGCGAAGTGGAGTTGACCGGTACACCGACCGCCGTCTGGCTGGGGGTCCCGCTCCGAATCGAGGGAAAGACGATTGGGGTCATGGCGGTCCAGCACTATACCGACCCCGCCGCCTATGGCGAGAACGAACTGCAAGTGCTCGAGTACGTCTCCTCGCAGGTGGCCCGAGCAATCGCGCGCAAGCGCGCGGAAGAAGAGCTGCAGGAAAGTGAGAAGCGGCTGCGCATCCTGGCGGAGGCATCATTTGAGGGGTTGGCGTTCAGCGAGAACGGCATCGTAACCGAAACCAACGATCAAACCGCCCGCATGCTGGGCTATACCCGTGAAGAGATGGTCGGAAGACCCATCTCCGACTTTGTTGCTTTCGAGTCAAGAGCGCAAGTGCTGCGAGCGGTGCAAACCGACAACACGGAAACTTACGAGCACCTGCTAATGCGCAAGGATGGCTCCGTTTTCCCGGTGGAGACTTGTGCGCGGCTATTGCAGACAGGTGGCCGCAAAACCCGCGTGACCGCGATCCGCGACATCACGGAACGCAAACGAGCGGCACAGGCCCACCAGCAGAGCGAAGAAAGATTCGCCAAAGCATTCGGCTCCAGTCCCGAAGGCATTTCCATCTCCACCCAAAAAGAGGGCCGGCTTTTGGAAGTCAACGACGCCTACGTGCGGATGATGGGTTACGAACGCTCGGAACTCATCGGCAAAACGGTAAAGGAACTCAAGCTCTGGGCTCCGGGCGAACGAGATCGGGTAATGGCCAAACTGCAGGAAAGCGGAGCGATCCGCGACTACAACACGACGTACCGCACCAAGGAAGGTCGGGTCAGGGAAGCGCAGATTTCCATCGATCAAATCCGGGTCCAGGAAGAGCCTTGTCTGCTGGTGACCATCCGGGACGTGAGCGAGAGCCGATTGATGGAGCAGCAACTCCGCGCTGCGCAAAAAATGGAGGCTGTCGGTCGCCTGGCCGGTGGCGTGGCCCACGATTTCAATAACGTCTTGATGATCATCAGCAGTGCGGCCCAGATGATGCAAGGTGCTCCGGACGACGCCGACAGGAAGGAGCGTTACCTTTCCCGGATTCAGTCGGCGACCGAGAAAGCGACTTCTTTGACCATGCAATTGTTGGCCTTCAGCCGCCAGCAGGTGCTCCGCCCCGACATTCTCGACTTGAATAAGGTAGTCACCGACCTCTGGAACATTTTGCCGCAGCTCTTGGGTGAAGATGTCGAGACCGTGCTCCATCTGGCTTCCGATCTGGGCAGCGTCAGCGCCGACCGCGGGCAGATCGAGCAGGTGATCATGAATCTTGCGGTGAATGCTCGTGACGCCATGCCTGAGGGAGGCAAGTTGATTGTAGAAACCGCCAATGCCAAACTCGACGGGACCACCCTCGGCCCCCTTGGCGCTGAGAGCGCTGCCGGCGACTTCGTGATGCTCGCGGTTACCGACACGGGAGCCGGTATGGATGCTGAAACCCAGTCCAAGATCTTTGAGCCCTTCTTCACCACCAAGGAAGTTGGCAAAGGCACCGGGCTCGGTCTATCAACCGCGTACGGTATCGTAAAACAGAGTGCCGGTCACGTCATGGTTCAAAGCGAGCCAGGCAAAGGGACTACATTCAAGATCTATCTGCCGCGCGTGCGGGAGAAAGCGACGCCCTTGCCCGCCCCTGCCAGCGAACCAGCAGTCGGAGGAACCGAGACGCTGCTCTTGGTTGAGGACGAACCTGCCCTCCGCGAACTGGTTTCGGAATTCCTGCGCTCCGCAGGTTACAGCGTGCTCGAAGCTGGAAACCGATCAGAGGCATTAAACATTTGCCGGAATCACCAGGGTCCGATCCACGTGCTGATCAGCGATGTGGTTTTGCCCGGTGGCGGTGGACCTGAATTGGCGAAGGCGGCGCTGGAGACGCGGCCCGATCTCCGCGTGATCTACATGTCCGGTTACACCGATCGCGTCGTAGGCTCCGAACTGACCGGGGAAAATGCCACGTTTCTCCAGAAGCCATTCAGCCTAGAGGCTCTGGCTCGCAAGCTCCGCTCCCTGTTAGGTGAAAGCACCTAGCCACGGCCTCCTTGTCCTGCCTGGGCGAACCGGGACGCCGAATCGAATCACGCGCCCGCCGCCCGCGCCGTTTTGTTCGGCTGCCCTTTGATCGCGGACGCACTGGCCGTCTCGCGCTCTGAGGGCGTTATTACTTCGGGAACATCATCCCAGAACGATGTATTCGGATCGACGGGAGCCACCCCGACCTGACCGGCCTCCGACGTATCCTTCTCTCCTGCCCACGCGACTCGAAAGCGTTCCTTCTTGCGCAAGCGAGCAAGAGAAATTGTGTTGCCCGGCATCAGCAGCCCACGGACGCCTTTCAACAGCGCTCCGCGACGGCTGATATTGATTGTCATCACTTCTTGGTCCAGAGGACGCCCGTTGGCGTCGGTCCCGGTAAGCTGCACCGCCAACACCGCGCTGATCCGTGGGTCGCGGCGCCCGATCTTGAATTGCTCGATCAGCCGGCGCAATAGTGCGAAGGTTTGCACCAGGTGCTGTGCCGCCTTTTGGGTATCGGTCGCACCCCGCGCCGTGCCTTGCGCTGCCTGCGCCACCCCCGCAATATTGCTGTTGATTTCGCCGCTGCTGTTCGCCGCTTCACTCACGTTGCGCGACATCTCGTTGGTGGTCGCGTTCTGTTCTTCCGCCGCGGTCGCGATCATGGCGGAGATATCGTTGATCTGGTCAATGACTGCACTGATCGTGCCAATGGCCTCGACTGCCTCCTTGGTGTCGGTCTGAATGGCTCCGATTTTCCGGCTGATATCCTCGGTGGCCTTGGCGGTTTCCTTGGCTAGCTCTTTCACTTCGTTCGCCACCACCGCGAAACCTTTGCCCGCTTCTCCGGCGCGGGCCGCTTCAATCGTGGCGTTCAAAGCCAGCAGGTTGGTCTGCTGCGCAATCGAGGTAATGGCTTTAATGACCTGCCCAATCTCGGTAGAGGAATCGCCCAGCTTGGAAACGGCGGCCGTGGTGCTCTCGGCGACCTTAACCGCTGAAGTTGCGACCTTGGCAGCTTCGGCCGCATTCTTGGCGATTTCCCTGATGCTGGCGCCCATCTCTTCGGCGCCAGTAGCCACCGTCTGGAGGTTCTGGCTGACCTGCTGCGCAGCGTTCGCAACCAGCGTAGCCTGGGTCGAGGTTTCCTCGGAGTTGACGCTGATTTGCTGGCTGGCGACATTCAGCTCCTCGCTGGCGGTCGCTACCTGAAGCGCGTTCTGCGAGATTGCCCCGATCATCTCGCCCAATTGGGCAATGAAGGCGTTGAACCACTTCATCAACTCGCCAATTTCGTCGTGGCTGGTAATCTCGATCCGGGCGGTCAGATCCCACTCCCCCTCGGTTGCGTTCTTGAACCGGTCGACGATGTCACGCAAGCGCCGAATGATTGAACGCGAAGTGGCAATTGACACCGCGAGCAGCGGAATCAGGCAAGCCAGGGCCAGCCCTCCGGCCTTGAGGACGCTTGCCCGCGAAGCCACATCTACATCGTCAATGTAGATTCCGGTTCCGATCACCCAGCCCCAGGGGGTGAAACGCTTGACGAAGGAAAGTTTAGCGACGGGCTGTTCTTTACCGGGTTTCGGCCAAAGATAATGAACGAAGCCGCCACCCGGGGCTTGCGCCGCCTGCACAAATTCAACGAAAACGGCCTTTCCCGAAGGGTCTTTGAAGGAGGAAAGATCGGTGCCATCCAGTTCCGGTTTCATCGGATGCATGATCATCGTCGGATGCTCGTCGTTGATCCAGAAGTAGTTGCTTCCGTCGTAGCGCATGGCTCGAATGGTTTCCATCGCCTGCCGTTGGGCTTCGAGCCGGTTGATCTTTCCTTCCGTCTCTAGTTGGTATTGCCGCTCGATGATGGAGTACGGCACTTCGACCAGATTCTGTGTCTTTTCCATCTTTCCCGAGAGCAAAGCGGAGTGTTGACCCTGCATCCAAAAAATGGCCACGGCCAGCAATCCGGCGGCGGAAACGGCGATCATTACCCGGAACTTCGCTTTCAGAGTCATACTTTTCCCTGGAAGGCTTGAGTCTCAGTAATATCTTCGGCCAGAACCGCGCTGACTTGAGAGGACCCCATACCTCTTTGCAGGCTGGGAAGCCAGAATTGCTACATCACAAGAAGAACTCCACCCGTAGGCGTGGGTGGCCTCTTTCTTTTGCCTTGCCTGGCCAAAG
>Ga0209517_10006143_pt1 | contig 14933 bp, 11 predicted proteins | sample PeaSoiMetSII2010_FD_187695 | JGI IMG/M metagenome (GOLD analysis project Ga0209517, IMG submission 187695) | Peat soil microbial communities from Weissenstadt, Germany - SII-2010 (SPAdes) (version 2) | ecosystem: Environmental > Terrestrial > Soil > Wetlands > Peat | place: Germany... | reverse complement strand
TGAATTTAGGATGCGGGACCGACATCAGGGCCGGTTGGGTGAATCTCGACGTCGCCGCCCTCCCGGGCGTGGATGTCGTCCATGACTTGAATCGCATGCCGCTTCCATTCTCAGACGGCGAATTCGCGCACATCCACGCCAAAGACGTTTTGGAGCACGTCAATTACGTGGACGTATTGCGAGAATTACACAGAATACTGCAGCCCGGCGGTACGCTCGAGATCCAGGTGCCGCATTTTACGTCGGCCGACAACTATATCGATCCGACCCATATTCGCCGTTTCTCCATCCGAACCTTTGATTTCTTCGTCGCCAATCATCCTGCAGCGCGTCACTATTATTTTGACTTCGCCTTCACGCAGATCGTACGCCGACGAATCAACTTCTTCCGCGGCCCACTCATATGGGATTACCTTGTCCAGCCTCTGGTGAACTCGCATTTCAAGATTCAGAAATACTACGAATTGACCTTTCTCTGTCGGCTGTTTCCCGCCCAGAACATCGAACTCATCATGCGGAAGTGATGCAGGACGCGATACACCGTGCATCTCCGACGGGCTGTCGGTGGCGTCATGTGTCCGTAACGGGAAACCCGTATTCTTGTATGCTGTAAAATCCCATTTGGTTTTGGCCTCTCCCCGCAAGCACATGCTGAAGAAACTCCTCAAACCCCTTGCTCGCTCCCCTCTGGTGGTGGGAGTGCAAGAATATATGACAGCGAGAAATGAGCGCCGCTTCGAAAATATGAGCCCCGCAGAGGTCTTCGGCGAAATTTACCGCAGGAAAATGTGGGGTTCGGCCGACAATTCCGACTACTGCTCTGGTCAAGGCAGCCACTACCGATCGATCATTGATCCATATATACAGTCGGTTCGCGAATTCCTGTCAGGATTTCCCACCGCACCGAATGCCGTGGATCTCGGATGCGGGGATTTCAACGTGGGGTCGCAGTTGAGAGATTGCTGCGGTCAATTTGTCGCTACCGACGTCGTCCATGACTTGATTGAACGCAATGCTAGAGTGTTCGTGCGCCTTAATGTTTCGTTTCGTTGCGTCGACATCATTTCGGATGATCTTCCGGCTGGAGACGTCGCGTTCCTCAGGCAGGTGGCTCAGCACCTCAGCAATGCACAGATTGCGAAGATCATCCCCAAGCTTTCTCAGTACCGGTGGATCGTGGTTTCCGAACATCTGCCGTCTGCCGAGGACTTCATCGCAAACTGCGACAAGCCGGTTGGGTCCGGCGTCAGAGTGTCGAACGGATCGGGTGTCATCCTCACCGAGCCGCCCTTCAATCTTGGCGCTCTGCAAGTGAGACCTTTGTGCAGCGTGCCGCTGAACGAGATGTCGGGAATTGTTCAGACGATCGCATACCGAATGACACCGTAACGGCGAACGGTCTAACATGGCCTATGCGAATCGCTTATCTGCTGCCGGCCGAATACGCCATCGGCAATCCCGGTAACGGCGTCACGGCGCAGGCGCGGGCTCAGGCCGCTGCGATGGCGCGCAGGGGGCACGACGTCGTCTACCTCAATCCGTGGGATCTCCAACTGGAAGAGGAGATCGACGTGTTGCATTTTTTCATGGGCGGTTTGGCTCTCTACGGGATCGAGTCCGGCCGACGGCTACCTCCAACCGGCGTCATCGTGATGTCCCCCATACTGGATACCAACAAGGCCCACCGACTTTACCGGCTGGCGGCCCATGTGGGATCGCTCCTGAGTCGAATGCACTCTGTCCCGGCAGTACTTACCGCACAGGCACGCGGCAGCGACGTCGTCATATGCCGCTCGCAGCACGAACGGCAGCGCGTCATTCGCAGCTTGGGCGTAGCGCAAGCACGCGCGGCGGTCGTCCTCAATGGAATCGATCCCCCGGACCCAAGTCCGCAATCCATGCGCGAAGTCAAGCAGCGCTATGAGTTGCCCGATCGTTTCGTGCTGCACGTGAGCGGCTATACGGATCCGCGCAAGAACGTGCTTCGGCTGGTCGCGGCGGCCGAGCAGCTCGGTCTGCCGCTGGTCGTCGCGGGTCACGCAATGCCAGGGCCGATCGCGAGCAAGCTGCAAGCAAGCGCCAAACGCAATCAACAGCTTCGGCTATTGGGATTTGTGGATCGCCAAACTCGTGACGCGCTCTATGGTCTCTGTCATGTCTTCTGCCTGCCGAGTTATCACGAAGGCACGGGGCTGGCCGCATTGGAGGCCGGGGCGGCCGGCGCGCACGTGATCATCACGCGGCTCGGTGGTACGCGCGACTATTTTCAGGATCTTGCGTCCTATGTATCGCCAACCGATGTGAACGACATTCGCCAGGCATTGGCGCGGACGTGGGATATTCCGCGTGGGAGTGCACTGCAAGCCCATATCCGCGCAAGTTTGGGCTGGGATGCGTCAGCGTCCGTCCTGGAGCGCACCTATGAACTCGCGCGGAGTCGCAAAGCGACCGCGCGCGCATAGCACCATGCCCAACCCCAACCCAGCGCCAACTGCCGGCCTGCGTGCGGTCGCGACGCGAGGCATGTCGTGGATGGCTGTCCAGAGCGTGGGCACCCGGGTGTTGAGCCTCACGGGTCAGCTCATTCTAGGGTGGCTGCTGAACCCATCGGACTTCGGTCTTTACGCGTTGGCGCTGTCGATTTCTAATGCCGTCGGTGCGTTGCGCAACGGCGGCGTGACGCAGCTGTTGGTGCGTCATTCGGAAGACTTCGAGGAACACACACCATCGCTCGGTGGATTTGCCTTGATCTTCAATCTAATGGCCGCTGCGTTACTGGCACTCCTTGCGCCGCTGGCCGCGTCCCATTTCCATTCCCGACAGCTCATCGGGTTGCTGCTGTGCATCGCGGTTTCTTTCCCCGTGGGCACGCAGGCCGTGATTTACCGCAGCCGATTGACGGTCGATGGCCGATATCGCGACCTGACGGCACTGACGTTTGCGTCCACTCTGTTTTGGCAGGTCGCAACGGTCGGCATGGCTTTTGCCGGGTGCGGTCCTTACAGCTACGTGATACCGACCATGCTTCAGGGGCCTTTCGAAACCGTTGTCGGTTTTTGGTTAGTTCGGCACTGGCCGCACCTCGAGTTACGACCGGACAAAGACCGCTTCATGGCCGTATTTCGCGACACGCGTTGGGTCATGCTGGGGGCCGCAATGCTCTCGCTCGCCACGACCGGCGACTATATGGCCGTCGGACTTTTTACGAATGCCGCAATGGTTGGACAATATTTTTTCGCGTTTCAGTTAGTCAGCTCGGTCGGCACTTTGATTAGCAGTGGCATCGAATCGGTGTTGCCGCCCCTGTTGGCAAGACCCGAGTTCAGCCGCTCGAAACAGAATGCCGCTGTGCTGGAGATGACCCAAATATTCATGTTGCTGTCCTGGCCGCTTGCCGGGCTGGTAGCATTCGCCACGCCGCCACTGATTCAATTCTTATGGGGACCGAAATGGGCACCGGCAGCGGGAGCCGTGCAGCTGATGGCGTTCTGCCTGCCGGCTTGGATACTGAAGTCGGTGGTTCGCTCGCTGATCGAGGCACGCGGCTTGTGGAAGCAGCGCTTCATATTCCTCGGCGCTTACGGTTTGGGAGGAATCTTGAGCGCCGCTGCCGGCGCAACCACCGGCAAGCTTGAGATCATTGCCGGCGCCGTTACGGGTTTTTATCTGATCTTTGCCGCGGGCCTCGTGATGATCCTTCCGAGACTCACGGACAGTCCCCCGCTGTCGATTGTCCGTCGGTTGCTGGTGCCGTGCTGCCTGTGTCTCCTGTCCAGCGCGATCGCGACCATCGCGGCATTGGCGTTTTCCTACCGATTCTCTGCCCTGCTCGCCCCGTGGATTCTAGCCGCGAGCTATATCGCGATTACTCTCACGCTGAATGCAGCACTGCTGCAAAGCGAGTGGCGAGCGTCTCTCGCCATGTTGCTACGCCGCAGCCCCTCGTTACCGGAGATCCAATGATGTCGTCCATTGCACGCCCCCTCTCGACGCGACGAGATGTATTGATCGGGATGGCCACCTGTGCCCTTGGACCGCTCAGCGGCCAGATGTTGGCGGCGCCGCGCTTTGAGGTCTTCGATGCGCTGCTGTACAGCGGAAGGCGGGACCTCGGCCGTTATGGCCTCAAACCGCTGCCCACCCTCTACCAGTTGTGGCGACCGGGATCACCGCACGACTCGATTGACCACACGGCAATGCATGCGGCGCTGGCTCAGTTGCCCTCCGATACGAGCCTGTATTTCATCGACATCGAGTATTGGCCTTTGTTGCAGACCAGCCCGAAGGTGCGCGATTCCACCATTAGCAAGTACTTGGAGGTAGCGAGGATAGCGCGTTCAGCGAAGCCAGACGTCCGCTTCGGGTTTTACAACGTGCCACCCGTCGGAACGTACTGGGCAATCTTATTGCAGAACTCTAAAGAGTACCCGGAGTGGCTGCAGGCCAATCGTGCGCTCGATCCGCTCGCCGCCGAAGTCGATGTTCTCTTTCCATCGCTATATACGTTCTACAACGACCCGGCCGGGTGGACGATAGCCGCCCGCGGGCTACTGACCGAGGCGCGGCGCTATGGAAAGCCGGTTTACCCTTTTCTTTGGCCGGAATTTCACGATAGCAACAAAGAGCTCGCGGGCCAATTCATACCCACGGATTTCTGGGCCGCTCAACTTCGCTTCTGTCAGGAGAATGCCGATGGCGTCGTCCTCTGGGGAGGCTACCAACGGCAGTGGAACGAGGACGCCGCTTGGTGGCAGACGACGATTGAAACGTTGGGACTCACCTCGAGCTAGCGCGTCCCGCCAGGAGATTTTTGTACACTTCCGTGGCGGCGATGGCAATGCGCTCCCAGGTGTACTTGTTGAGCGCCAGGGCTCTTCCCTGTTGCCCCATGCGCTCACGCAATTCAGGCTGGCTCAGGAGCAGGCGCAAGTTGCGCGCCAGTTCCTGAGGCTCGCCTCTGCAAATGATCCCAGCGGCACTGGTTTGCACTTCGGGAAAGTTAGCCTCCGGCGTGGTCAACACGGGAATTCCCGATGCGAGCGCTTCCAGCAGAGACAAACTGAAAGCCTCGTACCGGCTGGGCTGACACACGAGAGTCGCTCCGCGGTAAAGATCCCGCTTGGCGTCATCAAAGACGGGCCCGGGAAATTGGACTTTGTCCTCGATCCCGAGGCGTCTCGCTTGCGCTTGAAGCGCGGATTTCTCGCCGTAATCCGGACCCGCCAAAACCAGCCGATAACCCGAGTACTCGTTGGTGCTGTTGATCACATCGGCGAAAGCATCGAGCAGCAGATCCGGACCCTTCATTTCATGCAGTCTGGCAAGATAGAGCACGTACCCCACCGTGGGCGCCCCGTCGTGCCTCAACTTGGTATCCTCGCTCGACCGCTGATAGGTCTCTTCGGCAGCGACACCGTTGGGGATCAACGCGATGCGCGCTTGTGAAATGACGGCCTTGATTTCGTTCTGTTCGCCCACGCTCACGGCATGGAGCATGTCGGCCGAGGATATCAAACGATTCCATCCCGCCCGCATCGCCAGCTTCTTCCGGAAGCCCTTATGATTGAGCGCCCACGGCGAGAGCATGCCATGCGGCGCGAGCACAGTTGCGGCCCGCCCGCCATGCCGGCCGGAAAGAGCGCACCAGGCGAGTGACCGCCAGATCCCATGGACATGCATGATATCGGCACCATCGCGCAGACCGCGGAAGGTTCGCAGGTGGCTTCTCGTAAACCGCCAGCCAGGCGCGACCTCTCGGAGTTCGATGTCGTTCGAACCGGGAATCCGACTGCGCCACTGCGACATCCACTGCCGATTGCTTGCATGGCCATACGTCACGACTTCCACCTCGGCCCCGAGTGCGGCCTGCGCCCCGGCGAGGTGCATGACCACGCTCGGAGGGCCCCCATCGTGGGGCGAAATGGAATCGATGACGTGCGTTACTTTCATGCTGGGACGGGGAAAATACATGATCTACATGACAACCGTAATAATGCCGCTTTATCCTCATCAAGTGCCTAAAAAGACATACGCTTGGTAAGCTCCCATGCTAGGACTGATCACTTATTCCTTGCTCTTGTTGGCATTGATTGTCGGCGCATGGCTCAGGCCTGCGGTCGGCGTGGCCGCGGTGTTATGTTTATATGGCCTGAAACAGTGGGGCCAGAGCTCGACCACGTTGTTGGCTGACCACCGACAATTCACCAACTACGCCGTCTTCTTCATCGCTCTCGTGGGCTTGATTCGCGCGGCCCGGAATCGTTCGTGCACATTCTGTCAAATTCCGCCCACGTCATGGCTCATTCTGGCGTTACTTCTTTATGCACTATTGTCATTGATTTGGGCTCCTGATATGGGCAAGTCTTTCGAGCAATGGGTGATCCAAGGACCGTACATCATCACCATCACCTTGATCGCACCCCTGCTGTTGACGGACCTCCAAGACGCAAGAACCGCCTTTACGTGGACGGCCCTCACGGGCGGCGCCGTTTGCTTACTCGCATTGGTGTTCGGAAAATGGGGCTCGAGAGGATTGCTGCTTTACGGCGATGTTTACGAGTCCGAGACCAACCCGCTGGCATTGTCCAGTTTGGCCGGGACGGTCTTTTTGATTGCCGCTTTGTCCTTGGGCCGCCCGAATCGGGCTCTCATGCGAGTCATCGCGATGGGTTGCATACCGGTCGCCCTGGCCGTGATCTTGAAGAGCGGATCGCGGGGCCAGTTGATAGGAAGCGCCGTGGGAGCGGTCGTATCGCTTCCAATCGCTCTTCGACTCAAAGATTTCAAATCGATCGCGGGACTGACTTTGGTCGCCGGCCTCATTCTAGGACTCGGGTTCTGGGGCGCGAGCTTGGTAGAAATCGACTCTGCCAGATGGCAGGGCAGTGACCCGCAGAGTGCAGTGACCGGACGCTTTGAGAATGCAGAACGCATTTTGGAAGTGGCAAGCTCAAGTGTGACGTCATCCATTTTCGGATTAGGGAATTCGAGTTCGTTTCAGATCATTGGGGGCTATCCACACATCACCGGACTCGAGGTTCTCGCGGAGGAAGGGGTGCTCGGGGCCTTGATGTATTTGGCCATTATTATTTTCGCGATCAGAAGCGTCGGCCGCATCTTACGTCAATCGGGATTGACCGACGCGACGCGGAGCGCTCTTGCTATGCTCACCGGTCTGTTCACATTCGAGTTGGTTCTTTCGTGGAAGCAAGGAACACTCCTGAGCAGTGTCTACGTTTTTCTATATGCCATCATCTTGGCTCGTCTCGAAGAACCGATCGGCGTGAGCACCGCGCCGACTTCAGCGCCGGCGGTCGCCGCGCCGAGCATACCTCGATTTCAAAATTTGCTGCGGTGAGGCAAACGGGATGAGCGGCATTCCACCGATCGAATTCATGATGACGAGAACGAGACAATAAATTCTCGCGCGCGTGACCAATGGATAAGACGCCGATCGCAATGCATTTACAATCCAGCTTGCTGTTACGGATTAACCTGAAGTGGCTTGCCATCGGGCCATGCGTGATGTCCGCAATGGCGGTGTTGCTCACCAGCGCCTCGTCTGCGCTTGCACAAGCAAATTATCCGACATTCGGTCAAGTAGATTATTACTGGGCGCAGAATCCGCAGCTGTTCCAGAATCTATGGCTGGCAGCGAAAACTCAAACAGTTCGCATCGCGATTCTGGGTGATTCACAAGAAACCAATCCGGGTGGAGCCGGTTTGGACTATATACCGCGCCTCAACTATGAGATGTGGAAGCGGTTTGGTAACGTCCCTGAAACTCCCCTCGAAGGATGTAGTTTCTACGGCGGAGGAGCGCCCTATGCGGATTGGCTTCTCAGAGGAGCTTGCGCTGCACCCGGGCCTTCCCCCACGCGCCTAGCCGCCAACCAAATACTTCCCAACCTGCAGCCCCAAGCATATTCAACCTTGAACGGTCACACCAATGTGAACGGTGAGTTCTATGGACAACTCACGATGTTGCAGCAAAATGCGATCGATATTGATCCCGCCGCCGCAATCGCTTCCAACGTGTCCTACTTCAATACCAGCGGAGTGGTGAAGGCTGAGATTTTTGCAGCCACCAACCCCTCCTCTGGTGAAATTGCTTATTGGGCGCAACCAACCGGTTCGAACACACCCAGCTATTTCGCTCCGGTTGCAACAATGGGCACGCTGACACTCGGTTTGCAATCGCCCGCTTTTGCGGTGCTTTCAGGTACCACCGCGCCGTTAAGTTATAGCGGCAATCTCTACATGGCCCTGCAGGTGGCTGGTACAGCCGACAGCAAATTGACCGATATTATCGGTCTGCGCTTTTTCAATGAAACGCATCCCCGGGGAGTCGTTTTCGACTCGTTTTCCCAAGGCGGTTATCAGGCAACGAGTTTCCTCTCAGCTGCAGGGAATGCGGGGGCCATGTTTCAAGCGATGAATTTCCAGGCGGTCATTCTGCATTACGGCGCCAATGACTCCGGCAACAATGTCTCTGCTCAGATGTTTCAGACAAACATAAAATCCGTGATGAGCTTAGTCCGTTCGTGGGTGCAAGATTCCAATTTCCCGGTGATTCTCATTGCCGACGTCTACCGAACGGGCCTTACTGCAACCGAACAGGCTCAATTCGACCAATACGTGGGGGCGCAGCTTGCCATCGCGCAAAGCGATAGCAACGCGATGGTGATCAATTCGCGACGGTTGATGGATGACCTTGGATGGAATGCCAGCAGCGGCCAGAGCACCATATTTCTAAAGGACGGCGTGCATTACACGCCATACGGAGCTCAAGTTCTAGCAGCAGCAGAAGCCGCCGCCATGATGGGCCAAGTGCTTGTGGCTGGCTGCTCCACTGATCAAAACAGCGTCGTGCTGCAATCCACCGAGACACTCACCGTCGATTTAGGCGGTACGACGCCATGTGCCGGCTACGGCCGGTTCAATGTGGCTCAATCACTGACGCTCAATGGACCGAACCTCAATGTGGTGCTGACCAATGGGTTCACTCCGACGTTAGGGCAGAGCTTCCAGATTCTCACTTGGAGCGGGACGCTGAACGGCACGTTCGGCGCAATCACGCTACCGACCTTGCCCGCGGGTCTCACTTGGAACACTAGCTCTCTCTACACAACTGGCACGATCCTCGTCACGAGTGCATCCAGTGGAGGTTCCTCCGATGGGCCTCTGCCGTTTTGGGCTTTCGGCGCGCTCGGCGCTGGCATCTTCGGCATTGCGTCGCGTCGATTGAGAAAAGCAGTCTAATATCGGTCGGAATTGCCGCGAGAATTGCTAAGCCCGAACGATGAGCTTCCAGTCTTCGATCGCTCTCCGTGCGGAATAACGCTCGCAGTAACGACGATAACCATTGCTCCCCTCGCGCTCGAGACGCCTCGGATCGACTTTAAGGTCACCTAGTGCCCGCACTAAACCCTTGACGTCGCCGACCGAGATAGCGGACCCGCACTGCGCGGCGCGGATTACCCGAGATAGTTCCCCGTCCGGGTCACCGATGAAGATGACCGGTCGAGCGGCCGCCAAAATACCATAGAATTTGCTGGGAACGATGAGCCCTTCGAGCGATGGTAAGAGACTGACCCAATGTACGTCGGCGGCGGCAAGGCAGTCCCCCAACGATTCGCGCGGCTGGTACGGCAGGAACCTGAAATTCTTCAGACCGCGCTCGACGACGGCGCGGTTTAGCTGAGTCATTCCGACACCGCCTCCGATCATCAAGAACACAATGGCTGTATCGTTTTGCAAGATCTCGGCGGAGTCGAGCAGCGTTTGACACTCGTGGGCACGTCCTAGATTTCCCGAATAGCCGACCACGAATTGATCGCCGAGACCTAGCCTCGAACGCAATGTGCTAATGGAAGCCGGCTTTGGCTTCTCGGGATCAACTTCAGCCCAATTCTCGACAATTCGGATTTTTTCAGGGGAAATGCCGATGAGCTGGAGCCGCTCACGCATGCGCTCACCGAGTACCACATTCGTTCGCGCCGCGCGTAACGACAGGTCCCGACAACGGCGCAGCAGCGAATCCAATAGGGGCGGCAAGGGGTTAGCGCCCAAAAGAGAGGCCACTTCTGGAAAGATATCTTGCAGCCAGTTGATCAATTGAGCGCCCCTCAACTTGGCCGCCAACATCGCGACGATCGAAATCAACGGGGGATCGGTCTTCGCGATCACCGTATCGCCGCGTCTGAGCAAACGAAACAAGGCCAGCCCGCTCGACATGTAGAACGTTGCGTAATCCACGGCCCGACCCACCAGCCGAGCGCGGCCGAAGCGCGAAGTCCATACCCGGTGCACAGCGACCCGCCCGACGGAGTCTTTCGAGACCAACCGGGCGCTCGAATCATCGTACCGCTGGCGCGAGCAAACCACGTGTACGTCGAGCCCCGAATCAGCGAGTGCCGACGCGAGATCGGTCAGTAATTGACTGGTAGCCGACTGGTCAGGATAGAAATATCGGTTCACGAACACGATTTTCGATGCGGCCGTGGGTCGCATTCCCGTCATTGATGAATAGCCCCGAAGGGCCGACTCAAGGGCTCCCCGATAAAAAGCCCTTGACCGACCATGAGAACGCTCTTCCAATAGGCCTCGAGCGCCGTTTCACCGTGCAGGTAGTGTTCGAACAGAACGCTCACGTTCGGAAACTTCTCCAGGAGTGCGCACGGTTCGGAAACGGAACCGTAGCTCGCCGTGGCACCCTGCTTGAGCCACTCGAGGGCCGACATCTGACTACCGCCCTCCAGGACGCCGCCGAACGAAGTCAAATGATCCGCCAGAGCTCCCGGCAGAAAGTGAATGCGCGGCAATTCGGCGACGTGCTGGGCGCCCGTGAAATAGCCGATCGTCTCCGGGGCATCGCCCAGCAGCATCGCCCAGCGTTGCACGGCGCGCAGCCGATTCTCCAACAAGATCTGCGCATCATCATAGGTGCGCGCACGCACATTGCGCTTCCAATCGAACGTTCGAATCAAGTACAGCGTTCCGGGGGGCGTGCTCGAGTCCGCGGCGACACCGCGCTGGATGAGCCTGCGCGCCAGAACCTCATCGTCGCTCGGCAGCAGCATCGCCGGGTACCATCCCACCGTATCCGCGGGCAGCCAGCCATCGGTGTCGAACAGCGGGTTGGGCAGCGTGCGCGCGCATCCGGGCGTGCAAAACGCGGCACGGTATCCGGCTGCAAAAGCGGTCGTAATGGACATGCAGCCCACGGCATACGGCTTCGACCACACCAGCAGCAAAGACTGAACCGCGGCGGGCAATCGATCCAACAGCTGCGCGCGAATCGGCGCAAATGTCGCGGGAAGCAGGACATTGTCGTTCGGCAGGTGAATCCCGATCACGTTTTCGGACGGGACCGCTCGTTGTGCGGCGTAATCGAGCGCCACTTGCCGGCTCGCGGCGTCATCAAGGTTGTAGATGACGCCGAGTCTGGCAGCAACCAGGCCTTCCGCGTGAGCAGCGCCGACGAGGAGCGCGCCCGCCAACACGAGCAGACATTTCAGGAAAAAAAAAACCAGCTCCGCTCGGACTTCGAGCGGCGTTTTTTTGCCTGCGGCTGACCTTTCTTCGGCGGCTGGCCTATATTCAATGGCAGCCGGCTTTTCTTCGGCTGCGTCTGGCCTATGTTCAGCGGCAGCTGGCCTTTCTTCGGCTGCACCTTACCACGGTCTCGGGTCTCGTCCGTCGCGGTCGTCGCTACCGTCGCGGCCACCGCGGTCGTCGCGGCCGCCCCTGTCGGCGCGGTCGCAACGGTTGTTCCGGCCGTCCCGATCGTGGCTGCCGTGGCGTTCGTCGCAGTATCCACCTTTGGTGCCACCGGCTCGCTTGCCCTGCCGCGGCTCTGGTCCTGCAACACCTCCGCAACGAGCGAGGCGGCGACCTGCTTATGTCCCTCTGCAAAGGCGTAGACCAAGGACAAATCGCACAGCTGATTTATGAGACGAGGGATGCCGCCGCTGCGTTCGTGAATGATTTCAATCGCCTGCCGATGAAATATCGCGTCGCTTCCGCCGGCCACCGTCAGCCGGTGACGCACATAGGCTTCCGACTCAGACAACGTCAATGCATTGAGGTGAAAGTCGACAGCTACCCGCTGTGCAAATTGCTTCAGTTGCGGTCTTTCCAATTTACGGCGAAGTTCCGGCTGTCCGACCAACATGATCTGCAGCGCCACGTCCTTCTCGGAGTTGACGTTTGACAGCAGCCGCAGTTCTTCCAAAATCCGGACAGACAGGTTCTGCGCTTCATCGAAAATCAATAGAGTACGCCGACCTTGGCCGTATTCGCGGATGAAGAAGTCATTCAACGCTTCGTACTGTCCAATCTCGGACTCGTCGTCGTCAACGATCCCCAAGGCGGACAAAGCCCAGGGATGGATGGACCGAAACCGGCCGTGGGTATTGCTGATCAATCCGACGGTCACGTTCTTTCCCACCATGCGAATGAGCCGACGAATCAGCGTGGTCTTGCCCGACCCGATCTCACCCGTCAACAGACAAAACGATGCTTGCGATTCCATCGCATACTCGAGCATCGTGAGGGCGGCCGAATGCTGCTTCGACGCGTACAGAAACGCCGGATCCGGATTCATCGCGAACGGCTTCGATTTCAGGTTGAAGTAGCGCAGATACATGAAGGCAGACTATCGGTAGGCGGATACGGCGTCAGTAGCCCGATTCAGGACCGTTCCCACGATCGGGGTATTGCGCAACAACTCCATGCTGCGCAACAGGTCCTCCCGGCGGGTCGATCCTTCCGCGACGACGACTAGCGCGCATTCCACGAGCGGCACAAACGCCAGCGCATCATCCGCACTCAGGATCGGTGGCAGATCAAACACCACAATGCGGTCCGGATACCGCTCGCGCAATTCGGTCACCAGTTCGCGGCACCGCGGCCCAGCCAGCGCTTCGGACGAATGCTCCATTGGCGCGCGCGCCGGCAATAAGACCAGACTGTCGAAGCCTTCGGGATGATATAGGCACTGGTCCACGCGCGCGTCGCCTCGCAAGATGTCGTCGGTGCCGAATTCCGGCGTCAAGCCGAACTTCGCGGCGATCGTCGGCCGCTTCAGATCGAAATCGACTAATAACACGGTGTGTCGTTGATCATTCGCGATACTGATCGCAAGATTAATTGCGGTGGTCGTCTTGCCGTCTTCGCTACCTGGACTTAATACCGCAAACGACTTCCAGCCGTGTTCCTTCAATCGTTGAAGAACCTGCGTGCGCAGCATGCGGAACGCCCCCGCGGCCGAATCCAAGCTCGAAGCGCCGACAATCCGATTCGATTCCAGCAACCCGGCCGCCGGCGAAAAGAGCCGGGTCCTGGTGTACACAACCGATGTCGAGATGGGCACTACGACATTGGGCACTACGACTTTGGGCACTACGACTTTGGGTTCGAATGCCCGGAGTGTCTCGCCGGCGCCGTTCACACCATCGCGCTCCTCGCGCGCTAGATCAAGCGCTTTACGGATTCGATCCACGCCCTAGACCCCAAACCGTCGGAGCAGGCTCAGCCAGACGACATCCAAGGGCAGCACCAAAAAATGCACGATCAAGGCCAACGCAATTACGCTTGCGATCGCGCCTTGCCATGCATAGAGCACGGCGCGTTTGTGCCTTTTTCGTTCGTCCTTGGTTATAATTCGCGGAATTGCCGCAAGGGGCGGCACGCTGAGCAGCACCCGCACGTCTTGAACGCTGCGTACCGAGACATCCAGTTTATCGCGCAACAATGTTGCGCCGGCGCCCGCCCCAAGACTCAGTACGAACCCTGCCGCCAATATCAAAAAGCGCGGCGGACTAATGGGTTTTTCGGGCGGCAACGGCGGCTCGATCATCGTGAACCGCTCGCCTTTGTGCTCAGTCTCCAGGTTTTGCGACACTTGAACTTCGGTTTGCTTCGAGCGGATCTCCTGATACTTGAGCTGAGCGCTGTCCAGATCCCGTGCCAGTTCCCGGTACTGGCGCTCGACGGCCGGTGCCTGCGCGAGCCGCCGCTCATAATCATCGAGCTTCGCACGCAATTCCTCGAGTTTTTTCACCGCGCCTTCTCGATCGACGGTTATCGAATCGAGCTGGCCCTTGACTTGAATGTACGCCGGATTATCGGGATGATTCCGCCCCTGCGACAGCGTCGCCGAGGTTGGTGCTGCCGCAACCGCCTTCTCCAGTTCACTGACAACGCGCGTCAATCGGACGACATCGGGATGATCGGGCGAGTATTTTTCCTTCGCACTCGCGAGTTGCTCCCGGTTCTCCTTCAACTGACGCAGTAAATCGCCGGTGGTGTCATCCGACTTTACCTGCTTCTCAAGTCCCTCGACTTCGCGCTGGGTGTTGACGATATCCGGATGATCCGGCGCATAACGTGCTTTGTAGCCGGCCAGTTCGGATTTCAGCGCCTTCAGCCGGTCCTCAGCGCTCAACATTCGCTGCCCGGAATCTGAAAGTATCATTGAAGTCGGCGAGATTTGCGCCAGCTGGGCTTCCAGCAAGACCTTTTGCGAATCCAATTGCGCGATCCGGTTCTCCACATCGCGCAGATCCAGCTCGGTGCGTTCGCTGATCTCGTGGTTAAGCGTGGACAATTCAGGGAGCCGTTCTTGGTTTTTTTGTTTGAATTCCGACAATTTCTTATCCAATTCCATGATCCGAGCTTGCTGTCGCTCCGCTTCTTCAGCGAAGAATGACGACGTCTGTTCGGCCATCTGAGTGCGCGAAGTGAGGTTTTCGTTGAGATACAAGGAGGTTAGATCGTTAGCGACCTTCAACGCCAATTCGGGCGAACGGCTCTTGTACGATACACTGAAGGCGATCGTCGCTTGCATCGGACGGCCGCTGCGCGGATCGATCACATCGGCGCTAATCATTTTCATCGCAATATTATCGCGCATGGTTTGCAGGAGCACT
>Ga0209517_10006141_pt1 | contig 14937 bp, 9 predicted proteins | sample PeaSoiMetSII2010_FD_187695 | JGI IMG/M metagenome (GOLD analysis project Ga0209517, IMG submission 187695) | Peat soil microbial communities from Weissenstadt, Germany - SII-2010 (SPAdes) (version 2) | ecosystem: Environmental > Terrestrial > Soil > Wetlands > Peat | place: Germany: Weissenstadt... | reverse complement strand
CTCGCGGTATCGGGTTATCCGCCGGAGGATTTGCTGTTCCACTCAGGGATGCGCACACAGGTCACCCATTCGATCGAGAGGCTGCGTCGCGAGGTGCGCGGCATCACTTTGATCGCCGGTTATCCGGAGTATGCCGGAACGCGGATATTCAATGCCGCGATCGTGATTCGGGATGGCGCGGTGCTGGCGAATCATCGCAAGGCCTGCCTGCCGAACTATCGGGTGTTCGACGAAAAGCGATACTTCACTCCCGGCACCGATCCGACCGTGGTCGAACTGAACGGCGTCAAAGCCGGCGTACTGGTCTGCGAAGACGTCTGGGATCCGCAACCGGCAGCGCAGGCGCGCGCCGCCGGGGCCCAGGTGCTCCTCGTCATCAACGCTTCGCCCTACGAAGTGGGCAAACAGACGCAGCGGGAGCAGCAGGTGGGCCGCTCGCGGGTGGCCGAGACGGGAATTCCGCTGGTGTTCGTCAATCTGATCGGTGGTCAGGACGAACTGGTCTTCGACGGCAATTCTTTCGTCATGGACGCCAAGGGCGAAGTCAATTTCCGGGCCCCCGCGTTCACCGAGGGCATGTACGTGGTGGATCTGGCGGTCGATGCCGCCGGTGTGGTCACGCCGGTCCCCGGCGACATCGTTCCCCTGCAAGGCCAGGAGGAAAGTGTGTACGGCGCCTTGGTGCAGGGCACGCGCGACTATGTCGACAAGCATCGGTTTCCGGGCGTGGTTTTGGGCTTGTCGGGCGGCATCGATTCAGCGCTGACGCTTTGTCTTGCGGTCGACGCGCTCGGCGCGGACCGGGTGCATTCGGTGGCCATGCCGTCGCGCTACACCTCGCAGATGAGCAAGGACGATGCCGCGCTGCAGGCGATGCAGCTGCACGTCAAACACAGCGAGATCTCCATTGAGGGCATGTTCCAGGCGACCTTGGCTGCCTTGCAGGAGGAATTCGCCGGCCGGCCGCCGGACACCGCCGAGGAAAACATCCAATCGCGCTGCCGCGGCGTGCTGCTGATGGGCATCTCCAACAAGACCGGCCGGATGCTGCTCACCACCGGCAACAAGAGCGAAATGGCGGTGGGCTACGCCACCCTCTATGGCGACATGGCCGGCGGCTTCGCGCCCATCAAGGATTGCAGTAAATTGCTGGTGTACCGCCTCTGCGCGTGGCGCAATGCGCAGTCGCCGGTGATTCCGTTGCGGGTGATCGAGCGTCCGCCGTCGGCGGAGTTGCGGCCTGACCAGAAGGACACCGATAGCTTGCCGCCGTACGAGATCTTGGACCCCATTCTGGAAGCCTTCATCGAGGAAGATCTGTCGGTGGACCAGATTACCGCGCGGGGCTTCGATCGAAAGACGGTCGGACGCATTTTGGATCTCGTGAAACGCAACGAATACAAGCGCCGTCAGGCCCCTCCGGGCGTCCGCGTGAGCGGCCGCGCCTTCGGCCGCGACTGGCGATATCCGATCACCAGCGGCTACAAGTCGAACTGAGGGCGCGCCGCCGGGTCGCCGGCCGCCGGATCGCCGGCCGCCGGATCGCGCAACAGATCGCACGCTACAGAATGCGTCGCCACCATGACTTCGGTTCGATGCCCCGCGTATCGCCGGGATAATTGGCGGCGTAAACGCGCTCGGCGTCGGTCGCCATATCCATCATGTGGAGCTGCCGGTACGCATCGACCATCACCTTCATGGAGCCTTGCACCGCCGGCGCGCCGTCGTAGTTTTCGACGCAAAACTTGGCGCGATTCAGGGCGCCCACGTAGGCGCCGCGGCGCATGTAGTAGAGCGCCACGTGCAGCTCGAAGTCGGCCAAGCGATTACGCAGGAAAATCATGCGTTGACGGGCGTCGCCGATATATTGGCTGTGGGGATATTTCTTGATCAATTCGTCGAAGGCCTCGAACGACTTGCGAGCGTTGACCGGCGGGCGCTTCGAGAGGTCGACATTGAAAAAACGCTCCATCGCGTTGGCCTGGCGCTCGAAATACACCAGCCCCTTCATGTAGTACGCGTAATCGACGCGGGGATTGGTCGGATTCTCGCGGATGAACGTATCGGCCGCATCGATCGCAGGATCGGTCTGACGGCTCTTGTAGTAGGCGTAGATCAGGTCCAGCTGCGCCTGGCGCGCCGGTTCGCTGAACGGAAAGCGCGACTGCAGGGTTTCCAGCTGTTTGATGGCTTCGCCATAGCTCGAGTTCTTCATCGCCTTTTGGGCGCGCGCGTAGATCACTTCCGGGCCGGACTTGGCGTCATCGGCTCGATGGCTGCGGCAGCCGGTAGCCAGTAGGGCTATTCCGAGGGTCAGCAGCAGGATGCGGCTTGGAAACTTAAGATCGCGCAGTCTCAATGGCAAATCCTTACAATGGGGTCGCTTGGGTCGCGCGAGTATACCCGATGCCCTGCCAGGAGCCTGCGGGGCGTATTCCCCATGGGCGCGACCGCGGCAGGCTCCGAACTTCGAGTACCCCCATGAGCGCAGAGTTCCACATCATCGATCTACAAATTCCGGAGGAATTGGCCGGCCAACGCCTCGACAGCGCCTTGGCGCGCCTGATGCCGGAGCACTCGCGTACCCGCATCAAGGCGTGGATCGAAGCGGGCCAGGTGCTCGTGGGCCGGATGCCGTGCAAACCGCGGGACGTCGTGGAAGGGGGTTCACGGGTCAATGTCCGCATGAGCATGGAGGTGCCGCGGCCGGACGTGCTGCCGGAAAAGATTCCGCTGACGCTGCTGCACGAGGATCGCGACGTGTTGGTGGTGGACAAACCGGTGGGCCTGGTGGTGCATCCGGGAGCGGGAAACCCCACCCATACGCTGCAAAACGCGTTGCTGGGGATGGACCCGTCGTTGGCAGCCCTGCCGCGCGCCGGGATCATCCACCGGCTCGATAAGGACACCAGTGGCCTGTTGGTCGTCGCGCGAACACCAGAAGCGCACACATCTCTCACCCGCCAGCTCATGGCGCGCAGCGTCGCGCGCGAATACCTGGCGGTGTGCGTCGGCGTCATGACCAGCGGCGGCACCGTGGATGAGCCCATCGGCCGTCATCGCAGCGATCGATTGCGCATGACGGTACGGCAGGACGGTCGTCCCGCGGTCACGCATTACCGGGTACTCGAGCGGTTTCGCGCGCACACCTACTTGAACGTGAAGCTCGAGACCGGCCGTACCCATCAAATTCGCCTGCACTTGTCGCACCTGCGCTATCCCATCGCCGGTGACCAAGTCTACGGCGGCCGCTTTGCGCAGCCGAAGGGCGCTACCGAGCGATTGCGGGTCACCTTGAGTGCTTTCAAGCGCCAAGCGCTGCATGCGGCGAGTTTGGCATTCGATCACCCGCGCAGCGGGAAGCGCCTGAGTGTGCAGAGCCCGCTGCCTCGGGACTACAGCGACTTGCTCGCGGCTCTGCGTGAGGATGCGCGCGAGGCCGAGCGGGCTGCGGCCAGCGGTCGATGAGGGCTTTCGCTGCGGACCGGACGGCACCACGGTGGCTGATACCGGATTGGCCGGCGCCCGCCGCCGTGCGCGCGTTGTCGACGCTGCGCGGCGGCGGGGTGAGTGAGCCGCCTTACGCAACGCTGAACCTTGGCGATCATGTCGGGGATGCCGCTACGGCAGTAGCGGAGAATCGCCGGGCGTTGCGGGCGGCAGCGGAGTTGCCGGCAGAGCCCGCGTGGCTCGAGCAGGTTCATGGAATTTGCGTCAGGGATCTTGACTCACCGCGACCTGTCGGCCCGGCGGATGCGGTGGTCACGCGGCATCCCGGTAGGATTTGCGCCATTCTCACGGCCGACTGTTTGCCGGTCCTATTGGCGGCGGAGTCGGGCGACCGGGTGGGTGCGGCCCACGCGGGCTGGCGTGGGCTGGCGGCGGGCGTGATCGAGGCGGCGGTGGCCGCGCTGGGGACTGCACCGCGGGAGTTGCTGGCGTGGCTGGGGCCGGCCATCGGCCCGCGGCATTTCGAGATCGGCGCCGAGGTGCGCGATAGCCTGTTGCGCGGCGATCCTGCCGGGGAGTCGGCCTTCGAGCCCAATTCCCGCGGCCGATTCATGGCGGATATCGACGCCCTGGCGCGCAGTCGCCTGATTCGGCTGGGCGTGGAGAGGATCTACGGCGGCGGTGAGTGTACTTATACCGACCGCGATAAGTACTTCTCACACCGGCGCGATGGTCGAACCGGCCGCCAGGCCACTCTCATTTGGCTGGAGCCGACGCGGCGCCGTTGAATTGCCTCGTCAGCATCCCCACGTAGTGAACGTTCGGAGGGGTGACACAAGGGTAAAACTATGCGGATGGAGAAGCTGACGACCAAATTCCAGGCGGCTCTGGCGGATGCTCAGTCGCTGGCGGTGGGTCGAGACAATCAATACATCGAGCCGGTGCATTTGATGGCAGCCTTGCTCGACCAGCAGGGTGGCACTGCCCGTCCACTATTGGAGAAAGCGGGCGCCAACGTGGCCAAGTTGCGCTCCGAACTCGCGGGCGCCCTGGAGCGGCTGCCGAAGGTTGAGGGGACGGCGGGCGAGGTGTTGCTGGGCAACGATCTGAACAAGCTGCTCAACGTCACGGACAAACTGGCGCAGAAGCGCGGCGATCAATTCATTTCCAGTGAATTGTTCGTGCTCGCGGGCTGCGAGGACCGCGGCGAACTGGGCCGCATCCTGAAGTCCTGCGGCGCGGAGCGCGCCGGTGTCGAAAAGGCGATCGAGGAGGTGCGCGGCGGCTCCAAGGTGGAGGATGCGGGGGCCGAGGAGAATCGCCAGGCGCTGGAGAAATACAGCATCGACCTGACCGAGCGTGCAGCCCAAGGCAAGCTCGACCCGGTCATCGGCCGCGACGATGAGATTCGTCGCACCATCCAAGTTCTGCAGCGGCGCACCAAGAACAATCCGGTCCTCATCGGCGAGCCCGGCGTCGGTAAGACCGCCATCGTCGAGGGTCTGGCGCAGCGCATCGTCAACGGCGAAGTGCCGGAGGGCTTGCGCAACAAGCGCATTCTCGCGCTCGACATGGGGGCGCTGATCGCCGGCGCGAAGTTCCGCGGCGAGTTCGAGGAGCGTTTGAAAGCGGTGCTCACCGACTTATCGAAGCAAGAAGGACAGATCATCCTCTTCATCGACGAATTGCACACCATGGTCGGCGCGGGCAAGGCCGAGGGCGCCATGGATGCGGGGAACATGTTGAAGCCGGCGTTGGCGCGCGGCGAACTGCATTGCGTGGGCGCGACCACGCTCGATGAATACCGCAAGTACATCGAGAAGGACGCGGCGCTCGAGCGGCGCTTCCAAAAAGTCTTGGTCGACGAGCCGTCGGTGGAGGACACCATCGCGATCCTGCGCGGGCTCAAAGAGCGCTATGAAGTGCATCACGGGGTGGAGATCACCGATCCGGCGATCGTTGCAGCGGCCACGCTGTCGCATCGCTACATCGCCGATCGCCAGCTGCCCGACAAAGCCATCGACTTGATCGATGAGGCGGGATCGCTGATACGCATGGAAATCGACTCCAAGCCCGAGGCGCTGGACAAGCTCGATCGGCGCATCATTCAGCTCAAGATCGAGCGCGAAGCGCTGAAGAAAGAGACCGACGAAGCGTCCCGCAAGCGCTTGAGCACCTTGGAAGACGCGCTCAAGGCGCTGGAAAAGGAGTACTCGGATCTCGAGGAAATCTGGAAGGCCGAGAAGGCGACCGTGCAGGGCGCGGCGCACATCAAGGAGGAGCTCGAGCGGCTGCGTAACGATTTAGATACGGCGCGGCGCGCGCAGGATCTGGCGCGCATGTCCGAATTGCAGTACGGAAAGATACCGGCTCTCGAACAGCGCCTGGCGAAGGCGCTGGAAGTCGAGCATAAGCCGAATCAACTGTTGCGCAATTCGGTGACCGACGTCGAGATCGCGGAGGTGGTGTCGAAGTGGACCGGTATTCCGGTGTCGCGCATGCTCGAAGGCGAGCGCGACAAGCTGCTGCGCATGGAAGAAGTGCTCGACAAGCGCGTGGTCGGCCAGAACGAAGCCGTCAAAGCGGTGGCGGACGCCATCCGCCGTTCACGGGCGGGATTGTCCGACCCGAATCGGCCCAGCGGTTCGTTCATGTTCTTGGGCCCCACGGGCGTCGGCAAGACCGAGCTGTGCAAGGCGTTGGCCGAGTTCATGTTCGATACGGAAGAGTCCTTGGTGCGTATCGACATGTCGGAGTTCATGGAGAAACATTCGGTCGCCCGTTTGATCGGCGCGCCGCCGGGATACGTCGGCTATGAAGAGGGGGGCTATCTGACCGAAGCGGTGCGCCGCCGGCCATATTGCGTCATTCTGCTCGATGAAATCGAGAAGGCGCATCCGGATGTGTTCAACGTCCTGCTTCAGGTGTTGGACGATGGAAGGCTCACCGACGGGCAGGGTCGCACGGTCGATTTTCGCAATTCGGTGGTCATCATGACGTCGAACCTGGGGAGCCAGGTCATTCAGGAAATGGGCGGCGCCGCGAACTATGCGGCCATGAAGGCGGCCGTCATGCAGGTGGTGACGCAGCATTTTCGCCCGGAGTTCATCAACCGGGTCGATGACATCGTCGTCTTCCATTCGCTCGGCCGGGAACAAATTCGTGCCATCGTGGATATTCAGTTGGGACGTTTGCGGCAGCGGCTTGCGGAGCGCGACATTCAGCTCTCGCTCGACGATGCTGCACGCGACAAGATCGGCGAGGCCGGTTTCGATACGGTGTATGGTGCGCGTCCCTTGAAGCGCGCCATTCAATCGCAGATCGAAAATCCGCTGGCGCAGCAGATCTTGCGTGGGGACTTCATCGCCGGCGACCGGGTGGTTGCGCGGCTGAAGCGCGATGCGCTGGTGTTCGAAAAAGAACGGCTGCACTAGCGAGGATCGCTCGCTCTCGCTGGATGAGGACGCGGGGATAGAGCCGCGGAAGGGCCGGGGCGAATAGCCGGGGGCGCGCGGCGCGCAGCCGGGGGGCGCCGAACCCGGGGCGCCGAGCCCGGGACGCCTGGCCTGCGGCTTCGTTATACTTAGCCAGCCTACGGATTACGAGGAAATTCATGCCTTTTTACGAGTATCAGTGCAAAAGCTGCGGCCACACCTTGGAGGCCATGCAGAAGGTCAACGATCCAGCTTTGAAGAATTGCCCGGAGTGCGGCAAGCCGCAGCTGACGCGGTTGATGTCCGCACCCGTATTTCGCCTGAAGGGCGGAGGTTGGTACGAGACTGATTTCAAGGGCGACCAGGATAACAAGAAGAACCTGGCGGAACGACCGGAGGCGGGTGCCCCGAAGGACGACAAGTCGGCGGCGGTCGACGCCAAAGCCGCGGATGCCGGCGCGAAGGAGACTGCGAAGCCTGCCGAGAAAGCCGCTGATAAGGCCACCGACAAGGCTGCGCCGGCGGAGTCGCCGAAGAAGCCGGCCGGCGGCGGGATTTCCAAACGCGGCAGAGCCGCCGCGCCGGTGAAGCCCGGCGCAAAAAAGGCGGTGAAAAAGCCCGCGGCAAAGTCGAAGCGGCGGGCCTGATGCGCACTCATTATTGCGGCCAAGTCGGCGAGTCGTTGATCGGTCAGGTGGTGACGGTGGCCGGTTGGGCCCATCGTCGACGCGACCACGGCGGCGTCATTTTCGTCGATCTGCGGGATCGCGAGGGTCTTCTGCAGATCGTATTCGATCCGGATCGGGCGGAGGTATTCGCCATGGCCGAGCGTGTGCGCAACGAGTACGTCCTGAAGGTCTCGGGGCTGGTGCGGGAACGGCCGGCCGGCACGGCCAATGTTCACCTGAAGTCCGGTCAAGTCGAACTGCTGTGTCAAGACCTCGAGATATTGAACCGCTCGGAGCCGCTGCCGTTCCAGTTGGATGAACACGTCAGTGAAGAGGTCCGCTTGCGTTTTCGATACATCGATTTGCGCCGCGATGAGATGCGCGAGCGTCTCTTGCTGCGTCATCGCATCACGCGCGCGATGCGCCACTACCTGGACGATGCGGGATTCGTCGATATCGAAACGCCGATGCTCTCGAAGGCGACGCCGGAGGGGGCGCGCGATTATCTGGTACCGAGCCGCACGCACCCGGGCAAGTTCTTTGCGTTGCCGCAGTCGCCGCAGATCTACAAACAGCTGCTGATGATCGCGGGATTCGACCGCTACTACCAGATCGTGCGGTGTTTCCGCGACGAGGACCTGCGCGCCGATCGACAACCGGAATTCACGCAGCTCGACATCGAGACGTCCTTCCTGGACCAGCGGGACATTCAGGTATTGATGGAAGGCTTGGTGCGGCATTTGTTCAAGCAAGTGCTCAACGTCGATCTGCCGAACCCGTTGCCGCGGATGACGTATGCCGAGGCGATGCGGCGGTATGGCTCGGACAAACCGGATTTGCGCGTGCCGCTGGAACTCAAGGACGTGGCCGATCTCGTCAAGGATTGCGACTTCAAGGTGTTCGCCGGTCCGGCCGCCGATCCGCGCGGCCGCGTGGCCGCACTGTGCGTGCCGCAGGGCGGCAAGCTGTCGCGCAAGGAGATCGACGACTACACGGCGTACGTGGCGCGCTACGGCGCCAAGGGATTGGCGTACGTCAAGGTCAACGAGATCGCCAAGGGCCGCGAGGGATTGCAGTCGCCGATCTTGAAATTCCTGAGCGATGCGGCGATCGCGGGAATCCTCGAGCGCACATCGGCGCGCGACGGCGACCTGATTTTCTTCGGTGCCGATTCGGGCAAAGTGGTGAGCGACGCGCTCGGCGCACTGCGCTTGAAGGTGGGACAGGATCTGAAACTCGTAGCCTCCGGATGGCACCCGTTGTGGGTGGTGGATTTTCCGATGTTCGAATACGATCCGGATGCCAGGCGCTGGGCGGCGATGCATCATCCGTTCACCAGTCCCGTGAACTTGGATTATGCGGCGCTCTCGGCGAGTCCGGGAGAAGCGCTGGCGAAAGCCTACGACCTCGTCCTCAACGGCTCGGAGATCGGCGGCGGATCGGTGCGTATTCACACGCAGGAATTACAGTCGGTGGTATTCGATTTGCTGGGGATTTCGCCGGAAGAAGCGCGCGCGAAGTTCGGCTTCTTGCTGGACGCGCTCAAGTACGGCGCCCCGCCGCACGGCGGCATCGCCTTCGGTCTGGACCGGCTGGCGATGCTGATGGCGGGCGCTGAGAGCATTCGCGACGTGATCGCGTTCCCCAAGACTCAGACGGCGGCGGATCCGCTGACGGATGCGCCCACGGAAGTGAGCGAAGCGCAGCTCAAGGAGTTGCACATTCGCGTTCGCGCGCCGCTCAAGGTCGACTAGGCTCCTAAAGTTGGAGAAATTTCGACGCCCGGAATCCGTGCTGATCGTGATCTATACCGCTGGCGGAGAGTTTTTATTGCTCGAACGCCGGCGGCCGCCGGGCTTTTGGCAATCGGTCACGGGAAGCCTCGAATGGGGCGAGATGGCTGACGATGCGGCGCGCCGCGAGGTCATCGAAGAAACCGGGATCACGCAGGGTCTGCTCCGAAATCTGCAATGGACCCAGGTGTACGACATCCTGCCCGCCTTCGGCAAGAAATACGCACCCGGCATCACGCGCAATCTGGAACACGCCTTTGCGTTGAAGTTGCTGCAGCGGGTCCCGGTCACGTTGAGTCCGGAACACGTGCAGTACCGATGGGCGTCGGCCGCCGAAGCCGTCGAAACGGCCTCTTCGAGCACGAATCGCGCCGTCATCCAGCAGTTGCGCCACTAGGAGCCTGTCTGAGTATTCCCCGTGGCCGCGACCGCGTCAGATTTCGCTTCAGCCGAGGCGGAGCCGACGTGGTTGGGTCAAGACCCAATGAGGAGGCGACAACGATGGATGAAGCGAAATCTGGCCGGTCCCGAAGGGTTGGCTTGGTGAGGGGCGTCTGCGGCGTTGCACGGCTTGGACGTAGCACCCACTACGTCCTGCGCCGCGCGCCTTGCATCCGCACCCTCACCAAGCCAACGCGGCTCACGCGGAATACTCAGACAGGCTCCTAGGCTCCTGGGCTAAGGAACCCTCGAGGATGGGAGCCGTCGTCGTGTACGTCCATGGGCTCTGGTTCGGCGGCGCCGAGTCGGTTCTGCTTCGCCGCCGGCTGTCCCGGGCGCTCGCGGCGGAAACCCGCGTTTTTCCGTATCCGTCGGTCGCTGCCGGCATCACCGAGAACGCCGCGGCGCTGGGACGCTACCTGCAGAAAATCCCGGCCGATCGAGTGCACCTGGTCGCCCATAGCATGGGCGGCTTGCTGGTTTTGGAGCTGTTCGAACAGGGCTTCGCGGCTTGGCGCGCGCGCGAGGGATCGCCGGCATTGCCGCCGGGCCGGATCGTGCTGACGGGATCGCCGGTGCGCGGCTGCCGTTCGGCGGCGAGGCTGGCGCGCCTGCCGCTCGGACTGGCGCTGCTGGGGCGAACGGCGAGGGACGTGCTGGTGATGCCTCGGGAACGTCGCTGGTCGTGCGAGCGCGACCTCGGCGTCATCGCCGGCGATCTGGGCGTGGGCTTGGGAAGACTGCTCGGCCGCATGGACGCCCCGAGTGACGGCACGGTGTTGGTGGAGGAGACGGATCTGCCCGGCGCCACCGCGCAGTTGAGATTGCCCGTGAGCCATACCGGGTTGGTGTTTTCAGCGCAGGTCGCCCGGCAGGTCGCGGCGTTCTTGCGCGATGGCCGATTCGAGCGGTGCTAGGAGCCTAGTCCCCGCCGTCCAAGTGCTTCAACCGGAACAGCAGTTCGAGCGCTTCGCGCGGACTCACGGAGTTCGGATCGATTTTGCGCAAGGCTTCCAGCGCGGCTGATTCCTGCGGCGGAGCCTGCACCCGCGGCGTGACGAACAGCGGCAGCTCAGCCTGCGGCGAGGCTGAGGTTCGCAAGGCGTCGCGCTCGCGTTCCAGTTCGGTCAAATAGCGGCGTGCTTGGGCGGTGACGGATTTTGGAATGCCCGCGAGCGCAGCCACCTGCAAACCGTAGCTTTGATTGGCGGGACCGTCCTTCACGCTGTGCAGAAACACGAGTTTGTCGCCGTGTTCGACGGCTTCCACGTGCACGTTGACCACGCCGGGCGCCTCGGCGGCAAGGCTGGTGAGCTCGAAGTAATGCGTGGCGAACAGCGTGAACGCGCGGATCTTCGCGGCGATGAAAGCGGCGCAAGCCCATGCCAGCGACAGCCCATCGAACGTGCTGGTGCCGCGGCCGACCTCGTCCATCAGCACCAGGCTCCTGTCGGTGGCGTTATTGAGAATGTTCGCCGTCTCCGTCATTTCCACCATGAACGTCGAGCGGCCGCCGGCCAGATCGTCGGATGCGCCGATTCGCGTGAAGATGCGATCCAGCGGTCCCAGCACAGCGCGTTTCGCCGGCACGAAGCAGCCGATGTGCGCGAGAATGGCAATGAGCGCGGCCTGACGCATGTAAGTGCTCTTGCCGCCCATATTGGGGCCCGTGATGATGAGCATGCGGCGCGCATCGTCGAAGCACAGATCATTGGGAATGAAAGGCTCGCGACTGGCGCGCTCCACCACGGGATGCCGCCCTTGATCGATGAGCAGCATGGGATGCTCCACCAACTCCGGCTGGGCACAGTCGAGCGTCGTGGCGCGTTCGGCAAAGCAGACGAGTACGTCCAGCTGTGCGATCGCCGCGGTGCTTTGCTGCAAGGCCGGCAGCCGTGCCGTCAGCAGTTCCAGCAGCGCGTCGTACAGTTCCTTCTCGCGCGCCAAGGCGCGGTCGCGGGCCCCCAACACCTTGTCCTCGAACGACTTCAGCTCGGGCGTGATGAACCGCTCGGCGGATTTGACGGTCTGCCGCCGCAGATATTCCGCCGGAACGCGGTCGGCTTGGCTGCGGTTCACCTCGATGAAGAATCCTTGCACCCGATTGAAGCCCAGCTTCAGGCTGGTAAGCCCGGTGCGCTCGCGCTCCCGGCGTTCGAGATCGAGGAGAAATTGTTCGGTGTTGCTGCCCAGCAAGCGCAGTTCATCGAGTTCCGCATCGTATCCCGGTGCGATCACGCCGCCGTCGCGCAAGAAATGCGGCGGCGATTCGACGATGGCGCGTGTCAGCACGGCGTGTTCTGCGCCGTGATCGCTCAATTCGCAGATGAGTTGCTGCAGCAGCGGCGATGGGGCCTGATCCAGCGTTGCGCGCAGCGACTGCTGCAGGCCCGGTAGTGCGCCGAGCGCCGTGCGTAATTGCGTCAGATCCCGCGGCCGCGCGGAGCGCAGCGCCACGCGCGCCAGGATGCGCTCCAAGTCGCCGATCGAACGGAGAATCTGCGCGAGAGCCTCGTGACGCGCGGCGTCGATCAGGGTCGCGACTGCGTGGTAGCGAATCCGCAGCGTATCGTGATCGCGCAGAGGCCGATGCAGCCAGCGCCGCAGCAGGCGAGCACCCATGGCGGTGGCCGTGCGGTCGAACACTCCCGCGAGCGTAAGTTCGGGCCTGCCGGAGAGGCTCTCATCGAGCTCCAGATTGCGGCGCGTGGCGGGATCCATGATGAGGGCCGCATCGCGCTCTTCGGTGGTGATGGACAGCAAATGCGGTAACGCTGCTTTTTGCGTCTCGCGCACATACGCGAGCAGTGCGCCGGCGGCGGCAATCGCCAATGGTTTGTCGGCGCAGCCGAAGCCCGCGAGGTCTTGCGTGCGAAATTGCTCGGTGAGTGCGCGCACCGCCGATTCGGTATCGAAATGCCAGGGCGCGCGCCAGCGCCACGGTCGATCATGATCGGCGGCCGCCTCGATTAGCACGGGTTGGGAGCCGTCGGGGGCCAAGATCTCCGCCGGCCGCAGGCGTTCGAGCTCCGCGTCAAGGGTCGCGAGACCGCCGACTTCCATCACGTTGAACCGGCCGGCCGACAGATCGAGCCACGCAAGACCGAAACGCCCGTCGGCGCCGCAAACGCTCGCGAGCAAGGTGTCGCGACGCTCATCCAACAGCGCTTCATCCGTGACGGTGCCGGGCGTGACGATGCGCACCACTTCGCGCTCCATCGGCCCCTTGGTCTTGCCGGCTTCGCCGCGCTGCTCGCATATCGCGACGGATTGACCCTTGCGGACCAATTTCACCAGGTAAGCGTCGAGCGTCACCGCAGGCACGCCCGCCATCGGAATCGGCGCACCGGCGGAGGCGCCGCGCTGCGTCAGCGCGATGTCGAGCAACTGCGCCGCGCGGCGCGCGTCCTCGTAGAACATTTCGTAGAAATCGCCCATGCGATAGAACAGCAGCACGTCCGGATGCTGCGCCTTGATGCGCAGGTACTGCTGCATTAGGGGGCTGTGATTTTCGAGGTTTTTCAGATCCGTGACGGGATTCGCACTGTTGACTGAATTAGCGCTTTTATCCATTATTTTCAAGGATTTATCCGAGTTACTATGTCAAACGAGCCCAAAAACAACGTAGTTTCGTTCCCTTCGCAGCTTGTAAAACCTAGAGGGAACATAGAGGCTTCCTCTGTGAAATCGACCCCTTTAAAAAAGCCCTCTAGAATGCAGAAAAAGCAGAACCTGAATCTCGAAGAACAGGCCGCTCGGAAGGCCGCTAGGGCTGCTCGACGGAAGGAACTTAGTTTACTGGGTTATCGCCCTCGCAAGGTCGCCGAACTGACCTTCACTACCGAGAGGGAAGCCAAAGCTGTTCGGTGTCCACCAGGCCTCAAGCATATTGAGGTGTGGCACAAGACGGATTCTTACCTGGGAGTAAGAACCGCGCCGCCACGAAAGCGCGACGGTCGCATTCACCAAGTGTGGATCGCCCGATTCAAAAACGGAAGCACACACACCAAGCAGAACCTCGGCCGCACCAGCCATATGACGTACGACGAAGCGCACTATCAGGCGCTGCGACTGCGCCGAATTGGTGCTGAGCGCCCTGACGATGTGGTGGTTGAGACACTGTTAGCCTGAATAATTCATGAATTGAGAAAGCACAAAGGCCTCGATCGTGATAGAAACCCTTTACCACAAGCGTTTCGCATCACAACAAAGGCCTTTGCATGGATGACGATAGCACACGACAAAGTGTTCTGTTTTTGGATTTGGCGGACAAGCCGGTCGTCGCTAAATTTGACCAGGAACATGCCAGTTCCGACGGCGGCGCGATCCTGCTTCAGGCTTGCGACCGGCGACTCGGGCTCACCGACGCATTGATCGGCGGCATCGATGACCGACGCCAGTCGGGCAAGATCCGGCACGCAATCGGGGACTTGGTGCGCCAGCGGCTGTATGCCATCGCCTGCGGTTATCCGGATGGTAACGATGCCGGGCGATTGGCCGGCGACCCCATCAGCAAGCTGCTGAGTGGTCGCGATCCGGTCAAGGGCGAGGATTTGGCTTCGCAGCCGACGCTCTCGCGCTTTGAGAACTCGTTCGATCGGGCGGATCTGTACCGAATGAGTGTGGCGCTCGCCGACGCCGTGATCGAGCGGCATCGCCGTCGCCTGAAGCGCAAGGCCAAGCGGATCACGATCGATCTGGACCCGACCGACGATCCGACGCACGGCGCCCAGCAGTTGACCTTCTTCAACGGCCACTACGACACCTGGTGTTATCTGCCGGTGGCCGGGTTTTTGACCTTCAACGAGGAGCCGGACCAATATTTGTTCGCCTACGTGCTGCGCCCCGGCAATGTCGGCGCCGGGGTCGGTGCAATCGGGATCCTGTCGAGGCTGTTGCCTAAGTTGCGAGCGGCCTTCCCGCGTGCACGGCTTCGGGTGCGCTTGGACGGCGGCTTTGCCTCTGCCGAACTCTTCGCTCTCCTTGAGAGCGAGGGACTCGAGTACGTGGTCGCCATGGCTAAAAACAAGGTTCTTAAGCGCCGCGCTGCGCGTCTGATGGGCACCGCCCGGCGACTGTCGCGCGAATCGGGCGAGACTGCACATATCTATAGCGAGACCCGCTATGCCGCCGGCACCTGGGATCAGCGCC
>Ga0209517_10006140_pt1 | contig 14938 bp, 7 predicted proteins | sample PeaSoiMetSII2010_FD_187695 | JGI IMG/M metagenome (GOLD analysis project Ga0209517, IMG submission 187695) | Peat soil microbial communities from Weissenstadt, Germany - SII-2010 (SPAdes) (version 2) | ecosystem: Environmental > Terrestrial > Soil > Wetlands > Peat | place: Germany: Weissenstadt... | reverse complement strand
AGGTGGTAGTGGCGACCATCGCTTTTGGCATGGGCATCGACAAGGCGGACATACGGACGGTGATTCATGCGGGGCTGCCGGCTACGCTGGAAGGCTACTACCAGGAGATTGGGCGCGCGGGGCGAGATGGCGCGATGAGCCGGACGTTTTTGATGCACAGTTATGCGGATCAGAAGACGCACGACTTTTTTCTGAATCGGGATTATCCGCCGACAGAGCACCTGGCGCAGGTTTTTCGGGCTTTGGGCGAAGAGCCCCGCGCGGTGGAGGAGTTGCGCGCCACATCGCAGCTGGGCGAGGAGGAGTTCGACAAGGCGCTGGAGAAGCTGGAGATTCACGGGGGCGCGCGCAGGGACTTTGGCGGCTCGCCGCAGCGAGTGACGGTGGGCGTGGCGGGCTGGAAGAGGACTTACTCGGTGCAGGCACAGTACCGCGCGGAGCAGTTTGCCAAGGTGCTGCGCTACACGGAACTGAGTGAGTGCCGAATGTCGGCGCTGGTGAGGCATTTTGGCGACGTGGAGGATGCGAAGCAGGCGTGCGGGGTGTGCGACGTATGCGACCCGGCGGGGGCCGTGCTGCGGCAGTTCCGGCGGGCGACGACCGCAGAGCAGGATCTAGCGCAGCGCATTGTGGAAGAGCTTCGGGGGGTGGATTACAAGGCCGGGGCCCCCACGGAGAGGTCCTGGTCCGTGGGGTGGAAGGCGGCAGGGACACTGCAGCGGAACCTTGACCTGGTAGGGAGGATCAGCCGGGATGAGTACGAGGGGCTGCTGGGAGCGATGGTGCAGTCGGGGCTGATCGAGATTGAGGAGGCGGAGTTCGAGAAGGAAGGCGAGGTGATTCGCTTTCGCAAGGTGCGGCTGACGGACGCGGGGCTGGCGATGCGCAGGGGAACTCCGCTGGACCACCTGTTGATCAGCGATGGGATTGTGGAGGAGTTTGGAGGGCGGGGTGAGGCTCCGGCGCGGGCGAAGAAGGCGAAGGCGCCTGCAAAGGCTGAGCCGCGCAAGAGTGGCGTCGGGACGGCGGCGGCTGAGCCTGTGCGGCTGTCAGCGGAATGCGAGGCGCTGGCGGGGCGGATCAGGGAATGGCGGGCGGCGGAGGCCAAGCGGCTGCGGGTTCCGGCGTACATGGTGTTGCACGATCGAACGGTTGCGGCGCTGGCCCGGGTGCGGCCGCGGAATCCGAGGGAGCTGCTGGGAATCGATGGGATTGGCGAGGCCAAGGTGGAGCGGTTTGGCGAGGAGATTCTGCGGTTGTGCGCCGCGGGGTGAGCGGCTGACAGGGCGATGAGGAGATCAGTTGGGAAGCAGGCCGTAGATGTCAAGCTCGCCGGGGGTCGATGTGCTGGTTGAGGAACCGCCCTTGTTGTTGCCGCGGGTACCCACGTAGACCTTGCCATTGGCGACGGTCGGCACTGTGAACTTGACCGCGTATCCCGCGGCGTTGCCGCTGCCCTCGCTGCTGTTCCAGAGTTCGGTGGCGAGATTGCCTGCATCGTAGGCATGCAGCACGGCCGGCCCGCATCCTTTGGACTGGGCAGTGCAGTACTGGCTGTTGTCCAGGGCCCAGACAATGCCGTTGGAGTTGTTGGGCTGGGACGAGACGGAAGGCGTGGCCCCGGGGAAGGGGTAACCAGTGCTCGACGAAGAGGCGGGCGTGGTGTTGAATTGCGCGGTGGCCAGGTTCGACGTGAAGGCCTGCAGAACTCCGCCAGCGCCGGCGATGTAGTAGGTGGAGTTCCAGTAAGCGCCGGTGGCGAAGACAGAATTGCCAAGAGCGAGGTGCTGCAGGGCCCCGGGGGTGCCGTACTTTCCCATGTCATCGCGATTGACGAGATAGAGGTAGCCGTCCTTTGCTCCGCTGACGGCTAGGTGGGTGGGGTTGGCGCCATTGGCGGGCAGGTCGATGAGCGTTGGTCCTCCGGATCCGAAATCGCTATCCGCGACGTCATCGGTGACTTGATCGGAGGGGGTGAAGAACTGCTCCACATTGAGGGTACTGCTCAATTTCAGAAATGAGTCGCCGTAATCGTTGTTGGGCGCGGACATCTTGTTGGCATCGAAGATGGCGTTGCCGGTGGTGAGGTAGAGGTTGCCCCCGGCATCCACCGCGGGCCCGGCGCCGCTCATCCAGATGCCGCCGGCGCACACGTCAGGCACGACGTTGAGGACATAGGCCTGGGAGAGGTTGGCGGCGTTGTAGCCGATAACCCAGCCATAGTAGGGCAGATTGTCTTCATGCGAGGACCAGGCGATGTAGACGATGCCGTTGGCCAGGGCGAGGGCGGGGCGCTGATTCTGCTGCTGGGGCAGGAAGGTGGTGGAGATGCCCCCGTCTCCGGTGCCGGGATAGTCAGCGGTGATGGTGACCGGCGCGGAGAATTTTTCGTTGCCGGTAAGCAGGTCGATAGCGTGCAGACGCTGGTAGAACGTGGGGCCGGACGGGAGTACGGACTTGGAGGCAACGTAGAGGGTGTTGGTGGAGAGATCGATGACGGGTGTGCCGGTGACGCCGGCTTCCGGCGCAATGTCGCCGCCGCCTGCGCCGACCAGGGCATGGCCTCCCGACGATGGGACGGAGGTTTCGCCACTGAAGCCGCCGTGGGCCGCGTCAAGCAGATTGGCGTGCCAGAGGGGCGCACAGGGGCTGGCATTGACGTCGGCGTCGAAGGCGTAGAGGCTGTCGTGCTGGGTGGCCACAAAGACCACATTGCGTTGGGTGGAAGCAAGCGTCAGGTTGGGTACCCAGAGAGGCTGCGCATAGATGGCGCCATCGACGGCGCAGGAGTAGAGTTTGCCGAAGGTAGTGGAAGTGACCGTCGCCGGCGTGAGGGCGTACTCCTGCGTGTTGGCTCCATCGCGATAGAGGTCGTTGTGATAGGTGGTAACGCCTGCAAGGTCGGTGACGGCGACGTTGAAGGAGGCAGTGAGAGTTGCGTCGCTGGCGGTTGCGGCGGAGACGGTGTAGAGGCCCGCGGCAGAGGGGGCGATGTAAGTAACTGCGACTCCCGTGAGACTGGTGGCGGCGGAGAGACTGCCGCACGCACTGCCATTGCAGTTGGCGCCGGTTGCGGACCAGTTGACGCCGCCGGGGTCGTTGGTTGTGGCTGTGACGGAGAGGTTTTGTGTGATGGCAAGCGCAGCGCGCGCAGGCGAGACGGAAACAGAGACCGGCGCGATGGTGAGGGTAAGGCTGACCGATTGGGTTTGAGCGGGCTTGCTGGAATCGGTGACCGTAAACGTGAGCGATGCGGTGGCTGGTGCGGTTGGTGTGCCCGTAATGGCGCCCGTGGATGCATTCAAGGAGAGACCGGCGGGGAGGGTTCCGCTGGTGAGCGACCACGAGTAGGTTGCGACACCGCCGCTGGCCGCGACCGACGCGCTATAGGCTACGCCCACCACGCCGCCGGGCAGGGAAGAGGTTGCGATAGCAAGGGCAGGAGGCTGACCTGGACTTGAGGAGGACCCGGATGAGCAGCCCGTCAAGAGACCGCCGACGAGAGACAATGCCAAGACAGGGAACACCCGGACCGGGGCAGAGGAGCCCAGCCGGGACAACAATTCGAGGGATCTCAAGCACGAGAAAAACCGGCAGTCTAACAAATTCCGAAGTTCCTTCTCACGCACGTTGAACAACTGAGAGAGATGCGGCGGCGACAGGAGCGGGAATAAAGTTTAACGGGAGGGTACCATCCCTGTCGCCCCGCTCACAATTGTTTTCTGTCGAGATTGCTCACTGCTGGTACTTGAAGGACTTGTCGGGATAAGGCGGATGCGGTGGAACGGGGCGCGGGTCCCCCTTGATCTGCAGTTTGAGCAGATCGATGGCGGCCTGCAACTGCGCATCCGATCCGCCGAAGGTGGCGTGGGGCAGGTTGTCGACGACGATGTCGGGGTCGACGCCATGGCCTTCAATGAGCCAGATGGCGTCAGGGCCGTAGACGCCGGTTTCCGCGGCTGTGGCGATGCCGTTGTCAGCCTGGACATTGCTGCCGGAGAGCCAGATTTCGCCGCCCCAGGTGCGGGTGCCGACGAGCTTCCCCATGTTCATGCGCTTAAAGCCCTCGCTGAAGGCTTCGCCGTCGGAGGCGGTCTCCTGATCGCAGAGGACGACGATGTGTCCGCGGAAGGCGTACTGCATATTCCACTGCGGATTGCCGATGCGCGGCTGCCAGTAGAACCAGGCCTTGCGCAGCAGATCGTCGAGCAGCCAGGAGTCGATGTTGCCGCCGTGGTTGTGGCGCACGTCGATGATGAGTCCCTGGCGGTCGAAGACGGGGTAGTATTCGCGGGCCCACTGATTGATGTCGTTGGAGCCCATGGCCTGCAGGTGGACATAGCCGATTTGGCCGTTGGAGCCCAAGTCGACCTGGGTGCGGCGCGAGTACTCCCACTCCGCATAACGCATGTGTGCGTCGTCGTGCTCGCTGATGGGCTTCACGAGGACATCGCGGGCCTCGGCGGTGGCGGGCTTGATGTGCAACAGCACCTGCTGGCCGGCTTTGCCGCGGAGAAGGGAGCGCTCGTCGGAGACGTTGAGCAGGCTCTGGCCATCGATGCTGACGATGACTTCGCCCTCCTTAACCAGGGATTCGGGACGGGCCAGGGGCGGGGCCTGATCGGGCAGGTCGGGGTCGTGCACATAGATGTGCTGGACGACGTAGCCGCCGGCTTTTTCATCGCGGCGGAGAACGGCGCCGAGGGTGGCGATATCGACATTGTCGGAGGGCTTGCGGGCATCGCCGCCCACGACGAAGGTATGCAGGGCGGATAACTCGCTGACCATTTGCGCGATGACGTTGTTCAACTCCTGGCGGTCGGCGACGCGATCGACGAGAGGCAGATAGCGGTCGCGCATGGCCACCCAGTCGACGCCGTGCATGTTGCGATCGTAGAAGTAATCGCGCTCCAGGCGCCATGCGTCAAGGAAGAGGCCGCGGAACTCTTCTCGGGGGTTGGTGGAGAGGTTCCAGTGAGAGAGATTGATGGCGGCCTTGGGCAGCGCCTTGGGATCGGTGAGAGCGGCGGCTTTGACGTCGGAGTCGAGAATGTAGAAATCATCGCCCTTGCTGATGAGAGTCTTCTTGCGGTCGAGTGAGATTTCATATGCTTTGACTTCAGAGAGGACAGTGTCCACTTCGTCGCCCTTGTTGGCGATGTCGAGGCACTGCAGGGCAAGATGCTCGCCCTGGTCGTCGCTGGCGTTGAGCCAGCAGAGGCGCTTCTCGGTGGCCTGCAAGGAGCCGTAGTTTCCGGGCGGCGCGGGAACCTCGGAGAGACGCGAAGGGAGATCGGTGAAGTCGATCTTCACTTCGGCGGGCTTCTTCTTGTCCTTGTCTTCGTCTTTCTTGTCGTCCTTCTTTGCGGCGGTGGACTTGTCGGCGCCGGCGGGTTTGCTGTCGCTGGCTGCTGCCTTTGCGTCCTTGTCTTTGTCCTTATCCTTTTCGTCCGCTTTCTTTTCCTCGTCCTTCTTTTCCGGCGTGTCGGGATGGAGTTCGTCGGGCGGGAGGAAGGGCGAACGCAGGCCGGGCGAGAGAGCCAGTTCGTAGATTTTGACGGTGCGATCGAAGTGCGGCTGAGGCTGGCGCGGTCCCCAGGGCGAGCCGATGGTGGTCTTCAGGTTGCGGTCAGAGAGGAAGTAGAGCCACTTGCCGTCGGAGTTCCAGACGGGATTGAAGCTGTTGTAGCGGTCGGAAGTGATGGTCTGCGTGGCTCCCGAGTCGATGTTGAGAATCTTGATCTCGGAGAACTGGTTGTCGGCCGATTCGACATAGGCGAGCCAGCGGCTGTCGCCGGACCAGCTTAGATCGGAGAAGTCGCCGTTCATGGATTGCGCGATACGCTTGCCGGTTTTGGCTTTGACGTCGTAGATCCAGAGTTGCTGGTCCTTGTCGCGATGGGCGAGCCAGTGGCCGTCGGGGGAGGGGATGCCTTCCCAGCGCAGAACCTTGGCATCGTGGGTCCACTGCTCGGGCGGGGCTTCGCCGTTGGCGGCGAATTTCCAAAATTCGGTTTCTCCGCTCTGGGTGGAGATCGCCACGATGCTTTTGCCATCGGGCAGGAAGCGCGCCTCGCGATAGCGGACGGCGGAGTCACCGGCGACCTTGACGATGCGGCCGGACTTGGCGGGAAGGGTGAAGAGTTCGCCGCGCGCGGTAAAGACGGCGCTGGAGCCATCGGGCGCGATGTGCACGGCAGTGAGATAGTCGAGCGGCTTTTTGACCCAGTGCTCGCGCATTTGATCAAAATCGGAGACGAGGGTGATGGGGATGACTTCCTCGTGGCCAGTGGCGAGGTCGAGCAGCCAGAGATCGGAGCCGCAGGCATAGACGATGCGTCCCTGGTCCAGCGATGCCGATTGCACGTCGAAGATGCGCTGATGGCTCTCTTCCTTCACGCTGTGGCCCTGTGGGTCCATGGAGTAGACGTTCATGACGCCGTCGCGGTCGGAGAGGAAATAGACGCGGCCGTTACCGAACATGGGATTAGTGGAGGCGCCGGCGAAGTCCGCGGTGAGGGGCACGGCTTCGTGCGCGCCGTCGAAGCTCCAGAGGTTTTCCGCCCAGCCGCCTTTGTAGCGTTTGGTCTCGCTCCACTGCTTGAACCAGCGGGTGAAGAAGAGGGTGTGGCCGTCGTCGGAGTAGACGCCTTCAGCGGCCTGGGCGAGGGGAAGGAGTTCGCGCCCGCCGTGATCGTCGAGGAGGACAAGCTGAGCTCCGGGCAGGGTGGCGTAGCGCTCGGTGGCGATGAGCAGGCGGCCGTCGGGCGCCCAGCCCTCGGGCTCGGAGTCGCCGTCCCAGGTGCGGCGCTGCGGCAGGCCGCCTTCGATGGGGATGGTGTAGACCTCGGAGGGCCCCTCGTAGTCGGCGCGGAAGGCCACGGTCTTGCCGTCGGGCGAGATGGCGGCCTTGTGCTCCGTGCCGGCGCCGGTGGTGAGCCGGTGCGCCTGGCCCCCGTGAATCCCGACCGACCACAGGTCGCCCTCGGACGTAAAGACGATGGCGTCGCCGTGGAGCGCGGGGTCAGAGTAATAGCCGCGGTGCAGGGCCGGAGGGTCGGCGGCGAAGAGAGGCGTTGCGGCGAAGAGGATGAAGGCTGAGACGAGAACCAGGCGGCGCAGGGCAGTTGTAGTGGGCATTCGGAGGGACTCCATTTCGATTGCTCGAAGCAATGAGGCCGGTGAAGTGGTCAGCAGGCCGTGCGAACATGGCCGGAGGACGAGCAGAGAATGCGCGCTCGTCCGATGAGGAATGATACAACCCCGGCCGCAAACAGCGAACCCCCAGCCTTGGCTGGGGGTTCGGCATTCGGGCGCTGAATTGAGCTATGCGATGCGCTCGATGGTGACGGACTCGAGGACGACGGGCTTGTGGGGCTTGTCTTGCGCGCCGCGGGGGACTTTCGAAATGTTCACAACGATGTCCTGGCCTTCCACGACTTCGCCGAAGATGGTGTGGTTGCCGGTGAGCCACGGGGTTGGCGCGACGGTGATGAAGAACTGGCAGCCGTTGGTGTTGGGGCCGGAGTTGGCCATGGCCAGCTTGCCAGGCTGGTCGAACTTATACACGGAGCCTTTGGTCTCGTCCTGGAAGCGATAGCCGGGTCCGCCCATGCCGGTGCCTGTGGGGTCGCCGCCCTGGATCATGAAGTCGGGAATGACGCGGTGGAAGATGGTGCCGTCGAAAAGCTTGGTGGTGGACTTGGCGCGGGTGGTGGGATGGGTCCACTCCTTGGAACCTTCGGCCAGATCGATGAAGTTCTTGACGGTGACGGGCGCGTCGGCCTCGAAGAGGCGAACGGTGATCTTGCCTTCGGTGGTGAAGAAGATGGCGTAGATACCTGCTGCTAGGGACATGAAGACTCCTGGTTCTGATTTGAGTTCGTGGTATCCCAGGTCTCAAAATCGAGACCTGGGGCACCCATTCAGTGGTGATTTGTGGTCTCCCACCCTTGCCGCAAAAAACAAGGACGCGGCAACAATGGGGCACCCAGCTTTGGTGCAAATTAAAATCGCGGATTACTGTTTAGGCGCGGTGGGCAGCGCGGAGTGAACGGTGTGTGCTGGCGGCGCTGCATCGGCCGGCGGTGGAGGCAGTGGCTGGCCTTCGCGGACGATGGTGACTTTCTTGAGGACAACGGGCGTGAGAGGCTTGTCGTTTGAGTCGCGCTGGACGCGGGCGATGGTCTGAACAACAAGGACGCCGGAGTCATCGCACTGGCCGAAGAGGGTGTAGTGCTGGTTGAGCGAGTCGTAGGCCTGCTCGGTGACGAAGAACTGGCTGCCGTTGGTGTTGGGGCCGGAGTTGGCCATGGCCAGTCGGCCCGGCTTGTCGAAGTTCAGGTTGGGATCGAACTCGTCGTCGAAACTGAAGCCGGGGTCGCCGGTGCCGGTGCCCGTTGGGTCGCCGCCCTGAATCATGAACTCGGGGATGACGCGGTGAAAGGTGGTGTTGTCGAAGAAGGGTTTGTGGTGCTGCTTCTTCTTGGTGGCCGGGTCGGTCCAGTCGATTGTGCCCTCGGCCAGTCCGATGAAGTTGGCCACAGCCTTGGGCGCCTGCTGCTCAAAGAATTGGCAAGTGATGCGGCCCATCGAAGTGTCCATGACCACGGTGGGGCCGTTGGGACGGATCATCGCAGCCGCGGTGGCCTGGGGCGCGTCGGGCAGGTCCTGCGCCGGTTGCGCAGCGGGCTTGTCTGGCGGCACGGGGGCGGATTGCTGTGCGGCCGCTGCGCCCGCAAGGGCCACGGTCAGAGCGGAAAAGAGAAGCGCGTGCGTAGGTTTCATACCACTGTTGAGGTTAAATCATGCGACGGGGGGACTGCCAGAGGGCAGGTTGCAGGATGAATCGTATCGTCACGCTGCTTTCCCCGATTCAACGTGCTTACCGGATGGAGGGCGGCCAATTTCGTTGGCTGGAAAAAAGTGACCGAACGCAATGGAATTGCCATTGACGTTCTACCCATAGATAAACTATATGTACATGCATGGCTAAGAAACCTGACCTATTGCCTGGAACTCTGGACATGCTGATCCTGAAGACGCTGCAACGCGCGCCGCTGCATGGGTATGGGATTGCGCTGTCGATCAAGAGATTATCTGACGATGTGCTGACGGTGGAAGAGGGCTCGCTTTATCCGGCGCTGCAGCGGCTGCTGTTGCAGGGGTGGGTGAAGGCGGAGTGGAAGATGACGGAGACCAACCGCCGGGCGCGTTTTTACACGCTGACGGCGGCGGGGCGCAAGCAACTTGGGGTTGAGCTGACCCAGTTTGAGCAGATGATCGCGGCGATTGGCCGTGTGTTGCGGGATGTGCAGGAGGCCTAGATGAATTCCATCAGCCGCTTTGTGAAGAAGCTCGCGCTCTTGTTCGGCCGCGATCGGTATAGCGCCGACCTGGATGAGGAGATGGCGTTCCATCGCGAGCAGGCAGAGCGCGAATTTGTTGCCGGCGGAATGATGCCGGAAGCCGCGCGCTACGCGGCGATGCGGCAGTTCGGCAATGCGACGCGGATGAAGGAGAGAAGCCACGAAGTGGTGGGATTCAAGGCGGAGACAGTGGTGCAGGACCTGAGGTTTGCGCTGCGGCAGTTGCGCAAGAACCCGGGATTTGCGCTTACGGCGATTATGATTCTGGCGCTGGGCATGGGCGTGAGCGTGGCCATCTTCGGTTTTGTGGACGCGGCGCTGCTTGAGCCGCTGCCGTATGCCGCGCCCAACCGTTTGATGGATGTGGACGAGAACAGCGCGATGTTTCCGCGATCAAATCTGTCGCGCGATGACTACGAGGACTGGAAGCGCCTGAATCATTCGTTCACTTCGCTGGAGGTGTATGGGGGCACTGGCTATTTGCTGCGCACGCCCTCAGGCCCGGTGCCTGTGCCGGCGGGCCGCGTGAGCGACGGCTTCTTTCGCACGCTGGGTGTGAAGCCGATGCTGGGGCGCGACTTTCTGCCGGGGGAAGACCGGCCCGGCCAGGCAAAGATCCTGATACTGTCTTACGGCACATGGCTCACACGGTACGGTGGGCGGCGCGACATCGTGGGGCAGGCAGTGAACCTCAACGAGGATTCCTACACCATCATCGGCGTGCTGCCGCGCGAGTTTTCTTTTGCGCCGCGCGGCAACGCGGAGTTCTGGGTTCCACTGCTCGATAAGAACGGCTGCGAAGTGCGCCGCAGTTGCCACAATCTGTATGGTGTTGGCAGGCTGCGCGACGGCGTGACGCAGCGGGCGGCGCTCGAAGAGATGACAGCGATCGCGGCGCAACTGGCGGTGCAATATCCGGGATCGAACCAGGGCCAGGGCGCCAGCGTGATGCCGTTGTCTGAACTGATTGTGGGCAAGGTGCGGCCGATTCTGTTTACGCTGTTGTCTGCTGCCGGACTGCTGCTGCTGATTGCCTGCGTGAACGTTGCGAGCCTGCTGCTGGTTCGTTCAGAAGCGCGCAGGCGCGAGATTGCCGTGCGCGGCGCGCTGGGCGCAACGCGGGTGCGCCTGGCGCGGCAGTTTGTGACGGAGGGGTTGCTGCTTGCGGCGGTGGGCTGCATTGGAGGAATTATTGCGGCCGGCTGGGTGATGACGATGCTGAAGCGGTTGGTTCCCAAGGCGATGGCAGATGGAATGCCGTTTCTGAGCGGCGTGGGCGTCAACGCGCATACCGGGATGTTTGCCGGTGCGGTTGCGCTGGCGGCTGCGCTGCTGATGGCCGCGACGCCGGTGCTGCGCTTGTCGTTTCAGGACATTCGCGAAGGGCTCGGCGATGGAGGGCGCGCCGCGGCAGGCAGATTCTGGCGCCGCATGGGAGCCAATTTGGTGGTCATGGAACTTTCGGTGGCCATGGTGCTGCTGGTGGGTGCGGGGCTGCTGGGAAAGAGCTTCTACCGCTTGCTGCATGTGGAGAACGGATTCGACACCACGCATCTCGCCACGGTGCAGGTGGCAGCGCCCGACAGCGGGTATCCGAAGACGGAGCAGAAGGTGGCTCTCTACCGCGCGATCGGTCGCCGCTTGTCGAGTTTGCCGGGCGTGCAATCGGTGGGGATTACGAGCGACCTGCCGGTGCAGTGCAACTGCGATACCGATTGGATCCGCATTGTGGGCAAGCCCTTCCACGGCGAACACAACGAGGTGGACGAGCGCGATGTGAGTCCGGGTTATCTGCCTACGCTGAAGGCAAGGCTGGTGCGCGGCCGCCTGTTCACCGAGGACGATGACGCCTCGAAGGGGCAGAAGATCGTCATCAACGAAGCGCTGGCGGAGAAGTACTTTCCAGGTGAAGATCCCATTGGGCAAAAAGTGGGCAACGGCGATCTTGATCCGAAGTCGATGAGGGAGATCATTGGCGTGATCGCGAATGTGCGCGAAGGCGGATTGGACGACGAGTTATGGCCGGCGGAGTATCAGGCCCTGTACCAGAGCAGTGACACTTTCTTTGCCGTGGCGGTGCGCACGACGCCGGATGAGAAGGCGGCGCTGCCGGTGCTGGTGAAGGCACTGCATGAGGTCGACCCGAACCTGGGCACTTATGGCGAGATCACGATGACGGACCAGATTGAAAGCACGCAGACGGCGCTGCTGCACCGGCTCTCTACATGGCTGGTGGGAGGCTTTGCGGGCATGGCGCTGGTGCTGGGCGTGGTGGGGCTGTATGGGGTGATTGCCTACTCAGTGAGCCAGCGGACGCGGGAGATTGGGGTGCGCATGGCGCTGGGGGCACAGCGGAGTTCGGTTTATCAACTGGTGCTGGGCGAGGCGGGAAGGCTGATTGTGGTGGGCGTGGTGGTGGGACTGGCTGGGGCCGTGGGCGCGGCAATGCTGATGCGCAAGCTGCTGTTCGGGGTGCAGGTGTGGGATGCGGGGACGCTTTTGGGAGTTGCGGTCGTGTTGGGAGCTTCGGCGATGCTGGCCAGCTATTTTCCTGCGCGGCGGGCGGCTTCGGTGAATCCCACGGAGGCGCTGCGGGCGGAGTGAGGGCTCATGCTTTCCCACCCTTGCGGCAAAAAACAAATACGCCGCAAGGATGGGGCACCCACAGTCATTGTTAAATCAAATGCAGGAAGCGGTTGGTTTGGAGTTGCGCGTTGGGAAAGACTAAATCGAGATTTTTTGCGCCGATGGATTTGGCTACGGCTTCACCGAGAACCTGGCGGAAGTCGGTGGTGACGGCGAGGTCGCGGCCTTCGTTGAGCTGGCCGTTTGCCAGGCCCGGCCAGCGGCCGTATACTTTGCCGCCTTTGACCTGGCCGCCGAGGACGAACATGGCGTTCGCGTGGCCGTGATCGGTGCCGCCGGTGCCGTTCTCGCGCGCGGTGCGTCCGAACTCCGACATCGTGACCAGCGTGACGTTCTCCGCGCTGTCGCCCAGGTCGCGCCAGAAGGCGGCGATGCTCGAAGAGAAGTCGCGCAGGCGATCGGCGAGCTGGCCGTTCACGCTGCCCTGGTTCTGATGCGTGTCCCAGCCGCCGATGTCGGTGAATGCCGCTTCGACGCCGAGGTTCGCCTTGAGCAGCTGTGCGATCTGCATCATGTTCTTTCCGAATTCGGAGGTGGGGTAATCGACGCCGGGGTCGGGCTTGTACTGGGCCGGGTTGGCGTCGCGGAGCATCTTCACGGCCTCGAAGGTTTCTTCGCCGGTGGCGTGGAGAATGCTGTCGCCGCTCTGGCCGTACATGGCTTCAAAGGCGCTGGCGGCGGGCGAGGGGTTGGGGCCGCGGCCGCCGACGGCAAAGCTGTTGACGCTGGAGAGCGCGATGGCGGGGACCTTGCCGGCCAGCGTGCGCGGGACCTGGGAGCCGAGAGCGAGGGCACGGAAGGCGGTGTGCTGCTGACGGCGGTGCAGGTCTTCTTCCTGCAGCGCGCGATTGAGCCAGCCATCCTCGGTGCTCTTGACGCCGGGGGTGCCGGATTCCATGAAGTCCTGCGCATCGAAGTGGGAGCGGGACATGTCGGGCGAGCCGGCGGCGTGCACGATGGCGAGTTGGCCCTGGTCGTAGAGCGGCTTGAAGGGCGCGAGAGAGGGATGCAGGCCGAAGAAGCCGTCGAGGTCGAGAACCTGCTTCTGCGGAATGGCGATGCCGGGGCGCATCTCGTAGTAGTTCTTTTCGCGGTAGGGGACGACGACGTTGAGGCCGTCGGCTGCGCCGCGCTGGAAAATGACTACGAGGCGGCGGCCGGGGGCGGCGGTGGCTTCGGCCAGGACGGAGCGGACCAGGAAGCTGGGGAGGGCCGCGGTGCCGGCGACGGCAAAGGCGCCGTTGCGCAGGAAGAATCTCCGGTTGGTCTGCATGGTGTGCCTTCCTTTGCTCGAGGGATCTTTCGTCTTGAACTTTGCATTCCCTCAGGGGCTAAAGCCCGGGTCAATTAGGCCGCATGTCCGGTGCGGCTAAAGCCGCACCCTTTCAAAGCACCAAGTTATAGCCTGACTTACGACCTATAACTGACAATTGATAACTGACAACCAAACACCGACTTAGCGGCGCTGAAACTCCGGTGAGCCGAGTAACAGGCCGGCTAAAAGCTGATCTTGTCGTTGGAGCGCCGCGGCGGCTTGCGCTGGATTCATGGGCCGGGCTGCAGCGGGAAGCGGCATGGCTGCGGGTTGATTGCCATTGGGCTGATTCTGTGCGCTCTGGGCCTGGAACTGGTCGAGGACGGCGGTGCGGGTGGCCGGGCTGAGGCCGCCGGCAACGAGCAGGGATTCCAAACGCTGCTCTTCGGCTTCGGGCTCGGGAATGGGCGTGGCACTGACCGCCGGATCGTGCGCGACGGTGCGCGGCGCTGAGCCGCCGTCGATCTTTGTGGGCCACGTGTCTGCCTGCTGGGCCCAGGTGACGGTGACTCCGGGCAGCTTGTTGGCGGCGAGCGAAAGCGCGAAGTTCATGCGGTTGACCAGCGCGCCGGTGCTGACCCAGTCGGAGGCTTCCCACTTGTAGCCGGTGGGCGGGACCGCGCCGTAGAGGGGCATGCCCATGTCGCGCAGGGCGTTGGCGAGGGGTTGCAGGTTGTCGGCGCTGGCGCTGCTGGCGCGGGCGGCGGAGACGACGTATTCGATAGGTGTCTTCACCTTGGCGCGGTATGCGTCAGTCGACCAGAATTCCGGGGAGCGGAAGAGAGTGGTGAGCACCGCGGAGATGTCGCCGCCGGTGGACATGTACGACTTGGCCATGCGATCGACGAGGGCTTGCGGCGGGTCGTCGCCGACAAAGCGAATGGCCAGCTTGCGGGAGATGAATTTGGCCGTGGCGGGGCGCGAGGCGAGCATGCGCAGCACTGTGCGGCCTTCCAGCTCGCCGTGCTCCTTGATCTTTTTGCCGAGAACTTTTTTGGCTCCGGGTTCGTGGCGGCCCTCGTCGAATTTGAAGCCGCCGCCGCGCTGAGGACGGTCGACGGTCCAGCCAGTGAAGACGCGCGCCACCTGCGTCACGTCCGCCTGCGTGTAGCCGCCGTTGACGCCCAGGGTGTGCAGCTCCATGAGCTCGCGGGCGTAGTTTTCGTTGAGGCCCTCGGGGGCTTTCTTCTGCGCGTCAGGGCGCCGTGCGGCGGCGATTTTGGCACGCTCGGCGGCGGGCGAGTCGGGACCCATGGAGCTCGAGTTATCGAGATAGAGAAGCATGGCGGGCGAGTGCGCTGTGGCCTCGAGGAGATCTTCAAACTTGCCCAGGGCGAGAGGACGAATTGTGTCGCGCTCGTAGCTGACCAGGTAGTAGGGAGTCTCCTCGTTCTTGCGGAGATAGACGTTGAAGTGATTGAGCCAGAAGTCGGTCATCACTTCCTGAAGCTGCGCGTTCGAGTAGATGTCGCGGGTGAGGCGCTGGGCGGCAAGCTCCTCGGCGACCACGCGATTTGGGTTCTCGAGTGCGGCCACTACTTCCTTCTGCGCCGGGTTCAGGCCGGCGGTGAGAGCCGCGCGCTGGGGGCCCTTCAGAGCCTTGCGGAAG
>Ga0209517_10006139_pt1 | contig 14939 bp, 11 predicted proteins | sample PeaSoiMetSII2010_FD_187695 | JGI IMG/M metagenome (GOLD analysis project Ga0209517, IMG submission 187695) | Peat soil microbial communities from Weissenstadt, Germany - SII-2010 (SPAdes) (version 2) | ecosystem: Environmental > Terrestrial > Soil > Wetlands > Peat | place: Germany... | reverse complement strand
CCGCTTTTTGTTCATCGGCTCGTACGTTTGCTCCACGCTTCTTTCCGACCCCGCCTCGCGACGACGCCGTTGCGCTTCGCTATCACTTCACCTCCATCAGGTTGTGAAGAGGACTCTCACCTCCAAGCTGTCGAACATGCTCGGCACACGAATGTGGCCCACGGCGACAGCCGTGGGGAGGAAGCAGGGCCGATTCGCCTGAAAAGCCCCGGGAGGGGCGGCAGACCTGGTCTTGATGATCGCAGATCTTCTGTCGCCACTACGTGGCTCAGCGTGCTCTCTCTGTGTCCCGTGATCCCACGGCTGGGAACATGTGAAAAAATCGATGCCTGTCATCCTGAGCGAAGCGAAGGATCCCGGCAGTTTCTTGTGGTTCAGCGATTTACGAACAACTGCAGAGATCCTTCACGGAGTTTATCCTGAGCGAACTACGGAGATTCTTCGCTTCGCTCAGAATGACAAGCGAAGGGCTCAGGATGACACGTTCCGAATTTCTTCACACCTTCTGCCGCCGTGGGCCACATTCTTCGGCCGCTGATGTGGCTTAGCATAGGCTGACGGGCTTATTCCAGCGCCTATGGGGTGGACCGCTGCCGGCGTTTTCATCAGTCCGTCAGATGACGGAGCCGGGTGAGGGGTCGCTTGCTTCTTCGTCGCACTCGGAAAGAGCGAATTCAAATGGCAAACGGCATATGGCAAAATTCAAATGGTTTGCAATCTGCAGATTTTTCAAATCCTAAACCATTTGCCATTTGACCTTTGCCATTTGCCGTTTGAATTGCTTTTAGCTTTGGTGATTGCGTTTTGACTCTTGATTGGCTCGGATGATCCTCGAAACGACCCCTCACCCGTCACGCTCCGGCTGATGACAGCGCCGGAGCGTGACACCCTCTCCCCAAGGGAGAGGGCTGTTGGCGTGGGTTTGGCTGGCGCAGGGCGAAGCCCCTCGTTGCGTGGAGCCGGAATGAACAGAAACCGCAGAGCTGCGCTCTGCGCCTGCCCCGCAGCCCGCGAAGCGGGCGAAAGATCGTAGCCCATGGCGCAAGCCGTGGGTGAGGAATTCCAGTAAAATCCCCCCAAGCCCTGGAGGGGCGAAAGAACATGTCACACACCTACACGAACCTCCTGACGCACGTTATCTTCAGCACCAAGGACCGTGAGCCTCTTATCACCGCCGCATGACCTTCCAAGAGGAATTGATCGCCTTTCTAAAAAAGAACGGCATCCCTTACGATGAACGTTACATTTGGTCGTAATTTCCTTCGCCCCTAAAGGGGCTTGGGGCGGGTGGGGCCGATTGCCCCACGGCTTGCGCCGTGGGCTACGATCTTTCGCCCGCTTTGCGGGCTTACTGTACATGCGATGATTCTACGAGGCTGGCGCAGGGCGAAGCCCCGCATTGCGTGGAGCCGGAATGAACAGAGACCGCAAAGCTGCGTATTGCTGAGCCTTGACACATCGAGACGTCTAAGAGGGAGTCGGTTCTGACGGTGCGGAGAGAGAAAGGCACGAAGCGGAGTTAGCCCTTGCGCCATTCGGCGACTTGCTGGCGAACTTTGGCAGCGTTGGGGTCCTCAATCTCTTCCAAGATTTTGAGAGCGGCTTCTCCGTTGGTCACGGCTAGGCCGCGGTTGCCGAGTCTCTCGAAGCTTAATGCCAAGTTGAAAAGTCCAATGCCTTCGCTACGCTCGTCGCCAACCCCCCGCGCAATTGCCAGCCCCTGTTCGAAATACTCGATGGCTCGGCGCACCTCGCCCAGAGCAGAGTAGGCGTTGCCCAGATTCCCCAAATCGACGGCTTCACCCCGGCGGTCGCCGATCTCACGCGCGATCGCCAACGCTCGCTCGTGATACTCCAGGGCGCTGCGCGAATCGCCTAGCACATAGTAAGCATTGCCGAGGTTACGCAATCCTATTGCTTCGTCCCAGCGATCGCCAATCTCGTGCGCAATGGCCAGCGCTTGCTCGAAGTATTGTATGGCCAAGCGAGTATCTCCCGATTCCCCCTGAGCAATGCCCAGATTGCCCAGGTCGCCTCCCTCACCTTTGCGGTCGCCAGCCTCCCGGTGAATCGCCAAGGCCTGCTCGTGGCAAGTGATCGCGCGGCGGATATTACCTAGGCGCCGGAGAGCGGTGCCCAGGTTGCCCAAGGCGTTGCCCTCTTCTCGGCGGTCACCAGTCTCGCGAGCGATCGCCAATGCTTTCTCATAGTACTCGACCGCGTGGCGAGAGTCGCCCTGAACATTGCATATATGCCCCAATCTGCCCAACGCGATGCCTTCCTGCCGCCGGTCCTTTAGCTTTCTCGCAACCTCCAACGTCTCAGTCAAGCGCTGCCGGTCCTGGGTATAATCAGAAAGCCGGAAGTGCCGGTCTGCCAAGGCATTCAACACCGCGAGTCGTTTACGCAGACTTTGAGCGTCTTCGTGACGCCGGGTCTCATTCAGTTCTTGCAACAGACCACTATACTCCTGAAGCTGCTCGCGGGTTTCGGCGGCAGGCTGACTTGGCAGGGATTTGTAGCTCTCCATCAAGTGGTCAAGAGCCTTTGCTTCGGCGGCTGAGCCGCCGAAATGAAAGTGGCCGCTGATCCACTGAGTGAAGTCGGGCGCTTGCTTCAGCAACAGGGTAAGTGATTCACTTTCGAGCCATAAAATGACAGGGAAGGGGAGTTCGTTCGCGATGTCTTCCCGATTGAAATTCAAGCGAGCAATGAAAGGTGTTCGGCCTTCACCGCCAAGATTCTCCTGGCTGGCGGACTGATAAATCAAGCCGTCAATCCCCGTAACCATCACCGCTAAACGACCGGCGGCAGGCGTACCGTCCAGCCCCTCCTTGACGGCCGCGGCAAAATCGCCGGAATACTTGGAAGAAATATCCACCTCTTTCACCACTACGCCCCTTGCCTTGGCGTCAGCGGCGGCACGCTGAAGAATTTCCTTGCGCAGTGAGGGCAGGTTGCAACGAGCGATGGCGAATGCAGAGCCGGAAGCGAGGTCCAAAAACGCCAGGAGCCTTTGATAGGCGTTCTCCGTCTCATCCGCGGTGGCGCTTGGGGCGAGATTTTCTGGCGAGAGTTTGAAAGGCATCGATGGACTCAACCAATGGGTTCACGTCGTGCCAAAGCTCCCTTCCATTGTACTCCAGGATAGCGAGGTTGGAGAGGAGTAGCATATACGCTTCACTTTTTTCGATGCCTTTGGTAGTCCCCGTATGGGCCAGTAGTTTGTAATCGGAAGGCTCCAACATGCGCTCGTAGTCTTGTTGGATGGAGCGCGCTGCATCCTCGAGCGCCTCCATGTCGAGCGCCGCCAAGCCGCGCGCCTGAGCGCTCTGCACGGCTTCACGAAGCAGGCGGACCAATTGGCGAATCGACCCACCGCTGCGCAGGACAAAGTCGTGTGCCAGGGTTGGCGGCTGGAGGAGCGCCTCGACGTTCAGGCGTTTTCCAATGACCTCGAGCAAGGCGTCAATGCCGGGCTGGTATGCTTCTTTGCTCGATTTGCCGGCCCGCAGCTTGACGTTGGGAAGTATCTGGTGGTTTGGGAAGACATTGCCCAAGTGGCGGCGGGAATAATAGGTATCGATCGAAACCGTGTACACGGCATGACAGGCCATTTCCTGAAGTTGTGCGCCGTGGGCGAAAAAAAGTGTCTCGCTCTTGTCGGGGGGCAGACGGTCAAGATTATCGAAAACGACCAGAAGTCGATGCCCTTTCCCCGCGTCCTGCAACGCTTGAGACGCTGCGGTGAGCAGGACGTTGGTACTGCTTGACAGACCTCTAAATTGATGGTCAAGTTCCTGCCTCGTGGAGGTCACACGAGAAGAGCCCGCCTTGGCGTCGGCGGTCAGTTTGGCAAACAAACGCGCGATGAACGGGATCTCTCCACCGGCCTTCGCCTCAGCGCTGATCCCAGCGGAAAGCTCGACCGATTCTTTCGTCTCCTTGGTCACATCCATAAACCATTTCTCGACATCGCGGAGCAGGCCCTCCCCGAGCGAGACATTATTGGTATGGAGGGATGCCAAGAGCTGTCGGCAGACCAATAGATAAAGGTCCGTGTAATCGACATCCAAGGGGTCAAGGAAATTAACGACGTCCAGATAGAGCATAAAGCAGGAGGGGCCAAGGGCCTTCTCGAGCTGACGGAGCTCGGTCGACTTTCCGCAGCCGCGGTGGCCGCTAAAGGCTATGGGCGAATTCTGCCCTTCGCCGCAGTTCTCGATCATTTGCTTCAGGTAGTCAGTGGCGCGGGAGTTCCTGGCTGCGGTGAAATCTACATAATAACGGTCACCGCTCGGCAGAGATTGCTGAGGGTTGGTAGCTTGAAATGCTTCACGAAGCGTAGCAGCAGGTGGCATGGTTCTGGTCTCCCCTCCAAAGCGTACCACGACTCAACCTGGAAACTAACGGCCTCGAAGGTGGCGGTCTGGCGGGGACTCCTGGTTTTTGGAGTCTGTGATGTCCCGAAGGGACAGGTCTGTGGTGCCTGCTGAGTGCAGTGGATCCATGCGGAGCACGGACAGGTCATGCACGTAGCAATACCGCCAGCTTGACCATGGCCAATCCCCAGGCGAACTCACGACGCCGCGCCGGACCGCCGAGCAAGAACCCACCCACTGCTGTCGCGCTTCTCGCTGCCACCCAGACCACCCTGCCGCTTTATCGAATCTCAACCACTCGTTCCCCGCTTCCGAGAGCCTGCTCGATGCGCGGCCACAGCCGGTCGAAGGCCTCGATCAAGGCGCTGGTGCGGCAATTGCCCAGGCGCACCCAGACCCCCCTGCCGCTTTATCGAATCTCAACCACTCGTTCCCCGCTTCCGAGAGCCTGCTCGATGCGCGGCCACAGCCGGTCGAAGGCCTCGATCAAGGCGCTGGTGCGGCAATTGCCCAGGCGCACCCAGAGCAAACGTGCGCCGCTTTCAGCGCGGTTGGCGAGGTAGAGGAAGTCCTCGTCTTTGGACACTACGACGTAGCCTCGCTGGCTGGCGTACTCCCATATCTCTGCGTCGGAGGCTGTATCCAAGTGAAGGGCTTCCACGTGCTCGCAGTCGTGGCCGAGGGAGGTTAGATGCCGCGCCAAGGCGACGGGCAACTGGTTGTCAACAAGAAGCTTCACGACGCCTGAAGGACTGCGTGGTCAGTCTGGTGTGCGGCATATTCGATCGCGGCAATGATGTCTTCCTTCTCAAGCGCCGGGTAATCCGAGAGGATTTCCTGGAAGGAAGCGCCCGCCGCCAAGAGCTCAAGGATGTCGGACACACGAATGCGCAGGCCACGAATGCAGGGCCGCCCGCCGCATTTCCCTTCCTCTACCGTAATCCGCTTCAACCACTCGTTGCTCATACCCCCAAGATTACTTGCTCGGCGCTGAAATGGCAAGGGCCACCAAGCGCGCTCCCCTCGGGCGCCTGCCCGTGTACTCTCGAGGGTGCCGCGCAGCGCGGTCTTGAACGTACGAGTCCAACCCTTGGTAGGTTCAGCGCCACACCCTGTTAGGTCGCTCTGCCTAGTTCAGTTTCTCCCGGCGGTTCTTTTCGGTGCAGGCGTTGAAGGGGTGAAAACGCCGATTCCGGCCCCGGTAGCGCGGAGTCCCCGGTGTTGGGACTCTGCGGTCCTTAGTGTGAGGTATTCGTGCGCGGGCATTGATCGTAGAGGAATTATTCAAATGCAAAAGCCGCAGAGTTTGAACGGCACAAACTCTGCGCTAGCCGCTATCCTGTCGATGACGGAGCCTTCGGCTGAGTGATGGGCAAATAAACCTGGAATCGAGTGTCACCCGGGTGCGACGAAACACGGATCTCACCATGATGATTCCTGATGATGCGGCAAACCGTATCCAGTCCCAGACCCGTCCCCTCGCCGACTCCCTTGGTGGTGAAAAAGGGGTCAAAGATATGCGGCAGAACCTCTGGCGGGATTCCGGGTCCGGTGTCGCCAATTTCGACGAGCACGCGGTCAAGGTCGCGCGCGGTCCGCACCCGCAACTCGCCCTTCCCTTGCATGGCCTCGATGGCGTTGGAAATCAGGTTGGTCCAAATCTGATTGAGCTCACCGCCATAGGCGCAGATTTTCGGAAGGTTCGCGTCGTATTCTCGGACTACGTTGATTCCGCCCTTGAGGCGGTGGTGGAGAATGGTCAACGTATTCTCAAGTCCTTGATGCAGGTCGATCTCCTGCATGGCGGCCTGGTCCATGTAGGAGTATTCCTTGATGGCACGGACCAGTTCCGAGATGCGTTTCGTGCTGACCTCAATCTCGCCGATCAGTTTCGAGATCGTGATTATAGAAGCGATGCGAATGAGCGCATCGCTCAGCACCTTGTCGCCCACCTCGGCAGCCAAATTTTCCAACCTGGGAGTGTCCACGCCCGCATCGGCGATGGCCGGCGAAATCTTCCAGGCATCGGGCACGTGGTGGGCCTCGAGCCATGCTGTGACACGCTCCTCGCGGTCACTCTGGGCCAGTGGATCCGCGGGAATCGAAGCGGTATATTGCCCCGCCTCCCGCTCGAAGCGAATGATTATTTCGCGCTGCTCCTGGGAGAGGGCATGGCGGGCCAGCCGGATGCTGGCATCGCGCACGGTCTCAAGCGATTCGCGGAGGCTAGCCGTTGCCCGTTGGGCCGCGGCGGCGGGGTTGTTCAACTCATGGGCCAAACCCGCGGACAGCTTGCCCAGCGCCATCAGCTTGTCGCGCTGCGTCTCAACCCTGGTGGTCTCGCGGATGCGGTCTGACATGAGGGCAACCAATCGCTGGCCGAGCTGGGGCATGCGCTGCAACATTTCCGGAAAGAGGTTTCTGTGGAGGAGCAGAACGCGGGTGGGAATCACGGCTTGAGTCGAGCCCCCGTAATGCGTCAGCCGTGAGTACGGCAGCAAACCGGTAACGTGGCCGGCATAGGCTCTAAAGTTAAGCGAGTCTGCACTACTTCCCCGTTCGAAACGAATCTCCCCCTCCAGGATCACGACGAGATGGTCCTGAGGATCGCCCTCTCGCGCTATGAGCTCTCCCGGCTGGAAGCGTCTTTCCTCAGACTTTTCTGCCAACCACGCGAGATCTTCCCGGGGCAGGTCGGCGAAAACCTCGATTTTGCGCAGATCGTCGATCAAACTCGTGCCCGTTTCGCTCGTGAGGTTTTCCGCCATGTCACACCGCGCTGAGGTACTGATGAATGAACTGCACTGCTATCGAGCCTTCGCCCACGCCCGAGGCAACTCTCTTCACCGAACCGTGGCGGACGTCGCCCGCAGCGAAGATGCCGGGGACGCTCGTTTCCGTCCAATACGGGTCACGGTCCAGCGGCCACCCCTGGGGACGCTTCCCGTCGCGCAGGAGATCGGTTCCGGTAAGGATAAAGCCGCGCTGGTCGCGAGCCACCACGCCCGCCAGCCAATCCGTATTGGGCTCGGCGCCAATGAAGACAAAAAGCGAGTTCGCGGGTACCCTTGCAGTATTGCCATTGTCCCCAGCGTGAATGGAAAGGGCTTCGAGGTGCTGGTCGCCGAAAACCTCGACCACCCGGGCGTACGTTTCCACTTGGATATTCGGCGTATTTTTGATCTGGTCGATCAGGTACTGCGACATCGAAGCGGAAAGGGATCCGCCACGGACCAGCATCACCACTCGTCGCGCATACTTTGAGAAATACATCGCAGCCTGCCCGGCGGAGTTGGCGCCTCCGACAATGTAAACGTCTTCGTCCTTGCTCGCCATGGCTTCCGTCATCGCCGAGCCGTAATAGACGCCGGACCCCTGCAGTCGCTCCGCGCCAGGTATATCAAGCTTGCGGTAAGAAACGCCCGTTGCGATCAGCAGCACTTTGCACCCTACTTCGCTTCCCTCCGCGAACTTGACGACCCGCGAGGGGTCTTCCACGCGGACGGAGGCGACTTGCTGCGGGGCGAGAATCTCGACTCCGAAGCGCCTGGCCTGGGCCACAGCGCGGCGTGTCAGGTCACCGCCGCTCAATCCGGAAGGAAAGCCGAGGTAGTTCTCAATGCGTGAGCTCATCCCCGCCTGCCCTCCAGGCGCTTCCATTTCGATCAGCACCGTTTGGAGGCCCTCCGAGGCGCCGTAAACAGCCGCCGCCAGGCCTGCCGGACCGCCGCCGACGATCACCAGGTCGTAAAACGCCATCTCGGGCCGCACGCGCAGCCCAAGCTTTTCGGCCAATTGCGCCGTGCTCGGATCATCCAAAGATGAGCCATCGGGGAAGAGCACCTTCGGCAAGCTCGAGGTTTCCGCTCCCACCGCGTTCACCAGCCGGCGGACCTCGGCGTTCTGGTCCGCCGTCTCAACATCGAACCATTGATAAGGGGACTGATTGCGTGTCAGAAAATCCCTGATCGCGTAAGAATGTGGAGACCAGCGCGTGCCGAGAACGCGAACACCTTCGAAAGGAGGCCGGTATGACGCCATCCAGTCCTCCAAAAGATCATCGAGCACGGGGTAGAGGTGTTCCTCCGGCGGGTCCCAGGGCTTCAGCAGGTAGTGTTGGATTTTGGCGCTGTTGATGGCCTGAATCGCCGCCTCGGTGTCAGCGTAGGCTGTGAGCCGAACGCGCTTGGCGTTGGGGAAAAATTCCATCGCCCGTCCAAGAAATTCCACCCCCGTCATCTGAGGCATGCGCTGATCGGCCAGAAGCAACGCCACCGAATCGTTTCGCCTCTTGAGGCCCTTCAGCGCCTCCAGGGCGGACGCGCCGGAGTCAGCGCGCAACACCCGGTAGCGCTCGCCGTACCGGCGCCGCAGGTCGCGCTCCACCGCGCGCAAGACTTCGGCATCGTCGTCCACCGTCAGTAGTATGGGCTTTGCCATGCAGTCGCCTCTGGACCAGACTCAAGGGACTCGAAACGGTGAGCTTCGCTCATACCACCGTCGTCGCCTCTGCAACAATCTATCGGATGATCCTCGGCCACCGTCGGTTTCAATCCTGCCGACCTGCTCAATTCCGGTCTGCCGCTCGGTCTGTACCAATTCTGATCCCGGATATGCCGCCGCGACTGCGGCCGGGCAACGAACGAGCGCCCTGAAAATGCATCCGTCCGACCGACGCTACTGTGACACCAAGCGATCCATCCCCCCGCTTCGCCTTGATTTTGCGATGGTTGGTGGAAACCAGCTTTATCGGGCCCAATCCGGCTTATCGTACGTGCGTTTCACAAAGCTTCCCGAGGGTCAACAGGGCCCGATCAACATCGTCGGACCAGGGATAACCGCAACTGATCCGCATGTGGCTCGGGAATTTCCCGGAAGCAGAAAAGATCCGCCCGGGTAATATCGTGATGTTTTCGGCGAGGGCTTGTCGAAAGAGCTTCAAGGTATTGACCGCTTTGGGCAATTCAACCCAAAGAAGATAGCCTCCCGCTGGCCGCGTCAGTCGAGTTCCCGAAGGGAAATACTTTGCAATCGCTTGACTCGTGGCTTGGACCTGCTCGCTGAAAGCCAGCCGCAAACGCCGCAAATAACGCTCATAGCCGCCCGATTCGAGAAAGGTCGCCACCACGAGCTGAGGCAACGAAGGGGTAGCGATCGTGGAGAGAAATTTCAGCCGCTCGACGGCATCGCGAAATCGACCCGCCTCGACCCAGCCCACACGAAAACCGGGCGCGAGAACCTTGGAAAACGAAGAACAAAGTAAAACCATTCCGGTGCGGTCAAAAGCCTTCGCGACCTTAGGCCGGTGCAAGTCGAACGCGAGGTCTCCGTAGAGATCATCCTCGATCAAGGGAACCTGGTGCTTCGCCAACAGTTCGACTAAGGCTTTCTTCCTTTCGTCGCTTAAGATATAGCCCAAAGGGTTATGACAATTCGTCATAACCATGCATGCCTTGACACTGTGCTTTTTAATGGAGCGTTCCAGGACGTCGAGGTTCATTCCCGTGCGGGAGTGGGTAGGTATCTCCAGGGCTCTCATACCGAGGGACTCAATTGCCTGGAGCATGCCGAAATATGTAGGGCTCTCGAGGGCAATAACATCGCCGGGTTTGGCGACGGCGCGAAGGCAGAGATTCAGCGCCTCCATAGCGCCGCAGGTGACGAGGATATCCTGCGCAGAGAAACTGCAGCCGAAGTCGAGTGAACGGCGGGCGATCTGGCGGCGCAGCAACTCCGATCCCGGGGGGAATTGATAGTAGCTGCTGTGTAACTGGTCTTTTTGCGCAATCGCCCGGGTGATCCGATTCAGCTTGTGATAGGGCAGGAGGGCTGGACTGGGACAGGCCGCGCCCAGCGGAACCTTGCCTCGGTCGCTCACGGCGCGCATGATCTTTGTCAGGATGTCACCCACGTCGACTTCTGCCGGCGCGGGATTCGAATTCTGAAACTTCGGTTCCGGAGCCAGTTCCGTGGCGGGAACGCGGACGTAAAACCCGGACTTGTTTCGCGCCTCCACATACCCGCGGTTTTCAAGCCAAAAATACGCCTGGAGGGCCGTCGACACGCTTACCTTCTGCTTGCGGCTCAGCGATCGGATGGAGGGAATCCGCTCACCAACTCTCAGGACGCCGGCCCGGATTTGATCTTCAATCAACTGCGCAACTTTGAGGTAAAGCGGCGCTTCCGAATTGGTGGACCTTTCCATTGTGCACCCGCTTCTCACTATCATAACAGATCTCAGAAATAACTCTGTACCTATTTCAGATTCATATTTCTGTATCTGTTATTCGCTCCTTCCCTCCCTCTAAAATGGGGACTGAGTTTGAGGCTGTTCCAAGCGAAGGGTCGTGGCTCGCCGGTAAAGCAGGGCCCCGGTTGAGCCGGTGTCGTTTCAGACTGAACTTTTCCAATTGAATCGTGGCGGGGCGCATAAACAGGGGAATATCCGCAGTCAGAGCGGGGATCTTTATGAAAAAGCCCATAAGCATCATGGTCGCGTTGATGTTGTCCGGCCCCGTTTACGCGCGCGGGAACAAGCCCCACACCGTCGTTTTTGACAAGGTGCTTGGAATGCCCGTCATCACCATCCACACCTCCGAGGGCAAGAAACGCTTTGTCCTGGACACCGGGTCCGTCATCTCTTCGATGGATATAAACAGTGACAAAGGACTGAACCTCAGCATCGCTGGCAAGCAGTTCACCGTGAGGTTTCGACCGACTCAAACCAAGGTGTTCTATGAATTTGAAGCCTTGCTTCCACCCACCGAGCACGTCGACGGTATTTTAGGGTCCGACTTTATGCGGCACTTTCGCCACGTCACTTTTGACTTCAATAACTGCTTGGTTTCTTTTGATTGAAACCTTGCCAGACCGATCCTGGAGATTTTCGTTGGGAGGATATGCAAATGGATATGACGAAAATTCTGAAGGTAACTGTCACGGCACTCGGGCTATTGCTCGCTGGGAACGCTGAGGTCCGAGGTGCAGAGGTGTGCTACCTGAAATTGACCCGTCCTATGGATGTTGCAGGCGTTGACTTGCAGGCTGCAGTTTACAATGTTCAGTGGGATCTTAAGGGCACACGCGCTACGGTGAGATTCTCTCGCAAGGGGCGCGTTGTGGCCACCGTCCGAGGCGAGTGTGCCACATTTGACAGAAGCGTTCCTAACGACACTCTCTACTTCAGCAAGGATCCCGACGGTTCCCTGGCCATCCGTGCGCTGCGTTTCGCCAGCACCAATCAGGGCATCGTCTTTCCCTTGGTTCGATCACGCCCGCATCTCCCCATGGACAACCCCATGGGCAACTTACTGATGGAGGAGAACTGGCTCAACCAAACGCCAGCCGTCCCCAAGGCTCGTAAATGAGGGGCACCAAAGGTCCCACTTTGCGTCTGTTTCCCAAACTCGTCCCCCGCGTGGTGAGAAATTGGGACGAAGGTTTACTCTGTTGCGCTGGACTCACGAGCGTTACCATCGGAGGGATCAGTTCGGTCCTCGGCTAGCTCGAACGGCAGAGACGGTGGTTACTCTTTGCCGATCCCCACCCCGTTAAAGTTGGAACTCGCGCTAAAAGCCGCAATCGCACGCCGCCTATTCCCGCGATATGGCGTGTGTGAGACAATTCTACGGGCAGGAGATTTATGGGGCAGGGGAACCTCGGAATTGTCGCAAGCACGGCGGCGGCGGCCGGCGATCTTGAGTTCGACTTAGCCGGTGCAATCGAGAGCCACGCGAAAGCGCGACCGCATCAAATCGCACTCGAAAGCCTCGACCCGCAGGGCAGGGTTGCGATCTCCTGGCCGCGATTTGCAGACAATATTCGCGACCTCTGCCAATTCTTGCTGCGAAGCGGGGTTGAGGAGGACGACCGTGTGGCTATTCTCATGGAGAATCAGCCGCGCTGGGGTGTTGCATTCCTCGCCGTGCATCGAGCGGGCGGGATCGCCGTGCCCCTGGACACCATAGCGAATGTGTCTGCTCTCGTGAACGTTGTCCGGCATTCGCAAGCGAAGTTTCTCATCGCTTCACCGAAATTCCACGAGCAGGCGCTGGAAATTGCACACTCGGTTCCATTCGTCGGCGTTCGAGTGTCCTCCGAGGCAGAGTGGGAAGCCGCGATTTCGGCCAGCGGCGCAGCGGCTTTGCCGCCCCCCTCGCGATCACTTGACGACAACCTGGCAATTCTCTACACCGGCGGAACGACGGGTGCATCGAAAGGCGTGTTGTTGACGCTCCGGAACGTGGCCCGCAGCATCCTGGACATGCTCCAGGTGTTCCCGCTCACGCCCGCGGACCGTGTTTTGTCAGTGCTCCCCCTGTACCACATCATGCCCTTGCTGGCTAACCTGCTGGCCCCTGTTTTCACGGGTTGCAGCGTGATTTTTCTCAATCATTTGGATCCCGACAGCCTGCGACGCGCTTTTCAGCAAGAAGGAATTACGGGGTTTCTTTGCGTTCCTCAGTTCTACTATCAGATGCAGAGGCGCATACTCGAGGAAGTCGGTCGGCAATCGCCCGGACGGCAACGGGCCTTTCGGGCACTCCTGTGGATCTCGGGCTTTCTTCGGCGGCGATTCAATCTTCGGGCCGGCAAAATCTTCTTCCGTCCGATCCACCAACGGTTTGGGGCCAAACTCCGCGCGTTTGGTTTTGGAGGAGCGTATTTCAATCCAAAGACAGCCGAGTTCTTTGCCGATCTTGGTTTTCGGTTGTTTCAGGCCTACGGTTTGACGGAATGTTCGGGACTCGCGTCTGCGACTCCGCTCGACAGGGACGGCGGATTGTCCTGCGGACGCGCGGCTGCGCATTGCGAGTTGCGCATCTTCAACCTCCATGCTTCGGGCGTGGGCGAGATTCTGGTGCGCGGCGAGAACATCATGCGAGGTTATTGGCGCGACCCCGACGCGACAGCCGCTGTTTTGAAAGACGGTTGGCTGCACACCGGGGACCTCGGAACCCTGGACTCACGTGGCACACTGCGAATCACCGGCCGTGCCAAAGACGTAGTTGTGCTCAGTTCGGGCAAGAACGTTTTCCCTGAGGAATTGGAAGAGTATTTTCTGTCGCAATGCGATCTGATGCAGGAAATATGCTTCGTCGGATTGGACGGTCCCGATGGAACGTTGCTGCATTGCGCTCTCTATCCACGGCAGTCAATTTCGTCGCCAGTTGATCGCGGTGCTCTGGAAAAGAGCGTCCGTGCGCAGCTGGCGGCGGCCGCAAGGAAGCTCCCGGGACACAAACGGCCGGGGAGTATCCAAATCCTGAACGAGCCGTTGCCCCGGACGACGACGCGAAAGCTGCAGCGATTCAAGGTCCGCGAGATGGCGCCAATGAACTCACCGTGCGTTGCTGCGGATTCCGCGGCCGAACCGGCCGATCCTGTTGAACGGGAGCTTGGGAGGCTCATCCGCCGCTTACGCCCCGATGCGCCGCTGGTCACTGGGGGGATGAATCTCGATCTCGATCTCGGGCTCGATTCGCTTGAGCGGGTGGAATTGCTGAGCAATGTGGAGAAGACGTTCAAAATCTGCATTTCCGACACACGAGCTGCCCAAATATTCACGGTTCAACACGTGCTTGATGAAGTGCGGGAACGCTCATCCGGGGAGGCCTGCGAGACCGGCTGGACCAGTTGGACGGAGCTGCTCGGAGCGCCGCTCTCGAATGAGGAGAGTGCGTTTGCCGAAGAATATCTCCGCCGCCGGCCGGTCCTCGAACGGTGGTGGTACGGCGTTTCCAGAGCTTTGGGCGCCGGACTTCATTTGCTGATGAAAATGAATGTGCGCCATGCCGCCGCGTTTCCCCAGCCGCCCTTCGTAATCTGCCCCAACCACGTCAGTTTTATCGATACTCCCGTCGGTGTATGTACGTTGCCCTACGCGGTTTTCAGCAGACTGTTCGTGCTCGGATTGAGCTCATATTTCCGGGCGCCTTTTATGCGTTGGCTGGCAGGCATGCTCCGGATTGTGCCTGTGGACGCGGGGCAGCATCTGATGTGGGGCATCCGCACGGGCAAAGCAGGCCTCGAGCGAGGGCTTGTCCTCTGGGTGCATCCCGAAGGCACACGATCGCCCGACGGAAGGCTTCAAGAATTTCGCAGGGGCCCGGCGCTTCTTGCCCGCGAACTGCGGGTTCCGGTTGTACCGATGGGCATCGCCGGGACATTCGAGATCTGGCCGCGCGGCCACTTACCGCGCCGGTGCACTCCGATCGCCATCTCAACGGGCGCTCCCATGATGCTTGAAGATGGCGAATCTGAAGAAGCGTTCAACCGAAGGCTTCGTGAGGCAATCGCGACGCAGGTCCGTATCGCTGAGAGCCTCCGCTCATGACTTAGTACCGCGTGTCCATCCGTGGCTTGAACTGGTTTTTCTTAGCATCCTATCAAGTCGCCGAATAGAGTTCGGGCCGCGATTCCCCCAATCCGTCGGTAACCGGCCCGCCGAAGGGGGGCGGCTTGCCGTCCCCGCGTTTCTGCTGGTCCTGACGAGGGTAGGGCAAGCCCTACCCCTACACCGCCCGGGTCCAGCCGCCTGCGGCATAGAGGCGCGAG